>Ga0233425_10000131_pt1 | contig 188441 bp, 148 predicted proteins | sample Watercolumn_Towu_2_FD_181712 | JGI IMG/M metagenome (GOLD analysis project Ga0233425, IMG submission 181712) | Freshwater microbial communities from Lake Towuti, South Sulawesi, Indonesia - Watercolumn_Towuti2014_140_MG | ecosystem: Environmental > Aquatic > Freshwater > Lake | place... | reverse complement strand
TGGGACTCCCCAAAAGTCATTTGGGACTCCCCAAAAGTCATTTGGGACTCCCCAAAAGTCATTTGGGACTCCCCAAAAGTCATTTGGGACTCCCCAAAAGTCATTTGGGACTCCCCAAAAGTCATTTGGGACTCCCCAAAAGTCATTTGGGGCTCCCCAAAAGTCATTTGGGACTCCCTAAAAGTCATTTGGGACTCCCCAAAAGTCATTTGGGGCGCATCCGCTTACCATTTCCGAACGCCAGAAATACGTCAGCGACATCGAATGTTGTTTCCACATAGTGAAACATTTCGTTTGCAGTATTTCAATTTTCGCAGAGAAACTTTTTTTCACCTTCTCCATATTCGACAAAAGCGTCAAGGTTCACTTTGTCAGAAACCTGAAACAATAAATTTTTGTTACACATCTCATCGAAGAAACGCTGATAGTTTGTGCGGAGAAAAAAAATCTCGTCAAAAACCTTTCCGAAACACATATCATTTTTTATATTTAACGCGCTTTTTGAAAATTTATTTCAGTAATAACAAGAACATCGTGCAAAAATATCTCAATCGCAGTATCGCATTTTTCGTATTCCTCATTTCCTTAGCGATGTATTCCATCACGCTATCGCCCACCGTTGCGTTTTGGGACGTTGGAGAATTTTGCGCGGCGGGATATTTATTGCAAGTTCCTCATCCTCCGGGTTCACCGCTCTTTCTCCTTATTCTGCGCATCGCTTCGATGCTTCCGACTTCAGCGGACCTTGCAGTACGTATGCATATGGTTTCCGCATTCGCCGGCGCACTCACGGTTATGCTCACATATTTATGCGCAGTAAAAATTATTTCTTTCTATCGCGGAAAACCGGCATCGTGGCTCGATAACGTTATCGTGTATTCCTCGTCCGCTCTTGGAGCGTTTGCGTTAGCGTTTTCGTTTTCGTTTTGGTTTAATGCCGTGGAAGCGGAAGTGTACGGAACAGGAATGTTATTTGTCGCCGCAGTCTTTTGGCTCATTCTTCGCTGGTACGAACGCGCTGACGAACCGCGGAACGAAAAATACTTATTCCTCATCGCATACTTAATGGGGCTTTCTATCGGCGTGCATCTCGGTGCGTTACTGATGTTGTTTGGAATTATCTTCATTTACTTTTTCAAGAAAACAACCATTCCCGGAGACGACGAGAGCACGGGAAAAGTTGCCGGCGCTCTTGCAAGTCAACTTGACGAGCGCACGGGAACAATTGCCGGCGTTCTTGCTCTTGCAAGTCAACTTGTCATGATTTTTTTTGGCGCTATCGAAGCCGCAGGCTTGTTCTCTATTGCTTTAATGGCAATAATGTTGGTTGTCCTCGCCTACCGAATAACACTTATAAAATTTCTCATTTTTCTTGGCGCAACCATTGCAATGTTCGTCGCAATTTATTCGGGCATCGTTCAAGGTTTCCCGAAAATGATGGGCGGCAATGTTGCGGGTTCATTTGGAAAAGCGCTTCCCTTTCTTTTGGTCATTGCAGCCGCGTACTTTGTTTATGTTTCCCAAAAAACGAAAAACAAAATTCTTCACATTGCATCCGTTTCATTTCTGCTCATTGTCATCGGTTATTCTACCTATGCGCTGGTCATCATTCGCGCGAATGTTCCCAATATCCCGATGAACGAAAACGACCCCAGCGATTTTACGGGACTTGTTCGGTATATCAGCCGCGAGCAATACGGCGAACAACCAAAATTTATGCCGCGAAGATGGAGCCCCGAACCGCAGCATCAAGGTATTTATATCAATTACCGAAGCGATATGGATTTTATGTGGCAGTATCAGATTGCTCATATGTATAATCGCTATTTGCAATGGAATTTTATCGGACGCGCCAATGATGTTCAGGATTCCGGCGTTCGGTGGGATATGACGTTCGGCATTCCCATCTTCCTCGGTTTGTTCGGAATGTACTTTCATTTCCGAAAAGATTGGAAATTGGCAACCACGCTGTTCGCTCTATTTTTAATAACAGGAGTTATCCTTGCATTATATCAAAACCAGCAACAACCGCAGCCCCGCGAGCGCGATTATTTTTACACCAGCGCATTTATGGTCTTCGCATTATGGATTGCTGTCGCTATTGCTGGAATAATTGATACGCTTACTTCCGTTTTGAAACGCGAATCATTAAATCCTTCAATCGCTATCGCTGTAATTGTACTGGGATTGGTTACTGTTCCCGTCAATTTGGCGCGAATGAATTATCAGCAAAATAATCGTTCCGGAAATTTTGTTGCGTGGGACCATTCGTATAATATGCTGCAATCGTGCAAACCCAACGCCATCCTTTTCACCAACGGCGACAACGATACATTTCCTCTATGGTATTTGCAGGATGTTGAAGGCGTACGACGCGATGTGCGTATTGTCAATCTCAGTTTAGTCAATACCGATTGGTACATCAAGCAACTGAAACACAACACTCCGCACGGTGCGCAAACCGTCCCCGTTTCGTTCACCGACGACGAAATAGAACAGTTACAACCGATTCGCTGGGAAACGCGGGAAATGAGTATCCCGATTTCGAAACATGTATTCGACAAATATCTGGAACTCGAAGGATTGCAATTACGCACCGAAGATTCTGCGCTTATCAACAAAGGCAAACTGACGTTCACGATGGAACCGACAATGGATGCGGGAGATATAAAAGCCATTCGCATTCAGGATATTATGATTTACGAAATCATTCGCACGAACAACTGGCAACGTCCCGTTCATTTCGCCGTTACGTGTTCTCCCGATAGCAAAATCGGACTTGATAATTACTTATGGTATCAGGGATTGGGATGGGAACTGAAACCGATGAAAATTCCCAACGACGACGAAGGAATTGATACGCAAGTTTTAGCAAAGCAGGTAATGAGCGATATTCCAATGTCCAAGACTCCGCAATACGGCTACTTGTTCAGAAACTTAAACAATCCAAGCGTTATCTTCGACGAAAATGCGCGAAGAATGTTGCAGAATTATCGCACAGCGTTTCTGCGGCTCGCCATTGATTATTCGCAAACAAAAAACGATAATCCGAAAGCAAACGAAGTTCTGGAACGAATGGAAGCAATTATTCCGCGCAGTGTCATTCCGATGGATTGGCGGATTATGGGAGACGTGCGTTTATTCTTTCAACGCGTCGGAAATGCAAAACGCGCGGAAGAATACGCAAACGCACTCGAAGCCGAATGTCGCCGTTTGATTGACAACAACGAAGGCGAACTTACCGGCTACTACAGTCCCTATCGTTTCCTCCTCGATATTTACAACGAAAAAAGCGAATGGAACAAAGCGCTCGACGTGCTCAACGATTTGAAAACAAAACGCCCGAACGACAAAGGAATAGATGCGCAAATCAAATCGCTCGAAGCGCGCATCGCATCGGGCAACCAAAACGATTCGGCAAAATAATTCCCGCTTCTTCCTTGCTTGAATATTCTCATCTTCAATTGGCAAGATATCCGCAACCCGCTTGGCGGAGGAGCGGAAGTGCATCTGCACGAAATATTTTCGCGCATAGCCAAACGCAGCCACAACGTAACGCTGCTCTGCTCTTCGTTCGAAAACGCGCCGCGTGAAGAAATCATTGACGGAATAACCATTATCCGACACGGGAACAGAAACCTTTTCAACTTTTCTGTTCCCGTTTTTTACCAAAAAAACTTCCGAAAAAAATTTGATGTTGTCATTGACGACATCAACAAAATTCCGTTCTACGCTCCTCTCTTTGTCCAGGAACCCGTGGTCGGAATCGTTCACCATCTTTTCGGGAACAGTATTTTTCTGGAAACAAATTTTCTCGCCGCTTCCTACGTTTCGCTTTCCGAACAACTTCTGCTTCCCGTGTATAAAAATACGCCGATGATGGTCGTTTCCGAAAGCACGGCAGCGGAAATGGAACACATCGGATTTTCCCGCAAAAATTTTACGTTCGCCTATAATTGCGTTGACCATTCGAAGTTCCAACAAACAGGAATTGCAAAATCAAAAACGCCGCTCATCGGTTTCCTCGGACGATTGAAAAAATATAAAAGCATTGAACACGCAATTCGCGCATTTGCATTGGTAAAAAAAGAAATCCCCGAAGCAGAATTTCTCATCGTCGGCGATGGCGATTACAAAAACGAACTGGAAAAAACTGTTCGCGTATTGCACCTCGAAAATGCTGTGCATTTCTCCGGTTTTGTTTCGGAAGAAAAAAAAGTGGAACTTCTGCAAACAATGCACGTCGTCGTTCAGCCGTCGGCGAAAGAGGGATGGGGACTTACGGTTATTGAAGCGAACGCGTGCGGAACGGTATGTATCGCAAGCAGCGTGCAGGGACTTCGCGAATCCGTTATGCATAGCGAAACGGGATTTCTTTTCGATTATGGAAATGAACAACAACTTGCAGAAAAAATTTTGCTCTTGTTAAAAAATGAAAACCTCCGCTTTCATTTAGAAACTAATGCGCTCCAATGGGCGAAGAAATTTAACTGGGAACATTCCGCCGATGCCGTGCTCGAAACGCTGGAATCGGCGACGAAAAGGAAATCATAAACCTTGCCTATCTACGATTCATAGAACGGCTCATAGAGAAAGTTTTTCGTTTGCTTGCTTGGAATTGAAAAGAAAACTCCCTATTTTATGCCCACGAAATTTTCGGTGATGATATAATGGGTTTTTTAGTTTCGAAATGTATGTTGTTCTCTCGATGGTTACTCTTTCCGTTGAGTGAATATCTGTTGGTTTGTATGCGTGTTCCGTATATAATTTGCGGAATATGTTATTCACTTGTTTCCCCCCCACACACACAAAAAAAGAGAAGATATCATTCTCTTTGCATTTCTCATTCTCTGCTCGGAGCAATTGCTGCAACCACCGTAGCGGGACAAATATTTTCTTTCCAAACGTTTTCAATTTTTTTAAAAACGCTATGACACAAATTGTGTTTATAGCAAAATATTTTTTTCAAATTTTATCATAAGGAATTTTTACGATGAAGAAACTATTGTTCTCTTCGCTCGCGATAGTATTTGCTATTGCGACATTTCTGTTTGTTTCGCAGAATAGTTCTGCGAAGGTGGTAGATGGTGTTGGCTTTCATGGACAAGTCAAAAACTCTGATGGTTCGTATGCGGCAGATGGCTCGGTAACTGTTAGAGCAACGTTCCGAGAAAATAGTACGGTAGTTGGAACAGTAAAAGTAGGACAACCACGCTATAATGAACTTCCTGGTAGTTACAATATACTCCAAGATGAATCGTCGTGGCCCTACGGCAGTTATGAAATACTAGCGTGGGATCCTGCTGGACATGTAGGAATGGCTATTGTGAATTTCAATGGTCAACCGACAACTGTGTCAACAATAACTCTTAGCAAATCATCTATTTATTAACAAACCGGCTGTTCATTCACTAACGAAAATTATTGGATGAACAGCCATTATTATACGAGAATAATTTATGTCAAAATATTTTTTTTTCACAGTTTTATTAAATTCCGTCTTGTTGTTTGCAAGTAATAAGAATACACCGGTTCTCCTTCCCAGATTTCCTATCATCATAGATTCAGGGTACCTTGGAACAGCAGGATATAGACCGCCCATAATTGCCGATTTCGATAATGATAACTGCAACGAAATTATTGTATCAACAAGATATCCCAACCCATCAAAAGATAAGATTCATATCATAAAAAAAGATGGAACATATTTGCCGGGATGGCCAAAATTTTTCAATAGTAGTGCATCACTATATATTGCTGTTGGAGATATAGATGGAGATGGTAAAATAGATATTTGCTCGCTTGGTGAATCTTTATATGTATTCAATTCTGATGGTGTGCTTTTCCCCGGTTTTCCTATTTTTGTGCGTCACGGATATACTCTTACGTTGTTTGATATTGATAATGACAAAAAATTGGAAATAATAACACAAAGCGATAATAGTATTTTGGTATATAATCACACGGGACGATTACGAAATGGTTGGCCCCAATTCGTCCCATGGCTTGCAGAAAATGCTCCCGCAGTTGGAGATTTAAACAACGATGGAAAAGCAGAGATAGTTATTGCTTCAAGAAAATTTATTGATTTAGGAATAAACGATTCAAATACCATTAGCGTGTTTCAAGAAAACGGAGAATCTTTCCCTGGTTGGCCAATTATTTATAATGATTCGGGTTATTCATTTTACGCTTCAAATCCTTCTATTGTTCCAACATCACCTTATGGTTCTCTGATTATTGTCAATGCTAATCGTTATGATACTGTCACAACAATTGAATCGAGTAGAATGTTAGTGTTCTTAAATAATGGAACGCTGTTACACCAGTGGCATCTCCGCAATGCTCAATCGGGAACTTTTGCGCTTGCGGATATTAACAATGATAATATCATCGAATCCGTTACCAAGGTTTGGTACCCAAGCGATATAGTAGTTTCATCGCTTAATGGATACAATATTCCAACACAACGGATGTATGGAGCATATCCTCTTGTTGTAAAACTGTCTCAACAATCTCCATACAGTATCTTAACAAATTCTAATTCTGCCCTTAACGACTCGGGTTTCATTTACGTATACAATTCGGATGGAACGCCATTGCCTTGGTCTCCCTTGAGAGTTCCTGGGTTTCCTCAGGGAAACAACATATTTGGGGATATAAATAATGATAGCACTATCGAACTGATTACAATTACAGAGCAGGGAACAAATCCAGCATATACGTATCTCTATGCTTGGACGTTTCCCAATTCGTATGCTTCGGCGGAAAATTTGCCTTGGCCGATGTATCGTCACGACCGTTACCGTACTTCGCAATACGGCTTCGTTCCTCCCGATAACATCGTCGGCGTTCCAACTTCGGAAGAAAACATTCCTTCCGCATTTTCTCTTGCGCAAAATTATCCAAACCCGTTTAATCCGAAAACCACTATTCACTATACACTCTCCACTGCTGCGCTTGTAACACTGAAAGTGTACGATGTCTTAGGAAGAGAAATTGCAACGCTCTTCAACAACGAAAACAAAGATGCGGGAAAATTTGCAGTTCAATTTGATGCAAGTAATGTTTCAAGTGGAATATATTTCTATCGTTTATCCGTAACACAACTTGGCAAGTTGCGTTACACGGAAACGAAGAAATTTGTTGTGATGAAATAAATTTTCTGAGGAGTTTTCAAAAAACAACGTGAACCTCGCATCGTTGCGCGAGTTACGTCATCCATTATTTCGGTAATTGAATACGAAACGTCGTTCCTTTTCCGGCTTTGCTTTCAACGAGTTCTAATTTTCCTTTGTGGTACATTTCGATAATGCGTTTGGAAAGCGTAAGTCCTAATCCCCATCCGCGTTCTTTTGTACTATATCCGGGACGAAAAACTTCTTTTCGATGCTGTGCAACAATTCCTTTTCCGGTATCGGTAACATCAATGCGAAGTTCTTTTTTGTTTCCTTCGAGTAAAAAAGTAATGCTGCCATTTTTCATTTCGATTGCATCAATAGCATTCTTCACGAGATTTTCAAACACCCATTCCAGCAGTTCACGGTTCACGCGGGCAAGCGTTTCTCCGCGGTGATGAAGGTGAAACGCAACTTGTTTTCCCGCGCCAAATCGCGTGGACGTGTTGATACGTTTCTGAAAATATTCAACAATCGTTTGAATAATTTCGAGAATGTTTTCTTCTTTTAAACTCGGCTTCGAACCGATTTTTGAGAATCGTTCTGCAACTTTATTGAGTCGCTGCATATCATTTTCCATTTCGGAAATTGTTTCTAATGCATGGACGCGCTCGTCCGTTTCGTGTTGCAACTGCGATTTGATGATTTCCAACCATCCCATCATACTCGAAAGCGGAGTTCCGAGTTGATGCGCAGTTTCTTTCGACATTCCCACCCAAATGCTGCTTTGTTCGTTTCGTTTTAAATAACTGAACCCGAAGTATGCAAGCAAAACAAACATCGCGCCAAGACTGATTTCGACATACGGAAGTTGTTGCAGTTGCACTATCATTTTCCGAATGCTGATAATGGTATTGGATTCGCTGTAATGAATTTCACTCAGCACGATGGTTTTTTGATACACAATTTTAATAGGAGGATTCTGCTCGTCCATTTTTTTTACTAACTGAAGCAAATACAACGCACGCGCGGAATCGGAAAGCGAAGAATCTATTTCCACGTTGCGATACGATTTTATGACGGTTTCGGACGCATCGGTTTCGATCAGTGGAAAATCTATTGCAGAAATTATTTTATCGAACAGAAATTCAAAATCGGTGGGCGTTTCGCTGTTGGCAACGTGTTCAATCGTTTGGGCGTAGAGCGTTGCAACTTTTTGTTCGTCGCGAAGAAGTTGATGAACAATCTTTTGCAATGCTGTTACAATAGATTGAGAATAATACAGAATGCCGAGCACAATGAGAAATGCTACGACAAGCAATGAAAATTTAATATTTGCGGAGCGAGGACCGCGCATCGAATTGGAAAACGGCGACAAAGAAAAAAAATATTTTTTAGTCTATCTCTACGACTAAGAATTTTGAACTTTTCCAAAACTCCAGTTCATCAAGGATACGCAGGATACATTTTTTTTCTTCCGTTTTTTCCATAGTGTACGAACTGGATGAATGTGTGGAAAGAATTTTGATGTCGTCAATATCTTCTGCATCAATGGAAAATTCTTTGGTTGTCTTGATATCAATTTCCGTAAATCCCATCTTTTCCAAATTTCCCGTCAAAACGGTCGTACTGCGAATGCCAAGAATTCCTCCTTTGCTTTCCACAATTTTTTTCTTTTCCAATTCATCTTCCGTGCCGATTAAATAATATGCGGTGTTGATAATTTTATTTTTTTCCGCCAACAACGTTCGCAACGAAGCAATCGTATCTTGCTGCAATTGAATGAGCGTCGTCGCGTTTGCTAACTGCACACGGAGATTATCATTTTCTTCGCGCAACTCTGCATTCGCGGCGAGCAACGAATCGAAACTGTTGAGTAACGAAGAATACTTTCGCTGAATCGTCTTGATAACTTTTTCCAAACTATCAAGTTTTCTTGACGAGCGGCGAATCAAATCGGTTTGCTGGTCTAACTCGTTGGCGATAATCTGAAGTTTTTGCTGAAACGATACGCGTGTTTCGCCGTGTTCGGGACGAAGTTGAAGCATAATATTTCGTTTGCGGAGCAATGCATCAAGGTTTTCATTCATATCGTTGATTTCGCTCAACGCGCGTTGATATGCGGTATCCGAAGAACTTTTTTCGACAAGGACGGAATCAATTTGCGTTCGTGTGTTTTCCACCGCTTCTTTGTTTTCGTTGGAACACGCTGAAAAGAGAAAAAGTATAATTGCGAAGAGAAGGGAATTTTTGTACATAGTGATTGTTCAGATAAATTATTGTTGTGGAATTGGCGGCTTATTTTTTAAGGAATCCGCTTGTATGTGTAAGAAAATAAAATTTTTTAAGGAATCGTATTCGCGCTGCAATGCCGTGTGTTGTTGTCGAAGAACGCGTTCTGTTTCTAAAAAAGAAATGCGCAGCGATTCAATCGTCGTTCGATGTTTTTCCAGCGTTTTCGTTTGTTGCTGTGTCCATTCATTTTGCTGTTGAGTAAAGAGTTCTAACGTTCTGTATCGTGTTCCGTAGTTTGTGGTATCGGCGCATAATTGTTGAATGGTATCGCGTTTCATTTCCAAATGTGTTGTGAGCATTTCAATGATTGTTTGTTTGAAATCAATCGTATCGCTGCGCGTTTGAATTGCGTTTTCCAACGAATCCTCCATCGCATTTTTCTGCGCATCCAGCGATTGCAGCGATTCTTTCAAGCGTTTTACTTCCCGTTGCAATTTTGTTTTATCGCCTTGTAATTGTTTGATGAGTCGCTGACTTAATGCCACTTCTTCGCGTAAATTTTTTATGAGCATCGAATCGCGCATTTGTTTTTGCGGAAAAGAATGGAGTGGCGAATCAAAGTATCCTATGAACACGATGAGTAAGGAAATAAGTTTCAACTTCATTCTGTGTGAAAATTTTTTAAAACAAAAAAGTCGTGAGAAATTTACGACTCACGACTTAAAAATAAAAGAAAGAAACCGAATCTGAATTTTACTTAACAAGTTCGCCCGATTTTTTCACTTTTAACATTGCCGTTTCCGGCGACTTGGAAATTCGGCGATTCACGTATTCCAACACGACAGCGCTTGCAATATAAATAGAAGAATATGTTCCGGTGATGATACCGATAGTAAGCGCAAATCCGAGACCGCGATTGACTTCTCCTCCGAAAAAGAAGAGGATTATTGTAACCAAAAATATTGTTCCGGATGTGATAATCGTTCTGCTCAGCGTTTCGTTCAGACTTTTATTCATCACATCAAACAAATTCATTGTGCGATGAATTTTTTGGTTCTCACGGATTCGGTCGAAAATAACAACAGTATCATTCACGGAAAGTCCCACAAGTGTAAGAAGCGCCGCAATCATATTTTGGTCAATTTCAAAATTCGTGAACGGAGTTAATCCATCAATGATTGAAAGTAAACCGAGAACAACAAGAACATCGTGAAATAATGCGGCAACCGCTCCAACGCCATAGATAAACTTAAAGCGAAAACCGATGTAAATCATTATCGCAACGAGAGAAGCAATAATCGCATACATTGCGCCAAGTCGAAGTTCCGCACCAATTTTGGGACCAATTTTTTGTTCCGCCAAAATTTGCGGAATGTTTTGGGGAAACGAAGTTGAAAGCGCAGAAATTATTTTATCGGCGACAGTTGTGCCTTCACTTTGTTCCGGCGTGCGAATAAGAATACGAGACGCTTCGCCGTATTCTTTTATTTCTGCGCGCGAAAATCCTGCATTCGACATTACCGTTCGAATTTCGGAAACTTCGACTGTACGCGAGAATTGCACAACGACTTCAGTTCCGCCAAGAAAATCAATTCCCCAACCAATTCCTTTCAAGGCAAGAGAAATCATTCCGAGAATGATAACGGAAAACGAAATGGCGAACCACCTTCGTCGCTTTCCCATAAAATCAATGTGTGTTTGTTTGAAAAGACGCATTTAAAAAAACTCCAAATATTTTCTTATCCGAAATTGACGGTTTTTCCACCGCTCATAATATAGTTAAACATAATATGCGTAACCCAAATTGCAGTGATCATACTTACCACAATTCCAATCATCAACGTTAGCGCGAATCCTTGAATTGGTCCGGAACCGAATTGATATAATATAACTCCTGTGATAAACGTTGTGATGTTCGAGTCAAAAATTGCGGTGAATGCTTTCTTGTAACCCGCATCAACAGCAGCGCGTGTTGTTTTTCCCGTTGCCAGTTCTTCGTGAACGCGCTCATTGATCAGAACATTTGCATCTACGGCAACCGCCATCGAAAGAATAATGCCGGCAATTCCGGGAAGCGTGAGTACGCCTTTAAATCCCGCAAGTATTACAATAAGAAAAATCATATTGAGAATGAGAGCCATATTGGCGACAACGCCGGAAAAATTGTAATAGACCATCATAAACAGAATTGTCAGAACGAACGCGAGCAATGCTGCAAACAATCCTTTCTGAATAGAATCGGAACCCAGCGAAGCGCCAACGCTTTGCTGTTCGATAATATCCACGGGCGCAGGAAGAGCTCCTGCTTTCAATACGATTTGTAAAATGTTCGCTTCTGCAACGTCCATTCCTTCTATTTGCGACATTCCGTTGGGAATTTTTGAACGCACAACCGGCGCCGAGTACACGCCTTTATCCAAGACAATTGCAATACGCTTATTGATATTTGCGCCTGTAATTCTTGCCCATTCGCGCGCTCCTTCGGAATTCATTTCCATATTTACCACCGGTTGATTTAATACAAAATCCACTTTTGCGTTTTCAATAACGCCGCCGGTAAGTTCCGGTTCTTTCCGCGTCAGAAACAATGCGAAAATTTTCTTTTCATTTTCTGCCATAATCGGTTTTGCCGCCCAATGAAATTGTACATCTGCAGGAATTACTTTTTGAATTTCCGGTAACGAAAGAATTTTTAATACAGAGTCGCGATGTTCTTCAAGCACATATCCTTCTTGTCCTCCTTGTTGGGGAGGTTGAACAATTGCATAGAACGGATTTTCTTTTCGCCACTGTTCGTCGCTTTTGGTTTGAGAAGATGTTATTGAAGACGCCGTATCGGTTGTTGTCGCAAGCGAATCATTTTGCGCAGCCGATGTATCGGAACTTGCTGCTGTTGTCGAAGTATCAACACCGTGAAGTTTGGCGAGTGTTCCATTGATTGCCTCGAATGTTTTTGAAACAAATTCCGGTTCCTTGAGCAATTTAAATTCCAATAACGCAGTTCCCTGCAAAAGAGTACGCACTTGCGATTGATTTTTTACTCCCGGAAGTTCGACAATAATGCGCGTGCTTCCTTGTTTCTGAATAGTTGGTTCCGAAACGCCGTATTGGTCGACGCGATTACGAACGATTTCGATTGCGCGGTCAATTGCAGTCGTTGCTTCATTTTGCAATTTCTGAATAATGGCGTCGTCGTTTTGTTCTTGTAAATCGCCGTAATAAACTGCGAGGCGAACATCGTGTTCGGAAAAATTTCTTTTTAAGATGGAAACTGCGTCTTCTGTGCTGGTACGCGCTTCGGTGCGTACTTTTTCAAGAATTTGGTCGAAGTTTTGGTCTTTGTTTTTTGCAAGGTCATCGAACATTTTAATAATGTCCACTTCGAGCACAACGCGCATTCCTCCCTGCAAATCAAGTCCTAATTTTACGGGAAGAATGTTTCCGGAACTTACTGGTTCATCGCTTAAACCGAACGTGCGAGAAATGGGATTCCAAAACAAATAGCCAATACCCAAGAGGGTGGAGGCAAGAATAAGTATTACTTTATTTCGATACGGATTCACGAATAATCTCCAGAAATCCTAACTGATGGAAAAATGTGAAAAAAATTTGAGGGACAAATATATAGGTTTGAAGGAAAAGAAAAAATAAAAATGTGAAAACCGAGCCGAGAATAATCGTGAACGAAAAAAGGAAGAAGCAATGTGCGCTTCTTCCTTTTCGTTGGAGATTTGTTGTGACGGCGCTATGTTTCTTTATTTGAGTATGTTCTCTGATGCCTGCGGTGCTCCAATCACGTTAACAGGCGGAAGAACAATCGTGTTGCACTTCCATGCAGTGTTTTCACTATCGAAAAGAATGATGACTTCTTCGAGAATGATAATGCCCGATCCGTTCGATGGTATGTGTTCACGTTCGCCCCATATTATTTCTGCGGGAAGTACATAATCTTTTTGCGGAAGTTCGTCGCCCAAGATTACTACTTCGGGCAAGATAATTGGCGTCGTTTGTATCGTGGGTGAAACATATTTGTTTTCGCTGAATGATGTTGTACTGAAAAAAAGTGCGATGAGGAATACGATGGAGTACAATATTGAGTTTTGCATTGATGTTGTTGTTTTTTCTTTTTGACTTTGCTGCGAAGGAAAAAGTTGCAGTAAATTTTTTGTTTTCAATATTTCAGTACTTTTCACCGCATTTTTTTCAAACAAATTTATTGTGAAGCAAACACAGGTACAAACCGCTTTTCTTCTTCCCATCGAAAAAGAAATACAAAAATTAGAAAAGAAAAACTTTGAACGTGTATATATCCTTTTCGGTGATGAACATTATTTTGTCAATGCGTTTATCCATTCCGTTATGCGCAACGGTGTTGAGGATTCGTCAAAACCATTTAATCTCGATGTGCTGCAGGGAAATGAAATTGCGCTCGATAAAATCCTTGCGTGCGCGCGACAACTTCCGATGACGGGAATGTTCGACGATGCAATTGCGCAGCGCCGCGTTGTCATTATTCGTAACTTCGAACTTGGAAGAAAGAAAGAGAACGAAGAAAAACTATTTTCCTACGTTCAAAAACCCGCCAGTGAAACCGTGCTCGTTTTGGATATGCCGAAACTCGAAATGAAATCCGAATTATTCAAGAAATTTTCGACGGAAAAATATGTGAGCGTCATTCATTGCAAAGCGTTGAGCGATGAACAGGCGGTTGCGTGGCTCGAAAGAGAATTTGCCAACAGGAAAAAAAATATTTCCAAAGAATATTGCGAACGCATCCGTTCAACGGCGGGGAATTCGGTAAGTGAACTATTCAACACGGTAGAAAAAATTGTTATGTTTCTCGGCGAACACGATTCCATTTCTGCCAACGAGTTGCGGGAAATCGTCAGCAATTCAAGCACGTACGATGTTTGGGATTTGCAAAACGCCGTGCACGAACGCAACCTTCCGCACGCGCTCGAAATTGCACTGCGATTGCTTGAAACGGGAGAAAGCAGCGTAGGAATGTTTGCTGTCCTTTCCAATTTTTTTATGCGGCAACTGCAACCGAAAAACAGATTGAATTTCGGAAAACCTACGAAATATGCAAACGCCGAGATCCGCAGAAATCTTTCGCTGCTCATTACGGCGGATGCGAAGCGGAAATCATCTTCGCTGGATGACGATGCGTTGCTTACGAAATTGCTTTGTGAAATTATTCTCAAGCAATAAAGAACGAATATTCGGGCATCCCTAAAATCTCAAATGACAAATGATAAATAAATTCCAAATTCAAATTCCAAAATCTCAAACAAATACGGTTTTTGTTTTATTTTGGTTATTTGAATTTTATTCATTGGGATTTGTTTGGGATTTGTTTTTTGATGCTTGGAGTTTTTAGAGGTACCCATAAGAAATTTCAAATACAAGACCTCTGAAAAAAAAATAACTCACTCGAGACAAAACCTGTGAGGTCTTTTCTAATTATGAAGTACATACCTTACAAGTTCCGCGACGAGTAAAAGAAGAGACCTCACAGGTTTACTTGTTTTTGCAATGAGAAAAAATTCCCTCATCACCATCAATAACTCCCTCAACGTACACTTCCTTTCCCCCGACTCCTCTCAAAACTTTCCCGGAACGAACAAGGGCATTGTAAATTGTTCCTAAAATTCCCTCGAAAGAGTCAAGAGGATTTTAAAATGAATCCGGAATCCTCTTGAAGCAATTGAGAGGAATCCCTGAAGCAATGCGGGTTTCCCCTGAAGCGACGAGGGGAGTCTATGAAGTGATGCGGGTTTCCCCTGAAGCAATACGCGGTTTCCCTGAGATAATGAGGGAAGCCCCTGAAGCAACGAGGAGAATCCCTGAAGCAATGCGGGTTTCCCCTGAAGCAACGAGGGGAATCTCTGAAGCGATGCGGGTTTCCCCTGAAGCAACGAGGAGAATCCCTGAAGCAATGCGGGTTTCCCCTGAAGCAACGAGGGGAATCTCTGAAGCGATGCGGGTTTCCCCTGAAGCAACGAGGGGAATCTCTGAAGCAATGCGGGTGTCCCCTGAAACAACGAGGGGAGTCTATGAAGCAATGCGGGTAATCCCTGAAGCAATGCGGGTGTCCCCTGAAACAATGCGGGGAATCCCTGAAGCGATGAGGGGACTTCTGACATAGCAGGTGAAGCCCCTGGAGTACTGCGGGGAGCCCCTGAAGTAACGAGGGAGTCCCCTGCAGGTCTCAGGGAAATGTTTTTTCTTTACGAAGACGCTTTTTTTGCAGAAAAAAACATTGTGGAGAGGTTTTGGCGTGGTGAATGTATCAAGCGGGAACTATCACAAAACCTGTGAGGTCTTTTCTCCATAGGAAGTACAAACCTTACAAGTTCCGCGACGAGTAATAGGAGAGACCTCACAGGTTTACTCATAGCCAGTGAGGGCTTTTCTAATGGGCATCTCTAAAATCTCAAATGAGTCATTGACAAACAAATACGGTTACGGTGCAACGTGGAGCGATTCCGTTCCCCTTTCTACGGTCAATTATTCCCGCGCGTATGACCCGTTTCTTGTTGCAGATAACTCAGTGTATCCTGCAAAACTTTTTGCGGCGTGGCGAGATATTAAGTACGGATGTTTATCCATAGTCGGTTGTGGAATTCTGGGACGTATTTCAAATGATGATGGAGGTTCGTTTGAACAAGAACAGAGATTCGACGAGCGACCTGCTGGGCTTCAACCTTCTATAGCAGTAAAAGGGAAGATGATGGCTGTTGCTTGGTCAGACGATTTACCCGATAAAGGAATTCTTATGCGGATGAGTACAGATAACGGAAAAAATTGGTGTTCACCGTATGAAGTAGTATCCGACACAAGCGGGAATCCCTTTATAGCAATTTCTCACCGTTCTATACACGTTGCGTGGGAGCAATGTATAGGCTGTCCAGGTCCTCAGGGAAAATGGAAAATTTTTTATCGTCGCGGAGAAATTCTTCCTACAGGTATAGTGGAATCAGATAATACTCCATCGCAGATAGAACTTTTACAGAATTACCCGAATCCGTTTAATCCGAAAACTACATTGTCATTTGTCATTGGTCATTCGTCATTAGTAACAGTGAAAATATATAACCTTTATGGACAAGAAGTTGCAATGTTAGTGAACAAGCAAATGGAAGCGGGAGAACACAGCGTAGAATGGAATGCAGAAAAATTTCCGAGCGGAATGTATTTTTATCGTCTGTCAGTAACGAATGAATACAATCAAGCAAAAACACAAGTAAAGAAAATGATTTTGATGAAGTAGGACAACTTTGAAAGTTGTCCTACAAAAAGTTTGCTGCCTTAAAAAACAGTCAACGACTGTCATAGACAGCAATGGCATCTACCAAGGCAGATGCCATTACCATAACGCGATTATGCGCATCCGTTCGATTTCCTATTTCACAAAAAATCGAAACGGCGTTCATAATTGCACAATTAAATATACGTAAATTGTGCGGTATGTTTTTCTCACAGCCCTGGTAGGAGAAAAATCTCTATCGCACATTATTATCATAACACAATGTATAATATATTCGGAAAAAATAGTTACTCGTCATCAATTGCAACGTTCACTCTTGCATTGATGTTTGCTTTAGCCGTACTGATGAATATCGCTCTTTCCCAATCGTGGACGCCATTGAACGGACCGTACCGTGCAAACGTAGCGGATTTTGCCATTGGCCGCGCGGGAACAACGACAACGTTGTATGAAGCGGACGCTTCGCGTGTGTATAAAACGACGGATGCTGCTGCGAATTGGTCAATTACTACTTCTTTTAACGGTAACCCTGTTACCGTTACCTGCCAACCGGATAACCCTGCTATTGTTCTTGTCGCGCTGGAGCAATTCATTAGACGACACACAAATGGTGGTACCGGTGGTCAGTGGACATACGCATACCCAGGTTCCACTTCTGGTGATATCAACTTTCACCCTTTAACCATAGTTACCTCTGCACCAAATTCTAACAATATGTTTGTTGGAATATTAAAAGTAAACGGAAACAGTTCAATGAGAAGAAGTTCCAATGGCGGACAAAATTGGAATTATGTAGGTTACTTTTTCAGCAATGTTCGAACTGACGTCTATGCAATCGCTCCTCACCCAACCGACGCGAACCTTATATTTGCAGGGGGAACTGCACCAGGGCAATTAGAACCTGGAGCCAATTTCTCCGAGTCATATACAAATGGCGTGTTCTATTCTCTTGATGCGGGAATAACGTGGGCTCATTCCGGAGCAACGGGCGTGTTTGAGTATAATATCGAGGCGCTCGCAACATTCACAAGCGGTTCAACCACGTACGTATTTGCGGGGGCAACAAATGCGGCATATAATCTTTATTATTCAACGAATGCAACGAATGGTACGCCGACGTGGAGTCCAGTAGCAACATACCCGGGAGGTAACATTAATAGTATTGTTGTTGATGCAAATAATAAACTATACGTCGCAGCGCAGAACGGTATTTATCGCTCAACAAACAATGGAACATCGTGGACAACGTTAAGTTGCAACGGGCTCTGGGAAAACAATGTAAAACGATTGCAAATTGACCCGGGAAATGCAAATACGCTTTTTGCGGGAACGGCGGGAAAAGTATTTAAGTCCACTGATGCCGGTGCAACGTGGACCGATGCTTCAAAGAATATTACCTTTATGGTTGCTCCTTCCATAACAGCGAGCGGAACAAAATACCTTGCCATTTCAAACGGATTATCAGCGATAGAAAGAAATATCAATTCTTCCGGCTGGAATTCGATAGGACTTGGTTCAACATACTGCGACCAAGGATTCACAGGTTCAAGCATACGATTTGAATCTACTGCGGGAACTGTTGCGTATGCTGCTGGGTTTCGTCAAGAAAACGGAACTGCTGCTTCATTGTATCGTACGCTCGATGCAAGTTCAAATTCTTGGACAGAAGTGTACGCCAGCACCACAACGATTGGAGCGCTCAACGGTGTTACGATAGATTATAACCTTGTTCAACCGACTCCACCGCATCCGTACGGAAGGCTTTTAATTTTTGGAAAAGATATTCAGAACAATAGCATATTTAACGGAGCGAATCAGCAAAATATTGCAGTAAGTATTACCAATGGAAACTCGTGGGAATATATTTCATTGAGAGACGACGAAGTTGCACCGGAAATTGCTGATATTGCTTCAGTCGCAACTGTTCCGTCCTATATGTATGCAGCAATAAAATCTGGAGGAACCGGTGGAGTATGGGTAACAACGAACAGCGGCATAAATTGGAATAAATTAATCATTACGGATGAAAACAATTATACTGCGCTTGGATTAGATGCGGGCAATCCGTACTATTTATATGCGGCAAGAACATCAGGGTTATACAGACTTCAAACGACTTCACAATATCTGTCGTGGACACAAGTTCGCAATGATGTTGTAAAAAAAATTCTTCCTCATCCTTCTTATCCTCATACATTGTACGGTGGTACATACGTTTGGGTAATTGGTAATAATGGAAACAATGTGTACAAAACCACAGATGCCGGATTAAGTTGGACCGATATAACATCAAGTCTTCCATCACCGATATTTGATTTGCAACGGGACTTGACAAATAATCAGTATATCTATGCTTCAACGTCCAACGGTGTTTACAGGATTGACCCTGCACCCGAAGCGCCAACGAATCTTCATAGCGTCAATGACGACCCCGAACTTCAAATTCATCCGGAGTTTTCCTGGGACGTTTCTCCGGAAGCGGATCTGCCAACGAATAAATACAAAGTCTATAAAAAGAAAGGTGCCGGTGGTTGGGGCCTTCGGGGAACAACATCTACCAACTCGTTCACGGACGTTACTGAAACGATAACGGGAACAGGAGACGGTACGACGGTGTATTACTATGTAAAAGCAATTGATATTGGCGGAAATCAATCTTCGCAATCGAACACCATAACATTTGTCGTTGACAAAATCAGTTCGTATAAAATTTCAGAGACAAGAATTGTTCAAGAAGTTCCAACCGTATTTTCTCTTTCTCAAAATTATCCGAATCCGTTTAATCCCTCAACAAAAATCCAATTCGCACTTCCGATGGATGCGTTTGTGTCGCTGAAAATTTATGATATGTTCGGGAAAGAAGTTGTAACGTTATTCAACGAAAATGTTGCGAGAGGGTATCACGTTGCAAACTATAATGCAAGCAATGTTGCAAGCGGAATGTATTTTTATCGCTTGAATGTATCGCAAAAAGGTGAAGTAAAATTTTCTGCAACGAAAAAATTACTGTTGCTCAAATGACCCAATCATCATTTCATCTTTGCGGAAATCCGTTATGGCGCGCTCGGATTTCCGCTTTTTTTTTTCTTACGATTTAATATTGTTTCAAATTCATAGAAAAATTTCTGGAACGAAAATTGCAAGAATACTCTATGTTCTCGTGTTAACGACGAGTCAGAAAAAAAGGAGAAGAGAATATTATGAAAAAGTTATTTTACTTTCTTGTAGAAAAATAGAATTTTATGGAGCAGAAGCAACAACTTCAAAAAGACTTGACCTCGTTGGAGGCATTGGGTATTGCAATTCGCGCAGAAAAAGATGCGCAACAAATTTATCTGGAAATGGCAGAACGTGTTTCCAATCCGCGCGTGAAAGAACATTTTCAAACGCTTGTTGCAGAAGAAAAACAACATCAGAAAATTTTGGAGTTAAAATACTTCGCCATGTTTCCCGATGTTCCGTTGCAACTTCCTCCGTCGCAATTGCCCGCAAAAGCGAAAACGGAAACCTTGCGCGGGAATTTGAGTTTGCGGGAGGCGCTCGATATTGCTATTCAGGAAGAACGACACTCGCGCGATTTTTATCTTGACGCCGCAAATCACGTGGAAGATTTGACGGGAAAAGCGATGTTCAAATTTCTTGCAGATATGGAGTATGCGCATCAAATGGAACTTGCGGCGCAATACGATCTCCTCGTGAAATATCCGAATTACTACGACGATGTTTCTGAACCGTGGCAAGAAGAATTAGGTTTGCGTAAACAAAAAATTTAACGAGGAATACTATGGCTTCACACGATTATTATATGACGAAACGGGAAAGCGATTTGCGAAGCGCATTTCTCGAACAAGTGCAACTCGTTCCCGATGGAATGAAAATCAAACAATGTATTCAATGCGGAACGTGCACCGGCTCGTGTCCCGTCAGTTTCGCAATGGATATAACGCCGCGGAAAACCATTGCATTATTTCGCGCGGGTGAAATGGAAACCATTTTGCGCAGTAATACAATTTGGGTATGCGCTTCGTGTTATGCGTGTACCGTGCGATGTCCTGCGGGAATAAAAATTACCGATACGATGTATGCGTTTAAGAGAATTGCAATGGAAAAGAAAATTTATCCGAAGCATTTTAATATTCACGCATTATCCACGGCGTTCATTGATATCGTGAATACGTTCGGAAGAAATCAGGAAGTAAAACTGCTGATGAAATTCGGAATGAAAACGCATCCGCTGAAACTCTTTGCGCAAATTCCGTTGGGAAAACGATTGCATTCCAAAGGTCGCATTCCGATAAAAACATCAATGATACGCGATAGAAAACAACTTTCGGAAATCATTGCGAGAGTATTGAAAAAGCAAGAGCAACATCCACAATCATAAATTTTCAGAGACAAAAATATGCAGTACACCTATTATCCCGGTTGCAGTTTGGAATCAACATCGAAAGCGTATGATGAATCGCTGAAAAAAGTGTTTGAATTGCTCCATTTAGAACTCCATGAACTTCCCGATTGGAATTGCTGCGGTGCAACAATGTATATGTCGGTGGATGAAACATTAGCGTGCAGTATTTCCGCGCGCAATCTTGCAATTGCAGAACAACTTGGCAAAGATGTTGTTGCGCCGTGCAGTTCGTGTTATACCATTTTAAGCAAAACACATCGGTTGATGCGCGATAATGCTGAAGTGCGAAAGCGCGTTGATGATGCAATAAAACCTGCGGGACTTTCCTATAATTTTTCCCTTCGCATTCGTCATCCGCTTGATGTGTTAGTGAACGATATCGGAGTGGAAATTATCAGGTTGCAAGCGCGGCGCGACCTGAACAGATTGCGTATCGCAAATTATTACGGATGTCAAATCGTGCGACCGGAACGCGGTTTTGACGACAGAGAAAATCCAACAACGATGGATAATTTATTTGAAGCATTAGGCGCAGTGAATGTGTATTTCCCGATGAAAGTTCGCTGTTGCGGAGGAATGTTGATGACAACGTATCCCGAAATTGCATTGAAACTGGTGAAAGAACTTCTGGAATGCGCCGAAGAAAACGACGCCGAATGTATTGTTACCACGTGTCCATTGTGTCAAATAAATTTGGAAGCGTATCAGGGAAAAGTGAATGCAACATTTGGAACGCGCTTTGAATTGCCGATTTTGTTTTTTACCCAATTGCTCGGTTTTGCCTTGGGAGCGCATCCAATGGAATTGGGATTTCAGCGTCAACTCGTTTCGTTTAATAATTTTTTGGAAGCATTATCGCAATAAACAGCGATTCGCAGTCAACAACAGGAAGTTTTTAAAAAAATTCAAATTTTTTTTCAACACATAATTTCATCAAAAAAAACAATGTCAGAAACACTCACTATTACGAACACAAAAACGGGACAAAAATTCGACATTCCACAAGATATTGCTGTACAAGACCATTTGATTGTCATTGATAGCAGAACCGGAACCGAATATCCGATTCCGATTGTCAATGAAACAATCAAAGCAATGGATTTCCGTCAAATCAAAATCAACAAAGAAGATTTCGGTTTGATGACGTACGACCCTGCGTTTATGAACACAGCATCGTGTCAAAGTAAAATCACGTTCATTGACGGCGATAAAGGAATCTTGCGATACCGGGGCTATCCGATTGAACAACTTGCAGAAAAAAGTAATTACTTGGAAGTTGCGTATTTGTTGATTCACGGCGAACTTCCAACACACAAACAACTCGAAGAATGGAATTTCAACATTACGCATCACACGATACTGCACGAGAACACGAAAAAATTTATGGAAGGATTTCATCACGATGCGCATCCGATGGGAATGTTGGTAAGCACGATTGCTGCGCTTTCCACATTTTATCCCGATGCAAAAAATATATTCGATGAAAAAACCAGATTGCTGCAAATATATCGTCTCATCGGAAAAATGCCGACAATAGGCGCATACGGTTATCGTCATCGTTTGGGATTGCCGTACGTCTATCCCGATAACGAAATGAGTTACACGGGAAATTTTCTGAATATGATGTACAAAATGACAGAACTGAAATACCAACCGAATCCGATTTTAGAGCGCGCACTCGATATCTTATTTATTCTCCACGCAGACCACGAACAAAATTGCAGCGCAAACACGATGCGGTGTATCGGAAGTTCGCACGCGGACCCGTTTGTATCAATGGCGGGAGCAGCGGCGGCATTGTATGGACCTTTACACGGAGGTGCAAACGAAGAAGTGTTGAAAATGCTGAAAGAAATCGGTGCAAAAAATAACGTTCCGGAATTTATCAAACGCGTGAAATCCGGCGAAAGCGGACGTTTGATGGGATTCGGTCATCGCATTTACAAAAACTATGACCCGCGAGCAAAAATCATTAAACAAACTGCAGACCAAGTGTTTGAAGTTACGGGAAGAAATCCGCTTCTCGATATCGCCATCGAACTGGAACGCATCGCCTTGGAAGACGATTATTTCGTAAAAAGAAAACTCTATCCCAACGTTGATTTCTATTCGGGAATCATTTATCAAGCGATGGGATTTCCGACAGATGCATTTACCGTGTTGTTTGCAATTCCGCGTACGTCCGGATGGATTGCGCAATGGCAAGAATTGCTGCTTGACCCGGAACAAAAAATTGCAAGACCAAGACAAGTTTTTCTTGGTTCGGAAGAACGAAATTTTGTTCCGATGGAGAAGAGAATGTAAAAAACAGTAGTCAGTAGTCAGTAGTCAGTAGTCAGTAGACAGTAGTCGTGGGAGTGATTGCTGATGCAAAGAGTCAAATAATTGTTATTCTTCTACAATATTTTTTTGGAAAATAGTATGCACACCAACGGTCAAGTTCGCATAGGCGTTTATGTTTGCCATTGCGGCGTGAACATTTCACAAACGGTTGACGTAGAATTTATCAGCCAAAAAATTGCGCAACTTCCGAATGTGATTGTTTCGCGCGATTACAAATTTATGTGTTCCGATCCGGGACAAGAAATGATTAAACGCGACATCAATGAGTTTCATCTCAACCGAATTGTTGTTGCTGCGTGTTCGCCGCAAATGCACGAACTCACGTTTCGCAATTGCTGTGAGAGCGCAGGACTCAATCGTTTCCTTTTTCAAATGTCGAACATTCGCGAGCAATGTTCGTGGATTCACGATGAACGGGATAAAGCAACAACGAAAGCGCTTGCACTTGTTACCGCCGCAGTCAAACGCGTTGCTCTGCACGAATCCCTCGTTCCGTTGAAGTCGAAAATCAATTCCAATGTTTTGATTGTTGGCGGAGGAATTGCAGGAATTCAAGCGGCGCTCGAAATTGCAGAATCGGGAAACCATGTGTATCTCGTTGAAAAAGAATCTACCATCGGCGGCAATATGGCGAAGTTTGATAAAACATTTCCAACACTCGATTGTTCATCGTGTATTTTAACGCCGAAGATGACGTCGGTTTCTCACCGAAAAAATATTTCGCTCTATTCGTACAGCGAAGTGGAAAAAGTTTCCGGCTTCATCGGAAATTTTACAGTGAAAATAAAAAAGAATGCTCGTTATGTTACGGATAAATGCACTTCGTGCGGCGATTGTGCAAAAGCGTGTCCCGTGCACGTTCCCAACGCATTTGATGAATACCAAGCGTCGCGCACAGCCATTCACAAAGCGTTTCCGCAAGCAGTTCCGAACACGTACGTGATTGATAAACAGGAACGACCGCCATGTATTGAAGCGTGTCCCATTCGACAGGAAGCCGCAGGATATGTTGCGCTGATTCGCGAAGGAAAATTCCACGAAGCGGCGCAACTGATTCATCAACGAAATCCGCTTGCAATTGTGTGCGGAAGAGTTTGTTATCATCCGTGCGAAACGGAATGTAATCGCGGGTATGTTGATAAACCGATTGCGATTCAACATTTAAAACGTTTTGCGATTGATTGGGAAATGGAACACAACGGAAAATTTATTCCTCCGAAAATTGATGACGTGCGAAAAGAAAAAATTGCCATCGTCGGTTCCGGTCCTTCGGGATTAACGTGCGCGCACGATTTGACGTTGAAAGGATATTCCGTAACGGTGTTCGAACAATTTTCCGAACTTGGCGGAATGCTTGCCGTTGGAATTCCCGAATATCGTTTGCCGAAAAAATTACTCGACATGGAAATTCAGTATATGAAAGAAATGGGAATTCAATTTAAAACCGATGCAAAACTTGGCGAAGATTTTACTGTTGATTCACTCGCGAACGATGGATTCAACGCAATCTACATAGCAATAGGAGCGCATAAAGGTGTATCTATGGATATCAAAGGAGAAGATATGGAAGGAGTAATTTCCGGTGTCGAATTTTTGCGCCGAGTAAATTTAGGAATGATGAAAAAAGTTGGAAAACATATTGCAGTTATCGGCGGCGGGAATACTGCCATAGATGCGGCACGAACGGCAATTCGTTTCGGCGCGGAAAAAGTTACCATTCTTTATCGGCGAACAAAAGCAGAAATGCCCGCAGCGTTTCACGAGATAGAAGACGCGGAACACGAGGGAATTCAAATTGCGTACTTAACGGCGCCGATTGAAGTTCTTGGGAAAAAAGGAAAAGCAAACGGTTTAAAATGCATTCGAATGCAACTTGGCGAACCCGATGCTTCAGGACGGCGACGACCAATTCCTGTTTCCGATTCCGAACACGAATTGCAGTTCGACACCATCATTGTTGCAATAAGTCAACTTCCTGAAACGAAAGTGATGAACGCAATGACCGAAACAAAAATTACAACGACGAAATGGGGAACACTCGATGCAGATGCTGAAACACTGCAAACAAATGTTCCCAATGTTTTTGCCGGCGGCGATGTTGTTCTTGGACCATCAACGGTGATTGCATCAATGGGACAAGGACGCCGCGCGGCGGAATCCATTGATAAATTTTTGAACAATGAGCCGTTGCAAAATTATACGTCGCATATTGTGAAAACACGAATTTCGCGCGGTGAAGATTTCCGTCCTCATTCGTATGCGCCAATGTTTAAAGATACGCCGAAAGAAGAACGCGTAGAAATTCCGAAACGGGTTGCAGATAACCGTATTCGTTCATTTACCGAAGTAGAATTGGGATACAACGAACATCAAGCGTTGCAAGAAGCGTCGCGGTGCTTGAATTGCGGGGTGTGCGTAGAATGTTACGAATGTGTACGCGTGTGTCAACCCAATGCCGTTGCTCATTCAATGCATGATGAAGAACTCGAGGTTGATGTTGGACAAATTCTTATTGCGACGGGATACAATATTTTTGACCCATATAAAATTTCGCATTACGGTTACGGAAAATTGCAAAACGTGTACACATCGTTGGAATTTGAACGAATGTTAAATTCAACGGGACCAACGGGAGGAAAAGTACTGTTGAAAAACGGAAAAGAGCCGCGCGCCGTTGCTGTCATTCATTGCGTCGGTTCCCGCGACGAAAACTACAATAAATATTGCTCGCGCGTGTGTTGTATGTACGCTTTGAAATTTTCTCATCTTGTTAAAGACAGAACAACCGCAGAAGTGTACCAATTTTACATTGATATGCGTTCCGGCGGAAAAGGATACGAAGAATTTTACCGCAGAGTTATGGATGAAGGCGTAAATATTATTCGAGGAAAAGTTGCCGAAGTGGTAGAAGCGCGCGGAAAACTGAAAGAAGAAGGCGTTCTTCTTGTTCGTTGCGAAGATACACTCATTGGAAAGTTTCGCGAAGTTCCAGTGGATATGGTCATACTTTGCAACGGTCTTGAACCGCGAAAAGATGCGTCGAAGATTTCCAAAACATTTGGCATTAGCAGAAGCGCAGATGGGTTTTTCCTCGAACGACATCCGAAACTGGACCCTGTTGCAACAATGAGCGACGGAATTTTTATTGCCGGATGCGCGCAAGGACCGAAAGATATTCCCGATTCCGTAGCGCAAGCGAGCGCAGCAGCAGCAAGAATTTTGGCAACAATTCAAAAAGCGGAAGTAGAAATTGACCCGATTCGCGCATGGATTGACGAAACGTATTGCAGCGGTTGTCGTATTTGTAACAACTTATGTCCGTACATAGCGATTGATTACGACATAGAGAAAAATGTTTCACGCGTCAATGAAGTGTTGTGCAAAGGTTGTGGAACGTGCGTTTCTGCATGTCCCGCTTCCGCAATTACCGGCAAAGGATTCTCGGATGCGCAGGTTCTTGCAGAGTTAGAAGGTTTGTTGGCGGTGTAATTTTTTGAAAACTTTTATGTTCCGTTTTATCAAACACGTAATTTTTATTTTCATACTGACATTTAAGAAATAATGTTCATCTCAAATCTCAAATCTAAAATTTCGTATGTCTTTCGAGCCAAAAATTGTAGGATTTCTTTGTAACTGGTGTTCCTATTCGGGAGCGGATTTAGCGGGAGTTTCGCGCATCAAATCTCCGCCGAATGTTCGCATCATTCGCACAATGTGCAGCGGACGCGTTGACCCGACGTTTATTTTCAAAGCATTTGAACTTGGCGCCGATGGAGTTCTGCTTGCTGGTTGTCATCCCGGCGATTGCCATTATTCCGAAGGCAATTACAAAACGATGCGCCGATATGCAATGCTCAAGTGCATGCTTTCTGCATTCGGCATTGATGAGCGACGCATTCGTCTCGAATGGATTTCCGCTTCCGAAGGAGAAAAGTATGCGAAAGTAACGAAAGAATTTACCGAAACGATTCGCACGCTTGGTCCGTTGCAATGGAGTCGCCGGATGTTTTCCGATGATACGCGAATGCGCGCTTCAGCATTGAATGTGATGACATAATTATTTTTTCAAAATTTTTTTTCAAAAGAAATATGGCAAAACCAAAATTAGCATTGTATTGGGCGGCAAGTTGCGGCGGATGCGAAATTGCAATTCTCGACATCGAAGAAAAAATTCTCGACGTTGCCGATTTTTTTGATATTGTTTTTTGGCCCTGCGCAACCGATTTCAAGTATGCAGACGTTGAGGCAATGGAAGATAAAAGTATTTTGCTGTGCCTTTTCAACGGCTCTATCCGTAATTCGGAAAATGAGTTTATGGCAAAAATGCTTCGTGAAAAATCCAACGTCCTTGTTGCGTTCGGTTCCTGCGCTCACGAAGGATGCATTCCGGGACTTGCAAACTTAACGACGAAAGAAGCAATCTTTCAGGAAGTATACATTGATTCTCCTTCAACAATCAACGAGCAAAACATTTTTCCGCAGCATAAAACAAAAGTTCCCGAAGGCGAACTCGAAATTCCTGTTTTTTACGATGTCGTAAAAACACTTGACCAAGTTGTTGATGTTGATTATTACATTCCCGGATGTCCTCCGCAAGCGCATCAGGTAATTGCGGTGATTGAACATATCATTCAAGGAAAACCGCTTCCGCCGCAAGGTTCCATTCTTGGCGCAGGAGATAAGACGTGTTGCGATGAATGTTCGCGCGAACGCAAAGAAAAAAAAATAAAACATTTCTATCGTCCCCACGAAATAGAAGCGAAGTACGACGAATGTCTTCTAGACCAGGGAATTATTTGTATAGGACCTGCAACACGCAGCGGATGCGGAGCATTGTGTACGCAAGTCAATGTTCCGTGCCGGGGATGTTACGGACCTCCGCCGAATGTTCACGACCAAGGAACAAAAATGATGAGCGCATTAAGTTCCGTAATTGATGCGCAAGAACCGGCAGAAGTAGAACGAATCATAAAACAAATTGCTGACCCTGTTGGAACATTGTATCGTTTCAGTTTAGCGCATTCGATACTGCGAAGAGCGGCGGTATGAAAGAAAAACTTTTTTCAAAAAATATTTTGAAAATTATTTATGCAACACATCAAAATAGACCCCATCACTCGACTTGAAGGACACGGAAAAATAGATATTTTTTTAAACGACGAAGGCGAAGTGGAAAATTGTTATTTTCTGATTCCCGAACTTCGCGGCTTTGAAAAATTTTGTCAAGGTCGTCCTGTTGAAGAAATGCCGCGCATAACAACACGATTGTGCGGCGTTTGTCCCGAAGCGCATCACATGGCTTCAGCAAAAGCGTGCGATGCAGTGTATCACGTTGAGATTCCACCAACAGCAAAAAAACTCCGCGAACTGCTTTACAACGTGTTTTTTGCGGGAGACCATACGTTGCATTTTTACGCGCTCGGCGGACCTGATTTCGTTGTTGGTCCCGATGCTCCTGCGGCGCAGCGAAATGTTCTCGGAGTCATTGCAAAAGTCGGCGTCGAAATCGGTAAGCAAGTGATTAAAATGCGCTCCAATTATTCGGAGATTATGAAAATACTTGGCGGGAAAAAAATACATCAGGTTACGTCGCTTCCCGGCGGCGTTTCCAAAGGCATCAATGAAGAAGAGAGAAAAAGTATTGAAGCGCGAATTCTGGAAATGCTGGAGTTTGCAAAATTCACGATAAAAGTTTTCGAAAATATTGTGTTGAAAAACAATGCGTACGTGGATTTAATATTGAGTGAAACCTATTCACTGAAAATTTATTCGATGGGATTAGTGGATGATAAAAACAACGTAAATTTTTACGACGGAAAAGTGCGCGTTACCGATTCCGAAGGAAACGAATTCGTGAAATATGCTCCTTCGGAATATTTACAGAATGTTGCAGAACACGTTGAACCGTACACGTATCTGAAATTTCCGTATCTCAAAAAAATTGGCTGGAAAGGATTCACCGAAGGAAAAGAAAGCGGCGTGTATCGCGCAACGCCGCTTTCCCGACTGAATGCGGCTGATGGAATGTCCACTCCGCTTGCGCAGGCGGAATACGAACGAATGTATGAAACGCTTGGCGGGAAACCTGTTCATGCAACGTTGGCAACACATTGGGCGCGCGTGATTGAACTTTTAAATGCGGCAGAAAAATCGCTCGAATTGATTCGCGACCCTGAAATTACGGGAACAACAATTCGCACCATTCCTGCGCAAACACCATCGGAAGGAATTGGAATTGTCGAAGCGCCGCGCGGGACTCTCACGCATCATTACGTTACGGATGAAAAAGGAATTTTGAAAAAAGTCAATTTGATTGTCGGAACAACAAATAATAATGCGCCGATTTCAATGTCCATTAAAAAAGCGGCGAAAGGTCTTATCAAAAAAGGTGTTGCTGTTACCGATGGAATGTTGAATATGATTGAAATGGCGTTTCGTGCGTATGACCCGTGTTTTGGTTGCGCAACACATTCGCTCAGCGGTAAAACTCCTTTCGAAATCAGAATACTCGATGTCAACGGAGAAACATTGCAGCGAGCGGTAAGAGAGTAACGAAAAAATTATTCTCAGCAAACGCATCACTCATTCTTCATTCAGTACCGTTTCTTTTTGTAAGGAACGGTATTTTATTTTTTGAGAAACCACGCGGGTTTTTTCTTGAAAGTGAAAGGACGAAGTATGGAATCCGTATTTCTTCGAAAATTTCTGCTTTTCATTTTCGGTATAGAATTTGCAACGTAGTTTATGCGTTCTTATGCAGAAACATCATTCTAAAATACTTGTGCTTGCGTTGGGAAATGAAATTCTTCACGATGATGCGGTGGGAATTCTTGCCGCGCGGCAATTACGAAATTTTTCCGAACAGTATTTCGCAATGCAGGAATTTTGCGGCGGCGGATTTGATTTGGTAGAAATTCTCAACGCATACGATTTTGTACTTATACTCGATAGTATTTTTACGGGAAAACATCCAGCGGGAACAATTCTCGAATTATCGAAAAATGATTTTCAGGAAATGTTCTCACTCTCGCCGCATCATCTTGGGATTCCCGAAGCAATGCAAATGATTGATGTGCTTCAACTTCCGTTTCCAAAACATTTTTGCGCGCTTGCAATGGAAGTGGAAAATCCGTATGATATTGGCGAAGGGTTAAGCGACGCAGTGAAGAATGCGCTGCCGCAATTTGTAAAACGAGCGGAACAATTATTACGGCGATGGAAAAAACATTCCGTCAAATAATGTTCATTCAAAGAAAACCGCGCGTATTTTTTTTATTGAGAAAAAGATTTTTTATTGAAAGAAAATATTTTTTCTTCCCGATGTATGCACGAACTTTCACTTGCGCAAAATATTGTTGAAATCATTCATCAACACGTGGCAGAAAACGATTTGCCCGATGTTGTGAGCGTGAAAATACTTGTTGGCGAATGTTCCGGCATTGTCGCTGAATCATTAGCGTTTTCATTTTCCGCTCTCGTGAATGAAACATTGCTGCGCAACGCGCGTCTCATCATTCAAAAAAATCCGTTTGCAGTATATTGCAACACGTGCAAACAAAAATCTTCTAATGAATGGGGAATGAATCTCTGCGTATGGTGTGGAAGCACGGATTGCGAAATTCTTTCGGGAACAGAAATGCATATTGTAGAAATTGCAATGAACGAAACAGCAAACGAAATCGTATGAGTGTAATCACGATTGAACGAAAACTCCTTGAAAAAAACGACGAACGTGCAAAACAAAACCGTGAGTTGTTTTTGAAGAATAATATTTTCGTCATCAATATTATCAGTTCACCGGGTTCGGGAAAAACAAGCGTTCTCGAAAAATCATTGGAATATTTCAACGGAAAAATATCCGTCAGTGTAATCGAAGGAGATGTGCAAACAGATTGTGATGCGCAGCGAATTGCACGATACCAAGTTCCCGTGGTGCAAATAGTAACGCGCGGCGGATGTCATCTCGAAGCGAATCTCATTGCCGAAGCATCGAAAAATATTTCACTCGAAACAACAGATGTTCTCGTCATCGAAAACGTTGGAAATCTCGTGTGTCCCGCGGCGTACGATTTGGGAGAGGCGATGAAAATTGTTGTTGTCAGCGTTACCGAAGGCGAAGACAAGCCGTTAAAATATCCCGCGATATTTCGCAACGCATCGGTTTTACTCATCAACAAAACGGATTTGCTTCCGCATTTGCATTTTGATTTAAACGTGCTGAAAAAAAATGCCTTGAGCATCAATCCGAAACTTGTGATGTTTGAAACATCGTGCGTGAACAACACGGGAATTTCTGCGTGGTGCGAATGGCTTCGTTCAAATATCGTCAAACAATGATGCAACGATTTCATATTGAAATCAACGGCGCAGTGCAAGGCGTTGGTTTTCGTCCGTTTGTGTTTCGTATTGCAAACGAAATGCAGTTACACGGATGGGTGAAAAATTCTTCGCAAGGCGTTATTATCGAAGTGGAAGGAATAAACGGAACGTTGGAATTGTTCCTCAAAAAACTTGTCGAAGAACAACCGCCGCTTGCGATCATTCACCATATTTCTTCCGCCATTCTTGAGCCGTGCAATTTCACTGATTTTACAATTCTTTCCAGCGATGCAAATAAAGAAAAAACTGCATTGGTGCTTCCCGATATTGCAACGTGCAACGATTGTTTAAAAGAAATTTTTGATAAATCGAACAGAAGATTTCTGTATCCTTTTACCAATTGCACGCATTGCGGACCTCGATTTACAATTATCGAATCGCTGCCGTACGACCGCTTCAATACAACAATGAAAATTTTTTCTCTGTGCGACGAATGTGAAAAAGAATACCGCGATCCGCGCGACCGAAGATTTCATGCGCAGCCAAATGCATGCGCAAAATGCGGACCGCACTTGGAACTATGGAATGAAAACGGAACGCTCATCGCTTCCTATCACGATGCGCTCGTGAAAACCGCTGAAGAAATCCGGAACGGAAAAATAGCAGCACTAAAAGGACTTGGCGGATTTCATCTCATCGTAGATGCAAGAAAAGACAATGCAATTCAACGTTTGCGAAAAAGAAAACATCGCGAAGAAAAACCGTTTGCGTTGATGTTTCCTTCGCTCGAAGAAATAAAAAACGAATGCGAAGTTTCTCTTCCCGAAGAAAAAATACTTACGTCATTTCAATCGCCGATTGTTTTGTTGAAGCGAAAGACATTGAGTCATCAGCAATCCGTAATCTCCAATTTCGTTGCTGCGAACAATCGGTATCTCGGCGTAATGCTTCCGTACACTCCGCTGCATTATATTTTGATGCGCGAATTACAATTTCCCGTTGTTGCAACAAGCGGAAATATTTCCGATGAACCGATTTGTATTGACGAACACGATGCGTTGTTGCGATTGAAAACTATCGCAGATGTCTTTCTTGTGCATAATCGTCCGATACTTCGCCACGTTGACGATTCTGTTGTTCGCGTTGTTGCAGGAAAAGAAATGCTCATTCGCCGTTCACGCGGTTTTGCGCCGTTGCCGATTCGTGTTGATACGCATTGCGATGATTCGATGCTTTCAGTCGGCGCGCATTTCAAAAATACTGTTGCAATTTCTAAAAACAATAATATTTTTATCAGTCAACACATCGGCGATTTGGAAACAATGGAAGCAACGAAAGCATTCGCGAGCGTTTTACAAAGTTTTGAATGTTTGTACGATGCAACGCCAACAGCGTACATTTGCGATGGACATCCCGATTATTTTTCAACAAAATATGCCGCAGAGAAAAAATCGAACGTCATAACAATTCAACATCACTACGCACATGTCTTATCGTGTATGGCAGAACATCATTTGAAAGGAAATGTTCTCGGCGTTGCGTGGGATGGAACAGGTTTCGGCACCGACGAAACAATTTGGGGAGGAGAATTTTTCTGTGCAAATGAAAATAGTTGTACGCGTGTTGCAACATTCAAACCGTTTCATCTTCCCGGCGGTGAAGCAGCAATAAAAGAACCGCGGAGAACCGCCATCGGGTTGCTATACGAATTGTTCGGAGAACAAATTTTTTCAATGAGCGAAATTTCTTCCGTTACGTCGTTTACTGAAGAAGAAAAAAAAATTTTGAAACAAATGCTTTCGCGGAAAATCAATTCACCGAGAACGACAAGTGTTGGCAGAATATTCGATGCCATTGCTTCGATTCTTGGAATTCGTCATCGAGTTAGTTTTGAAGGACAAGCGGCGATGGAACTTGAGTGGATTTCAGATTGGCAATTTGCGATTTGCGATATGCGTTATCCATTTTCTATACACCTTCCACCTTCCACGTCGCACATCGAAATTGATTGGTCGCCAATGATGCTGCAAATTCTTGACGATGTTAAAAAAAATATTCCTGTTGGAAAGATTTCTGCAACATTCCAGAACACGCTTTCCGAAATAATTGTTGACGTTGCAAAACGAAGGAATGAGCGCCGCATTGTTTTAAGCGGCGGATGTTTTCAAAATAAAATTTTACTGGAACGAACAATTTATCGTTTACAAGAAGAGCGCTTCGAACCGTATTGGCAACAACAAGTTCCGACGAACGACGGCGGTATTTCACTTGGACAAATGTATTATGCAATGAATAATCTGAAATCATCCAATGTGTCTCGCAATTCCCGGAAAAATTGAAAGTATAACAAACAACGAACTCCTGCAACGAACAGGAAAAGTCAATTTCGGCGGCATCATCAAAGAAATAAATCTTTCGTACGTTCCCGAAGCAACCGTTGACGATTTTGTCATCGTTCACGTTGGTTTCGCCATCAGCACAGTGGATAAAGACGAAGCTAATCGCGTGTTCGAATATTTGAAAGAAATGGAAGAATTGAAAGAACTGAATGAAAGCAACGAGTGAAATACATTGACGAATACCGCGACGCGAAACGTGCAAAACAACTTTCAAAAAAAATTTTTGAAATAACAACGCGCACATGGTCGCTGATGGAAATTTGCGGCGGTCAAACGCACGCAATTGTGAAATTCGGAATTGATGAATTGCTTCCGAAAGAAATTTCTCTTGTTCACGGTCCCGGTTGTCCCGTATGTGTTACTCCCGTTGAGTTGATTGAAAAATCAATTACTCTTGCTTCCCGAAACGATGTCATCTTATGCTCATTTGGAGATATGCTGCGCGTTCCTGGAAAAGAGAAAGACTTGCTTGCCGTAAAAGCAAGCGGGGGAGATGTTCGCATCGTGTATTCACCGATGGATGCAGTAAAAATTGCGGCGGAACATCCTTCAAAGAACGTTGTGTTTTTTGCTGTGGGATTTGAAACAACTGCTCCCGCCAATGCAATGGCTGTATTTCAGGCGAAGTTACAGAACATTGCAAATTTTTCGATGCTCGTTTCCCACGTGCTTGTTCCCCCTGCGATGGAAGCGATTTTATCATCGTCGCAGAATACGGTTCAGGGATTTCTTGCGGCGGGACACGTTTGCACCGTGATGGGATTTGAAGAATATATTCCGCTTGCAAAAAAATACAACGTTCCGATTGTCGTAACAGGATTTGAGCCGCTCGATATTTTGCAAGGAATACTGATGTGTGTAAAGCAACTGGAAGAACAACGCGCCGAAGTGGAAAATCAGTATTCGCGTTCCGTGAAAAGCAAAGGAAATATTCCGGCGCAGGAATTGATGCGAAAAGTTTTTGAAATTGTTCCGCGTAAATGGCGCGGCATTGGTGAAATTCCCGCAAGTGGTCTTGGTTTGAAAAAAGAATATGCAATGTTTGATGCGGAAAAAATATTTGAACTCAAAAATATTGTTGTGAATGAAAGTGAAACCTGCATTGCGGGATTGGTTTTACAGGGAGTAAAGAAACCGAATGAATGTTCTGCGTTTGGAACAGTGTGTACGCCCGAACATCCGCTTGGCGCGCCGATGGTTTCCAGTGAAGGAGCGTGCGCAGCATATTTTCATTTTCGAAGAATTGCGGTATGAAAAATTCTGTTGCGCGGTGCTATTTTTTTGCAAGAACTACTAAATCTTTCGACGTCATTTCTTGATATTCTTCTAACGCAACGCTTCCGAAACATTGTATATCGCAGAAACATTTTTTTGCTGCGAAAGATGCATCGGCAAGCATTTGAATGATTTCTTTTTTGCGCATGGGATATAATTCAACGGAAGAAAGCGTATGGTACATTTCCTTGTTGCGTTCTTCCAGCGTGAGGATGTTGAACCGAATAGTGCTGTTCAGAAAATCATAAAAACGCACAAAAGTTTTTTCCCCGATTTGTTTTACGTTTTGTATGCGCGCGTGTTGTTGAAGAATCCGTTCATAATTCAACAATTGGAGAATGAGAACGCCGTTCGGTTTTAAGACGGAAAAAAAATTTTGAATTGCGCGTTGTTGTTCTTTTTTCGAAAGACAATGAGGAAAAGAATTTCCTAAACAAAATACTGCGTCAACTGGTTGAGGAATATTTTGGGAAAGTTCCTGAAATGAAGATTGAACAATGGTAAGCGGAGTGCAATATTTTTTTGCATTGCGTTCCGTGATGTGCAGCATTTCTTTGGAAAGATCGGCGGCAACGACATTCACGCCAAGGTGTGAAAGCAACAACGAATGAAATCCCGTTCCGCATCCCGCATCAATCGCTGATGTAATGTTGTAGAGATTGATGAGGGATTGAAAAAAATGTTGCTCGCGCGTCCATCGTTTTTCCCATTCGGTGAACGTATCGTACGCGGAAGCGAGTTGCGCATAAAAATCTTCTATGGTTTTTCTTTCCGTCATTATTCTACTGAACGTTATTTGCTGATTTCTTTCGGCGCTTCTCCTTTGTTATGCTGATACAGCGACGATTCAATATTGGGAAAGCGTTGCAGGTATTCTTCTGGGGAAATTTTGTTTTGCCATTTGTTGGCAAGCATTGCGAGAAAAGTAATGGCAACAAATATTCCGACAACCAGCGCGCCGAAAAGAGCGTTTGAAACACGTTTGTTCGTAATGTGTGTTCTCACTTCCAACGTATTTTTTACGGGACATACTTCGACACATTCAAGACAACTTGTACATTCATCGCTCCACACCGTATTTTCTTTATGAACACGTATTGATGCGGGACAAACTTTTGTGCACAACGCGCAATTTGTACACGTAGATTTACTGCGAAAAATTTTTGCTGGACTGAACCAACTGACCATTCCCAACAACGCTCCATAAGGACACAAGTATCGGCACCAAAAATTTTTGATGAATAGTGAAAAAATCATCAACGCAACAATAGTCCAAAACGCAAACGAAGTAATGTTTGTGAAAAACAGATACATTTTTATATCTGCCATTTTGTTATATGGACTGTAAAGAAATGCGGCTAAACTCTGAACATCCATTTGTTCAATTGAATACACGAAAAACAGTAACAACAAATATTTCAACGAACGCAACGGATAATCAAGCCATTTCGTAACGCGCGCATTTCTTCCGAACATTTGTTCGCCGAGTCGCCATAACGATTCGCTTAATGTTCCTACGGGACACAGCCAACTGCAAAATGCTTTTTTCAGAAACAAACTTACTGCGAGAATTGCAAGGAGAATAAAAATTGATGCGGGGTGTATTTCGTTGATGATGCCGGTTGCAAACCAATATTTCAAACTCATCAATGCGCTGATGGGAAGAAATCCTTCTACTCCCGGTGGACGATACGAAGAACCTTCCATTCCATTCGACATTCCCCATTGCATAAAAAAGTAAAATTCCATTCCTATCCAAACGCATAACAGCGCAAATGAAAATTGAATTGTTGAACGGAGGAATTGCGAATCTTCTATGAATTTCCAGCGAAGACGTCGGAAAAAATTTTTTTCGTGTGAGAATTGAATTTTTTTTCGAACCAGTTCTTGCGGAATTTTTTTTGCCTCTCTTTGTGGGTTCGATGAAACTACCGTTGTAACAGTATTTCGGGAACCATTTTCTTTGAGGAACGTTGTTGGAAATCTTTCGGAAAACGTAACGTTCCTTTCGTTTATATAATCACTTTGTCGCATATTTGTCATTCGTGAAAATCAACTTCAGTTTCGATGAGAAATTTGAGGTGAATTCATCACAATTCGTTATGATGAATTACTTCGCGAGTAAATATGTGCAAGAACTATACCATTGAAGAGAGTTTTATCTTAATTCAAATAATTCTATTCTTGAAATACTGGTTTTTTCATCTCTTTTGCTAATTGGATGATATTTTTTGAAACCAACATTTGATGCATCTCATCGCGCAAACCTCCCCATTTGTTATGCACTGCACAAGGATTGTCTCCTCCGCATTGAGAGAATCCCAACACACAATTGTTCAAGAAATCCGCTCCATCAATTGCTTCAACAATGTGAAAAAGCGTAATTTCTTTCGCAGATTTTCCAAGTGCAAATCCTCCACTGGGTCCCTTTAAGGAAATCAATATTCCTTTTCTAGATAAATCTTGAAATATTTTTGCTAAAAAGTGATACGGAATATTCAATTTTTCTGCCAATTCTTTCGTTGTCATCATTTTGTTTTGAGGTTTTAAGGCAAGATAAAGAACTGCTTGTAAAGCATATTCGCATTGGCGGCTGAATAGAAGACTCATATAATTATTATTTGGGATAAAATTTCTCCTCAAAATACAAAATTATACCAAATCTCGTATTAGAAAAATTTGGTTCTGCTTCAGAAGCGGTGGAAAGGTGTAATAATATTTTATTTTTCATTATTGACAACGTGTGTTCCTCCTTCACCTTTCACGGCGCGTAATAAATTGTCCGGCGATGTGATAATCGCTTCTGTGCCTCCGTTAGAAAGAAAATCAATCACCGCTTCTATTTTTGGTCCCATATTTCCCGGAGGAAATTGTCCATCGTTCAAATATTTTTTTGCTTCTGCAAGCGTGAGTTTGTCGAGAGTGATTTGATTCGGTTTTTTGTAATTCAAACAAACTTTTTCCGCGTCGGTGGAAATGATAAAATAATTCGCTTTCAATTTTCTTGCAAGGAATGCAGATGCTCTGTCTTTATCAATCACCGCTTCAACTCCGACGATGCTTCCGTTTTTTCTCACCACAGGAATTCCTCCGCCACCTACCGTAATCACAATGCAATTCTTATCAACAAGCGAATGAATAATTTCTTCTTCAACTATCTCAATCGGTTTTGGCGACGCAACAACTCTGCGATATCCGCGTCCGGAATCCTCTTTCATCACCCAGCCTAATTTTCTTTTCTCCTCAATTTCTTTTTCCTCTTTGTAAAACGGACCAATCGGTTTTGAAGGAAACCAAAATCCCGGATCATTTTCATCAACAACACATTGCGTAACGAGTGTGCAAACATTGTAATGAAGTTTTTTTTTCGCCAGAACATTATTCATTCCTTGCTGCAATAAGTATCCCAACATTCCCTGCGTATCAGCTCCGCAAACGTCAAGTGGTTCGGGTGAAACATTGGAAAATTTTTCTCCCGCTTCAACACGCAGCAATTGATTTCCTACTTGCGGACCGTTGCCGTGCGTAATCACCAATCGAAATCCAAGTTTCAATAATTCCGAAAGATGTTCGCACGTTTGTTCTACATTTGCGCGTTGTTCTTCAATCGTTCCTTTTTGTCCGGAACGAATCATCGAGTTGCCGCCAATTGCGACGAGTGCAAGCTTGTTCATTTATTTCTATTCCTAAATTGTCATTGGTCAATCGTAATTTGTCATTCGTAATTCATAGATGAAAAGTAAAATCTACAAATGACCAATGACAAATTACTAATGACTGTTCAATATGTTCTACAAATTCACACTAATCTCGTAGCAACTCATACATAATCGCTTTCTGTACGTGCAAGCGATTTTCCGCTTCCTGAAACACGACAGAGTTTTTTGAATCAATTACTTCATCGGTAACTTCATCATTGCGATGCGCAGGAAGACAGTGCATAAAAAGATAATCGCTTTTTGCATTCTTTGCTAATGTTGCATTCACTTGATACGGAAGAAAAATTTTCTTTCTCGTTTCCGCTTCGCTTTCTTGTCCCATACTTGCCCAAACGTCGGTGTAAATCGCATCAGCGTTTTTCACTGCTTCAACTGCATCATTCGTGATGATAATTTTCGCACCGGTTTTCTTCGCGATTTCTTTTGCTTGAGAAACAATTTCAGCATTTGGTTCATAACCCTTTGGCGTTGCTACGGCAAATGTTGAACCAATTCTCGCGGCAAGCAACATCAACGAATGTGCAACATTGTTTCCATCACCGACAAATGTAAGTTTCGTTTTCGATAAGTCTTTTTTGAATTCCGAAACGGTAAAATAATCCGCCATTGCCTGACACGGATGTTCCAAATCCGTTAAGCCGTTGATAACGGGAATGTTCGCGTGTTCGGCAAGTTGTGTGCAAACGTTATGCGCAAACGTGCGTATCATAATGCCGTTCACCATCCGCTCTAAATTTTTTGCAACATCGTAAAACGATTCACGCACGCCGATTCTGTTTTTTTCCGACGAAGCATAAAACAGTGAATCGCCGCCAAGTTGCTTTATTCCGACATCAAACGTAACGTGCGTACGAAGCGACGGTTTTTCAAAAATGAGCATCATCATTTTTCCGTCGAGTTTTTTTCGATACGCTCGCGGATTTTTCTTCATCGCTTTTGTGAGCGAAAAAATTTTAACGATTTCTTCTGTTGAGAAATCAAGAACAGAAATAAAATCCCGCCCTTTAAATTGTTGTTTTGTTTTTGACATAAAGTAATTTTTATTTGAATGAGTTACGGAAAAATATTTTATAGAGAAGTATGTATATTCTTCGCGAAAATTTTGAACGTAATATATAACACTATGGAAAACTATCTCGAACACATTCGCAATCATTCGTTATTCGCACAATCAATAAAACTCTTTCACCATTTTTTTCACTTCCTCTTTTTCATTTTCTTTCAACGGTAACAACGGCGAACGCAGTTCTCCTCCGAAATATCCGGCACAATCCATCGCAAACTTCAATCCTGCAACGCCATATTTTGTTGTTACTGCTTTTGCAAGAGGAATAATTTTCAGTTGTAATTCTCTCGCTTCTTCTAATTTTCCCTCGACAAATAATTTTTGAATCCGAGCACATTCATTCGGAATTACATTCGCAACTGCAAGAATTCCACCACACGCGCCAAGAGAAAGCGCAGTAAAAAATGTCGGCGCATTTCCAATAAAGAACGAAAAATCTTTCGGCGTTGAAGAAATAATTTCTGCAAACTGCTGCATATTTCCCGAACTGTCTTTCATTCCAATAATGTTTGGATGTTCGGAAAGTTTCGCCACTGTTTCAGAAGAAATATTTAACGCAGTATTTGCAGGAACATTGTACATCAAAATTTTTGCTTTACTGTGTTCTGCAATCTCGAAATAGAACTTGTAAAAAACTTCTTGCGTCATTGACGATTTGTAAAACGATGGAGTAATCACAAGCGCATATTCAACATTCATCGCTGCTATATTATTGATGAATGAAATCGTTTCTTTCGTTGATTCATTTCCCGCGCCGACAAGAATAATTTTATTCGATGGAACAATTTCACGCGCTGCTTCAACAACGTGAAATTTTTCTTTCTCATTCAACATCACCGCTTCGCCGTTGGAACCGAGAACAAGAATTCCCGCAAGTTCTGTTTGTAATAACTTACGAATGTTTTCTTTCAATTTATCGAATGCAATTTCTTGTTCAATAAACGGAGTTGCGATAGGAGGAATTACGCCACGTAGCATTACTTATACTTTAGGGTTTTTGTTGAATGAAATTACAAAGTTTAAATTCCAAATTTCAAATAGAATCCCAAATCGAAATTTCAAATGTGCTAATTGGAATTTGAGTTTTGAAATTTATTTGGAATTTGTTTTTTGTAATTTGGATTTTTCTTGGCGAATAGTTTCAAGAGAAAATACTTTTCAAGACAAACCACACATTCGCCGGACGTTCTGCAAGCCGACGCATATACCACGGAAACCAATATAAACCATAACTAATCAACGCGCGAACCTTGTATCCTTCGCTTACCAATTTCAATTGCACATTATTTTTTATTCCGTACAACATTTGAAATTCAAACATATCGTTTGGAATATTATTTTTCTTCGCAAACATTTTTATTTGTTCGTGCATTGTTTCATCGTGTGTTCCAAAACCGATGCGATGAATATTATCTGGAATCGCTTTCAACAACATTTCTGAAAGCGCAATAAAATTTTTATCAACATCGTTTTTGTTCGGGAACGCTACATCGGGTGATTCTTTATACGCTCCTTTCACTAAGCGGATAGAAGGAGAAATTTCAAGGAGCGATTTCAAATCATCTTTTGTGCGATACAAATACGCTTGCAAACACAAACCGACATTTTCAAATTCACCGCGAATTGTTTTGTAAAAATTTATAGTTCGCGTTACATACGGCGAACTTTCAATATCGAGCCACACAAAATTATTTTTCTCTTTTGCTTTCAAACATAACGCGCGAACATTTTGCAAAGTAGCTTCTTCATTTATATCAAACCCAAGTTGCGTAAGTTTTGCGGAAATTTCCGCCTGAAGTTTTTGCAAAGAAATTTTTTCTAACACCGCGAGATAATGATTGCGAACATTTTCTCCTTCTTTCAATTCGGAAATATTTTCTCCCAAACATGTTAGCACAGTTGAAATGTTATTCGCAGAATATTTTTTCGCTTCCACTAATGCAGATTCAACATCTTCTCCCGGCATAAATCGTTTCACTGCTTTCTGCACGAAACGATATTTCGGTAGCGAGTTTTTCATCCACGAATTCGTAGAGCAAAAGAGAAGAAAGTTTTTAAGGAGATTCATTGTTTATTTTTCTCTCGCAAAGCCGCAATGACAACAAAGAAAATTCTTTTGCAACTCTGCGTCTTGGCGTGAAATAATTTTAAATCTCCAACACAATTTTTCCAAATTGTTTTCGTTCTTCCATTCGTCTCTGCGCTTCTGCCGCTTTCTCTAAAGGAAAAACGGAATCAATAACCGGTTTCAATTTTCCTGAGGCAAGATGTTCGAGAACGGATTTCAAATCGTTGCTTGTTCCCATAAACGAACCGAGCAACGTAAGATGGCGCGAATACAAATACCGCAAATCAAGTTTCGCTTCGTAACCAATAGTCGCGCCGCAGGTAACCAATCTTCCGCCTTTGCTCAAAAGGAAAATACTTTTTTCAAACACATCGCCGCCGATATGTTCAAACACAACGTCAACTCCTTTTTTATCTGTGATGCGTTTTACTTCTTCGGAAAAATTATTCTCGTTGTAGTTAATTGTTTCATCCGCTCCAAGTTGTTTTGCTTTTTTCAATTTATCGTTGCTTCCCGCTGTGGTAATAATTTTTGCATTCAACATTCTTGCAATCTGAATTGCGGCAATACCAACACCGCTTCCTGCACCGTGAATCAACACGGTTTCTCCTTCTTTCGGTTGCGCAAGCGTAACCAACATATGCCACGCAGTAAGAAACACAAGAGGAAATGCGGCGGCTTCGTTGAAAGAAATTTTTTCGGGAATTAGAAAAACATTTCGTGAAGGAAGTTTGACAAACTCGGCGTATGTTCCGCTTTCGCGTGTTCCTAAAACTCTATACTGCGAACATAAATTTTCTCGCCTCGGTGAATCTCCGGCTTTCTGTTCTTTACAAAAATTACATTCGCCGCAACTTAATCCCGGAGAAATCAAAACTTGTTCGCCGATTTTTATGTTTGTTACATTCTTTCCAACTTCCACAACAATTCCCGCTCCATCGCTACCGGGAATATGCGGAAGCGGTGTATTGCGTTCGCGTGTTCCGCTTCTCACCCAAATATCGAGATGATTGAGCGATGCAGCTTTAAGTTGAATAAGAATTTCATCGTCATTGATTGTTGGTTTCGGCGCATCTTCAAAACGAAGAACGCCAACATTACCAAATTCGTGAAATCGCACTGCGTTCATTTTTACTTTCTTTGTGTCTTGGTGCCTTCGTGGTAAAAAATTAAAACCACCAAGCCACAAAGACACTAAGTTTTATTTCTTCTCAAAAAAGTTTTTCAAAATCTCCGCAAGATTTGGCTTTGTAATTTCTTCCAAATCATATCGGACTCTCGTTGATGGTTTTTCAATTTTGATGACGCGGCTTAAATCAATCGGCGTTCCGATAATCACTGAATCGCACGGAACTTTGTTAATCGTCTTTTCCAAATCTTTTAACTGCTTTTCACCGTATCCCATTGCTGGAAGAAGCACACCAATGCCTGGATATTTTTGAAACGTTTCCGCAATTGAAGCAACAACATACGGTCGCGGGTCAATAATTTCTTTTGCGCCAAACTTCTGCGCGGCTAAAACTCCTGCGCCGTATTTCATTTCTCCGTGCGTGAGCGTTGGTCCGTCTTCAATTACCAACACTTTTTTCCCTTCAATCACCGAAGCATTTTCAACAGTAATCGGCGACGCACCTTCGACAATAATTGCATCGTTATTCACTTTGCGAATGTTCTGCCGCACAATATCAACATTTTCTCGGTCGGCTGAATCCACTTTGTTGATTACCACAACGTCCGCCAACCGAATGTTATTTGCACCGGGATAATACAAAAGTTCATGACCGGGACGATGCGGGTCTGCAACACAAATGGTAAGATTCGGTTTGTAAAACGACATATCATTATTTCCACCATCCCAAATAATTACGTCCGCTTCCTTTTCCGCTTCACGAAGAATTTTTTCGTAATCAACACCGGCGTAAATAATCGTGCCGCTGGTAATATGCGGTTCATACTCTTCCATTTCTTCAATCGTGCAATCGTATTTTACTAAATCGTCGAGCGTTCCGAAACGTTCACAAATTTGTTTTGTCAAATCGCCGTACGGCATCGGATGACGAACGGCAACAACTTTTTTTCCCATCGCGTGAAGAAGTTCTGCAACTTTGCGCGATGTTTGACTTTTTCCGCTTCCCGTTCGTACAGCAACGACTGCAATAACCGGTTTTGTGCTTGCGAGCATCGTATCGCGCGCGCCAAGAAATTTGAAATGCGCTCCACACGACATTACTTGCGACGCTTTATCCATCACGTAATTGTTGGAAACATCAGAATAGGAAAACACAACTTCATCGGCATTAAATTTTTTGATGAGTTTTTCCAATTCACTTTCGGGATGAATCGGAATTCCGTTCGGATAGAGTTTCCCGGCAAGAACTGCAGGATATTTTCTTCCTTCGATGTTCGGAATTTGCGTTGCTGTGAATGAGACAACATCATACATTTCATTATCGCGATAAACAGTATTGAAATTATGAAAGTCGCGACCCGCGGCTCCCATAATAATAGTTTTGATTTTGTTCATAAAATTTTTTTGTTTGTTTGTTTGTTAGTTCGTTAGTTGTTAAATCTATTTCCTTTGTGTCTTGGTGCCTTTGTGTTTAAATTTATTCAACCACCAAGACACGAAGACACCAAGTTAAAAATCAGTTTTTCATTTTCATTGCATTGAGTGAATTTCTTTCCCAAAAAATTCCATCGCTATAACCTTGAATCGTTTTGTCTTTCTCTGCAAGTTGCAATCTCTTTTCTGCAAGACAGCAATATTGTACATCTTGTTCAATGCCAACGTAGTTCCGGTTTATTTTTTTTGCAACGACAGATGTTGTTCCGCTTCCGAGAAATGGGTCGAACACAACATCGTTTTCATTAGAACTTGCGAGAATAATTTTCGCTAAAAGTTTTTCCGGTTTTTGCGTTGGGTGTTCTGTATTCTCCGGCATTGACCAAAACGGAATCGAAATATCATTCCAGATATTCGATGGATGAGTGATGCGAAAATTTCCTTCAACGGTTTCGTGCCAATCTTTTGGTTTTCCGTTTTCTTTATATGGCGCAATAACTTTTCGTTTCAGTTTTACGTCGTCAATGTTAAACGTGTAATCCTTACTCATCGTGCAGAACCAAATATCTTCCGTATTGTTTTTCCAATTAGTTTTTGCGCCTCTCCCCTTTTCACGTTCCCACGTAATTCTGTTGCGCACTTTGAAATATTTTTCTCCAACGAGGTGAATCGCAGTAGAAGTACGCCAATCGCCGCAAATATAAATTGATACAGTTGGTTTTAACGTTCGCACTAATTTTGAAAGCCACGAATCAAGCCATTCTACATATTCATTTATAGATTTTTCTTTGAAATGATTTCCATTGAAACTTTTACTTAAATTGTACGGCGGGTCAAGAAAAAGCAAATCAACAAATTGTGAAGGAAGAAAATCAAGAATCTCAAACAGATTTTGATTGATGGTTTTGTTTTTTATTTTAGAAAAAGAAACGGAAGAAGAAAGTGAAATGAGTTTTTGAGAATAAAAAGATATTTCTTCCGATGAAAGTGTGAGTGTTCGATTATGTGTGGGCTTTATTTTCTGTAACATCATTCTTCCAACACGTTATTAATTTCATCATCAGTTAAACCTAATTGGTGAAACACTTGCAATGAATATTCCGGTCGAAGTTCTCGCTTTCCCATTTGAATTGGAGCAGCGCGTTTTATTCCATTTACTATTCGTTCATAAATTGCATGGTCGCCTTTTCCGGGACGTTTAAAATATCCGCCCGATAATTCCACCAGTCGCACAAGTTCGCGGCTGGACATCGGCGGAATTTTTCTACGCATACGCCAACATTTTCACGGAAATTTTTTCTTCGCTATTGTGTTTTTGTTCTTTGAAGAGTTCATCATAAAATAAAAACTCGTGCAACTCTTTTACAGAAACCGGACGCTCATCCGAAAGATTTTCTTCCTTTGCATAATCGAGATATGATTCAATAGCATCTTGCAATGATTTTTTTGCTGAAAGAGAAGTTGCGCCGCTGCCAACTACGCCAAGTTCCAAACACAAAGCGAGATATTGTTTACCGGATTTTTTTAGTATTGCAGAATATTGTTTCATAATGTTTTTATAAAAATTATTCTACTGTAACTGACTTCGCCAAATTTCTCGGCATATCAACATTGCAGCCGCGTTTCACCGCCATATAATACGAAAGCAGTTGCAACGGAATAATCGAAAGTATCGGCGTGAGAAAATCAAGTGTTTGCGGAATGCGAATAACGTGTTCGGCAAGTTTTTCAATTTCCGTATCGTCGTGATTGGCGATGGCAATAATTCTTCCTTTGCGAACGCGAACTTCCTGAATGTTGGAAAGAACTTTTTCGTACGTGCTGTCTTTCGGCGCAATGCACACAACGGGCATATTGTGGTCAATGAGCGCAATCGGACCATGTTTCATTTCTGCGGCGGGATAACCTTCTGCGTGGATGTAAGAAATTTCTTTCAACTTCAAAGCGCCTTCGAGAGCAACGGGAAAATTATATCCGCGACCGAGATACAAAAAATTTGTTGCGTCGGAAAATTCTTCTGCGATGTAGCGAACTTGAGCTGTTGTTGATTCAATAACGCTCACTACTTTTTCCGGCAGCGAGAGCATTTCATGAACAATTTTTCTTCCTTCTTCTTTGGAAATCGTTTTCTTTTTTCTTCCGACCATCAACGTTATCAACGCAAGCGCAACAAGTTGTGAAGTAAACGCTTTCGTGGAAGCAACGCCAATTTCCGGTCCCGCGTGAATGTACACTCCAGCATTTGAAGCGCGAGCAATCGTACTTCCGACAACATTACAAATTCCGAGAACCGTTGCGCCGCGTTCTTTCGCTTCTTTCAATGCTGCGGCTGTATCAGCAGTTTCGCCGCTTTGACTGATGAAAAACACGACGTCATCTTTATATAAAATCGGATTGCGATAACGAAACTCGCTTGCGTATTCAACTTCGACGGGAATTTGCGCGTACTGTTCCAGCATATATTCACCGACAAGTCCCGCATGCCACGATGTTCCGCACGCAACAAAAATAATCCTTCGCGCGTTGACAATTTTTTCGACAACATTTTCCAAACCGCCGAGTTTTGCTGTTCCGCTTTCTTCAATCAATCTTCCGCGCATACCATTTCGCAACGATTCCGGCTGTTCGTGAATTTCTTTCAGCATAAAATGTTCGAAGCCGCCTTTTTCAATTTGCTCCAAGTCAAACGTGATTTCTTCAATTTCTTTATCCAAATCTTCGTTGTGAATTAAATCGCGTGTGAAAAAACCGTCGCGGCGAATTTCCGCTACTTCTCCGTCTTCGAGATACACAACTTGCCGCGTGTGGTCAATAATTGCCGCTGCATCCGAAGCAATGAAATTTTCTCCATCGCCAATGCCAATCACGAGCGGACTTCCATTACGCGCAACAATAATTTTATCCGGTTCGCGCGTGGAAATAATTGCAAGTCCGTACGCACCTTTCACTTCTAATAACGAAAGACGAACTGCGGTGTATAAATCGTTGGTTAATCGGTAAAATCGTTCAATAAGATGAGCGAGAACTTCCGTATCGGTTTCCGTTTCAAAGGAGTGTCCTTCACGAAGCAGTTTTGTTTTGATGGAAGAAAAATTTTCGATAATGCCATTGTGAATGATTGCAATTTCCTGATTGCAATCCCAATGAGGATGCGCGTTAATATCGTTTGGCTCGCCGTGAGTAGCCCATCGTGTATGACCAATGCCGATTTCTGCAGGGGTTCCGTTTCCTCGAAAAAGTTCTGTCAAATCCGCAACTTTGCCCGCTCTCTTTGTTACCGAAAGTTGATTTTGAGAAATCGTTGCAACTCCCGCCGAATCGTAACCGCGATATTCCACACGGCGCAAACCTTCCAACAAGATTGGGAGAGCATTTTTTTTACCGATATAGCCAATAATTCCGCACATAGATTTTCTAATGAAGGTTGAAATCTGTTTTAAAGATGGGCAAAAAATATAGAAATAAAAGAGTAGGAAAAAATAGAAAAGCCAACTCCGAAGTGAAGTTGGCTCGAGTAAAATAAGTGAACAAATATCGCTATTTCATCAGCAAAAGTTTTCTTGTTTCACTGTTTCGCAAAATTCCATCTTGCGAAACACTAAGCCGATAAAAATACACACCGCTTGTTAATCCGCTTGCATCGAAAGTAATTTCGTGTTCTCCTCCATCCATTTCCTCGTTATTCAATAACGTAGCAACTTCTTCTCCTAACACGTTGTAAATTTTCAAACTGACAAATTCAAAATCTGCAATCGTAAATCGAAAATTTGTAGTAGGATTAAACGGATTGGGATAGTTTTGCAACAGTGTAAATTGCTCGGGAATTATCCAGTTCGCATTTCCATTTTCCACAAAAACCTTTCCATCAATCGTATCCGGCGTTATCAAGAACGGAACGCTATCCAATTCTATCTCTCCTTCGATGCGTAGCGGGCGTTTGTATAAAATATCCACACTGTCTATCGGTCCGTAAAACGCTTTGTTGATAATGGTCAAAACGGAATCGAGTTCGCTGGGAGAAATCAAATTCTTGTACCGTCTCCAATATGTCATTGCAGAATCAGCAAATGCACGAAGTTCTACAAGAGATTTTCCATTGAATATACTTGAGGAATCATTGTAGATAAGTGAACCGAATCCTGTGCGCGTAATTTGATGTTTGCTTGCGGCTATGTTTAATTTCAACGCTGCCAATTCTCCCGCAAGGTGATTATTATATTTGGGAGGTTTGGGATTCACCATTGCTTTGGTAAATAATTTTGCGCCGCGCCCGGGTGTTCGTATGGAATCAAAGAAATACGGCGTTCCTGTTTGCACGAAAAATTTCTGCACATCTTTTGGTTTCTTAAACACAATCCATCCGTAACGTTTAATACTGTCTTTTGCGAGTTGAGGAACACCTAAAACAAGTGTTGCTCTTCCGAATTCGCGCATAAAAACGCTATCGCGCGCATCAGCAGAATCGGGCATATTGTTTTTTCCTTTTCCCGGTTTCTTTTTTTCTTTGCTGAATTGCAGTTGCGTGAATGTTCTAAATTTTGTCGGAACAGGAATCGCAGAACTATCCAGTTCAAACTGCGCAAACACATTTGTGAGAGTATCGAGTGCTGTTATCGTTAATACACTATCGGTAACTAACGAATCTCTTAGCCACCACCCAACAAAAAAGTAATCGTCAAACGGGCGAGCGGTCATGGTTACTTCTGTTCCGCGCACGTATAAAAAACAGCGAACTTTTGTTTCAGGAAAATTTCTGCATTCAACAGGAAATCCGTGAGGGTTGAAACGAACGACGCCTGCGTGTCGCAAATAACTTACGCGCAACATTCTCAACTGTGCGGAATCAATATCGGAAGAAACAAACCATGCATGAATGGACATTGAATCGCGCACAACAATGGTCAGTTCCCGCTGATGTTCGCCGAGTGTTCCTCCTCCGCTCCATCCGGCAAATCGAAATCCGGAATCGGGAACAGCAAGCAAATGAACGGTATCTCCCGATGGATAAACTCGGCAATATATTCTCCGTTCAGGAAAATCCGGAGGACATGTTGTATCCGGAAATCCCTGCGGGAGAAAAAATACTCTTCCTCCTGGTCCGCTATCTGCAGGCGCAGATGCGACTACACGGATTCGCGCCGGTGGAGAAGTTGGCTGTGCTAAAACTTCCTGAATGAAGAATACAATCCCTGCAAGAATAAACAGGTGCCGAATAAGTAGTTTTGTATGAAATTGAAACATATAAATTTGCCTTTCAATATTTGTGATAAAAAAATTATTTGAGTAGTTGGTGATAGACACTTCTTAAAAAAATGCGGTTTAATTTTAAAAAAATCTTTTTTGTTGAAAAAATTTTCAATGTGCGTAAAATCACAAAAAAATCCCACGAAATGCTGGCTCCGTGGGATTACAGAAGTGGAATTTTCAAGTTCTCTTTTATCAGAGCAATTTTCACTGCAATAAAGAGGCGTAACTAATTTGCGGGAATTTCTATGACTTCCCGAACCTTTCGCAAAATTTCATTCGTTGAATATGGTTTTTGAATAAAATCTTTAACTCCTGATTTGAGATATTCCGACTTTTGATGCGGAGCAATATATCCGCTTGCAAATATTGTTTTTATCTTCGGATTGAAATCTTTCATTTTCAAAAACGCTTCCCATCCGCCAAGTTTTGGGAGTCCTAAATCGCTCAACACGAGAGAAATCGCGTGCGCGTTTTTGTAGTAAATCGAAACTGCTGCTTCACCGTCTTTCGCCGTGAGAACTGTATAACCGTTGCTTTCCAACTGATACTTGACTAAATCGAGAAGCGCCTCTTCATCTTCAATCACGAATATTGTTTCTCTTCCTACCGGAATTTCATGTTGTTCATCTTTGCGAAACTCGGAAAGTTCAACGGCGCGTAACGGTATCGGTAAATAAATGCAAAACGTCGTTCCTTTTCCTAATGCGCTTTCAACGTTAATAAATCCGTGATGACTCTTGATGATTCCAAATACAACGGAAAGTCCCAAACCTGTTCCTTTTCCTTTTTCTTTTGTCGTAAAAAATGGCTCGAAGATACGCGATTGGATTTCTTCGCTCATTCCTGTTCCGGTATCCGAAATACAAACGCGCGCATATTCGTTGTCGCTGGCATCATAAAATATTGTTTTCATGTGCTCACGGGAAACCAATTGTGTCGCAATGGAAATGCTTCCGTTTTCTGCAATTGCATCGCGCGCGTTTAAGCATAAATTCAGCAATGCTTGATATATTTGATTTCTGTCGGCGCTTATGTTGGGAATTGTTCTGTCGAGATTGCTCGAAAATTCGATTGTGCGCGGGAACGTTTCGTGAAGCATTTTGAGAATTTCTTCCACCGAGTCGTTGATATTCACGGTTTCATACAAGACATCTGTTTTTCTTGCAAACGTCAGCAACTGCCGAATGACACCGGCGCCGCGGTCCACTGCTTTGGAAATTGCATCCGCGCTTTGAATAATTTTTTCCGGATTTCCTTTCGCTCGTTTCAGCAACGAAGAATGACCTAAAATTATGGTCAGTATATTATTCAAATCGTGCGCAATTCCTCCGGCAAGTGTTCCGACGCTTTCTAATTTTTGCGCTTGTCGTAATTGTTCTTCCAACGTTTTTCTTCCGGTGATATCAATGATATATCCGTACGTTTGTATTAACTTATCTTGCTCATTGAAGATGCCGACTTCGTTTTCGATGACGTGAATAATTTTTCCGTCGCATCGAACAAGTTCTAATTCCTGATTCTCACTTTTCTTTTCTTTACCAATGGTATCCAAAATTTTTTCCCGTTCTTTTTGTTCGGGGAAAAAATCTTTCAGATTCCATCGCATCGTTTCTTCAACATTATTGCCGCCGAACATTCGCACGAACGCGGGATTGCATGCAAGAATGTTTCCATGAACATCGGCAATAAAATCGCCGCTTAAATCGTTCTCAAAAAAACTGCGGTAACGTTCTTCCGCGCGTTTTCGTTCGTTGATATCCGTAATGATTGCGATGGAACCGACGACGTTCTGCTGCGCATCCATAAGCGGCGTTGCGCTGATAAACACCCAAAATGGTTCTCCCGATTTTCTCACCATTTCCATTTCGTATCTATCGGATATTCCGGTAAGGAGACGTTGGTTCATCTGAATAATTTTTTCCCGTTGTTCCGGTCGTATCAAAATTTCATATCCTGTTTTGCCCAGCAATTCTTCCGCCGCAACATTTACCATTGCGCAAAAACGATTATTGACGTACAAAATTTTATCATCGCTGTTGGTAACGAGTATCCCTTCGTTCATTGTTTCGACAAGTGTGCGATATTTTGTTTCGCTTTCGTGCAACGCTGTTTCCATGCGTTTGCGTTCGGTGGTATCGCGAATCGAACCGACAAGCGAGGTAACGTTTCCTTTTGCATCGCGAACGAGTGCAACGGAATAACTTGCATGAAACACTTCGCCGTTTTTTCGTATGAACAGAAATTCTTCATGCTCCAGAAAACCGCGTTCGTACAGAATTTTTTGTCGCACTTTATGTCGCTCATCTGTGAACATTTCCGGCGCAACAAACGTCGTGTATGATTTTCCGACGATTTCTTCGGTGGTATATCCTAATATATTCTTTGTCGCATTGTTTGCTGCAACGACGTTGAATGCACCGTCGGTAATGATAATGGCATCGGGAATGCTATCGAATGTTGTTTGCAGCAGCGTATGCGACGATTGAATAATTTCGAACAAATGTTGTTTTTCTTTTAACTCGCGCATTTCGTTTTCCGCGCGAATTTTTCTGAGGTGATTCCGATAAATGACGAGAGACGAACCGAGAACAACAACGACAATAAATGCAAGAAGAATAATCATTTCCTTGATTGCGTTTTTGCTCAATGCCGTTACACTATACATCGGTTGATGAACGGCAACTAACCACGTCGCATTTTCGACGGTAATGAACGAATATGCAAGGATTTTTTTGTCATCGTTTTTGAATTCTATTTCTGCTGTTCCTTCTTTTTCTCGAAACATTTTTTCCTCGTAAGAAAACGAAGAATGACATTGAAAACATGAACTGTCGCGTTGCAAAACGTTTTTCATTCCCGCTTTCGAAGAAGTCGGATGATTCAATATTGCGCCATCGCTATCGAACACTGTTACATTTTGTTTGGGCGAATGTATTCGTGTGAGGCGGAATTTTTCCGTAATCATATTTTCCAAACTGATTGCCATAGAAATAATTCCAACAAATTTTTTTGCGGAAGCGGAATCGCCGACGAGTGTTTGTTCTTGATAGACGGGAACTGTGATGATACATTGCGCGTGGGAACGTTGGTTTTTGCTTTGCTGAATATCTTCCATCAAAGGAAAAACAAACGCTTTGCGGATGTTTTCTTTCTTCTTGGCGAACTGAAAAAAATCGTACGAAGAATAATTTAACCCGATTGCTTTGCCATTGGTGGAAAAGACAATTGTTCCTTTTTCATTATAGACGGAAATGGAAGTAACGAACAGCGATTGAACTTGCTTGAAATAACGTTCGATAGAACGCGGCATTTCTTTGTTGTCAAAATTCTGCACGGAAGTTAATGAAGACAATATTTGCAACGAGTGTTTTCGGTCGTTGAAGTACGATTCTATTTCGTGCGCGGTAAGTTTTGCTATTACGAGTTGGTTTTGTTTTGCATCCGCAATCAGCACTTGCCTATTCGTAATATGAATATCAACGATATAGAAAATTACGACGGCAAATATGGTTATTGCAGCAACAATGATGGATAAATTTTTCCACATAACGAATTATTATCCTCAATAAATGTACCAATGAAGCGTGGAAGATTTCAACGATTGAAACAACACGAGTGATGCGTTCCCTCAAAAAATACTCTTATTCGTTGCGTTGCACACTGCTATGCTCCACATTCATTTTCATCTTGAATTCATGAAACAATTTTTTTCGCTTGTTTGCCAAATCAGCAATGCTTTTTTTCTGCAAAACTTCGATAAATTTCTCTTGCGCTTCTTGCCAAACCGGATGAACGGAACACCACGACGTTATTGCACATTCCTGAGGTCCAATGATGCATTTGTTAAAATAGATGGGACCTTCTGTTATATCAATAATGTCCCAAACGTTGATGGAAACGGGAGGTTTTGCTAATGTAATTCCTCCACGAATTCCTCGTTTCGACTTCAGAAGTTTTCCCCGAATTAATTGCTGAACGATTTTCCGAACAAATGACTCAGGAATTTTTTCTTCCTGAACAATTTGACCGATGGTAGTAATTTCATCGTTTCGCATTGCTAAACGTACCATTGTTTGAATTGCATATTCGCCGCTACGACTTAATTGAAACATATATTTTTATCCTTTAGTTGAAAATGTTAAAGAGAAACGAGAGTACAATACTCACTTAAAACAGAAAATTTTTTTTTACAAATTTCGATGCCAATAATTTACGCTCCGACGATATTCCAACGGAGTATTGACGTTCATCAACGCGTTTTCTGATATAGAGGGAAAAAGATTATTGAGCGAAAGCACATACGTGCGCACTTTTCGCAAGAATTGCAACACAGAAAATTCATTGTCGAAAAGACTTTGTTCAAGCATCGCAACACACGTTCGTTTATACAATCCGCAAAGCGGTTGAATATTGCTTCCTTCCGAAACAACGATGGCATCGCCATGAGCATGAATGTTCGTGATGTACTGAATGACATCGGAAGAAATGAACGGCAAATCGCACGAAATGACAAAAATCTTTTCCGCCGACGAATGTGCAAACGCCGAATGAATTCCTCCTAATGGTCCGCAATGTTTATACACATCGGGAAATACCGGCAATTGGAACGCTATGTAACGCTCGATATTATCCGCAATGATGAACACATTGTGAAAAATCTGTTTCATCGAATCGGCAACACACTGCAACAATGTTTTATCACCCAACGAGAGCAACGCTTTATCTTCCCCCATTCGCGAACTTTTTCCGCCGGCAAGAATTATTCCGGTTATGTCGTTTCGTTGTTGCATCAAAAAAATTATCCGCCGATACCAATCATTGATTGTTGCTGAAGTTGCACTAATTCACTCTCTTCCGGATGTTTTTCCCATTTGGAAATAACGGAAGAACGTATCAACATTTCCAGTTCATTCATTGTTGCACCGTTGCGCAGCGGTGTTTTTATATCAATGCCGTTTTGAGCAAATAAGCAATTGCGAATGATGCCCGTTGCCGAAATCCGCAAACGATTGCAATCGTTGCAAAAATGGTCGCTCATCGTCGTAATAAATCCAATCGTCGCATTGCTTCCATCTACTGAAAATTCTTTGGCGGGTCCCGGAAGAATTTGTTCGTTCTGTTTGGGAACTAACGTAAATTGCGTTTCAATGATTTTTTTCATTTCGATGAAAGAAACAAATCGTCCGTGATTCCATCCGTTTCCGAAAAAGGGCATAAATTCGATGAAGCGAACATTGAGCGAAAGCGATTTCGCAAACGCAACAAAATCCAGTAATTCGTCGTCGTTGAAATTGCGCATAACGACGGTGTTGATTTTTACTTCTTCAAAGCCGGCAAGAATTGCAGATTCAATTCCGCGCAAAACATTGTTGAATGATGCGCGTTTCGTAACGAGTTCAAACCGCCGTTGCTGAAGTGTATCGAGCGAAATGTTGAGTTGCTGAATTCCACGGTGTTTCAACGATGTTATTTTTTCAGCAAGTAAAACACCATTCGTTGTCATCGCAAGCGAATGAAGTTCTTCAATGGAAGAAAGCGACGAGCATAATGTTTCCACTCCTTCGCGCAGTAACGGTTCGCCGCCGGTTATGCGAATTTTTTTAATTCCCGAAGAAACAAAAATACGCGAGAGTAGTTCGATTTCTTCAAACGAAAGAATATCTTCGCGTCGCTGAAATTTTATTCCTTCGGAAGGAACGCAATATCGGCAATGCAGATTGCAGCGGTCGGTAACGGAGATGCGTAAATACTCGTGGCTTCTTCCGAACAAATCAACAAGCGGCATTATGTTTTCTGTTCGTCGAGAATGTCGTCAATCCAACTCATTGCCGCCATCATCGAAGGCAAACCGATCGTTGGAAGTGCAAGCAATGCGACGTGACGAATTTCGTTGGGAGTTGCGCCGGAGTTGCGAGCCTTGCGTGTGTGTGCATGAACTGCGCCTTCTAATTTTCCGCCGATGGAAATAGCGAGTTTGATAAGCGCGCGCGTTTTTTCATTGAGCGGACCTGCAGAATGAACCGCTTCTCCTAATGTTTCGTATGCGTGGATTACTTCCGGAAAATCATTGGAAAATTTTTTATATCGTTTGGGAATGTTGTTCATCGGTGTATTGTGCGTGAGATTCGATGTATGAGATTTTCACTTGGTTCGTTAAAAAAATTATTTCCCTCTGCTTTTCTTAAAAACTTGGCAAGATTTACGAAAAAATTATGAAAGTAACAACTTCAAAGAAGAGAAAAATTTGATGTGCTTTTTCGTTTCACGTTTCGCAGTACTTTTACGACGTCCGTAAAGTATTTCTCGAGCGGACATTCGCTTGCTCTTCCGCATCGTTGTTCCGACGTTCGGAAAACACAGTGCGCGCAAACTGTTGCACGGAGCGCCTCCGCATATTCACTCGTGCTGTTCATTTTTCTTTATTACGACATTCTATTGTTCCAGGGTTGCAAAATTTTGTTTCAATTGTTCATATTCTTCTTTGGAAAGAACTTGTTGAATCATCGGAAACAGAACCTTGTTTTCTTTTGCAATATGCGCAGATGCTAATTCTACGATAAATATGGACGAACGCACCAAGTCGGAAATAGAACGCCCGGTGATTTTTCCTTCTTCCGTATTGTGAACTAATTGCAACAATTGCGAAAACGCCGCCCACAATTCCCGATGTTCGTTCCGCATTGCTTCCGAAGGACCGCTGACGTGTTTTTCCAGCAAGGGAAGCAGAAATCGTTCTTCTTTTTCGTCGTGGTTGCGCATTTCCGTTCCGATGTTCCGAATCGTTTGGGAAATTTTTTCAAACGCTTCTACGGAAAAACCGTTTACTTTAATGGACATTGCGGCGTTGTTTAAAATATTCAACTGCTTCAAGACGTCATCGTGTTCTTTGACTAATGTTTCAATCGGGTCGTTATGAAAACTCATCGCGTTGCTATAATATGTTCCGCTTTGTTGTATCGCGGAAAAAGCCGTGTTCATACATATTTACTTTTTTATTGGTATCGTCAAAAAGTGTACCAAGAGAGGTATCATTGGCGAAATAAATGTTGTAGTGTGCATTTTTTTTTTAACCATATTTTGCCTTAGTGGAATTCCTCAGCATTGTTTCTTTTTTCTTCTATCTTAAATTGTTCGCGAATACAGTTTTTTTCCGGCAGTTTCTTTTTTTAAATATGCATCAAAAGCCATTGCGATATTCCGAAGAACAAAACGTCCCATTCCGACGACGCGGAGTTCTTCTTCGTTTATTTCGACAAGTTCCGCTTCTGCATATTCTTCTAGCAAAACAAGTGATTCTGCAAAATACTCATTGAACGAAATACCGAATCGTTCTTCGACTTCTTGTTTATCCAAAATCAGGTCGCACATTAAACGCATAATCGCGTACTTGCGAATGATGTCGTCGCGTGTCATTCGGTAACCGACGCATATTGGAAATGTTCCTTGTTCAACTGCATCGTAATATTCTTGCAACGTTTTAAAATTCTGCGCATACGTATTTCCGAAATGGGAAATGGAAGACATGCCGAATGCGTACATATCTGCATTTGCTTTTGTTGAATATCCCTGAAAATTTCTGTGTAATGTTCGTTCGTTTCGCGCGCGCACAAGTTCATCTTCGGGTTTTGCAAAATGGTCCATTCCCACATATTCGTATCCTGCTCCCGTGAGTTGTTCAATCGTCGTTTTCAGCAACGCAAGTTTCGTTTCCGCCGATGGTAAATCTTCTGCGTGGATTAATTTTTGATGCGGTTTCATCCATGGAACGTACGCAAAATTGAAGACAGCAATTCTGTTTGGCGTGTGATGAATAATTTTCTCCAGTGTTTTCAAAAATTGTTCTTGCGTTTGTAATGGTAATCCGTAAATCAAATCTACGTTGATGCTGTTGATACCAAGTTGATGAGCCCACGTTATTACTTGCGTTGTCATCTCCTCCGGTTGTATTCGATTTACCGCTTGTTGAACATGTTCGTCAAAATCCTGAACTCCCAAACTGATACGATTGACTCCTCCGGCGCGAAATGCTTCCAAATGTTCCATCGTTAATCCCCGCGGGTCAATTTCTACGCTTATTTCTGCGTCGGTTGCGAAGCGAAATCTTGTGTTGAGGAACGAAAATACGTCTTCAATTTCTTTCGGCGCAAGATATGATGGAGTTCCACCGCCGAAGTGTAATTGCACAATGCGACGATGTTTGTTGAAATACGGGAGAACGTTTTCTATTTCTTTTTTCAATACAGAAATGTAGCGTGTTATGTGATTGCGATTGTTTGTTACAACGGTTGTGCATCCGCAAAAATAACATAACGTGTCGCAAAAGGGAATATGAATATATAACGACAACGGGTCGTAATTTTCATCATTATTTTTTATGACGTCAATTTCAAAAAGTTTTTCGTTGTATTCCGAAGTGAATATGGGAGCAGGCGGATAACTGGTGTAGCGTGGTCCGGCTGTGTCATACTTTTTTAAAAAATCAATATCTATTAGTGGAATAGGTTTTTGCATTCTTTCGGATTTTATTGTTTCGTAGTGTGCGCATTTCATAAAACAAACATTGTGCCAATGATAGGTGCTGAAAAAAAAGGAGATGGGTTAATAAATTCAATGGAAAAACACGCTCAAGTTGCTCAATATTTCACAAATGAAAACAAAAATCGGATACTTATATCAGAAATGAGAAGCATCCGATTTTCTTTTTCTATTTTTAACTAATGAATAGTATAAATAAGTACTACATTTCGAAATTCTTCTACGGAAGACCTGCAAGTTTGTGAACGAGTTCCAATTTTGGGTCAAGTGCTTTCGATAATTCAGCAACGGTCTTTTTCTGAAAAACATCGAGCAGTATTGATTTTGCTTCTTTCCATTGTGTGTGCGTCGGACACGGATACTCGTCGCTGCATTTCGGAAAACCGAGAATGCAACTTTCAAAAAATGTTTTACCTTCTATCGCACAGATAATATCGAACAGCGAAATTTCTTCTGCGGAGCGTCCCAAGAAAAAACCTCCGTTGATTCCTCGATGCGAAACGACTAATCTGTCGCGTACAAGATTTTGCAAAACTTTACTAAGAAAGTGATACGGGATGTTTAATTCTGTGGAAATATCGCGAAGCAGAATCGGCTGATTCTTTGATTCTCTTGCGATGTAGAGCATAGATTGCAATGCATATTCGCACGATTTACTAAAAATTGTTGACATACAAACCTCGAATAATTGTTGAAGATAACTTCTTACAAGTTTTATGCCATTATATTTTTTTTCTTTTTGAATTAAAAAAATGAAATCGTACTTAGCCTTCCATTCAAAAATGAAATCTATTTCCTTTGATGAACAGTATTGCTATTGAATGTTAATATTCGTTTCATACGAATTCATCTCAAACACCGGAAGTTCGGTAACATATTGACTTGCGCCTAAACTCCGAAATAAATACGGACCAAACGGACGAAAGAGCAATCGTGTCTTTACATTCCAAACGCCGGAGGATGGAACTTTGAATGTATAATTTGCCGTATAAAAACCAAACGGAGGAATGGATTTGTTCACAACGGAATCGAGTTCGAACGCATTAGACGGGTGCCCGTTTTTATACAATGAACCGTTAAATATCACCAAATCTTTATCCGCATTCGGAGCAATTGCACTGTTGTTATCCATCAAATCGCCGTTCGCATCAAGATGACCGGAACGATATGCTGTGTCACTTGCTTTGGAAACGGTAACTTCAATCCACATTTGTCGGTTGAAAAAAACCGATGTCGGTAAATTGTGTCCCGTTTTGTCATTGGTTATCGTAACGCCAATGCGTAGAGAATCAGTGAGATTTGCCGAAGCAGGAATATTTGTCGTAAGCGTTGCAGAATTTTTCAGAAGCGAATCAATTGCGGCGCGTTGTTGCGGCTTATTGGGGAAATCAGTAATAGCAACATCAACACCAATAAAATCGTGACGATGCAAGTTTTCACGAATGGGTCCTCCGGTAGCGGCGCGTCCTGTGTACGTTTTCATATGACAATCTTGACAATCAAATTCCACTGACATTGCCCAAGGACTATTTTGCCATTCGGTGAACGTCATCTCCAACGGAACACCGTTCACAATTAAATCGTGACATTGACGACACGATTCTGAACGGTCTTGCGATGCGTCATAACCGTTTTCGTGCGCGCCCGCGGGAACAGGATTGATGAGCGAAGAATATTTTACGTTCCCCGGTTTTATATTGTAAAAAATATTTTGGTCGGTGGTTTTATGCGGCGGCAACAAGGTATGACAAACATCGCAGTTCACTCCTTCGCGTACGATTGCTGGGAGTTTTGCAATATCAATTGTCGTGGGTGATGTTTTCGTAAGAAACGCAATCGGCGAATGGCATTGAAAACACCAATCCTTCAGCTTTCCATTCGTGCTTTGCTGAAGAGAATTTCCTGCAAGCATCCAAATCGGGTCGTTCGTTGCGTAGCGATGCATTGAACCTTTCCACTCTTCATAGTATTGCGGATGACACGTAGAACACGATTGCGACTGTTCAAAATCGCTGAGTTTGTATTCGGATGTTGGCGGTTGTTGTGTGTTATCATCTTTCTTGCAACTGTACAGAGCAGCAAGAACAAAAATTGTTACGATGAAAATTATACGTTTCATAAAATTATTGCGTTGAAATTTTGTTGAAAATTTTGATTCTGAAATGTTATTCAATCACGGAAAGTCCCGTAGGTATTTTTCCTACTTCTATCACTTTCACTACTTGCGCTAATGCGTTATCAATCACGCAAACGTTTCCAACATAATCCGACAAATACCGAGGAAGATAATGATGATAGGCATTTTCGTTGGAAACAAACGTATAATCACCATTCGCAGAAAGAACACATCCGTGAGGATAATCGAAATTGGAAGCAGAAAGAATGGTGTTGACGTGTCGCGCAGCGAGATGAATTTGCGAAACAGAATTGCCCACTCTGTTGGTTACAATAACAGAATTTCCATCGGGTAAATATTGCAGATGCCACGGTTGCACGCCCACTTGAAATGAATCTACGAGCGCGTTTGATGATGTGCTAAATATCCGCACTTCGTTTTTAGTATTTTTTGAACACGATACTGCGAAGAAATTATCATCGGGAGAAATGGCAATTTCAATCGGTAAATAATTTGGCTCAACAGGATTTGCATTCCACGCAAGCGGAATATGTTCCAACACTTCATTTGTCGCAACGTCAACAACTGTTACGTTATCGGACATCATATTGGCGCAATATAAACGCGTTCCCGAATGATTGATGCGGATTCCGTGCGGCATTTTACCAACGGTTAACGTATCTTCGACATCCATCGTGCTCGTGTTGATAACGTACACTTTATTGATATCCGACGTCATAAATTGCGAAACGTATAATTTACTTCCATCGGGAGTAAGTGTAAGCAACGCGGGAGAACCAGGGACATTCGCTTTGCCGACAACGAGTGTATCGTTGTGCGTATCGAATTTCCACACTTGTTTTGCGCCGATAAGCGATACATACCAAAAATTATCGCGCGCTGTTACAAAATGCGGACCTTCTATTGCCGGCAACTCGCCGACATTCACGTAGCGAATAACGCGCATACTGTCCAAATCAATCACCGCTACATTATCTTCGCCTTGATTCGGAACGTACAGTTTATTTGTAGAATTTGCGAACGGAACTTCATTCGCATCATTTCTTGCGCCTTCGTTTATCCATCGTTTCAGAAAATTGATTTCTGCTGTTGTTAACGCGTTTTCTATTGTCCGATGATTTCTTCTCAACGGTGTTCCATCGAATAAATACGTGAGCAAACTTTTATCCGCGCGGAACGGAACAAGAACTTCACCCGCAAGAGAACCGTGTACTGCTCCGTTCCACGATGAAAGCGAAAGTCCCGCGCTTTTGGTCGCCGAAGAGTGACATCCCGATGTAGCGCATTTATCATTGAACAACGCTTGCACATGTTTCGTGTACTTGATGGCGCCTATGTTCCCGTAATCTATGGGAGGAATGATGTTGTTTTTATCTTTCTTGCACGATTGCAATGCAAACGTAAGAATGAAAACTGTGAAAAGAATAGTTAATGTAAATCGCATGGATGTGGTTATTTATCTACGAAAAAATTTGAACAATATATCGGCAAAAACAATTACTGTGCCAAATCAATCACCGAGGTTTCTTCGTTGCATACTCAAAAAAATACAATGTCATTGAAACGTATCGAATATACATTTCACATTTCGTTCTCATTCCTGCAACAAAAAAATGCTTTCGCTTTCAGTAATGAAAAAAAGTCGTGTTTCCAAGTGTTGATGTAAAAAATATTGCTTTCGTTATTCGTAAAATAATTATTTCATTAGCAAAAGTTTCTTCGTTTCACTGTTGCGCACGATTCCATCTTGCGAAACACTAAGCCGATAAAAATACACGCCGCTTGGTAAATTGTTCGCATCGAAAGAAACTTCGTGCTCGCCTTCATCCAATTCTTCGTTGCTCAATAATTCCGCGACTTCTTGTCCGAGAATATCATACACTTTTATTGAAGCAAGTGAAAGAGTGGATAGTGTAAAATGGATAGTGGTTGTTGGATTGAAGGGATTGGGATAGTTTTGTCCCAACACAATGGATTGAGGAATTTCTTCCGTTCTTGTTTCATTCCAAGGATTGAAGGTGCGAGTTTTTGTTGTGCGTTTAAGGAACGGCACTTGATGTAACGGTGTCAATCCTTTCATTTCCAACGGCGATATTGTAACGAAATCGGTTGCGGAATCGGTGATGGGATTGTAAAATGCTGTATTGATGTCGTGCAAAAATGTATAGACATCGCGTGCTTGCGCTGTATCTCGCACTAAATGATCGCGTAGCCAATACGTCATTGCCGTGTCAAGCCGCAATACGGTTTCTTCCGTTGTCATTCCATCGAACGGACTTCCATCTTTCACGATTTCGAGTTCGTAGAATTTATCGGGCGTTATTTTTTGTCTGCTTGCAAACACATTCATTTTGAATATTGCGAATTCCGCCGCCAAGGGATTGTTGTATGTTTTTCTCGTTGGCTTGAACGCTTTCACGATTTTCTTCGGCTTTTTATTTTCTAAACGAATGGAATCAATCGGAAAACTCGCGCCCGTATGCGCAGAAGTATAAAACTTTGCAACTTCGGTTCCTTTTTTCCAATACAGCCATCCGTAGTATTTTGCGCTGTCTTTGGTTTGTTCGACGCCGATGACTAATCCTTTCGAGAATTTTGAAACAATACTGTCGCGCACGTTTCCTACATTCGGAAGCGGATATTTTCCGTCGCGTCCTTTCTTCAGTTTCACCGCTTTGATGGAAAGCGAATCGGATACTTTCAGCGTGCGAAATTTTGTTGTGTCTAAAAATTCAAACGTTGCATAAATCGAGTGCGCGGATGTAACGTCGGTAAATTCGTACGTTGCATCGTCGCCAATGTATGCGGCATCCACAAACACACTGTCGAGTTTGTATCCTTCTGCAGGCGAAATCAGAAATTCCTGATTGCTTCCATAATTCACCACGACATTTCCCGAAGGAGTTATTTCGCCGTTGCCATCGGTTGTTGCGGAAATAATGAACGTGTTTATTGCAAACGTTACCGAAATTGTGTGATTCGCAGTAATGTTGTAGAATGTATAAGTATATAACGAATCAACAAGTGAACCATCAACGAGAACACTCGCAACATGATAGCCGGTTTTATAGAAAATTGTGAATGTTTGATTTGCGCCGTGCGTAATTTCAACGGTTCCTTCCGGAATAATATTTCCATTCGTATCTGTTGTGGCGGTTATTTCGTACGTTGCAACTTTATTTCCGAAATCAATATCGTTTTCTTCTGTTCCTGCTTCAACAGTTACGGCATAAATTCCGGGAAACGTCGGATACGTTTGAATCCATCCGCTTTGCTGTTCTTCGCTTGCAGTGTATTGTCCAGGAAATACATTTTCGAAAACAAACATTCCGTCTTCGTTGGTGTACGTAGATTCAACGTTCGAGTCGGTAAGATAGATTTTCCAGTTTGCAAGACCAATTTCATTTTCATCTTTCACACCGTTGCCGTTTGCATCATTCCATTTTCTTCCGGAAACAGAACCGGTTTGCGGTGGTTGCAGGTAATCTATTTCTAAAACATAAAAACGTAACAGATTTTCCGGTGCATCAGTCCATCCTCCAAATGCATCGTACCAATTCGTAAGCGCATAGTGTTCAATTCCGTTTGCGTTATTCGGTTCTCCAAAATCCCAATTTGTATATGCTGCAGGCTCATTCGTAACCCAGCGCCAGTTGCCTTCATCACCTTCATCAGTAAAACCAATCCAAAGTTGTTGCTCTTGTGAAAGGTAATTGACGAACGCATTTTCGCTTGCATCAGAAATCGTAACAAGATGTCCCAAATTCGCTTCGCAATCTTGCTTCGCTTGATGCCATGTTTTTCCGTATCGCGAAATGAAATACAAATGACCGTTATACAATCCGCCAAACGTGAACAGGGATGTATCTATTGGCGGAAGCATAAAGTTTCCGAAATCTTTTTGGTCGTACGATTGTCCTTGTTCAACATACAATTCATAAAATTGTTCCGGCGGAAATGTTTGATGCCATTCGGGAAACATTTCTTCTTTTACATAATACGAACCTTCGGGAACGTTTGGAAATGTATAAATTCCATCTTCATTCGTGTACGTAGATTCGGAAATTGCGCCGTTCAGATAAATTTTCCATCCGGGAATTGACGATTCGTTTTCGTCTTTCATTCCATCGGCATCCAGGTCGTGCCATTTTTTTCCACTGATACTATAGCCGTTTTGTGTTGCAAATTTCACTTGAGCATTAAAAAACGTTACAGCACCACGGTCAATAATTTTTACTGCGATAACGTTTTCGCCTTGCTGTGTTTCTGTTGATGAAATAGGAAACACGTAATCCCAATATGTTGGACAACCATCGTGCATTGCAGAAAATATATTGACTCCATTGAGGTACCATTCAAAATCGTTATCTATTGCAACTTGCCCGTTGAGTTGTTGTTGCATTGGAAGTGTGAAATGAATTCTCAAATACATTACTGTTCCTGAAGGCCAATAGGTATTATAGGGAAGATCGCATCCGCCGCCGTTTCCAAACGGTGCGTTGGATTGTAACCATTGTGAATCGTCAAAATTTTCATTGGTCCATCCTTCAGAATAATCAAAACTATAACGCCATAAAGCATTGGAAACAATAACATCGGTCAAGCGATTGCCGAAATCCACATTCATTTCGTTTTGACCAGAACTTAAAGTTATCGTGTAATAACTTTGTTGCGGAAATGTTTGCATCCATCCGCTTTGCTGTTCTTCTTCGACAACATACGTTCCTGCGGGCAAATTAGGAAACGTATAATTTCCGTACGCATCGGTAAAAACAGAATCAACGTTTGAGCCGAATAATTTTATTTTCCAGTTAGGAATTCCCATTTCATTTGCATCTTTTACTCCATCACCGTTCCCATCATTCCATTTCTTTCCGGAAATGGAACTAACAGGATTCCAACCATCTTCGAGGTACAATATTGTAATGATTGAATCGGGTAAAGCATAATTGTAAATCCGAATATCATCAAGTTTTCCGTTGAGAAATCCTGCGTTTGCATCAGCGTATGGACCAGTACCGCTTGGACTAATTCCGGAACCCAAAATGAAATCTGTTCCGAACGTGTTGGTATTCTGATACGTAATAGTTGACGTATGATACAGTTGTCCATTGATAAAATATCGTGTGCCGTTCACATCCGTAGAGATTACCCAATGATACCATTGACCCGTTGGCGGCGCTGCATACGGAACAATAAGGTGATTCACATAATTATGCGAAGCGGAATGATACGCATCGGGATGTTGCAGATGATTGAGTATCATATAAAACGATGTTCCCATATTGCCGCCGCCGTAACCCAGCAGAAACGGATGCGTTGATAAATCATTGGTATAAAACCACAACGCAATCGTTCTATCAGATGAAGGAAGATTGGTCGCGCTCGCTTTGATGTAATTATCAATGCCGTTGAAACTGTACGCGCTGTTTGACATTCCAAATCTGTCTTCAGTAAGTGTTGAACCGAACACCGTTCCATTATTCCCATTTCCGCTTTCATCATTTGCGTTGCCGTTAAATGGATAGTATGCAACCGGCACTTGTCCCATCGAAACAGTGAACAGAGAAAACTGCAAAACAAATATTGTGGAAAATAAAAACGTGAAATATTTTTTGCCTCTATTTTGAAAAGAAAACAGTAAATTGAAAAACATAAAAATGCTCCTCGTGATATGTTTGTGAAAAAATATTATGGATGTAAAAAAAACCGTGTTAAATAAAAGTCATTTATCCTTAAATTCAAAACACAAAAATCAGAAAAGAAATTCATTTGGAGAGCAATTTCAAATTGCACTCCATTTACAAAAAAACCTTGAGGTTTTTCAGATGAGTTATATTCTTTTCAATTTCCGCACGTTTTTGTAATCAATCGGACGTTTTTCATTGAACGCAGAAATTCCTTCCATAATTTCCGGCGCAGATGTATGAACCGTAAGCCAATCGCGCAAATGTCCAACAGTAAGCGACCACGAAAAATTTTTCCAGAAATTCAGTTGTTCTTTTGCGTAGCGTGAACATTCGGGGAGTTTATTGTAAAGTTTTTTCGCCATTTCTTCTACTGCGTTATCCAGATTTTTTCTTGGAACAATTTGATTCACTAATCCCCATTCATACGCTTGTTTTGCAGGAATATCTTCTCCCAAGAGAATCATTTGACGTGCGCGGCGTTCTCCGATAATCAATGGAAGCCATTGTGTTGCGCCCGCGGCGGGAACACTTCCGCGCGACGTTCCAACGTGTTTGAAAAAAATATCGCTCGCCGCAATTGCTAAATCGCAGGACATCTGCAGTTCATTTCCGCCGCCGACGACCATGCCGTTCAAACGCGCGATGGTTGGTTTTCCGATAGTGCGCAATTGTTCAAACGTTTCGAGAAATACCCCCATCCATTTGTAAAAATCACCGGGCGCGGCGAGAAAATCTTCGTTCCATTCTTTCATATCGGCGCCGGTGCAAAACGCTTTTGTTCCTGCGCCGGTAATAATAACGACTGCTATTTCGTCGTCCCACGACGCATCTTCAAACGTTTCGGAAAGTTCGCGGAGCATTTGCAGATTGATGGCGTTGTACACTTCGGGACGATGGAGTGTGATAGTTGCAAGCCAATCTTTTTTTTCATACAGAATTGTTTGAAGATGAAAAGTATCGGATGATTTTCCGGAATATTTTTTTTTCATAAAAGAAGCGCGTTAATTTGTTTTCAAAAAAATAAAATGAAAAACCTTCAAGGTTTTCACAACCTTGAAGGTTTTATGAAGGTTTCCCAAACTCAATGCGATAACGTTTTTTGTTCTTCCACTTCTCCGTAGAAAAGCGTAACCAAATCGGCGGCGAAACTCATCAAATCTTTTGCGGCGGCGCGTCCTTCGGGAGATGCGTTGGATGCGTTCATCGCATCAACGGAGTCGAAATACATTTCGGTGTGAAGGTAATATTTGCTCTCGCCAATCGGTGCGCCGGTAATACGCGTGATTTCCAGTTTCCGAAGTCCCGGCATTTTCAGCACTAACGGTGTATGTATTAAATCGTAATGTTCATCGAATGTTTCGACGTTCTGCGGTTTTTTGTACAGGGCAATAAATTTTACCATAATTTCTTTTTAAAAATTGGGACGTGAATATACTCGACTTTCTGAAGACATAAAAATTTTGCTTTGAATTTTTAAATTCTTTTCTTTTGGAAAGAAAATATCAAGGAATTTGTTATGACCAACTTTTATCGTCCATTATTTTTTGTCCAACTGCTCTTCGTCGTATTTTTTGCACTCGTATTTGCGCAACCCAAAGCAAAAACCTTGCCGCCGCAATTCAACGTGAACGCAAGCGATTTTGCGTTCCGCATCATCGGCACGAACTATGCAACGTGGACGGAATACAAAAAAACAAAACGCCATAAAGAATATTTTCAGTTTCTCGACAGCGTCAATGCGCGTATTACTGTTCGCGTTCCGCTGAAAGATTATTCGTACGACGAGAGAAAAAAACTTTCAACATTTCGCACGAATCCTGCGGAGTTTCTTTTTGAAGCGGAAGAAGAAATGAAACTGCGGCTTATCGTTGAACAGTTCACAATGAAAAGCGATTCGTTGCTGATGAACTTAGTCGTAAAAAAAGATGCGCCGACATATCTCAATGTTACGGGAACATTTGCAGGCGCCGCATTGAGCGAAGCGCAGGCAACGCCGCGTGAAAAACGGAGCGTTGTTCGTTTGACGCTCACCGAGGTGAACGTTGAACAATCGCAAAACAATACGGAAGATTTTTACGTATGGAAAACGCAATCGCGATTGCGCAACCGCATCGGCGACATTATAGAACAAAAACGCTGGAGCGATGGATTTGATTTATCGGGAATGGGCTTTCGGTTGGTCGCGGAACGTTGATTCGGTTTCTTTTGTTTTTCTTCCGTCGTAAATTTTTTCCTTGATGGATTATTCGCACGTACATACAATTTTTCTTCAACGGATTGCTGACGTCCGCAAGAAAGAAAACCAAACATTTTTTTTGTTCGGTTTTTTCCTTTTTTTGCTCGCAGCGATTGGTTCGTTCGCGCTTGTTTCGCTTCTTGAAGCGTTCTTTCATTTCGGAACAATCATTCGCGGCATCCTCTTTTTTGCTTCGATGAGTTTCAGTCTTGGCATTGCGATAAAATTTTTCTTTCCGCCGTTGTTTCGGATTTTCAACATTACCAAGAATAAAAATGAAGAAATTCTTGCAGAACAAATCGGAAGTTTTTTCCCGCAAATCAAAGACAAACTGCACAATGCGTTGCAATTGATTCTGGAACGAAAACACACTGCTGCGCTTTATTCTCCCGCATTGATTGACGCATCGCTGAACGATTTGTACAACGAAGTGCAATCGGTCAATTTTCTTTTGTGCATTGATAGTTCGAAACTGAAAAAAATCCGCAAGCAATTTTTCCTATCGCTTGCCTTGGTGTTCGCACTTCTTCTTTTTTCTCCAACAAGTTTTCTTTCTGCATTTTCACGAGTAATACATTTTCAACAAACCTACGATGCGCCGCCGTTGTTTGTTTTCCGTATTGAACCGGGAAACATAGAAATCGTGCGCGGCGAAAGTATTCCGATAACCATTTCCATCGAACAGCGCGAAATTTCTTTTCCCAATCTTGAAAGAAAAACCCTCACGCTTTTCAAACGTCTGCAAGGACAAGTGCATTATGAACCACACATACTCAAAGCAAATGCCAAGGGAATGTTCACAACAGAATTTTCCGTTGTAAAAACTCCGACGTTTTATTTTGCAGAATTTCAAGACGTGCGAAGCGATGAATATGCAGTTTCCATCGTTGATAAACCGCTCATTCGTTCGTTTCGGATACACGTTGCACCGCCGCGCTATACGAAACTTTCTTCGAAAGAACTGGAAGAAAACGTTGGCGACGTTGCGGCATACAAGGGAACAACTCTCTCGTTCGCACTGACGTCGAGCAAAGCATTAAACGATGCAACGCTTGTCTTTTCGGATTCAAGTTCGCTTTCATTCAAAGTACAAGGAACAACAGCGGGCATTTCGTTTCCATTGCTTGCAACAAAAAATTATCACTTGCGCATTGAAGATGTGGACAAACTTTTCAACGATAACCCGATTGAATATCGCATTACGATGATTCCCGATGAAATTCCTGCGGCGGCAATCATTGTTCCCGGAAAAAATCTTGATGCCGATGAATCCATGCAACTCGATATGCAATTTCGGCTGAACGATGATTTTGGATTGACGAAACTGCAACTTGCGCATAAACTTGTTCATTCCAAATATTCTGCGCCGGAAGAAAATTTTCACTTCGTTCCAATACCACTCACTTCTTCATTAAAACAGTTGGAACTTCCATATCGTTGGAATTTTACCAAACTCCATCTTGCGCCCGAAGATGTGCTGATGTATTATCTCGAAGTGTTCGATAACGATAATGTTTCGGGACCGAAATCGGGGAAAAGTCTATCGTATGTATTGCGATTGCCTTCGCTCGATGAAGTATTTGCGGAGGCGGAACAAAAACAGAATGAAACACTCGAATCGCTTACGAGCGCATCGCAGCAAGCGCAGCATGTGCGAAAAGAACTGGAAAAACTTCAGCAGGAATTGAAGAAACGTCCTGATAAAGTTGATTGGTTGCAGAAGAAAAAAGCGGAAGAGTTGGCGAAAAAATATGACGACGTCAAACAAAAAGTTGCAACCGCCGCGCAACAAATGGAACAAATGATGCAACAAGCGGAACAGCATCAATTACTCTCGCCGCAAACGATGCAGAAATACGAAGAGTTGCAAAAAATGATGAAGGAACTGGATTCGCCGGAATTTCGTGAGTTGTTAAAAAAATTGCAACAGCAACAGCAGCCGCTTTCTCCCGAACAAATGAAAGAGGCGATGAAAAATTTTTCGATGAACGAAGAAATGTTTCGAAAAGCATTGGAACGAATGTTGGAATTGCTGAAACGTTTGGCGATGGAACAAAAACTGGACGAACTCATTCAACGCACGGAAGAAGCGATTCAGCAGCAGAAAAATCTGAAAAAGGAAACGCAAACCAGTTCGAAAGAAACGATGAACGAACTTGCGAAACAGCAAAGCGATTTGGAAAAACAAACGGATAAACTGGAACAGGAAGCGAACGAACTTGCGAAACAAATGAACGAACTTGCTGATGAAATGCCCGCAGAGAAACTGGAGCAGGCGAACGAACAATTCGGCAAGAGTAATCCGCAGCAACAGATGAACAATGCGCACCGACAGATGAAGAGCGGTCAAAAACAACAGGCGCAACAAAGCCAGCAACAAGCGCAGCAATCGCTGGAAGAGTTTCTTTCCGAATTGCAGCAGGCGCAAAAAGAAATGCGTTCAAAACAACAGCAACAAATTATTCGTGAAATGCAAAAGCAGTTGGAAAATGTTTTGGAGGTATCGAAACATCAAGAGCAGTTGAAAAATGAAACGCAGCAGTTGGAATACAATTCTCCGCGATTTCGAGAAAATGCGCAGCAACAACATACGATGAGCAACGATGTTCAGAATATTGCAAACGCATTTTCGGAACTTGGAAAAAAATCATTTTCCATATCACCGGAAATGGGAAAAACACTTGGCGATGCGATGAAACAAATGGAAGCGGCGATGAGCAGAATGGAAGCAAGAAACGCGCAATCATCATCGCAACAGCAAAACGCCGCAATGGGTTCGCTCAATCGCGTCGCGGCGATGATGCAAAAATCGTTGCAAGGAATGCAAGGCGGCGGCGGAATGGGAATGCAGGGGATGATGCAAGCGATGGGACAAATGGCTTCGCAACAACAAGGAATTAACGAGGGAATGCAGGGTGCAATGGGTCAAGGAAATGGAATGTCTATGGAACAAGCCGCGGCAATGTCGAAACTTGCACAGCAACAATCGGGTTTGCAAAAATCATTGCAGGAACTTGCGGGAGAAGCGAAACATTCTGATGAAATGAGCAGACTTCTCGGCGACTTGGATGCTATTGCCAAAGAAATGCAGGAAGTTGTGCGCGATATGGAACAAGGAAATGTGAATCCGGAAACATTGCGCAAGCAAGACAGAATATTATCGAGATTGTTAGATTCGCAGCGTTCGTTGCGAGAACGAGATTATGAAAAACGAAGACGCGCGGAACAAAGTACTATTTCTGCACGACCTTCGCCGATGGAACTTGATGTAGATTCGAGAGAAGGGAAAAATCAATTGCAGCAGGATTTATTGAAAGCGTTGAATGAAAAATACACGAAAGACTTTGAATCGTTAATTCGAAAATACTTTGAGGAGTTGCAAAAACAGGAAAGCAAACCGCAATGAGTTCGGAACAGGAATTTTGAAATTTCATTGTTTAGGAAAAAAATATTTAATATCATTCCACACGTTTTTATTATTGAATCGCATCAAATTACTTTTTCTATCACTCTCTAATACTCCGAAAGGAATCTGTTTATGATACCGATGGTACTATGTTCTCTCCTGAGAAATCTTCATTCTTCAAAATATTCCACAAGACTGATTTTGATATTCCTTCTGTTTCCAATGATTGTTGTTGCACAATCAACTTCGTGGAAAGGAAACGGAACGACTGCTTGGAATACGGCAAGCAACTGGACAAACGGTATTCCCAATTCTGGCGTTGATGCAATCATTGGCGATGAAAATATGGTGGGAACAACGCAACCAACGATAAATACTACTTCCGCTTCGTGTAATAATTTAACTATCGGAAATGGAACCGTTGTTGCAACGCTGACAACCGGAAATAATAATCTTTCTGTTTCAGGAAATGTAACGATTGGCGCCAACGGAACACTTACACATAGCGCAACAAGCGGAACGCGGATATTATCCGTAAGCGGAAACTGGATTCAAACCGGAACATATACAGCCGCTAACGCAGTTGCGACTGTTTCGTTCGAATTACCCGCAACGATAAACGGTTCTGGTCCATTTAAAACTGTTGTAACAAACGATTCCATTGCGTTGCTTTCTCATATGACGGTAAATACGTCGCTGACTATAAACGGGTCGTTTGAACCGAATTCTTTTACCGTTTCAGGAAGCGGTTCGTTGGATTTGTACGGAACATTATACATCAACGCTTCGGCATTCACTGGAAATATTTCATTCAGCGGAACAAAAACGTTGGAGCCGTTAAGTATTGTTCACTATAATGCTACTTCGACAACACAAACCATTGATAATACGCTGAGTTATGCCATTATCAATCTTGCAGGAACAATGAGCAAAACTGCAGGAGGAAATCTTACCATTACAGAAGATGTAAATCTCCTTGAAGGAACGCTTGATTTATCAACATATACTGCTGATGGCGCAGGAGGAATTTTTGACATTGCAGAAAATACTTCTTTGAAAATTGGCGGAACAAATTCGTTTCCTTCGGGGTACGGAACAGTTACGATTGACGCATCAAGTACTGTCGAATATAATGGAACAAATCAAACAGTAGGTGCGCAAACATACGGAAATCTTACGCTGAAAAACGGAGGAGCAACAGTTACTAAAACATTTGCTTCGTTTCCGATTACAGTAGAAGGAAATTTTGTCTTGGATAATAATTCCGGAACTTCACTCACGGCAAATGCAAATAATGCTTTCAGTATTTCCGGAAATACCACCATCGGAAGCGGATGCACAATGAACGGAAGCACCTATTCACACAGTATTTATGGAAACTGGACAAATAACGGAACGTATAATTCGTCCGCAAACGGCGCGATAACATTCAACGGTTCAAACACAACATTAAGCGGCAGCGGAACAAACAATTTTTACGATGTGAATTTTTTCGGGAACGGAATTTCCGCTTCTTCATCAACAAATATTTCCGTTGCAGGAAATTTTACTTCGAATCCCGGCGCATCATTTACGCATTCAACCGGCGGCAGCGGAACGATTGCTTTAACAGGAACTTCAAAATCCATCAGCGGTTCACTGATGGAATTTAATCATCTTTCGCTTTCAAGTTCGTACACAACGTCAAGTTCGTTTTCCATCGCGGGAAATTTATCCGTGAATGGTTCGCTTTCTGCTACAAGCGGCACGGTTACATTTTCGGGAACAACGACGCTTTCCGGAACAGGAACAATCAATTTGTATGATGTTGCTGTAAGCGGAACACTTACAATGGCTGCGAACACTACACTCGGAATTGCAGCATCACTTTCTTCTTCTTCCGAAAACTTTCATGCGACATCGAACACTCCGAACGCCGTAAAATTCAACGGAACCATCGCACAAAATATTCCTTCCGTTACGTTTTACAATTTGCAATTGGAAGGAAACGGAACAAAAACCGTAACAGGAAATCTTTCTATCAACAATAATTTAACGCTCGGAAATTCTGTGAATTTTGACGCGGGCGCATATTCACATTCCATTGCAGGAAGCATTTCCAATTCAGGAACAATATTGGAAAACACTTCAACGGTAACGATGACCGGTTCAGGAAAAACTATTTCCGGAGGCGGGTCAACCTCTTTTCATTCTCTCATAATCAGTGTTACGGGAAATATTACTGCGAGTCAAAATTATAGTATCACTGGAGATTTGACGAACAACGGAACATTTTCCAATGCCGCTAATACGGTAACATTCTCAGGTTCGACCAATGCCAATATCAGCGGAACAACGTCGCCGACTTCATTTAACGCAATAGCAATTGCAAAAACCGGCGGCGCATCTGTTACCTTGGGAATGAATATTTCCGATTTGAGTTCGCTCAATATTTCCAGCGGAATTTTAGAATTGGTATCGTTTTCTGTTTCACAAGCGGGCGGCGGCGGAACGCTTACTATCGGAAGCGGCGCTGCTTTAAACATCGGCGGCTCCAATTCTTTTCCGACGTTTAACGCGTACAGCGTTTCCACAGCAAGCACGGTTAAATACAACGGAAACGGAACACAAACCATCGCTGCAAAAAATTATGGAAATCTTATCAGCAGCAATTCCGGAAACCGTATTCTTGCCTCGAGTGGAACCATCGGAATTGCTGAATCGTTTGACCCGGGAGTTAATTCGTTCACCATTACCGGAAGCACGATAGAATTTAACGGTTCCGGTTCTCAAACAATTCCTTCGTTCGATTACAATAATCTTACCAGTACCGGAAGCGGCGCGCGCGAATTTGCATCCGGTGGAACGATTGGAATTGCAGGAACTTTTACCAAAGGAACAAATTCGTACACAACAAATAACAGTACAGTAGATTTCAACGGAAGTACACAAGTAATTCCATCGCTTGCGTACAACAATCTTGCAACAAGTGGAAGCGGAACAAAAACTCTGGGTGGAAATATCACTGTGAACGGAACGCTTTCGCTCACATCCGGAAATTTTGCAGACGGAGGATTTACGGTAACAGCAAACGGGAATATTGAAAATGATGACGTGCATGCAGGTTCCGGAAAAATTTTACTTTTCGGTGGAACTGCTGAACACGAAATTTCCGGCAATGGTTCGTTCACCAATCTTCACGTGAATGATGCAAACGGAGTTCTTGCGGCTTCCAATATTTCTATCAACGGGACGCTTACTCTTTCTAACGGAAATATCAGCACCAATGCCAATAAAGTAATTATCAGTTCCACCGGTTCTGTTTCGCGAACAAGCGGACATATTATTGGAAATCTGGAAAAAGCAATTCCTGCGGGAAATTCTTCCAAGACGTTTGAAATCGGTGAAGGGAGCAACTACTTGCCGGTTGCATTTTCCTTCAATAGTGTTTCAACTGCGGGAACATTGACCATCAGTACAACAAACAGCGACCATCCGAATATTGCTTCGTCGAATGTTCGCTCCGATAAAAGCGTGAATCGTTACTGGCGTTTGACCAATAACGGAATTGCTCTCACTTCGTACGATGCAGTTTTCAATTTTCTTTCCACCGATGTTGATGCAAGCGCGAACACCAATAGTTTTATTGTGCAAAGTTACGACGGAAGTTTGTGGAACGCGCATATTGTTGGAACAAAAACAGCAACATCCACGCAAATTCTCGGTTCAACTTCGTTCAGCGATTTTCAAATCGGCGAGCAAGTGGATAATCCCGTTCCCACAACAACAAGCATTTCTCCAACAACGAAAAACGTTGGCGATGCCGAATTTACACTAACCGTGAACGGAACAAATTTTATCAATGTTTCTGTCGTGCGTTTCAACGGTTCCGACAGAACAACAACATTCGTCAACAGTTCGCAGCTTGAAGCAACCATTCCTGCAAGCGATGGAATGAATCCGGGAAATTACAGCATTACGGTTTTTAATCCCGCGCCCGCAGGAGGAATTTCGAACGCGCAAACGTTGACGATTGTCGGCGGCTCTATCAGTGGAGTAAAATTCAACGATACGAATGGAAACGGCGTAAAAGATAACGGAGAAGCGTTGCTTTCTAACTGGATTATCAACCTTTCGGGAACATCATCATCATCCGATACAACCGACGGAAGCGGCGCGTATTCTTTCACGAATCTTTCTGCAGGTTCATACACGGTGAACGAAGAATCGCAAACCGGATGGATGCAAACGCTTCCACTTTCCGGTGGAAATTACAACGTGAATGTTGGAGCATCTGCAATTGTTTTTTCCGATTATGATTTCGGAAATTTTCAACTTGGAAGCATCAACGGTACAACATTCAACGATATTGATGGCGACGGAATAAAAGAAGTTGGCGAACTCGGTTTGGAAAACTGGAAAATAAAAATCTCCGGTCCCATGAGTGATTCCGTTCTTACAGATGTTAACGGAAATTATACGTTTTCAAATTTAATGGCGGGAACATACACAGTGAGTGAAATTGTGAAAAACGGATGGACACAAACATTTCCTTCAACACCGGGAACACATTCCGTTCTCATTAACAGCGGAACAAATTCTACGGGAAAAAATTTCGGGAACTTTCAATTCGGCTCGATGAGTGGAGTGAAATTCAACGACACCGATGGCGACGGAACAAAAGATGTTGGCGAACCGATGCTCGAGAACTGGCGAATTCGTCTTTCGGGAGCGAAAACCGATTCGATGCTTACGAATGCTTCGGGACAATATTCATTCGCAAATTTAGGTCCGGGGAATTATACCGTGAGCGAAGCAGTGCAAAATGGTTGGTCGCAAACTTCTTCTCCCGCTTCGTTTTCCATAACTATGTTAAGCGGAGATAATAACACAGATAAAGATTTCGGCAACTTTCAACTTGGAACAATTTCCGGAAATGTCTTCAATGATATTGATGGCGATGGCGTTCGGGAATTCGGTGAAAACGGTTTGCAATCGTGGAAAATAAAAATCACTGGTCCTCGCATTGATTCCGTAACAACAGATGCGAGCGGAAATTATTCGTTCACCAATTTATCCGCCGGAAATTATACTTTGACTGAAGTTGTGCAAAGCGGATATGTGCAAACTACTGCGCCGACTTCTCTTTCCGTTACCATTACAAGCGGAACAGTTTCCCCGAATAATGATTTCGGAAATTTCCAACTCGGTTCAATGAGCGGAATGAAATTTAACGATGCAAACGGCAACGGTGCGAAAGATGGCGGCGAAGTTGGGCTTCAGAATTTCAAAATAAAAATTACCGGCGCGAAAAATGATTCTGTGCTCACGGATGCAAACGGTAATTTTTCATTTACCGGTTTAAGCAATGGAACGTACACACTCAGCGAAGTTCAGCAAAACGGGTATATTCAAACGATGCCGCCCAATCCCGGAACGTATTCCGTAAATATTCAAAGCGGAACAAACGCAGTGAATAAAGATTTCGGAAACTTTATGCAAGGAGGAATCAGTGGTTTAAAATTCAACGATGTGAATGGCAACGGCGTGCAAGATGTCGGAGAAAATGGAATTCAAAACTGGAAAATAAAAATTTCTGGTCCACAAAATGATTCTGTTCTTACGGATGCAAACGGAAATTACTCGTTTGTGAATTTGTCTGCAGGAACGTACACCGTTAGTGAAATTTTGCAAAGCGGATGGATGCAAACTTTTCCTACTTCTCCAGGAACATATTCGGTGAACATCAACAGCGGAACAAATTCGACGGGAAAAAATTTCGGCAATTTTCAATACGGAAACGTAAGCGGCGTTGTTTTCACGGATACTGATGGAGACGGAACAAACGATGCGGGCGAAACGGGACTTGAAGGATGGCGTGTGCGGTTATCGGGAGCGCGCACCGATTCGATGTTGACCAATGCAAGCGGAAATTATTCGTTCGGAAATTTAACGGCAGGAAATTATACTATCAGTGTAGTTGTGCAAAATGGTTATGCGCAAACTGTTCCCGTGGCGCCAACAACATTTTCTGTTTCAGTGCAAAGCGGAAGTAATTTTTCGAACAAAGATTTCGGAGAATTTCAACTTGCAACAATCAGCGGAATGAAATTCAACGACCTCGACGGCGACGGAATAAAAGACGGAAACGAAACAGGAATTTCTAACTGGAAGATTCGTCTTTCGGGAGCAACGTCTGATTCAACATTGACTGATGCCGGAGGAAATTATTCGTTTGGAAATTTACTCGCGGGAATTTACACGGTGAGCGAAGCGCCACAAAACGGATGGATGCAAACTGCGCCATCTTCGCCGGGAACATATTCGCTTTCTGTTTCGAGCGGAAATAATTTGAGCGGAAATCATTTCGGAAATTTTCAACGCGGAACAATCACCGGTTTGAAGTATAATGACGTTACCGGGAACGGTGTTCGCGACGCGGGCGATTCGAATCTTTCCGGATGGACGGTGTATTTATTCAGTCCTGATACATTGACGCTGATAGATTCTGCCGTAACTGCGGATGATGGATATTCATTTACGGGCTTATCGCAAGGAACGTATCTCGTGCGCGAACAATTGCAAAGCGGATGGATTCGAACAAGCGCAAATCCTTCTGCAATTACTATGACGAGCGGTTTACATTCCGGAAGTGTGAATTTCGGAAACTTTCAACTTGGAAGCATTAGCGGAACAAAATTTAACGACCTTGATGCAGATGGAGCGAAAGATATCGGAGAACCGGGAGTTGCAAACTGGAAAATATATATTTCCGGAAATGTGTCTGATTCCATTCTTACGAATGCGAACGGGAATTATACGTTCGCAAATTTACCGTACGGAAATTATTCGATACGTGAAGAATCACAAAGCGGATGGTTTCAAACATATCCGCCAACACCGGGAACATATTCACTTTCTGTGGAAAGCGGAAGTAATTTAACCGGAAAAGATTTCGGAAATGTAACGCTCGGTTCGATCAGCGGAACGTTATTTAACGATACTGATGGCGATGGAATAAAAGATAATGGAGAACTCGGATTGCAAAACTGGAAAATAAAACTTTCCGGTGCAAAAACCGATTCGGTGTTAACGGATGAAAACGGATTTTATATGTTCACGAATATCGCTTCTGGCGGATATATCGTTACGGAAGAATGGCAAAACGGATGGACGCAAACACTTCCCGTAAATGCTGGAAATTACACGTTCAATCTTGCAAGCGGCGAAAATGCAACGGGAAAAAATTTCGGAAACTTTCAGTACGGAACAATTTCCGGAATGCAATTCCGCGATGTTAACGGCAACGGAACAAAAGATGAAAGCGACAATGGTTTATCCGGTTGGAAAATAAAAATCAGCGGCGCGAAATCCGATTCCACGACTTCGGATGCGAACGGAAATTATTCGTTCACGAATTTACTCGCGGGAAATTATACGGTGAGCGAAGTTCAGCAAGCAGGATGGGCGCAAACGTTGCCTGCAAGTAATGGCTCGTATCTTGCTTCGATTTCGAGTGGAACATCAGTGAGCAATTTGAATTTCGGGAACTTTCCCGGATTAGCGAAATACCGAACATTCAAAGCAACAACCGACCTTTCTGTAAAACCGAACAAGATGAAGTACAAAAAAGGATTACTCGCGGTAAAACCCAATATTCAAACTGCTGTTGAAAATGTTTTCAAAAAAATCGGCAAGACGGGAACAACATTTCTTGGTGTTGCGCAAGTTTCTAAAGATTCTGCGAAAAAATACGGATGGATTTTTTACAAGAAAGCCGCTGAGTTAGCGAAACTTTATACGAGCGCGCATAACGGGACAACATATCCGATTGATTTTCTCCGTATTCCGGTAAAACCCAATAAAAAACTTTTGAAAGCAATCAAACCAACGCGTGTTCTTTACGACAATCCTGCGTGGGAACAAGGTGTGCTTTTCCGTTTGAATATTATTGCAAGCGATACGGGAATAACTGTTGATACCAATGCTCCCGGTCGCCGTTTCGGAAGTTTGGTGCTTGATACGTCGCACACGTTGTTCGGAAGACAATTGCAAGGAACAACGCTTCGCGATATTGCGGCGTATTTTGATACGTTGATGACGTATTGGGACAGATTGAATATTGAAACGAATACGGAATACACGCACATCAATAATTTTATTTCAGCGATTATTAAACCGTTGAATGAGCGATTTGCCACAACATTCGACAGCACGAATTACATTGTTGATTCACTGGGAATCGTTGAGAGCAAAAATCCGTACGCGGTTTATATGCTCGGTTACAAAACCGCTTCAGAAATCGGAATAGTAAAAGAATTACCGAACAATAAATCAAGAGGAAATTTTGTTTCTTCTGTTGGTTACGAAGAAATTCCTTCGGAGTTTTCATTGCAACAGAATTATCCGAATCCGTTTAATCCTACGACGACAATAACATTCCATCTTCCTGAACAAACACTCGTTACGTTGAAAATTTATAACGTTCTTGGTGAAGTCGTGGCAACGTTACTCGATGAAACAGACTTTGAGGAAGGAACACACGAGATAGAATTCAACGCAACGCATTTATCCAGCGGCGTGTATTTCTATCGGTTGTATGATACGAACGGAACATTCGTTGCAACGAAGAAACTGCTCTTGCTGAAGTGAATCACCATCGCACTTAAAATTACCAAGCCGATTCTTTAACAAGAATCGGCTTTTTTTATTGCATGATGATGTATTCTCACTTTACCAGCAATAACTTTTTCATTTATGTTCTCGGCAAAAAATTTCAGTTTAAAGTATTTTTTACAATAAAAAAAAATGAAACGGATGTTCATCAGAAAAAAAAGCCACTCTTGAGTAAATGAAGAATGGCAATTTATAAAAAGAAACGCTCGGAAATAGTTTTACATTTTTTCTACGTTCTCCACAACGATTGCGGCTTTATTATTGTGGACTTCGGCAAAACCGCCGTTTGTTTTGTAGCGAGTTTCGTTTCCGTGCGCATCAACCAATTTAATTATTCCCTTGTCAAGCGAACTGAGAATCGGCGCATGGTTATAGAGAACCTGAAAACTTCCGAGTTCGCCGGGAACAGTGAATGAAGTTACTTCACCGCTAAATACGGTTGCTTTCGGTGTTACGATTTCTAAATTAATTTTTTTTTCTGCCATAACGTTAAGAATTCTGTTGAGAGTTTTCTGCTTCCAGTTCGGTTACACATTGAAAACAGGTAACAGCAAACGACATACTGGTGATTTAGTTCAAGGATTTTTTGTAATCAGCAATCACTTCGTCAATCGTGCCTTTCATATAGAACATACCTTCGGGAATATGGTCGCAATCGCCTCGGATAATGGATTGGAAACTTGCAATCGTATCTTCAATTTTGACGTAGCGACCCTGAATGCCGGTAAATTGTTCAGCAACGAAAAATGGTTGCGATAAAAACTTTTGAATTTTTCGTGCGCGCTGCACGGTAATTTTATCATCATCGGAAAGTTCATCAATACCAAGTATGTTGATGATGTCTTGTAAATCTTTATAGGTTTGTAAAATATTTTTTACTTGTTTTGCCGTGTTGTAATGTTCGTCGCCGATAATGCGCGGGTCAAGAATTCGAGAAGTGGAATCGAGCGGGTCCACAGCAGGATAAATTCCCAATTCAGAAATTTGACGACTTAATACCGTTGTTGCGTCAAGATGAGAAAACGCAGTTGCAGGAGCGGGGTCTGTTAAATCGTCAGCGGGAACATAAATTGCTTGCACGGAAGTAATCGAACCTTTTTTCGTCGAAGTAATTCGTTCTTGCAATTCTCCCATTTCCGTTGAAAGCGTTGGCTGATAACCGACGGCGCTTGGCATTCTTCCAAGAAGTGCAGAAACTTCGGAACCTGCTTGCGTGAAACGGAAAATGTTGTCAATGAAAAGTAACACATCTTTTCCTTCTTCGTCGCGAAAATATTCAGCCATCGTTAACGCAGTTAAACCAACGCGTTGACGTGCTCCGGGCGGTTCATTCATTTGTCCAAAAACGAGAGCGGTTTTATCGAGAACGCCGCCTTCTTTCATTTCGCGCCACAAATCGTTTCCTTCGCGCGTACGTTCGCCAACACCGCCGAAGACGGAATATCCGCCGTGGTGCATTGCGATGTTGTGAATGAGTTCCATAATCACAACCGTTTTTCCAACACCTGCGCCGCCGAATAATCCTGTTTTTCCTCCTTGAGAATATGGTTCGAGCAAGTCAATAACTTTAATTCCTGTTTCGAACATTTCTGCGTTTGTGGTTAAGTCTTCGTACTTTGGAGGATGACGATGAATCGGATAATACGTATTGCTTTTTATTTCTCCGATGTTATCAATTCCTTGACCGATGATATTTATCAATCGTCCCAGCGTTGATGGACCAACAGGAACAGTGATGGGATTTCCCGTGTCGAACGCAATCATTCCGCGCGTTAATCCGTCGGTGGAATCCATTGCAACCGTTCGAACGCGCTCTTCACCAAGATGTTGTTGAACTTCGCAAATCAAATCTTCTTTTATGCCCTCAACGTTTGTTCGCGGAATTTTTACCGCATTAAAAATGGGAGGAAGTGAACCGCCGGAGAAGTCAACATCAACTACGGGTCCAATAACTTGAATTATTTTGCCTTCAGTCATAAGAAAAATGTTTATATGTATTGAAAATAATCGGCGAAAATATATTGAAAAAATGCTCGTAGGCAAACGCTCATTCGGAAAACACATCGAAGTCGAAGAACACGTTTGATGAGAGATTGAAGATTGTCGAGCAAATGAAAAATGCTCCTTGAAAATAGGGTAACAATAATTTCTCTGAATAAAGGGAAATACCGTATTTTTGTAAATACGTGAATAAACTCTTTGTTATTAGAAATTTTTCATTTATTTTTCAGAGAAATTTTTCACCCCAAAAAGGAATAGTTTTTTTCGTTGTGAAGCAATGGAGGTGTGATATATCTCATATTGATAAGAACTTCATTTCCGTTATCTTTTGCACAAAAAAATAGAACCTGTAATTCAAATAATCTGAACACTCATTAAATAAATATATGTTGAAGAATCTTTTACTTTCTTTATTCGAGAATATGCGAGACAAATTGAAAATAATTTCAAACACGAAATTGAAATTGTGTTTATTGATGTTTTTCGTCGTTCATTCGTTAAACGCATCTACGCAATCCGGCATACGAGCAAACTTTGGCGTAAAAGGTAAAATTTTATCTGGTCTTGATTCGACCGGCAAAGACGATTGGGGACAAGGCGCTTCCGGGAATGGCGTTCTTAATAATGATGGAACACCAAAATTATCAACATACAAATGGACTGCTCATACGAAAGACGGTGCAGGTTCCGGAGGAGATAATACGGTGTTTAGTAGCAATGTCCGTGCTTATACAAGTCCGAGAAATTGGACCATTGCTTCAGGGAGCGTTAATAATAAAACGGATTTGGTAAATGTTTACGCGCACGCACGAAGAGACGCTGGTGACAGTTTATGGTTATTTCTTGCAGCCGAAAGATATGGAGTATCCGGTTCTACTGCTGTAGATTTGGAATTTCTCAGGAAAGGAGTAATAATAAACGGAAATGGAACAGTTACACCTGAGGGAACTGATTCAGGAAGAACTGCTGGAGTTGTTACAACCCCGGTAGTAAATAATGGAGGAACAATCAGTAAGTCCGGTGATATAATGATTGTAACGGAATATGGAGGAAGTTCAGTTACAACGTTGGTATAGTGGTGTAGAAATCCTGGAAATGGAATAGAATGGAATGCGTCATCGGGATATGCATTTGGTTGGGCAAAAATCAATCCACCTTCGGGGTCAATAATTTCAGCACAGAATACATCTACTATTTCGCCTGGAGCATGGGGTTCGAAACAATCGAATGCAAACCCGGATTCGAATGTTACGTCAATGCAGGCAAAATCGTTTGTCGAAGTAGGTTTAAACTTACATAAATTGGGTTTAGATAATGCTGTCAATTGTGTGAAGGCGGTACAAGTTGTTGCTCATACGCGTACTTCGGTCAATTTCACGAACAATTTGGAGGATATTGCACTGATGAATATTAACATCAATACGTTTGCAACAATTTCGGTAAAAAAATATTTCGACAGTGATGGATTGTTCTCGACGCTTTCCGATACTACTCCTAAAACGTGGGGATTAGCATTATACAAAGGTTCTGTATCTACCGCCAATAAAATTGATTCTGCAGTTTCTACAAATAAGTTAGGTCCTTATGATACATTAGTGCAAGGAAAGTATATCGTCGTAGAAACCGATTCTGCGAATTGGAGTCATCTCGGTATTGTGAGAGATAGTTCACATACAATTCGTTCATACGCTAACACGACGAGGAGAGATACGTTCACCGTTCAGAAGAGTGATACAATTATTGAAAAATTATATAATTCACGAAATCGAATTAGTACGACTACAAGTGTGAGTTCAAATGATGATACCTCTGGTTTTGGACAATCAGTGATTTTTACTGCAACGGTACTCCCAATTACTGCTTCAGGAACTGCAACGTTTTATGACGGTGCAATTTCATTAGGAACTGGAACGGTGAGTAATGGAATTGCCACATTAACAACGTCATCTCTTTCTGTTGGAAATCATAGCATAACTGCTGTCTATAGCGGAGATATGAATTATTATGGAAGCACATCTTCAGCAATTACACAAGTTGTGAAATATGTTCTTACTATAACTCAACCTGTTAATGGGACCATCGCTCCTTCCGGTACAATATTGGTGAATTACGGCGGAAGTCAAACATTCACGATAACACCGAATGCGGGATATCGCATAGATAGTATTTTCGTGAACGGTGCGTATGTTGGAAGCACATCACCGTACACGCTTTCGAACATTACGGGAAACAGTTCTATTACTGTAAAATTTGCAATACGCACATACACGATTACTGTAACGCAAGGAGCGAACGGAACCATAGCGCCGGGAACCACAACGGTGAATTACGGAGCGAATCAAACGTTCAGCGTAACGCCGAATACGGGATATCATATTGACAGCGTTATCGTAGATGGAGCGAATGTAGGAGCGGGAACAAGTGTAACGTTCAATAATGTAACGGCGAATCACACGCTCACAGCGCGATATGCGATAGATGTGTTCACGATAACAGTAACGAATCCCACAAACGGCACGATTACTCCATCGGGAACAATCAGCGTGAATTACGGCGGGAGTCAAACATTCACGATAACACCGAATGCGGGATATCGCATAGATAGTATTTTCGTGAACGGTGCGTATGTTGGAAGCACATCACCGTACACGCTTTCGAACATTACGGGAAACAGTTCTATTACTGTAAAATTTGCAATACGCACATACACGATTACTGTAACGCAAGGAGCGAACGGAACCATAGCGCCGGGAACCACAACGGTGAATTACGGAGCGAATCAAACGTTCAGCGTAACGCCGAATACGGGATATCATATTGACAGCGTTATCGTAGATGGAGCGAATGTAGGAGCGGGAACAAGTGTAACGTTCAATAACGTAACGGCGAATCACACGCTCACAGCGCGATATGCGATAGATGTGTTCACGATAACAGTAACGAATCCCACAAACGGCACGATTACTCCATCGGGAACAATCAGCGTGAATTATGGCGGAAGTCAAACATTCGCGATAACACCGAATGCGGGATATCGCATAGATAGTATTTTCGTGAACGGTGCGTATGTTGGAAACACATCACCGTACACGCTTTCGAACATTACGGGAAACAGTTCTATTACAGTAAAATTTGCAATACGCACATACACGATTACTGTAACGCAAGGAGCGAACGGAACCATAGCGCCGGGAACCACAACGGTGAATTACGGAGCGAATCAAACGTTCAGCGTTACGCGAATACGGGATATCATATTGACAGCGTTATCGTAGATGGAGCGAATGTAGGAGCGGGAACAAGTGTAACGTTCAATAACGTAACGGCGAATCACACGCTCACAGCGCGATATGCGATAGATGTGTTCACGATAACAGTAACGAATCCCACAAACGGCACGATTACTCCATCGGGAACAATCAGCGTGAATTATGGCGGGAGTCAAACATTCACGATAACACCGAATGCGGGATATCGCATAGATAGTATTTTCGTGAACGGTGCGTATGTTGGAAACACATCACCGTACACGCTTTCGAACATTACGGGAAACAGTTCTATTACTGTAAAATTTGCAATACGCACATACACGATTACCGTAACGCAAGGAGCGAACGGAACCATAGCGCCGGGAAGCGCAACGGTGAATTACGGAGCGAATCAAACGTTCAGCGTAACGCCGAATACGGGATATCATATTGACAGCGTTATCGTAGATGGAGCGAATGTAGGAGCGGGAACAAGTGTAACGTTCAATAATGTAACGGCGAATCACACGCTCACAGCGCGATATGCGATAGATGTGTTCACGATAACAGTAACGAATCCCACAAACGGCACGATTACTCCATCGGGAACAATCAGCGTGAATTACGGCGGAAGTCAAACATTTATTTTTGCTCCAAACACAGGTTATCATATTGATAGTGTTTTTATTGATGGAATTTATGTTGGAACTCCTTCCAATTATACACTGAACAATATAAACTCGAATCACACGGTTTCAGCAAAATATGCGATTAATAGTTATACAATAAGTTCATCTTCAGGAGCAAACGGTTCCATTTCCCCGTTAGGAAATATTAGTGTGAATTACGGTGCAAGCCAAACATTTACTATTACACCGAATTCGGGATTTCAGATTGACAGCGTAATCGTAGATGGAATATATATCGGCGCAGCGACAGCATATTCTTTTAATAACATCAATGCAAATCATACGATTGTTGCGAAATTTAAGATTGAAGCGTTTTCAATTACTGTTACCAATCCCACAAACGGCACGATTACTCCATCGGGAACAATTACTGTTACGTATGGTGGAAGTCAAACATTTACATTGACACCGAACAATGGATATCATATTGAAAGCATTGTTGTCAACGGAGTAAATGCAGGAAATACATCGCCGTTTACACTTTCAAATATTATCGGCAATAGTACCATAACGGTTACGTTCGGAATCAATGTGTACTCGATTATTGCAACGGCGAATACTGGCGGTAGTATTACTCCTTCCGGCACAATCAGTGTTAATTCGGGAGGAAGCGCATCCTTTACCATATCTGCGTCAACCGGCTATCATATTGATAGTGTTTATGCAGACGGAATGTACATTGGCGCAGTAAATAGTTACACTTTCAATAACGTGATTGCAAATCACTCCCTTACTGCAAAATTTGCGATTAACACATTTTCCATCTTTGCTATTACAGGTTCCAACGGCACTGTATCGCCGTTAGGAAATGTTGTTGTTAACTACGGAACAAATCCAGCATTTACGTTTCTTCCTGAAAATGGTTTCAGAGTAGATAGCATTTTTGTTGATGATTTGTTCGCAGGAGATTCCAGCAGTTATACATTTTCAAATGTAGAATCGAATCACACGATATTTGTTACGTTTCGTCCCCTGACGTACACCATTACTGCAACGGCAGGAGCAAACGGGACAATTTCACCAACGGGAGCAATATCTGTTAATCCGAGTGGGAGCCTTTTTTTCAACATTATTCCGAATAGCGGATACAGAGTCGCAAATGTTGTTGTTGACGGAATTTCTCAAGGAACGATTGAAACATATCTGTTTTCCAATGTCAATGCCGACCATTCGATTGCTGCAACGTTCACTGTAAAAACATATACCATCAACGCAACAAGTGATGCAAATGGAAATGTATTTCCTTCGGGAAATGTTACCGTCAATCACGGAACAAATCAAACATTTTCAATCATTGCGAATGTTGGCTATCATATTGACAGCGTTCTTGTAGATGGAGCGAATGTTGGACCCGTGGGAAATTATACGTTTAATTCAATAACGGGAAATCACACAATTAGAGCGCGATTTGCGTTTAATACGTACACAATCGTTGCAACAGCAAATGAAAACGGCATCATTACTCCCTCCGGAGTCGTCAATGTGAATCCCGGAGGAAGCATTTCCTTCAATATTACACCGAACGGAGGATATCGTGTTGCAGATGTAGTTGTTGATGGAAATTCTGTTGGCACCGTTACATCATATCAATTTGTCAACGTTATCGCCAATCATACTATTTCTGCATCGTTTGCAGTGAACACGTACTTAATAAACTCTTCGGCAAGCGCAAACGGAAATATAGCGCCTTCGGGAAATATCTCCGTCAATCACGGCTCTTCCCAAACATATTCAATGACTCCTGCTGCAGGATATCATATTGATAGTGTAATTATTGACGGTGTTCATATCGGAAATGGAGCGAATTATACGTTTAATAACGTAAGTGCAAATCATACGATATTGGTAAAATTTGCCATCAACATCTATACAATTACATCATCGATGGGCTTAAATGGAACGATAACTCCTTTCGGTCTTGTGAATGTTCCGTATGCAGGAAATAAAACATTTGTAATTTCTCCCAACGAAGGATTTCATATTGATAGCGTGTTTGTTGATGGAAGTTACATTGGTGTTGTGCCAACATATACATTTTCAACAGTAACCGAAAATCACACCATCGGTGTTACGTTTGCAATTAATACGTATATCATTACTGCGCTTTCGGGAAACAACGGTACGATTTCTCCCGCAGGAAGTGTCGTCGTCAATCATTCTCAAAGTCAAACATTTTCATTCATTCCCAACGCAGGATATCGCGTTGCCAATATAATACTCGACGGCGAAATTTCATTAGGTTCGGTAAATGCTTATACATTTGAAAATGTAACTGCGCCACATTCCATATATGTTTCCTTTATGGAAATGGGATATTTCGTCGTTGCATCTGCGGGAGTAAACGGAAGTATATTTCCATCAGGAACTGCGTATGTTGCACAAAACGGCGCGAAAACATACTCCATCAATGCAAATGCCGGCTATCATATTGATAGTGTTATCGTTGATGGAGTCAATGTTGGTCAAGTAGCAAGTTATACATTTGTTTCAGTATCCGCAGACCATACGATTCGAGCAAAGTTTGCGATTAATACGTATGTGATAACTGCAATTTCCGGAAACGGAGGAACAATATCTCCCGCAGGCGCAATATCGCTAACGCACGGAATCACGAAGCAGTTTTCGATAGTTCCAAGTGTTGGTTACCATATTGACAGCGTGATTGTTGACGGCGAATTTATCGGCGCACTTTCATCATACACGTTTGAAAATGTAACAGCGAATCATTCTATTTCTGTTTCGTTTGGCATTAATATTTATTCTTTGGAAGTCAATATCGTGGGCGGAGGAACAGTTTCGATTTCTCCCGAACAAACAGGATATCCGCACGGTTCGCAAACAACATTAACTGCCGCAGTTTCGCGCGGATATTTATTTCAGGGATGGAGCGGAAGTATTGCAAGTCAACTCAATCCGATAATTCTTACGATGGATTCCAACATTACCGTAACCGCTATGTTCATTGTTGATTCGTCGTACTTCAAAGCATATCGAACAATGCATCAAACAGATTCACTTTCGCAAAAATCTGTACGCCTTATTTTACGAAAAGGAAAACCAACGCCCAATCCCAATATAGGAACAATGCGTGATGTCATTTTGTCGGGCGGAATATTTTCAACAGGAGTGCGATTCGTCAATAACAACGACAGCGCATTGACGTATGCATGGTTGCAATGGAGAGACGGCGGCGATTTCAAAAAATTTATGACCTCCGTTCATTCCGGAAAATCGTATCCGTTGGATTCCTTGCGAACAAATTCAAAGAAAGTTAAAAAATTATCGAAGTACGCTCCGAACAGCAGAAAGAAATACAACAATCGTCTTGCGGCGGAACAATCAATGTTCAAATTCAACATTCGCGGAAGTTTCAAAGGAACATTGCCGATGGGTTTCGGAAACCTGGTGTACAAATCCGACGGCGCATTTCCGCGATGGGATGTGTTTGACACGTTAACACTCATGCAAATCAGCGAGAAAGTAGATACGATACTGACCATTTACCAACGTTACGGATTCGGCGACAGTTTGAGTTTGTACGAATCGTTAGCGGATTTTCTTGCGCGGTTCAACAACGCATTTTATTCAAACTATCTCGACACGAATGATTTGCAAGTTGTTACACTCGATTCTGTTCGCAAAGTAAGAGTTGCTGCGTTGAAGGTTCGTGGAACAAAACAGTTGATTGATGTTCCGTTCCTTGAAAAAGCGAGAACGTACAAAAACGCAACTCCTTCTTGGTATTCTGCGGGAAATGAGCAAGGAGCATTGCCGGTGGAATTCTTGTTGGAACAAAACTATCCGAATCCGTTTAATCCGACGACGAACATCCAGTTTTCCATGTCGGAACCTGCAGTTGTAACGATGAAAGTATATAATCTCATCGGTCAAGAAGTCGCAACGTTAGCAGAAAACGAAAGTTTCGGTGAAGGAAATCACGAACTCAAATTCAATGCAAGCCAATTGTCTTCCGGAATATACTTTTATCGAATGATTGCAACAGTCAACAATAATAGTAGCGGAAACCAGTCTTCGTTCACGAGTGAGAAAAAAATGCTCTTGCTGAAATAATGCATTGCTTTTGGGTTTATCGTCGTTTTCACCAAACTTCGAAGACAACGCGCATCCTGTAAATAAAAAAGGATTTCCTTCTTCGGGAAATCCTTTTTTGGTTTGTGGAAATATATTTCTGTAATACGGCAACTCCGCAGTGAATCGTCCTAAAATATGTTGACAGGTTTTTTAGGGCGATTCATTTTTTTTGAAAGAAGAAAGCGCAGGTAAAATTGCGCCATCGTTTTTTTCGAGAAGTTTTCCTGCATTGTTCGTACCAACAAAACTCATGAGAACAGATTTCATTCTGAGAAATATTTTTTCCTCACACCTCCACACTCTTTCCTACTTCCAATTCCAGAATTTTATTTCGCAACGCGGGAGCGAGAAGGTTCTTCAATGCTTCCGGCGTCCCGCTTAATATGGGAAATGTTCCGTAATGCATTCCGATAATATATTTCGGATTGATGAGCGCGCATGCATACGCCGCTTCTTTCGGTCCCATAGTGTACAAATCGCCAATCGGAAGAAAGGCAACATCGGGAGCGTACAATTCGCCGATAATTTTCATATCGCTGAACACGCCCGTATCTCCCGCGTAGTAAATTGTAAAACCATTTTCCAATTCCACAACAAACCCAGCGGCTTCACCACCGCAAAGAATGTTCGCGCCATCTTCAATCGTAGAACTGTGCTTCGCATCCGTCATCGTTATTGTTATTCCGTCAACATTCAGCGTTCCTCCTTTGTTCATTCCGATAGCGGTAGAAACGCCTTTGTTTTGCAAGAACAGATACATTTCAAAAATACAAATCACGTTTGCATTGGTGCGTTTTGCAATTTCAATCGTGTTGCCGAGATGGTCGCTATGTCCGTGCGAAACAAGAATAATATCCGCGCCGATTGTGTCTTTGATTTCGCGTGGCGCCTTCGGATTATCCAGCCACGGGTCAAGTAAAATAGTTTTTCCGCTCGAAGTTTCCAGTTTGATTGCGCTATGTCCAAACCATGTAATAGTAAGTTTTGATTTTTGAGAAGAAGTCATAACAAGCCTCGTAGAATAATGTGAAAAAAAAATTGTGAGAAAAATTTCGGAAAATAGTTTTGGAAAAACAACAATGTGGTGTTTTCAATTTTCCATCATCCGAACTTGAGAAACGCGACCAAATAATTACTGATACTACACAATGTTTTATTTTGCCACAGATTCACAGATTATGAAAATCAACATTTTTGAAATGAATATTTTTTTGAAGTAATTCATAAAATCAATCGGTGAATCAACGGCGTATTATTTTTTTACGTAACATCAATTATACCATGAATCCAATTCTTGTTTGTACAAACTTCTCAAATCTCAAATCCCAAATCCATTTCATATATTCTCCGCAACTTTTTCACAAAACATACACAACATTGGCACTACTCAACATTCTCTTTGTCGGCGATATTGTCGGCACTCCCGGTTATCAAATCGTCGAAACATTTCTCAAAAAATTTATTGACGATTACAAGATAGATTTCTGCGTTGCAAACGGCGAAAACATTGATAACGGAAAAGGAATCCGCCAGCAAGACGCGACGAATCTTTTTAATCTCGGCGTTCACGTGATAACCAGCGGAAATCATTTGTGGGAAAACTGGGATTCGCGAAAAGTTCTTGCGAAAGAAAAATACGTATTGCGTCCGCTTAATTATCCACGTGAAAATCCCGGTAATGGTTATGCAATTTATGATTTGAAAGAAAAAGGAAAAGTCGGCGTACTTAATTTGCAAGGTAGAATTTATATGTCGCCGATTGATTGCCCCTTTCACACAGCGGATTGGGCGCTCACAAAACTTGCGGCGGAAACAAAAGTGATTCTCGTTGATATGCACGCCGATGCAACTGCGGAAAAAGTTACGATGGGATGGTTTCTCGATGGACGTGTGAGCGCAGTGTTGGGAACGCACACGCACATTCCCACCGCCGATGGAAGAATTTTACCGAAAGGAACTGCATACATTACCGATGTTGGAATGACGGGACCGTACGATTCGTCGCTCGGAATGAAAAAAGAAATTGCGATTCGCCGAATGGTAACGCAAACCGCGCACAAATACGAAATGGCGACGAACGATGTTCATCTTTGCGGCGCATATATTCAAGTTGATACCGAAACAGGAAAAGCAGTAAAGTTTGAACAGATACAATTTCCAAAGTTTGTGTAAAGATTAGCAGTGTGAGATGAGTTTTTTTAGTTTAACCACCAAATTACAAACCAATATGAAAAAACATTCTTTCCTTAAATATTTCTTTTTATTTCTTCTTGCCTTTTCAAATTTATATTGCAAGAAAAGTCCAGCAGAAACTCTAGAAAAAGAGCCAACCACTTTTAGAAAATCATTTCTACCGCTTGCTGTTGGAAATACTTGGGTTTACGTTGATTCACTTTGTACCAACACAGATACAACTGTACGAATAGACACTATTTCAATTATTGGCTTTAGAAAAAACAAGGGAAACGTATGGTGGAAATTTTACCATACTGGTAGGAGCTATGGAAATTATTATGAATTGATGGAACAAAATGATAGTGTGTACGATTTACAATATGGTGAAGGTATTGGAAACACATCTTTTGCAGCAATAGAATACATTCCTCCTCAAGGTGATACTATAATTCTTCAAACAACCCAAGGAGGAGACGCTGGGCTGTGGAAAAAAATATATCGAATAACCCAACCGTATTTTGTCCCAAGCGGTACTTTTGATAGCTGTACGATGTTTTATTATCATTCAGGACAAACTCACCAGTGGGAAGTAATCCGACCAAGAATTGGATTTATTAGCTTTGAAACTCAAAATGATTCTCTTTACCCAGGGCAATTATTTTCTTTGAGGAAACTAAAGTTGATGAATTACAAACTGAAATAATGAGAACGCACATACATATCGCAAATCAATTATGTCTACTATCCTTGCCAACAAAAAATCTTTCAGCAAATTTGCGATGAAGTAAAACGGGATACGGAGAAACTCAAACGAAAATAAAAAACTTCTAACCTTGTATATTCCCACCCGATTTTTCCTTCATCAGTAATTCTATAAATTTTCACCGCAATTTTTTAAAAAAGATTTTCAACTTATGAACTCACGTATCATATCGAATCCAGAAATATTCGGTGGTGAACCCTGTTTTGCTGGAACAAGAATTTCTGTTTCTGTTATTCTCAGTCATCTGGCGGCGGGAGATTCGTACGGCGATATACTCAAAAATTTTCCGCGCTTATCGAATGAAGACATTCTTGCCGCGTTGAAATATGCCGCGTATCTTTCGACGGAAAAATTGATTCCTGCCGAATGAATATTGTTCTCGATGAAAATGTCAGTCTGGGACTTGCTGATGTTTTGCGAGGAAAGAATCATTCTGTAACAGCAATTGCTGAAATTGCAGAGAGAGGAATGAATGACGAGGAAGTATTTATAATTGCAAAACGTTCAAGTGCAGTTCTCATAACTCGCGATTATCATTTTACCAATCCCTCTCGTTTTTCTCCATCTGAAATCGGTGCCATAATTTATATTCGCATTGGAAATCTTTCTTCGCAAGAGGAAATTTCACTTGTTGAAAAATTTCTCTCACGGTATGCGCTTGAAGATTTTCAACACAAACTCGTAACTCTTTCACGACATAACACAAAAATTCGTTGAGACAATTCTCTTTGACTTAGCAACAGAATTCTAAATGACACAAATCCTCGACGGCAAAAAAATCTCGCAACAAATTCTCGACGAAGTAAAAAGCGAAACGGAGCAACTGAAACGCGAACGCAACACTACTCCGGGACTTGCATTTATTATTGTCGGAGAAAATCCCGCATCATTGAGTTATGTGAAATCCAAAGGCAAAGCGTGCGACGAAATGGGATTTTTTTCTGTTACGGAAAAACTTTCTGCGGAAACTACTGAAGCGCAATTGCTTCATCTCATCGAGCAATTTAACAACGCAAAAAACATTCACGGAATCCTTGTTCAACTTCCTTTGCCAAAACATATTTCCGAAAGTAAAATTATCGAAGCGCTCGATTACCGAAAAGATGTTGATGGTTTTCATCCGAACAATGTTGGAAAACTTGTTGCGGGGCAAAAATGTTTTCTTCCGTGTACGCCTGCAGGAATTTATGAATTACTTGTGCGCAGCAACATCGAAACAAGCGGAAAACATGTTGTCGTTGTTGGAAGAAGCAACATTGTTGGAAAACCGATTGCGAATATTCTTTTGCAAAAACATAGCGGGAATTCGATTGTTACAATTGTTCATACGGCAGCGAAAGATATTTCGTACTTCACAAAGCAAGCGGATATTCTTATTGCAGCAATTGGCAAACTGAATTTTATTACAAAAGAAATGGTGAAAGAAAACGCAGTTGTAATTGATGTTGGAATAAATCGTATTGCAGAAGCAACGATAAAAAGCGGAACACGAATTGTCGGCGATGTGGATTTTGAAAATGTAAAAAATGTTGCAAGTGCAATTACTCCCGTTCCCGGCGGCGTTGGTCCAATGACGATTGCAATGCTGATGAAAAATACGGTTCGCGCAGCACAAGAAATTTTCTGAAACAATGAAAAAGTTACGAGTTACGAGTTTCTGGTTTCGAGTTTCAAGAATATATATTTTTTCTTTACTCTTTATTTCTTGTAACAACAAACAACAAGATTCAAATAACTCGCAACTTGCAACTCGGAACTTGGAACAAAAACCCCAAACCATTTCTCTTCCCGCATTTGATTCGCAAAAATCATTTCAGTATTTAACTGCGCAATGTAACTTTGGTCCAAGAAATCCCGGAAGCATAGGAGCAAAAAAATGTTTACAATATTTATCAGATGAACTTTCAAAATTTGCCGATACAGTTATTCTTCAACCGTTCACGCATGTTGGATACAAGAACGAAGTTTTTCAAATGTCAAATATTTTCGGAAGATTTCAACCAAGCAATCCGAACAGAATTTTACTCATTGCACATTGGGATACGCGACCACGTGCAGAACGTGATGAAGATTCAACCAAACGTACGCAACCAATTCTCGGCGCAAATGATGGAGCGAGCGGCGTTGCTGTGTTGTTGGAAATTGCGCGTCATTTAAAAGAAACAAAACCACAAATCGGCGTTGACATTTTATTTGTTGACGGCGAAGATTACGGCGAAGAAGGAGATTTGTCGCGTTACTTACTCGGCTCAAAATATTTTGCCAAAAATTTTCGATTTGAACACGAGCCACAATTCGGAATTTTACTCGATATGATTGGCGATGCGGAATTGGAAATCCGAAAAGAAAAAGCATCACAGCATTTTGCAAATGATGTTGTCGAACTTGTATGGAACACCGCAAACGAACTTGGTGTAACGCAATTTTCCGAACTTGAAGGACCAAGTTTAATTGACGACCACATTCCATTCAACGAAGCGGGAATAAAATGTATTGACTTGATTGATTTCAACTTTCCCAACGAAACAATAAATTACTGGCACACAACGCACGACACACCGGAACATTGCAGTTCAGAAAGTTTGGAAGCGGTGGGGAAAGTGTTACTTACAATAATTTATAGATATGCGAATTGAGTTTCAATGCACCGTGATTTTATTTTAGTATTTTTTCGACACGTTTTTTCTCAATAGACAATGCAAACAACAGAACAAATAGAAAAAAAACTTAAACTCATCAAGCCGTTTTTAGAAGAAAAATTTTCTGTAGCACGCATCGGTTATTTTGGCTCGTATGCCGACAAAGTGCAAAACGAACACAGCGACCTCGATATACTTGTCGAGTTTTCGCGACCGATTGGTTGGAATTTTTTTGCGCTCGAACAATTTCTCGAAGAACAATTCGGAATAAAAATTGACCTTGTTACTTCGCAAGCAATAAAAGCACAATTGAAAGAAATCATTTTTCAGCAAGTACGGTTCGTGTGAAGAAAGAAGAACGAGAGTACATTTTATTTCTTGAAGATATTGCGCTTTCGATGCAGCGTATTCAAGAATATATTTCCGGTCACTCATTAGATAGTTTCGCCGCCGACTATAAAACTATCGATGCCGTAATTCGCAATTTCGAAATAATTGGCGAGGCAACAAAAAGGATTCCCGACGAAATCAAAAAGCGATACACAAATATTCCTTGGCAAGAAATGTATCGTTTGAGAAATCGCATATCGCACGATTATTTTGGAATTGATTATGAAATTATCTTCGACATCGCTGTTTCTCATTTACCTTCCAATCAAAGAGATATTGAGAAAATAATTCTGCAAGAGAAAAGCGAAAAGTAGAAACCTACATCATTGATTTCTCTTTTTCGAATTTATTTCTAACCGCGTGCGACATAAAACCTACCTCGAACTTTCCTTTTCCGTTTCTCAAAACGAACAAGAATTACTCATTGCATTTCTTTCGCAACTTGGTTTTGAAGGATTTTGGGAAGACGGCAACGTTCTCAAAGCGTACGTTGAAAAAAATAATTGGAATGAAAGTTCTCACTCAATTTTCAAAGAGCAATTTCGTGAAATACAATTTTCAATTTCAGAAATAGTAAATCAGGATTGGAATAAAGAATGGGAAAATTCCATTGAGCCGATTCTTGCGACGGAAAAAATTCTCGTTCGTCCGTCGTGGAAAGAGGTTGAAAATACTGATGGGAAAATCGTCATCACCATTGACCCGAAAATGTCGTTTGGAACAGGACATCACGAAACAACGCGATTGATGTTGCAATTGATGGAGAAATTCGTGAAGCAAAATGATTTCGTTCTTGACTTGGGAACAGGAACGGGAATTCTCGCAATCGTATCAATAAAACTCGGAGCAAAAAAATGTATTGCCGTTGATAACGATGTATGGTCAATTGAAAACACGAAGGAAAATGTTGTTGTCAATAATGGTCAAAATGAAATTGAAGTTTTTTTCGGAACAATTGAAACGGTACCACAAAATAATTTCGATGTAATTCTTGCAAACATTCAATCGAGTATTATTCTCCCGATTCTTCCGCAAATGATTTCTAAAATAAAAACGAACGGAAAAATTTTGCTTTCAGGATTATTGAGAGAAGAACGAGAAAAAATTCTCTTCTCATTGAAAGAACATTCTTTGAACGTGAAAGATGAAATTTCGGAAAATGAGTGGATTGCTTTCAGTTGTCATTTGTAATTCGTCATTCGTCATTCGTAGCACTACAAATGACTAATTACCAATGACGAATAACTTTTCTCAAACCTAAAATAACTAACCTCAAGTCTCGTTACGTGAAACTCGCCACAATTGATTTAGGAACAAATACTGCATTACTTCTCATTGCAGAAATTTCTGATGATGAAAAAATAAAAGTGTTGTGCGATGAATTACGTTCTCCGCGAATGGGTAAAGATGTGGATGCGCAACGAAAAATTTCCGAAGAATCTTTTCAACGCGTGAAAAAAGTTTTTCTCGAATACAAAGAAATTATTTCTCAGTTCAATGTAGAAAAAATAATTGCAACCGGAACAAGCGCATTGCGAGATGCAAGTAATCGTGAGGAATTTATTTCACGAATGAAAAGCGAAACGGGAATTGCCATGGAAATTTTAAGCGGAGAAGATGAAGCGTTGTGGACGTTTTGCGGTGGAATTTCCGGAATTAAAAAATTGCACGAGCGTGTTGCGGTGATTGATATTGGAGGAGGAAGCATGGAAATAAGTTGCGAGTTACGAGTTTCTGGTTTCGAGTTAGAGAATTCGTTACCAACTCGTAACCCGCAACTCATAACTCGCAACTTGTTTAAAAAGAGTTTCGACATCGGTGCGGTGCGTTTAACAGAAAAATTTTTCTCTTCGCTTCCTCCGAATGAAAACGAAATTGAAAACGCGAAGAGTTTTATTTTACACAACCTTTTAGAAATCTCTCCTTCACAATTTTCAAACTCACAACTCATCGGCGTTGCGGGAACGGTTACTACACTTGCTCTTCTTGCTCAAAACATTTCTTCCTTCGACGTTTCTAAAATTGCAAATTATGTTTTGACCATTGAAGCAATCGAAAAACTATTTCAAAAATTGAAAACAAAAACACCGCAAGAAATTCTTTCTCTTACTTCTGCGGCAAAAGGGCGTGAAGATATTTTGCTTGCAGGAACGCTTATTCTTCTTGAAACAATGAAGTATTTTTCGTGGAAAGAAATTATCGCAAGCGAACGAGGGTTGCGGTACGGGATTGCACTGCGAGAATTCAATTTATAGCAGTGAAAAACGTCTTATAAAAAATTGAACGGTTGCAACTTTTTTTATGTTCATTCAGTCAAAAAAACAATATTTTTAACACACAATTTTTTAACAAACCTATGAAGAAAATTTTTATGAGAAATACTGTTGCGAGTGTCTTTCTCTGTGTATTATTTATTCCATCGTGGAACAACGCACATTCTGAAATATATTCTTCGCACATGCGTTATACGATTGAAGCGGTGCGCATTACCAGTCTCATTACCATCGATGGGATCTTATCGGAACAGGATTGGATGCGAACAAGCAATGCGAATTTTACGCAACGCGAACCGAATGAAAATTCTTCACCATCGGAAAAAACAGAAGTGTGGGTTTCCTACGATAATGAAGCGTTGTATGTTGCAGCGCGATTGCACGATTCGTCGCCAGATTCGATTACCACGCGTATCGGACGACGCGATGCGGATTTGAATTCCGATTGGTTTTATTTTTCGGTAGATTCGTACAACGATAAACGCACGGGATTTTATTTCGGTATCAATCCGAGCAATTCCATCGGCGATGGAATTATCTACAACGATTCGTGGACGGATGATTCGTGGGATGGAGTGTGGGATGCGGCTTCCCATATTGATGAGCGTGGATGGTCAGTCGAAATGAAAATTCCTTATTCGCAACTTCGTTTTCCCGAACAAACGGAATATGTGTGGGGGATAAATTTTTTAAGAAGAATTGAACGATATAAAGAAGAAGATTTTTTTGTTGCAACGCCGAAAAATGAGGAAGTGGGAGTTTCCAAGTATGCGGAACTGGTCGGAATCAAAAATATTCTTCCGCCGACGAAGTTGGAAGTTCTTCCGTATATCGTAGGAAGCACAACAACGACCAATCAATTTTCGCACGGGGATCCGTTTAATGATGGAAATACGCAAGCAGGAAATATTGGCGCCGATGTGAAATTTGGCATCGGAAATAATCTCACGTTCAATGCAACCATCAATCCCGATTTCGGACAAGTAGAAGTTGACCCCGCGGTGGTCAATCTTTCGCAGTTTGAAGTTTTCTTTAAAGAAAAACGTCCGTTCTTTATTGAAGGTTCAACCTTTTTTGATTTTGGAAGAGGAGGCGCGAATAATAACTGGGGATTGAATTGGGGAAATCCGGATTTTTTCTATAGCCGAAGAATTGGGCGTTCTCCGAAGAGTTGGCCTGTTCACGACCCCTATGGAGAAAACTATGTTGATATGCCGAGCAACACGACAATTTTAGGAGCAGCAAAACTCACGGGAAAAATTGCGGATAATTGGTCGCTGGGTGTGGTTTCTACGGCAACAGAACGTGAATATGCGGCAGTGCGCGATAAGAACACTATGAAAGAATATGACGATGTTGTTGAACCATTCGCTTCGTATAATATTTTGCGCACGAAACGTGAATTTGAAGACGGAAAATTTGCGGTCGGTTTGATTGCAACTTCCGTTCTTCGGGATTTAAACGAACAGTATCTTCTTGACGATTACAACAAACGCGCATTCTCGTTTGGTCTCGATGGATGGGCGACAATGGATGAAAAGAAAGAGTGGGTTCTTACAGGATGGACTGCAACTTCTCGGGTTGAAGGAACAACGAAGAGGATGACCGATATGCAGTATTCTCCGCTGCGGTACTATCAACGTCCCGATGCGAATCATTTGGAAGTGAATACCAATGCAACATCGCTTTCGGGCTCTGCGGGACGATTTGCGTTGAACAAACAAAAAGGAAACTGGACGTTTAATTCAGCCGTGGGGTTTATTTCTCCGGGATTTGAAACCAACGATTTAGGATTTCAATCTCGTGCTGATGTCATCAATATGCATATCGTGAGCGGTTATCAATGGTACGAGTCCGATGGAATATTTCGCAGAAAAGGATTCAACGCAGCAACGTTCCGCAACTACGATTTTGACGGTGTGCGCGGCGGCGAAGGATATTTTATTTTTTACAATGCGCAAACGCTCGGTTTCTGGCATCTCAACGGAAATTTGATGATGCAAGCCGCATCGTTCGATAATCGGCAAACACGCGGCGGTCCGTTATTCAAAACAACAAATTTCTATGGCGGAAATATTTGGCTTTCTACAGATTCGCGGAAAGAAATTGTTCTTGGATTAGGAACGTTTGCCGGAAGAAGCGAATCCGGTGGATGGCGCGTTTCCGTAGATTCCGAAATTGAATGGAAACCAAGTTCCAATATCTCCTTGCGATTCACCCCCGGTTTGACACGCGATATTACGATGGCGCAATGGATTCCGGAATGGTATTTTGAAGTGAACAATCCTGTTCCCGATACACTCGCATCGAATACGTACGGTAATCGTTACGTGTTTGGAAAACTGGACCAAACGGAATTTTCATCGAGTATCAGAATGGATTACACCTTCACGCCAAAACTCACCTTGCAACTCTATATTCAACCGTTGATTTCCGTTGGCTCGTACAACAAGTTCAAAGAATTGAAAAAACCGTCAACATATACGTTCAATAATTATGGCGAAAACAGTTCGACCATTTCTTACAGCGCAGTAAGCGATGAATACACCGTGGACCCCGATGGTGCCGGCTCCGCAGAACCGTTCAAGTTCAGCAATCCGAATTTCAATTACAAATCGCTGCGCGGGAATGCGGTTCTTCGGTGGGAATTTCTTCCCGGTTCAACAATGTATATCGTGTGGACGCGCGGGAACGAGAATTACGACGATGCTGGCGATTTTTCGTTCGGAAGAGACTTGAAAAACCTTCTCGGCAAACCGAATTATGAAAATGTGTTTTTGGTTAAGTTTTCTTATTGGTGGAATCCGTCGTAATTTCCCAAAAAATATGTTCCCCCACTTCAAAACCTCGAGCGTTGAGTAAAAAACCTTAACGTTCTCACTTTTTACTCCGACGTTCTTACTTTTTACTCCGACGTTCTCACTTTTTACTCCGACGTTCTCACTTTTTACTCCGACGTTCTTACTTTTTACTCCGACGTTCTCACTTTGAAGTGGGTACCCCTACTTCTGAAGTGGGTACCCCTACTTCCGAAGTGGGTACCCCTACTTCTGATGTAGGTAAACATCGAAATTTTCAATAATTATGACATTTTGTCAAAATTATGACGGATTGGCAGGCGGAAGATTTCGTGAAAATCGCTGTTTCAAATCTTGATATATCGTATCTGTTCCCGGAGCATTAAGTTTTGCAGCGCTTTTTACTTCGAGCTTCGAGTTTTTTACTCCGAGCTTTTTGCTCTGAGCTTCGAGCTTTTAACTCCGAGCTCCGAGATTCTCACTTTGAAGTGGGTGAACATTGAAATTTCTAAGTATGTGCCAATATTGCAAAAGTATGACATTGTGCGAATAGCGAATGTTTGCGAATTTGGAAATATTTGTTATTCGTAAATTCGTATCAATTCGTTATTCGCACAACGTTCTTGGCAAAAGACGACTTTTTCAATGGTTTCGATGAGTAAAAGTTTGCTATCATCAGAGGATTTCGTATGTTTGTGCCGTATTGAAGAAACTTACAAGAAACATTCAATATAATTTTTTAACAACAAATATTTTTCAACCGATAATTAAGGAAAAAACGTTATGAAGAAACTCACTCTTCTTCTTTTTGTATTAAGTAATCTCATAACTGTTTCATCGTTTGCGCAAAACGTGGAAGAAATGAAACACGACACCAATAATGGCGCTCCGCCAAAACCACTCGACGACGAATTTTATCCGAAGATGATTGGCGAATGGAGCGGAACCAGCGAATCGAACGTTGGAACGGCAAAAGAATGGCAACGGTGCGAATGGGCGTGCGATAATCAATATGTGCTCATTCTTTACACGAATGAAATGGAGAAACCGAACGAAAAATATGTGAAAAAAAATGCAGCAGCGATGGGAATGTCGGAAGCCGAAGTGGAAAAAATTTTTATGGAAATGAAATACTCAGCAATCGGAATGATGACGATGGATGACGCTACCGGCGAATATGTTGGTTACTGGTACGATAATTTTCGCGGCGCATATAAAGGAATCGGAAAAATGAACGGAAAGAAAATTACGATGACGTGGGAAGGCGGAGGCGGGAGTTCTACTCGCACATTAGAAATGGATGGAGAACAGACGTTAATTCAAACATTTACAGAACGTGATGCAACAGGAAATGAAATCATCGGAACATCAACGATGAAGCGGAAGAAAAAGTAAATTTCTTTTTTTGAAAACGAACAATGGCTGAGATTTTTTTTTTCAGCCATTTTATTTTTGAAAAAACTTACGCGCTTTGTTTCAACGCTTCGCGGAAGACGTAAGTCGGTTCTTGTTTCTTTTCAATGCATTCTTTGGTAATAGAGACGTTGAGGATGTTGTGTTTCGCAGGAAGATGATACATCACGTCGAGCATAATTTCTTCGATAATCGAACGTAATCCGCGCGCACCCGTTTTTAGTTTGATTGCCTTTTTGACCACGAGTTGCAGCGCATCTTTTTTAAACTCGACATCCACACCTTCCATTTCGAGCAATTTCTTGTATTGTTTCACAATCGCATTTTTCGGTTCGGTCAGAATACTCATCAATGCTTTTTCATCGAGAGAATGCAGCGGAGCAAGCACGGGAAATCGTCCGATAAACTCCGGTATCAAACCGAATTTGAGTAAATCGTCCGGTTGAGTTTTTGCAATCAAACCATCACGCGTGAACGTTTCTTTGGTGTGAACGTCTGCGCCAAATCCCATCGTTTGCTTGTGCAATCGCTGGGAAACAATAGTCTCTAATCCTTCAAACGCTCCTCCGCAAATAAACAAAATGTTTTTTGTGTTGACGTTGACCAGCGGCTGTTCCGGATGTTTTCTTCCACCTTTCGGCGGAACTCCGGCAATGGTTCCTTCAAGAATTTTCAACAGACCTTGCTGTACGCCTTCGCCGGAAACGTCGCGTGTAATAGATGAAGAATCGCCTCTGCGTGCAATTTTATCTATTTCATCAATATACACAATACCAAATTCGACGCGTTCGATATTGTAATCGCAATTTTGCAATAAGGGAACCAGAACGGATTCAACATCGTCGCCGACATATCCCGCTTCCGTGAGCGTTGTTGCATCGGCAATGGCAAACGGAACGTCGAGAATTCGCGCCAGTGTTTGCGCAAGCAACGTTTTTCCGGTGCCGGTTTGTCCAATTAACAAAACGTTGCTTTTCTCAATTTCAACATCGTCAAACGATGTAATCGGACGATATTGCAAGCGCTTGTAATGATTATACACCGCTACCGAAAGAATTTTTTTTGCATGCTCTTGTCCGATAACGAATTCATCCAGCGCTTCTTTTATCTTGATAGGAGTGAGTCCGGTGCGAATATCTCTGCGATGAAATTTTTGCGGCTGAGTTTTTCGTAAGAGTTCAGAAGAATTCAGTATGCAATTATCGCAAATATACACGTTGGGACCTGCGATAATATTTTGCACTTCCGCACTGTTCCGTCCGCAAAACGAACAGGAAATGTTTTCGAGTGATGGTGTTCGCATGAAATTGGGAATATGGCTGAGTTATTTGTTGTACGAGAGAGGTATCCTCCGGAATTCAGTTTTTTCTTCTTTTAAAAAAACTGAAAACTATGCATCCATTTTTGATTTCTTTATCATCTCTTTTTTTACAAGAATACTATCCACCAAACCATATTCTTTTGCATCGCGCGACGACATATAAAAATCGCGGTCAGTGTCTTTTTCAATTTGTTCCAACGGTTTTCCGCTATGGTGTACAAGAATTTCATTGATGCGTTTTTTCATCCGTAAAATTTCCTCTGCTTGAATAGAAATGTCGCTTGCCGTTCCTTGCACTCCTCCCCATGGCTGATGAATCATAATACGCGCATTCGGGAGCGCCATACGTTTTCCTTTTGCACCGCCGGCGAGCAACACTGCTGCCATACTTGCCGCCATTCCGATACAAATAGTCGAAACTTCCGCGCGGATATATTGCATCGTGTCGTAGATTGCAAGCCCCGAAGTTACACTTCCTCCCGGAGAACTGATATACACGTGAATGTCTTTTTCCGGGTCTTCCGACTCGAGAAAAAGCATCTGTGCAATCACTAAACTTGCAACAACATCATCAATTGCCGTGCCGATGAAAATAATTCGCTCTTTTAAGAGGCGAGAAAAAATATCATACGCGCGTTCTCCGCGTCCCGATTGCTCCACGACAATGGGAACGAGTTGATTATATAGTGGTGAACTCATAGATACGTTTGTGTGTGTGTGTGTTGAACGTGAATTCGTCGTGAAAAATTTACGGTGTCATAATTGGGGATTCATCAAATTCCGTATCGCGCTTTTCCGTGAGAACTGCATGGGAAACCAGATACGCAAACATTTTATCGTTCAGAATTTTTTCATTCAGCGATTTCGAGTTTTTGTAATACGCCACCAAACGTTCTCTCTCGATTCCGATTTTTTTCGATTCTTCCTCTGCTATTTTTTCGAAGTCCGCATCTTCAATTTTCAACTGCAAATGTTCGCGAATTTTCTCCCGCAGTAAAAACCATTTTGCTTGCCAAACAGAATATCCCTGATTTTCTTCGCGAAATTTTTGTTCGTCAAAATTCGTCGGCAACGTTTTTCCCGGTTGCTTTTCTTTTATTTCTTCCAACAAACCGTCCGTAAATCCTTTAACAAGTGAATCGGGAACCTCAAACGGATGACGATGAACAAGTTCGGCAGCAATCGCATCTTCAACGTTCCGAATGCTGCGGTCTTTCCAGTACGTTTCCAAATCATTGCGAATGCTCGTTCGAAATTCCTCAATCGAAGAAAATTTATTCTTCGTAATTTTCTTGATAAACTCCTCATTCAATTCGGGAAGCGTTACTTTTTGAATGCGCAGCACGTCAAATTTTCCGTCAATCGGTTCTTGCCGTTCGCCTTGTTGCGGCGTGTACGTGATATGATAATGTTTTCCCACTTCCGAATGTTTCAGTCCTTCGCGAATTTCTGCAAGCTTTGATTCGTCGCCAAGATGCACCTGAATCGGTTCTGTTTTATTTCCAACAATCGGCAAACCATGTTCATCAAGTTCCTGAATTTCAAACGTAACAATGTGTTCTTCATCCGTTGCTTGCTGAACGTCTGCATACGTCGCGTTCGTTCTCCGCAAATATTCTATTTCATTCGTAACTTCTTCGTCGGTTACTTTGTGAATAATTTTCTGCACCTGAACTCCCGTCAATTCGTGCAGAAAAAATTCCGGAAGCACTTCGACATTCACAACGTACGATAAAGAATTTCCACGGTGATATTTTATATCGGTGAGCAACGGTTCGCCAATGGGATGCAATTTTTTTTCTTGCACGATTTGCTGATAGAAAAAATTAGCAATGGTGTCGAGTTCGCGATACTCGATTTCTTCGCCGTACATCCGTTTTATCATTGACAACGGCGCCTTACCTTTTCGGAAACCTGCGACTTCAATCGTTTTCGCGGCTTTGGTATATGCCAAATCGAAATGCGGTTGCAAATCTTCTGCATTGAGTACAACGTTGATTTCGTTTTTTACTGTTGAAGGAGTATTGACTGTAACTTCCACAAATTTTTTTAAATATTTTTTTGAAAAAAAGTGGGCGAAGAGGGAGTTGAACCCACACCCGGTAAAGGACTGGATCCTAAGTCCAGCGCGTCTGCCAGTTCCGCCATTCGCCCGATGCGTTTTGAAAAACGGAGAAAAATATACACGTTTTCATTAGGTAGAAAAAAATACGCCGAAAAATTCATTCCCCGGTTTTATTTTCTCTCGAAGAAATCTTTTTTCTCCTTTTGTTTCTCTGTACTTTTCTCCCGTTTTTTTACTGGAAAGAAAATTCATCTCTTGTTGAAAAAAAATATTCCGAATACAATATCGCCGCGAGAAATAATTCAAACGTTTGCTTCTTCGGTCGAAGCCGCAAAGCAACTTGTCGAACAGAATCCCCAGCATATTTTTTTGTGGGAAAACCTTGTCAACGTGTTGCTGAAACATCATCAGACTGCCAATGCAATGAATGTGTTGTTTCAATCGCTCTTGTTTCATTGCAACGCTGAAACGCTAACACGCACCCTTGCGCGATTGTTGCACGAGTACCAATTGCCGCCGCTGAAATACGAATTTATTCCTGTTCTTCGTTCGCTTTGTGAAAACAACAATGTCGGCAATCGGGAAATTTCTTTCGCTATCGTAACGACCATAAAACAATTGCCCGAATTTTCGGTTATCCTTCGTTCTGCGGAACAACATTTGCCAGCAGTATTTTCCGAAGAACATTTTCAACGTTTCTTTAAAAACGATTTGTGCATTGCCGCAGTACCGCGCATTGTTTTTCGCGATGAAGAATGTGAGCGCGTGTTCACCTATATACGCCGCAATATCCTTTTCCAAAATGCTGAACATCATGTTTCGGATGAAAAATTATCAGTTCCTTTTTCGTTTGTCTGCGCGCTTGCACGGCAAAATTTTTACAATGAATATGTATGCGATGTTCACGCAGAAGAACGCGTGAAAGTGAACGCATTATTCAACAAACTGGAAATGGTTTTGCACGATGGAACCGAAGAAATTCATTTACAGGAAAACGAATTTGCGATTGTTGCGTTATACAAACCGCTTTCATCGTTTGAAAATGCGCATCGCTTTTGGGAACGAGATCTTACGCGATGGAGTGCACCGTTTCGCAACGTTATTCAAGAACAAATCATCAATGGAAGAAGAGAGAAAGAATGTGAAAAAAAAATTTTCGCTCTTGCTGAAGTAGAAAATGAAACATCACAAGCTGTTCAACAGCAATACGAGGAGAATCCGTATCCGCGATGGATAAGTATTTCAAAACCGGAACCGATTTCTTTTCAGCAGTGGTTGAAAAAATTTTTTCCACGCGAAAAAAATATTGTTATAGCAAAACCCGCAACGATACTCATTGCCGGTTGCGGAACGGGAGCGCATCCGATAAAAACAAGTATGCGATTTCCCGATTCTGAAATCACCGCAGTAGATTTCAGCAAAGCAAGTTTAATGTATGCGCAGCGCAAAACAGAAGAATACGATGTAAGAAACATCACGTATGTTCACGGAGATATTCTCTCCTTATCGCAGCGCAGCCAAAAATTTTTTCTCATCGAATGTTCTGGAGTTTTGCATCATCTTCGTTCGCCGCTTGCGGGATGGAACATTCTTACCGAACTTCTTGAAAAAAATGGAGTAATGAAAATCGGATTGTACAGCGAAGCGGCGCGTCGTGATGTACGCGAAGCGAGAACAATGCTCGAAGCAAAAAATTTTCTTCCGACAGAAAACGGAATACGAGAAGCGCGGCAATATCTTTTCAGTTTACCGAACGAACATCCTGCAAAAGCAATAATTCTTTCGAGCGATTTTTATACGCTCAGTTCGTGCAGAGATTTGTTGTTCCACGTCGAAGAGCACACGTTCACGATTCCCAAACTTGTTGAAGCGATGAGAGCATTGCATTTGCGTTTTCTTGGTTTTGAACTTGATGCGAAATTGCGCGCGGGATTTACCACGATGTTTCCGGAAAAAGACGCGCTCGCAGATTTGTATAAATGGAAATTATTTGAAACGAAAAACCCGAAAGCGTTTTCTGCGATGTATAAATTCTGGTGCTGTAAAAAATAAAGAAGAATTCGTATTTTTTCACTGTTGTTATTTTTCTTTTTTAAAAAATGATTCTCTCTGATTCCAAAATTCTCAAAGAACTGAAACGTAAAACAATTGTCATCGAGCCGTTCAGAAAAGATTGTCTTGGCGCCAACAGTTACGATGTTCATCTTGGAAAATATCTTGCGTTGTACGATGAAGAAATTCTCGACGCGCGGAACCATAATCACGTTCATCATTTTGAAATTCCCCGCAACGGTTACATTCTTGTTCCCAGTAAATTATATCTCGGCGTTACGGAAGAATACACCGAGTCTCATAAACACGTTCCGTTTCTCGAAGGCAAAAGCAGCGTCGGAAGATTAGGAATAGATATTCACGCAACGGCGGGAAAAGGCGACGTTGGTTTTTGCAATACGTGGACACTCGAAATTTCCGTGAAGCAACCGGTTAAAATTTATGCGGGAATGCCTATCGGACAACTGATTTTTTTTGAAGTGAGCGGAGAAATTTTGACGCCGTACTCAAAAAAGAAATCGGCAAAGTACAACGAACGCACAACAAAACCGATGGAATCAATGATGTGGAAAAATTTTATTGCAGAACGTTGAATGCAGTGCGAAAAGAAAAAAGATTCCGCGCGAGCAATTCGGATTTGGTAAACTCCGCAACGGTTTGAAAAAAGAAATGAACGGCGATGAACTCGATGCAATTTCCGGCGCGCTTACGGGACTTTTGTATTTACAAGGCAAAGCGGAAGTGCTGGGAAATTTCAAGAGCGGAGCGATCGTGATTCCGAAATTTTAGATTTTATATTTGAGATTGAAGATTTGAAACGATAAACTCTTAGTGAAACTTAGTGTTCTTCGTGTCTTTGTGGTTTAAAAAATTTACCACTAAGACACGAAGAGCGCAAAGGAACACTAAGTAAAAATTTACACAACAACTTTATTGTACTTTATGCAAAAACTCATCGAATGCGTTCCCAATTTTTCAGAAGGGCGCGATAAAAATATTCTTGATGCAATCGCAAAAGAAATTGAATCAACGGAAAGCGTAAAACTTCTCGACGTTGACCCCGGTGCGGCAACGAACAGAACTGTGTTCACGATTGCTGGCGAACCGAATGCTGTGTGCGAAGCAGCGTTCAAAGCAATTCGCAAAGCAAGCGAGTTGATTGATATGACGAAACACAAAGGAGAACATCCGCGAATGGGTGCAACCGATGTTTGTCCGTTCATTCCGATTTCCGGTGTTACGATTGAGGAATGTGTTGAACTCGCAAAGCAACTTGGCAAACGTGTCGGCGACGAACTTGGTATTCCCGTGTTTTTATATGAGTACGCCGCAACTTCTCCACAACGAAAAAATCTTGCTGATATTCGCAAAGGAGAGTACGAAGGATTACAAGAAAAGTTGCTCGATAAAAATTGGAAACCGGATTTTGGTGAAGCAGAGTTTAATGCAAAAAGCGGCGCAACAGTTATCGGCGTGCGTGATTTTCTTATCGCCTACAATGTAAATTTAAACACAACAGACAAACAACTTGCGAATGAAATTGCATTTCGTATTCGTGAACAAGGACGAGCGAAAAAAGATGCGAACGGAAATATTGTAAAAGATGGAAACGGTGAGACAATCAAAATTCCCGGAACGTTGAAATCGGTGAAAGCGGTTGGATGGGTAATTGAAGAATACAATCGTGCGCAAGTTTCGATTAACTTAACGAATTATCATATCGCTTCGGTGCATACTGCGTTTGAAGAATGTGTGAAAGAAGCAACAACGCTTGGTTTGCGAGTTACGGGAAGTGAAATTGTCGGACTCATTCCGAAAGAAGCGATGTTAATGGCGGGAAAATTTTATCTCGCGCGACAAGGAAAATCCGTTGGCGTTCCGGAAAAAGTTTTGATTGAAGTTGCAATCCAATCGCTGGGATTAAATGATGTTTCCAATTTTGATGCAAAGAAAAAAATAATTGAATATGTTCTCACAGAAAATAAAAAATCGCTAAATAACCTTTCTGTAAAAGATTTTGCCGATGAACTTTCTACCGATTCTCCTGCGCCCGGAGGAGGAAGTGCATCTGCTCTTGCCGGTTCGCTTGCGGCGGCACTTTCTGCAATGGTTGCGAATTTGACAATCGGAAAGAAAGGTTACGAAAAACATTTTGATGAATTGAAAATTGTTGCGGAACAATGCCAGCAATTAAAAGATGAATTGCTTTCACTCGTTGATGAAGACACGAATGCGTTCAACAAAGTAATGGAGGCGTTTCGACTTCCGAAAAAAACAGATGAAGAAAAAGCGAAACAACAGCGTGCTGTAGAAGAAGCAACGAAATACGCCGCGCACGTTCCGTTCAAAACAATGCAGAAAAGTTTGGAAGTGATGAAGCATGTTTTTGTTGTTGCAGAAAAAGGAAACGTGAACTCCATCAGCGATGCGGGAGTTGCGTGTTTACTTGCACAGGCTTGTTGCGAAGGAGCGGCAATGAATGTTCTTATCAATTTGAAATCTCTGACATCAAAAGAATCAAAAAAGTTTTCTGCAAAAATGAAACGTGGTGTTGAAAAACTTTTGGAAGAAAGTAAAACGATGAAGCAGAAAATTTTGAGAAAAGTTTATTCTAAAATTTGAGTTCCCGTTCTCAAAGGTGAAAACAGATTGACAATGTGAACAGCCGAATGTTCAACTGAAAAGCAAAGAGATAAATGACAATTTTACTCAGCACTTGTTTTTATGTGTTCAAATCGTATTCTCTGATACATTTTCATCGAAATTTCAAAATCGGATTATTTGGCACAATTATTGCAAAGTGAAACGCCAATGCTGTCAAAGATGAATTTTTTTACGCTGAAAACGACTTCTTGTTTCAAAAGAATAATAAATTCGAGAGCGTTGTTATATCTTTTTTGGTTCTTCTTTATTTTCCACTCGCTCCTCATTTCCCAAACTCGCGACGAATGTCTCACGTGCCACAGCGATAAGGAACTTACCACGGAACGAAACGGTAGCCAACATTCTCTTTTTGTAGATGAACAAATCCTCAACAAATCTCCTCATCAAAAACTTGTTTGCGTCGCGTGTCATACAAAATTTGACCCGAACAATATTCCACATAAAGAAAGAATTTCTCCGGTAAATTGTTTAACGTGTCATAACGGAATTGAAACTAAACACACGTTCCATCCGCAATTAGCAAGAGCAATTCGGAACAAGGGAACTCCCGATGTTTCGTGTAAAGATTGTCACGGCACGCACGATGTTGTGTCGCCGAAAGTTGCTGGTTCGAAATTTTCCAATGAAAAACTTGTTGAATCGTGCGGCGAATGTCATAGCGACGTTACGGAAAAGTTTGCTGTATCTTCGCACGGAAAAGCGTTAGCGCAGAATATTCAAGGTGCGCCAAGTTGTATTTCGTGTCATCGTAGCGGTATTGCAACAACAGACGAAGACCACGATGCGCTTTCGGTAAAAATACAACAGGAGAAATTATGTTTGGCGTGTCATCTCGATAATCCCGAAGTGCGAACAAAAACATCTCCAACCGCCGGATTTATTTCTTCGTACGATAAAAGCGTTCACGGAATTGCGTTGCAACACGGAAACAACAACGTTGCAAGTTGCATCAATTGCCACGGAAGTCATGAGATGAACAAAGCGATTGAACCAACTTCATTCGTGAACAAAAAAAATATTCCCCAAACGTGCGGACAATGTCATAGTGAGATTGCGAAAGAATACAACCAAAGTGTTCACGGAATAGCGCTTGCGAACGGAGTAAATGAATCTCCCGCTTGCACGCAATGTCATGGAGAACACAATATTTTCTCTCATCTTGACCCGCGTTCTCCCGTAGCGCCGCTGAATATTTCGGGACAAGTATGTTCGCCGTGTCATTCGTCGCTCAAACTTTCGCAGAAATACGGAATCGAAAGCGATAGATTTAAAACATTTTCCGATAGTTATCACGGACTTGCATTGCGCGGCGGACAAGCGGAAGTTGCCAATTGCGCAAGTTGTCACGGCGTTCACAATATCAAATCGTCAAGCGATTCTACCTCGATGATTCATAAATCCAATTTAGCGAAAACCTGCGGAAAATGTCATAGCGGAGCAAATGAGAGATTTGGAATGGGCGCCATTCACGTCCGCAAAACGAAAAAAGAAGAAGAACCGATTCTGTATTGGATAGCAACGGTTTATATCATAATGATTGTAACTGTTATCGGCGGAATGTTTGTTCACAATAGTTTCGATTTCCTGAAAAAAGCAAAACGAAAATTTCTTATTCGCCGAGGTCAAATTATCGAAGAACACCTTGGTTATGGCTTGTACGTACGAATGACGCTGAATGAGCGATTACAACACGGTTCACTCGCATTAAGTTTTCTTCTTCTCGTCATAACAGGATTTATGCTTCGCTATCCTGATGCGTGGTGGGTAAAATTCATTCGCGATTTAAGCGCAGATATTTTTGATTGGCGAAGTTTGATTCACAGAATTTCCGCCGTCGTGATGATGACAGCAAGTGTTTGGCATATCGGTTACATTGCGTTTACTCCAGCAGGAAGAAAACTGATTGCGGATTTATTTCCACAAATGCAAGATATGCGGGATGCAATTGCCGTGATAAAATTCAATGTCGGAATTTCAACAGCGAAACCGAAATTCGGGCGTTTCAGTTACATTGAGAAAAGCGAATATTGGGCGCTTGTTTGGGGTACCATCGTTATGGCGGTAACGGGCGTTGTGATGTGGTTCGATAATACGTTCATCGGAATGTTCACGAAACTCGGTTACGATATTGCGCGTTCAATACATTTTTATGAAGCGTGGCTTGCTACACTTGCAATAATAGTGTGGCATTTTTATTTTATCATTTTCAATCCCGATGTGTATCCGATGAACGTTGCGTGGTGGAAAGGAACGATTTCCGAAGCGGAAATGCACGAAGAACATCCGTTGGAACTGGAAAAAATAAACGAGGTAAAATGATTTTTCGGGAACAAACATTACGCATCTTTTTCGAAAGAATACTTTTCTTCTTTCTTTTCGTTGCAACGTGTTCTTATGCGCAGGAAAATGCCGATTGTTATTCGTGTCACGAAGATAAATCGCTCAAAGGAACACGCAAAGGAAAAACGATTTCTGTTTTTGTTGACTCGAAAAAAATTTCATCTTCGGTTCATTCGGAAGTGCAATGTATTTCTTGTCATACCGATTTGGAAGGGAACGAATTTCCTCACGAAGAAATTTTGAAACCTGCGCAATGCGGAACGTGTCACGAAGTAGAACAATCGTTGTACAACGAATGTATGCACGGAAAAGCAGAAGCGCGCGGCGACCCTCTTGCGCCGCGCTGCGCCGATTGCCACGGTTCGCACGATATTCTTGCGGTAAAAAATCCTCAATCAAAAGTTGCACCGATTCGCATACCATCTGTTTGTGGAAAATGCCATCACGAAGGTTCGAACGTTTCGTTGCAGCACGATATTCCCCAGGAACGGATTTTAGAAAATTATTCCGAAAGTATGCACGGCGAAGGATTGCTGAAAAAAGGTCTTATTGTTGCAGCAACGTGCGCATCGTGTCATACTCCGCATCGTATTTTACCGCATACCGATTCTCGTTCTTCGATTGCAAGAAAAAATATTGCGGCAACGTGTACAAAATGTCACGCGGAAATAGAAACGGTGCATCGTAAAATTATCAAAGGCGAATTGTGGGAAAAAGAAATGCACGTGCTTCCCGCGTGTGTGGATTGTCATCAGCCGCATAAAGCGAGAAAAGTATTTTACGATTTGGGAATGTCGAACAGCGATTGTTTGAAATGTCACGAGCAACCGAATATTGTTTCTTCCAACGACCATCGTTCGTTACATATCCCTTCCGGAGAATTTGTTCAATCAATGCACAAAAATATTTCGTGCAGCCAATGTCATTCGGAAGTGAATGTTTCCCAACGTCGCCCGTGCGAAACGATTACGAAAAAAGTTGAATGTTCGTCGTGTCATACTGCAGTAGGGGATGAATATAAACAAAGTACGCACGGACAATTATTTGCGAAGAATGATACGAATGCGCCAACGTGCAAAGAATGTCACGGAACGCACAACGTATTGGGACGAAAAGAAAAAACTTCACCGATTTTTCCAACGAATATTCCGACGCTGTGCGCGCGTTGTCATCGTGAAGGACAAAAAGCCGCAGTGCGATATACAGGCACAGAGCATAAAATCATTGAACATTACAAAGAAAGTATTCACGGAAAAGGATTGTTGAAAAGCGGATTAACGGTAACTGCAACGTGCGCCGATTGTCATACAGCGCATCGTGAACTTCCGCACACGAATCCGCAATCGAGTATTTACGAAAAGAATGTTGCGCAAACATGCGGAACGTGTCATTACGGGATTGAAGAACAATTTTCAACAAGCGTTCACTCGTCGGAAATTACTAAAACCGACAAAAGACTTCCCGTGTGCAACGATTGTCATACAGCGCATACGATTCGAAGAACAGATCAAGAAGGATTTCGTTTGATGACAATGAATACGTGTGGACGATGCCATGAAAAAATTGCGGAAACGTATTTCGATACGTATCACGGAAAAGTTTCACAACTGGGTTATGGAAAAACTGCGAAATGCTACGATTGCCACGGAGCGCACGATATTCTTCCTGTTTCTAATGTGCGTTCGCATTTGAGCAGAGAAAACGTTGTTGCAACGTGTCAAAAATGTCACGAAGGTGCAACACGACAATTTGCCGGTTATCTTACACATGCAACACATCACGACCCGGAAAAATATCCGTATCTCTTTTGGGTATTTTGGGGCATGACCACGCTGCTGGTTTCTGTATTTATTCTTGGCGGATTGCATACGGTAATGTGGTTGCCGCGCGCGTTGCAAATGCGGAAACTTCAGAAGCAAATGCACGTTGATGAAACAGCAAAACAATATCAGCGTTTTTCTCGACTCAACAGAATGTTGCATATTGCGATGATAGTAAGTTTCTTGAGTCTTGCCTTAACAGGTTTGACTTTAAAATTTTCTTACACAACATGGGCTGTGATTTTGTCGCAATTGTTCGGTGGATTTGAATCTGCGGGAGTGATTCATCGCGCAGCGGCTGTTCTGATGATAATTATTTTTGTCGTACATATCGTTGATTTGTTCGAAAGAAAGAAACACGATTTCAAAACGTGGAAAGCAATGTTCTTCGGCGCCAACACCATGCTTCCGACCAAAAAAGATTTGCAGGAATTTTTCGGTTCCGTCAAATGGTTTTTGGGAATGGGAGAGCGACCGAAATATGGACGATGGACGTACTGGGAAAAGTTCGATTACTTTGCTGTGTTTTGGGGAGTTTTTATCATCGGTTCAACGGGGATGATGTTGTGGTTCCCGGAATTTTTCACACAATTTTTTCCGGGATGGGTTTTAAATGTTGCAACGATTATTCACAGCGATGAAGCATTGCTTGCAACGGGATTTATTTTCACCGTGCATTTTTTCAACACGCATTTGCGACCGGAAAAATTTCCGATGGATATCGTTGTGTTCACGGGACGAGTGTCGTTGGAAGAGTTTCAGCACGATAAACCAAGTGAATACGAAGCGCTTGTTGCAAACGGCGAACTGGAAAAAAACCTTGTCGAACCGTATCCGCCGATTGTTCTCAAAGCAATTCGTATTTTCGGATGGTGCGCCGTTACGATTGGTTTCAGCATTATTCTTTGGATAATTTACGCGATGTTATTTGCGTACAAATAAGCAAAAACGTTTCATTTTTTTTATCAATGTATAATTCAATTGTTTTAGTAAAACAAGTTCCCGATACATCGAACATTACCGGAAAAGTGATGAAGGAAGACGGAACAGTGAATCGCGCAAAGTTGCCGGCAATTTTTAATTTTGAAGACAAAGTTGCGTTGGAGTTTGCGCTTCGCGTGAAAGATGATTACGGAGGAAAAGTAACAGCAATAACGATGGGACCTCCGCGCGCATCCGATATTCTTCGCGAGTGTTTGTTTATGGGCGCGGATAACGTATTGTTAATCACCGATAGAAAATTTGCAGGAGCAGATACCTTGGCAACGTCGTATGTGTTAAGCGAAGCGATAAAAAAAATCGGCGATGTTGATTTCATTTTTGCCGGACGCCAAGCGATTGACGGCGATACAGCGCAAGTTGGACCGCAAACAGCAGAGAAATTGAACATTCCGCAAATTACGTACGCTGAAGAAATTCTCGAAATACAACAACGAAAAGCAACAGTGAAACGAAAAATAGATGGAGGTTTTGAAATTCTCGAATGTGAACTTCCCGTAATGTTAACCGTCATAAAAGACGCTGCAGAGCCGCGTCCATTTCTTGCGAAGCGCGTGATGGCGTTTAAAAATGCAAAATCACTGACGGAACTCGAAAAACTTGCAGAAGGAAATTCGTTGTTAAATACTGATGCACTTGTTCACGAATACACATCGCGCTCGTTGTTTATTCCTACGTTCACGACCGATGATTTGCCCGTGAATATCGAGCGTTGCGGAATCAAAGGTTCGCCGACGAAAGTGCATAAAGTCGAATCCGTTGTTCTCGGAAGCGGAAATCATATTCGCGTCGAGAATACGAAAATCGGTATCGGGAAATTAGTGGATGAATTACTTGCTGACCATATTTTTGGATAAACGATGATGAAATTTTCTAACGAAGTTTGGGTATTTATTGAACAGCGAAACGGAAAACCCGCTGATGTAAGTTTTGAATTGCTTTCGAAAGGAAAAAAATTAGCAGACACAACAAACGGAAAACTGAAAGCGATTGTTCTTGGTGAAAATGTGCGGAGTATTGCTGAAGAAACATTTCGCTACGGCGCCGATGAAGCGTTGCTCATCGAACATTCCGCGCTGAAACATTATCGCACGATTCCGTACAGCAGAACATTGCAGGAACTAATCGAGAAATATATTCCTCGAATTGTTCTTTTCGGCGCGACCATTATCGGAAGAGATGTAGCGCCGCGTGTTGCTTCGCATACAAAAAGCGGACTTACTGCCGATTGTACCGAATTAAAAATTGACGATGTCGAGTATTTGAATCACACATATAAAAATTTATTGTTGCAAATTCGCCCCGCGTTCGGCGGCAATATCATTGCTACAATCATTACGCCCGATACTGCAACACAAATGGCAACAGTACGCGAAGGAGTAATGGAAATGCATCCGGTTGCAAAACAGAAGCAAACGAAGATTACCGAAATTCCATTTGTGCCGAAAGAAGTTGATGAACTTGTTACGATAGTAGAACAGCATCACGAAGAAACGAAAGTGAATTTAAAATCTGCGCCGATTATCGTTGCGGGCGGTTACGGAATCGGTTCGAAAAATAATTTCAAACTCATCCACGAACTTGCGCACGCGATTGGCGGAGAAGTTGCCGGAAGTCGCGCGGCTGTTGATGCAGGATTTATTTCGCACGAGCGACAAGTAGGACAAACCGGCGTAACTGTGCGACCGAAACTGTATATTGCCGTCGGAATTTCCGGCGCAATTCAGCATCGTGCGGGAATGCAGGAAGCGAAAAAAATTATTGCAATCAATACCGATGCCGATGCGCCGATTTTCAATATCAGTCATTACGGAATTGTCGGTGATGCGATGGACGTCATTCCGAAATTCCTTGACGTGTATAAAAGCAAATTGAAATAAGTATGCCTAATTTTTTTACAGAAAACAACGACGTGCAGTTCCATTTCAACAATTTCCACTTGAAAGAAATTGTTGCAATTGCCGAAGATAATTTCGAACAAGCGAAGCACTACAATTACGCTCCCGTCAATTATGAAGATGCGATGGAAAATTATCGTAAAGTATTAGAAGTTGTTGGCGATTTGGCGGGAAATACGATTGCGCAACGTTCTGCAAATGTTGACGAAGAAGGAGCAACATTCAGCGACGGAAAAGTTTCGTATGCGCGCGGAACCAAAGAAAATTTGCGTCAACTTTCGCAAGCGGAACTGATGGGAATGATTATACCGCGAACGTACGGCGGTTTGAATTTTCCGTTCTCCATTTATATGATGGCGGTGGAAATGATTTCGCGCGCCGATGCATCATTGATGAATATTTTCGGGCTTCAGGATATTGCTGATACGATTCGGAAGTTTGGGAACGAAGACCAACGTATGGAATTTTTGCCGAAGTTTTCTACGGGAGAATTTACGGGAGCAATGGCACTAACGGAACCGGATGCGGGTTCCGATTTGCAAGCAGTAAAGTTGCAGGCGTATCAAAATGACAACGGAAAATGGTTGTTGCGCGGCGTCAAACGTTTTATTACGAACGGCAACGGCGAAGTGTTGCTTGTTCTTGCGCGTTCGGAAGCGGGGACAAAAGATGGGCGCGGTTTGAGTATGTTTGCGTGTTACGGCGACCACACGGTTAAAGTTCGTCGCATTGAAAATAAATTGGGAATTCACGGTTCGCCAACGTGTGAATTGCAATTTAATGATACGCCGGCGCAACTGGTCGGCAGCAGAAAATTCGGTTTGATAAAATATGTTCTGGATTTAATGTATCGCGCGCGCATGGGAGTTTCGGCGCAGGCGTTGGGAATTGCGCAAGCGGCGTACGAAGAAGCATTGAAATATGCAAAAGAACGCGAACAATTCGGTAAAGCGATTTACAATATTCCCGTGATTGCCAATATGCTGATTGATATGCGCGTGATGCTCGAAAGCAATCGCTCGTTGTTTTACAGTTCGGCGCTATGGGTGGACAGAAAAGAAAAACTTGAAGAGTTGATTGAGAAATTAAAAGCAGAAGGAAAATCGTTTGCCGAAGAAAATGCTGAGCTGAAATATGTAACGAGAGTTGCCAATTTACTGACACCGATGACGAAATATCTTCTCACGGAATCGGCGAATAAAATTACGTACGATGCGTTGCAAATTCACGGAGGAACGGGATATATGAAAGAATTCAACGTTGAACGACTTGCCCGCGATGCGCGGATTACCAATATTTATGAAGGCACGTCGCAAATGCAAATTGTCGCCGCCGGAGGAAGCGTTGTGAATGATATTTTCGCGGAATATTTTTTGGAAAAAGAAAAAAAAGAATACAAAGGAGGATTCTCGCGGCTTTCGGATTGTCTGAAAGAAATTCGCGTGTTATTTTTAGATTGTTTGAAATACGTTCTCGATAAAAAAGACAGCAGTTTTCAGGATGTTGCGGCGAAAGATTTAGTAGAACTGTATTCGTATGTGTACATCGGATATTTGTTACTTGACGAAGCGGAACAAGAGCAGCGAAAAATATTTATCGCGAACCGATATATCTTGAATTCCTTAGCCAATGCGCGCAGGAATTCGGAAGCCATTAAGAGTGAAACGTTTTCCGATATTCTTCATGCGGATAAAATTTTACAGTAATACAGATTTTTTTATTTTCACGACAACATTATGAACAACAAGACTTTTTTTTACTACCGAATTTACGATGACACGGAACATCTCAATTTTTTTAAAAGCGTTCTTTCCGAGCAACGAATCAGAGAACTGCTCGAAGAATACGAACGCGTGCATCAACAATATTTCAATCCCAATTTCCTTGCGTTTATTCACGAACACGATGAAGATGCGGAGATCATAGAAATCACCAACATAACGTATTAAGTGCAGAACAATCAATGAAACGCATATTTCCCGCATCATTTTATAATCTGACGACACTCATCGGAACGGCAATTGCTTCCGTGAGTTTCGGATTGATTTTATTTTTGCTTCTTCTTGAATCGTTGACAGCAAATCCGAAACCGTATATGGGAATTCTTGCGTTTGTGATTTTGCCCGCCGTTTTGATTGTTGGCGTGCTGTTCATTTTTTACGGAATTATTCGTGAACACCGAAGAGAACGCTCGGGAAAACCACACGGATTGCATCTCCCGCAAATTGATTTCAACAAACCGCGGCACAGAACGGCATTTACGTTTATTGCGCTTGGCGCAATTTTACTGTTGTTATTTTCCGCATTCGGAAGTTTTAAAGCGTACGAATACACCGACTCCGATGAGTTTTGCGGAGAAACGTGTCATAAAGTTATGTCGCCTGAATTTACCGCATATCAATTTTCGCCTCACGCCCGCGTTGGTTGCGCAAAATGTCATATCGGTTCCGGCGCAGGATGGTTTGTAAAATCAAAACTTTCGGGAACATATCAAGTGTACGCAGTGCTTTCCGATAATGTTCCGAAACCAATTCCGACACCGATTGAAAATTTGCGACCGGCGCAGGAAACGTGCGAACAATGTCATTGGCCCAAACATTTTTACAGCGAAAAACAACACGAGAACACGTATTTTCTTTCCGACGAACAAAACACGAAATGGTCGTTGAATTTATTGATGAAAATCGGCGGTGGAAATATCGAAGCGGGACCAACGTCGGGAATTCACTGGCATATGAATATTTCGCACGAAGTAACGTATGCAACGCTTGATAAAGAACGGGAAATTATTCCGTGGATTCGTTCGAAAACGCCCGATGGAAAAGTTACAATTTACAAAAGTACGGAAATTGAAATCAGCAGCGATTCGCTCGAAAAAACATTCAAGCGCAAAATGGATTGCATTGATTGTCATAATCGTCCAACGCATATTTATCATCCGCCGGCGCGTTCCGTGAATCATATTATGTCGCTTGGATGGATTAGTCCGAAACTTCCGAATGCAAAAAATATTTCTGTGAAAGCATTGGAATATCCTTATACAACGCAACAAATCGGCATTGATAGTATTCGAATGGTGATTGAAGAATACTATCAATCCAATTATCCCGATGTTCTTGTTTCCAAGAAAAAAGAAATCGAGAGAATGATTTCCGAAGTGCAGAAAATTTTCAGTAGAAATTATTTTCCGGAAATGAAGGTGAACTGGAAAAATTTTCGCAACAACATCGGTCATCTTTATTACAAAGGATGTTTTCGATGCCACGACGGAAAGCACGTGAGCGAAGACGGAAAAGTGCTTTCACGCGATTGCAATCAATGTCATACAATTCTTGCGCAGCATTTTGAACAGGACTCGCTCCGAATTTCTTTAGGAGGAATTGATTACCAGCATCCCGTTGATGTCGGCGATGCGTGGAAAGAAATGAATTGCAGCGATTGTCACATGGAGCAATAGAAAGTTTATCCCGTTTCTTTTCCAAGCAGTATCTTCTCTTTCCGATACTGCTTTTTTTATTTTCATCAGTAACTTACAATTCTTATGCAGCAACAATAGTTATTCAATATTGAGAAGACAAGAGTATCTCAATATCATTTTTCGTAGAAAAAGCGAACATTTTTCTGGCATATAGTTTGTATAAACTTCTCTGTTACTCAAAACATTGCAGATAGAAGTGTCCAGATTGAATAGAAAAATTTACAGAACAGATGAATTACTTTTTCCACAAGTTACCTGAACAATTTGTGCGGCTGCTTGTTGTATTTGCAGTCATTGTTGGAGGGATGTTATTCATTCGCTTCCTCCTCCCTTCGGAATTAAAAGATACCGAACTTCACCAAAAAAATACTATCGAGCGTATCACCGCCTCACCTGTGAAGTACGCAGGTTCGGAAGTTTGCGCCGAATGTCACGAACAAAACGAAACGAAAAAACAAGGATACCACAAAAATCTTTCGTGTGAAGCGTGTCATGGAACAGCCAAAGAGCATTCGGAAAATCCAACGGAAATAAAACCTGTAGCGCAAAGAAAAAGAGAATTTTGCGCGCATTGTCATACGTACAATCCATCGCGCCCAACAGGATTTCCGCAAATAAATCCCGTTGTTCATAATCCGCAGAAACCATGCATTTCCTGTCATAATCCTCACGATCCGAAACCGCCTTCTGTTCCGCAGGAATGTCAAGCGTGTCATGCGGAAATTGCACGCACGAAAGCAGTTTCTGCGCATGTGCTTCTTGAATGTACAACGTGTCACGAAGTTCCGAACGAGCATAAAGTAACGCCGCGAATGGTGAAAGCATCAATTCCAACGGAAAGAAGTTTTTGCGGAAAATGTCACGGCGAAGGCGAAGAAATGAAAGATGTTCCGAAAGTAGATTTCGCAAGTCACGGCGAAAAATATCTTTGCTGGCAATGTCATTATCCACATTTACCGGAGATTGAATAACTATGAATAGAAGAAATTTTGTCGAACGATTGACCTCGTTTTTCTTTACCGGAATACTTGCAGGAGGAATATTCAAACACGCAAAAGCAACAACTCCCGAATCGTACAATGCGAAAGACCATTATTACGGAATGGGAATTCAGGTTGATAAATGTATCGGATGCGCGCGTTGTGTTGAAGCGTGTAAAGAAGAAAATGGCGTTCCGAAAGAACCGTTTTTCTTTCGCACGTGGGTGGAACGATATATTATTCCGAAAGAAGGAGAAACAATTGTTCAGAACGTGAGTTTGAAAAATGGCAACGTTGACCCGATGGAAAAAGATATTCTTCGCAGTTTCTTTGTTCCGAAATTATGCAATCAATGCGACAATCCTCCGTGTGTCCAAGTATGTCCCGTTGGCGCAACGTTTAAGACAGAAGATGGCGTTGTTTTGATTGACGATAACCGTTGCATCGGTTGCAGATATTGCGTGCAAGCGTGTCCATACGGCGCGCGGTATATTCATCCCGAAAAACAAACAGCGGATAAATGCACGTTTTGTTACCATCGTATTACGAAAGGATTGCTTCCTGCGTGTGTCGAAGTTTGTCCTACGCAAGCAAGAATTTTCGGCGATGTCAAAAGCACTGCAAGTCCACTCACGCGGTTTAAACGAATGAACAAAATTTTTATGTTGAAACCTTCGCTCAATACGGAACCAAAAGTTATGTACTCAAATCTTGACGGAGAAGTGCGATGAATCCAATGAATGAACGGCTCTCCGAACTCCTGAAACACGTGACGGGATATATTTATCCCAACGAAATTGATGTGCATTGGTCTATTCTCATTGTCGTGTATCCGTATCTCACGGGACTTGTGGCAGGAGCGTTTATACTTGCATCACTCGTGAAAGTTTTTAATGTGAAAGAAGTGCAATCGGTGTATAAACTTTCGTTACTGACAGCGCTTGCATTTCTTTTAATTGCTCCACTTCCTTTACTTTTACATCTTGGACATCCCGAACGCTCGTATGAAATATTTCTTTCACCGAATTTCACTTCCGCGATGGCGATGTTTGGATTTGTGTATGCGTGGTATTTGATGGCGGTATTATTGTTGGAAATTTGGTTCACGTATCGCCGCGATCTGATTTTATGGTCGCAACAAGAATCATTTCCGATGAACTGGATTCACAAAATTCTTTCCTTGTTTTCCAAAGATACCAGTGAAGACTCGCTCGTGTTCGATAAAAAAGTGTTGAAAGCAATCACCATCATTGGTATTCCTTCCGCATTTCTCTTACACGGTTATGTAGGATTTATTTTCGGTTCCATCAAAGCGAATCCGTGGTGGAGTAGCGTTTTAATTCCTATTGTATTTCTTTTTTCCGCCATTGTTTCCGGCATCGCATTAGTAATTTTACTGTATATGATTATCACGCCAATGCGCGGCGAATCCATTGATATGAAATGTCTCGATAAAATGGCGTCGTTTCTGTTCTACGCCGTTATAGTAGATTTTTCTCTTGAAATGCTCGACTTTATTCATCGCTTGTACGAAAGCGAAGAGTCCATAAAAATTCTCGGCGAACTCGTGATGAACAAACTTTTCATCAGTCTCGTCATTATTCAAGTGTTGCTCGGAATGCTCATTCCGTTGGGAATAATTGTGAGCGTAAAACTTTTTAAATTAGAAGATGAACTCAGAAAACTTTTATATTTTGTTTCTGTTATTCTCATTCAACTCGGCATATTCGCAACGCGATGGAATGTTGTCATCGGCGGACAAATGTTCTCCAAAAGTTTTCGCGGTCTCACGACATACAAAATGGAATTTACAGGATTAGAAGGATTACTTACCGCATTAGTGCTGATGGCGCTCCCGCTGTTTGTGCTTGCTCTTCTTCTGAAAATATTTCCCGCGTGGGATGTTCCAAAACCCGATGACCTCGAAGCAGTTTCTGATTAACAATTGAATACCTTCAAGGTTTTTAGAGATGTCCTGAACACACTATTTTCAAAAATATTCCGCGTAAAGTTTTCAGATTTACGCGGACTTTTTTCACTTCGTATAAAACTCAATCACTTTCTCAATCGCCGCAGAACACACGGGGTCAAAATCAATGACGTTTAGCGTGAACATTCGGCAATCAATTGCGGGACGATACATTCCTTTACTCACGTATCCCGCGCCTTCAAACGCGCCGACTTTTCCGACGTACTGAGACGATTTCAAAATTTCCTGTTCGCGATCGTAGAGTGGTTTGCGTTTCTCGTAATAATCCGGCGCGAGTCTATCGAGTTTACCGCGCTCTTTTTCCAAACTATCGTATTCCGATTTTTCCCACGTTGTCGGAAGCGGCGTTTCTTTCTCGACAAAATTTTTCCACTTCAACGTTTCGCGATTCGTGTTTGGCGTTACGTTCGGTTCCCACGGCTCCGTTCCTTTCAGATAAAAATCGTTGTATGAAACTTGCGACGAATAATATTCATCCGCAAGTCCGCCAAACGAATGACCAAACTCGTGCACGTACACATAATCCATTTGCCACTCCATTCCGGGTTTATCCGTTTTGGTAAAACACGTTGTGTAGAGATTGTAAATTCCGCCGCCGCCATATCTGTCATCGTTAATCAGTATCGTGATGAAATCGTACGGAACGCTTCCCGCAATATCGCGCATCGCTCTGTTTTCTTCCGTGAGAACGTAACGCGCAGAACCGAAGAAATCATATTTTGTTCCGAGCGCAGTATTCTTCCAGATATTTTTTCCCGGCTTATCAATTCCCGATTCTTCCGAAACGACTTCGAGAGCGCGAATGTTGAAATCGTTTTTATGTTCTTTGAAGGGATGTGTTTTGAATATTTCATTTGTAAAATGTTTTGCATCCGATTCAAATTTTTGCAAATCGTTTTTCGCGTAACCATCGCCGAGAATGAGAATATCAACTTTGTTTTCCGGTTTACCATTATTCATAACATCGAGAACTTTGAAATTATTCTTTCGTTGCTCTCGATTTATTTCGTTGGAATTATTCGGGTCAATCACACAAGAAAAAATTTCTCGGAACGACATCATTTCTCCATTGCCGACGAATTTATCGCGGTGCGAAATGGTGAGTTGAATTTTTTGTTTCGGAAACGGTAACCGCACGCTTTCGTGAAACGTTCTCCACACGCCGTTGAGCGCTTCATCCGTTGTTTGCCATTCGTTGAAGATGGAAGAAGAGCCGCGCGAAAAAATGAGAGTGTTTGTTTGCGCATCAAAAACTTTCACGAGAAATTCTCCAAAGTTCAGATTATCCACGAGATTGGTTTTGCTTCCGCTCCATTCGCTTTCTTCATAAACTTTGTCGAGCGAAATGGTTTCTTGTCCCTTTGTTCCCGTATGAAAATAATCCACACGCATTGTTGTTGCGGAGAAATATTTTTCAAATTGTTGGGAGAAAAGCGGTTCGGTTGAAATTATTGAAAGGAATACGAGGAGAGAGAAAATATGTTTTGTCATTGTAGTTTGTAGTTAAATGAAATTATTCTGCTAAATTTTCTAAATCGTCTAAATCTTTGTGCCGTCCTGAAAGAAGTTTGTTTGTTTTCAAATCGTTGAGGTGAATAACATTTATTGCTAAATTCCCATCGTGAATTATTTTTCTCCGTTGAAATGCTTCATCAAATTTTACTCCAACAATTCCGTTGAGAATATCAATTTGAAACGGCGGCTCACCAATTTGAAATACAAGCGGTTCTGTAAAGTTTTTTTCGCGAAGTTTTGCTGCATTGAAACCGAATTGTTCAACTGCAGCAACAAGTTTTTTTCCGTTCTCGGTTGTTCGATGTACCCAAACATCCAAATCACCCGTTGAACGATTATATCCGTGAATATTGACTGCATAACCGCCGACAAGCAAATATTCAACGTTGTTTTCGTTCAAGAGCAGAAGAAATTTTCGAAACTGTTCATCAATGATTTGCATTCTTATTTTCTCTGTTCACGCGCTTGAAAAATTCTTCTTCAGATTCATTTTCTACTTGGGAGAAAATTCGCGGCTCTCTGTTTTTCAATAAACATTCTTCACTGTTTTGATTTCCAAATGCTCTTCTGTTTAGTTCTTGCAACAACTCAAGTCGTTTCTCGCACGAAAGTTTTTTGGAATATTCCCGTAAACGTTTTCCCTGCTCTTCGAGCGTGGTGCAATGAATTTCTTTTTCTGACATTTTTAACTTGTTGAAATTGCGGCTAAAAATACTAAACGAACTCAACACCGAACAACTGCAACGTCGAAATGCAAAAGCAACGTTGAAATTTTCGTATGCACATCTCTTGCAATATTCTTTCCTTCTGCGTAACTTTTCCCCGCACTTTTAAAAAAATCAGAACCACTTTTCAACATTGTTTTTTTAACTCTTGAGGAAAAATACGCCGATGAGATTGCAACGTTTTCTTTTTCTACTTGTCTTCAGCGCAGCATTGACACACCACAACGACATGTTTGCGCAGAAAAAAAATACCGAAGAATTGCGCGCGCGCGAACGGATAACAACATCACGTATCCGAAACATTGTATCGTCCGAACACGAATTTAAGTTCGGCGAAGCGGTAAAAAAAGGCGTACGGAAAGAATCCGCAACGTACAATACCGACGGATTTCGAACCGAATGGACAACGTACAATTTGGATGGAACCGTTGCGTTCAAGTACAAATACAAATATGATGCCAACGGAAATAAGTATGAAGAAATAAAATATCTTGCCGATAATTCGATTGAGATGAAGATTCTTTACAAATATGACAGCATCAATAATGAAATCGAAGCCGTTTGGTACAACAGCGACGGCGCGATTGAAGCGAAATCGGTTTCTTCGTACAATGAGAAAGGAACGTTGATAGAATGGGTGCGCAGTAAAAGCGACGGATTGATGAGCAGCAAAAAAACGTTTTCTTACGATACGTTGGGAAATCTTCTGGAAGAAACAGAATTGAATCCGGAAAAATCTGCGCGCCGCCGCGATGAAATCATCGAAGTGTTTGCGGGGAAAAAAACATTTTCGTACGATGCTCATGGAAATATGACGGAACAAACTTCGTATTCGAGCGAAGGAAAAATCAATGCAAAAATTTCTTATACGTACGATGCCAACGAAAATTTGGTGGAAGAACTCTATCACAATCCGCAACGTGTTGTTATCGGAAGAAAGAAATCCGAAGGAGCGGGCGAACGTAAAACGTATGCGTATGATGCCAACGGAAATCTCATCGAGAAACTATCGTATTCCAGCGAAGGAGTTATCGTTTCCAAAACAACATATTCGCACGACGAAAACGGCAATGTGCTTCAGGAACTGTATTACAACGTGAAACTGAACGAGCCGCAGGCGATGTCGAAATATGTGTACATTTTGTATCGTCAGGAATAAAGGAGGGAAATCCGTTTATGTCAACCGATAACGTTAACGTGCTCACTGCGTTTGCTTTTGGTTTGCTTTCGTTTATTTCGCCGTGCGTATTACCGATTGTTCCCGGATATATTTCGTTTATCTCCGGTGTTTCGATAGATGCAATGAAAAATGATGCGGAGAAAAAAACTGTTCGAAATCAAATTTTACTGCGCACGTTGATGTTCATACTGGGTTTTTCCATTGTGTTTATTTCCTTGGGAGCATCGGCAACGGTGGTTGGAAAATTTCTTTTGAAAGAATTGAACATCATCAGTAAAATTGCGGGAGTTGTAATTGTCGTTTTCGGATTGAATATGGTGGGAGTTTTTAAAATCGGTTTTTTGAATTATGAAAAGCGATTTCATACGGAAGCAAAACCGTTGAGTATTTTCGGCGCATTACTTGTTGGTCTTGCGTTTGCCTTCGGATGGACGCCGTGCATTGGACCGATTCTCGCCGCGATACTCGCAATCGCAAGTCAGCAGGAAACCGTAGGACAAGGCATCGTATTGCTGACGAGTTATTCGCTCGGTTTAGGAATTCCGTTTCTTATTACCGGAATGAGTATTACGGTGTTTTACAATTTCTTTAACAAACTGAAAAAATATATGCACACGGTAGAAATAATTGGCGGCGTGTTGCTGATAATAGTTGGAGTGTTGATTTTTACCAATTCGCTTACGATTCTTTCGGGTTATTTGTCAAAGTGGTTTCCGTTTTTGAACGAGATTGGATAAAGGATACGAATCAAGAGAAAGTTGAACGCATATTGTTGTTATCAATATTGCAATCGAAGTTTCAGTAATTCAAACAAAAGAAAGAAAACGAAAGGAGAAAGAAAACAATTTTCACAATTCGAGGCATTCCGAACATTGGCACGTAAATTGTTACGGAAAAAGAGAGGTAAAAAACATTCTAAATAATTTTCATATCACGATGAGTTCAACTTCTCCCAAAGAAAAGAAAGCGAGCGGTACAGTCGTTATTACTGCTGAACGATGCAAAGGTTGCGGTTTTTGCGTCGAGTTTTGTCCAACAGATGCGCTGAAACTTTCCAGTCAATATAACACCAAAGGTTATCATCCTCCCACACTTGTATTCAAAGAAAAATGCAACGGCTGTGATATGTGCGGAATAATGTGTCCCGATTTTGCCATTTATGGCTACAGAAAAAAAAGCAAATAAGGAAAAAGAAATGAAATCAGAAACCCCTACAATGTTAACCGGCGCGCATTTTATAGATGGCGACCATGCGTGCAGCGAAGGAGCAATTGCTGCGGGATGCAGATTTGTTGCAGGATATCCGATTACGCCTTCGACAGAAGTTGTCGAGCGAATTGCAGAACGTTTTCCACGCATCGGCGGATTATTTATTCAAATGGAAGACGAAATTGCATCTTCGATTGCAATTCAAGGCGCAGTGTGGGCGGGAAAAAAAGCGATGACGGTTACTTCCGGTCCCGGTTTTTCGTTGATGATGGAACACATCGGATATGCAGCGATGACAGAAACTCCGTGTGTGTTTGTAGATGTTCAGCGAGCAGGTCCATCAACGGGATTACCCACGCAACCTGCGCAAGGCGATATGATGCAAGCGCGGTGGGGTTCGCACGGAGATTATGAAATAATTGCGCTTTCGCCGAATTCGCCGCAGGAATGTTTCGATTTAACAATAAAAGCATTCAATCTTTCCGAGCAATACCGCGTTCCCGTAATGTTTATGATGGACGAATGTGTTGGTCATATGATTGAAAAAGTTGTCATTCCATCCGAAGAAGAAATTAACATTGTTCCAAGAAAATTTTATGACGGGACTCCGGAAAATTTTCTTCTTTTCAAACCGGATGAATATGCAGTTCCGCCAATGGTGAAAGCGGGAGATGGATACCGTATTCACGTAACGGGATTAACGCACGATGAAAAAGGATATCCGAGTATGACTGTTGCAACACAGGAAAAACTTGTTCATCGTTTAGTGAACAAAATCCGTGCGAATGCAGAACGTATTGTTGAATATACCGAAGACCACATCGAAGATGCAGAAGTTATTGTTGTAACGTATGGAATAACATCGCGCACAGCAATTCCGGCAATAGAACGCGCGCGAAACGAAGGAATGAAAGTCGGTCATTTACGATTGATTGTCGTTTGGCCATTTCCTGAAAAGAAAATCCGAGAACTTGCTACGAAAATAAAATCCTTCGTTGTTCCCGAACTTAATTACGGGCAAGTTGTTTTGGAAGTGGAACGAAACGCAGCAGGAAACGCAAATGTTATGCTTGTTCCGCACGCCGGCGGAACAGTTCACAATCCCCTGGATATTTATCACGCAATTGTAAAAAGTTTGAAAGGAACATAAAAAAAATGGAAGAAATGCTTTACGAAATAGAAGAAGCCATTCCCCAAAATCCCATCGAAGATTATTTGCGAATGGACCGCATTCCGCATATTTGGTGTCCCGGTTGCGGAATCGGAACAACAATGAATTGTTTTGCGCGCGCGCTGGAATCCAGCAACTTAAATCTTGACAAAGTTTCGGTTGTTTCCGGAATAGGTTGCACGGGACGCGTTGCGGGCTATATGAATCTCGACTCATTTCACGCGACACACGGAAGAGCGATTCCGTTTGCAACAGGATTGAAGTTAGCCAATCCGGAATTGAAAGTAATTGTGTACAGCGGCGATGGTGATTTAACAGCAATTGGCGGAAATCATTTCATTCACGCGGCGCGAAGAAATGTTGATATGACCGTGATTTTAGTGAACAATTTTATTTATGGAATGACGGGAGGACAAGTTGCGCCGACAACGCCAATGACTGCAACAGCAACAACAACGCCGTTCGGAAATTTTGAAAACTCTTTCAATCTTCCGTATTTGGCTGAATCGTGCGGAGCAGTATATGTTGCGCGATGGACATCGTATCACGTTCGTCATCTTACGAAAGCAATGAAAGAAGCCATTGCGAAAAAAGGATTTTCCTTTATCGAAGTATTGTCGCCGTGTCCAACATTATTTAGTCGTCGGAATAAACTTGGCGATGGATTAGACCAAATGGTGTATTACGAAAAGAACAGCGAAATAAAGCACGGAGCAGATACGCGTTTTGTTGCATTGGAGTTTCAAGGAAAAATTATTTGCGGGAAATTTATTGACAAAGAACGACCAACGTATCTCGAATTGATGAATGCACATTACCAAAAAGTTTTTGGCGATTCTTACCACGAGTATCAAAGATAAATTTATTATCGTGTTTGCTTTTGAACGTATTGAACAATTGGAATTTGAATTTGGGAATTTAGAATAGTATGTCTCGAACAGAAATAAAAATTGGCGGCTTTGGCGGACAAGGAGTAATTTTAAGCGGCTACATCATCGGACGCGCCGCAACGATTTTCGATAACAAATCAGCGACGATGATTCAAGCGTTTGGTCCCGAAGCGCGAGGAAGCGCATGCAGCGCGCAACTTATCGTTGATACGGAATCTATCGCGTATCCGTATATTCATTCGCCGCACGTGATGGTCATAATGTCGCAAGAAGCGTACACAAAATTTACACCCGAACTTTCGAGCGGCGGAATGCTTTTTACGGAAGAAGAATTAGTAAAACCCTATAATGTACGAAAAGACATTTCGCACTTTTCCATTCCGGCAACGCGCATTGCGGAGGAATTGGGAAAGAAAATGGTTGTCAATATTGTAATGATGGGATTTATGACTTCGCTTACTTCATTTGTTGATGGAGAAGCAATGCGACAAGCGATAAGGATATCCGTTCCCCAAGGAACAGAAGATTTGAATATTTCTGCATTTGAAAGAGGATTTGAATATGGATTGAAATTGAAACGATAAAGAAAACAGGAATAACATTCAAATACTACGATTCATATTTCCCGCCAATAAAAATTTCTTCTCGTTCATATTTCGTTTCTTGCACATAAAAACAAAAATGGCTGGGGCATCAAGAAGTGTGCGGAAAAGGAACCCGAAGAACCGCTCCACCTTTGAATAAAAGTGTTGCCACCAGCCAAATAAGTTATTAATAACCTCTCGAAATCATAACCTCTGTTACTTTTCGTAAAAAAGCGAATATTGAAAATTAACAGATAATGAACTTTTATTTTTGCAATAATCGTGCCAAAATAAAAAAACGTATTATCATTTATTATTATACAAAATCATTTGAAATACATTGAAAAATAAAAAAAAAGTTTCAAAATTGAATTTTGCTCGAATTCTCATTTCAGTTTTGAAAGAGAAAAAAGTTCCTTCTATCTCAAGAACAGTTTTGTCGGAATAAAAACAGTTCCTATTTTCTACACAATTATTTAAGAGGTAACAAATAGTAAATTACCACAAAAACTTGCCAAAAATTCATTCCAACAAGACAAAAAATCTGTTGGGTAAAGAAAAGAGGAACTTGGGTAAAGTTACGGGGAATTGAGGTAGTGAGAGAGAAATGGAGCAAGGAGTGGTAGAATAAGCAGGCAAGAGTTTTTTTTATTGTAACAAATTATTTTTTCATCAATATAACATCGAGAGGAATACAATTATGGCTAAAGGGTACCTCTAAAAACTCCAAGCATCAAAAAATAAATCCCAAATAAATCCTAATGCATAAAATTCAAATAACCAAAATAAAGCAAAAACCGTATTTGTTTGTCAATGACTCATAGAGGGATTTCGGAATTTGAATTTGGAATTTATTTGTCATTGGGGATTTGTCATTTGAGATTTTAGAGATGCCCAAATGTTATTACTCCGATGATGAGTTATTTTGCGCTCATCGTTGCGTTTTCACAAAAGTATGATGAGAAATAAGGAATCGGAACTATCATTTCTACGATGATTCCGTACTCGGTAGTATTTTTGATTTTCTGGGTGATGTTTTTAATTGTGTGGATTCTTTTCGGATTGCCGCTGGTTCCCGATGGAATGTTGTATTTGCGATAAGTTACGTTTCAACCTCAAGGTTATCGAGACCTTGAAGGGTTTTCGTTGTTTGTGCCCGGAACAGGACTCGAACCTGCACACTCTTACGAACAATAGACTCTGAATCTATCGCGTCTGCCAATTTCGCCATCCGGGCAAAAAAAAAAACGCAGTGAAATATACTAGAACTTTTTTAACCAGTGGAAATTTCGTAAATCGCTTTTCAAAAAATCAACCAATTCTTCGTGTAGATACCGTAAGAAAAAATTTTCCTACGTTAAATACCGTAGTTTTAAAATTGAGGGAAAGAACAGTTGTTTTGAAAGATAAATTTCTCCTATCTTTATCCTGCACTTCTCAAAACGAAGTAATTTTTTTTTTGTTATTCATACTTTTTTTTCAGAAAAATATTTTATTCACTTATTAATTTCGAGGAACAAATCTTATGCGTTTAAGGTTACTTTACAACCCATTTATTTACATAGTGTTGTTTTCACTATTCTTCTTGTTTGAAACCAACATATTTGCCGGAACAGTTATTACCCGAAATACCGGAACTATTAACTGGAGCAGTGTATCAACGTGGCTTTCGTTCAGAACGGGACAAGTTCAGTTCACTAATGGAAGTACAACGGTAACAGGAACCGGAACACAATTTACTACTGAATTACAAATCGGTGATATCATAATGCTTCAGACATCGCCAAGCACTGTTCGAGGAACAGTTTTTTCCATTACCGATAATACAACACTTGTTCTTACGGCTTCGGCTACGGCGACGGCGAGTGGCGATTTTGGTGTTCAAGCATTGCCAACATCTAATGACGATGTGTATCTCGGTAATGATTTATTAATTGCCAATCTTGCTTTAACTCTTGATGTTGCATCTGTAACTTTAAAATCGTTAACCGTTACTCAAATGGCTGCGTATATTTCTTTAACGCATAGTGGCACGAATTCGCTTACTGTTACGGGAGATGTATTAGTGAATCAACCATTGACTTCTACGACGAATACGTGGTCGGTAAGCGGAGGAACGGCAACAGTGCAGGGAGTTCTTACTGTTGGTTCCGGCGACGCAACGAGTAGCAGAGTTGCCAGAGTTTCTGTTGGAGGTGGAACTTTAAACTTAGACAGTACCGTTGTTCTTGCCTCGAATACCACGAATGCCAATGAAGATATTCGCGTTAGTACGGGAACCATTACGTTCAAAAAAGCGCTTACGGTAAGTTCAGGTTCTTTAACTTATACGAGTAGCGGAACAATGAATTTCAATGCGGGATTAACATTTGGAGGGGCTAATGCTCCATTATTCACGACAACTTCCGGTTGTAATTTAAATTTTGGCAGCGATTTTACGAATAATACGTTGACATTGACATTGTCAAACGGTTCTAATACAATATTTTCTGGAAATGCAACGGTTACTCCGACAACGCCTATTACGTTTTCTAATGTTCAATTAAATTCCGGTGTTACTGTTGCACTTGGCGGAAATATTTCCGTAAGTGGAAACTGGACAAACAACGGAGGAACGTTGAGCGGCGGTTCGAATACTGTTACGTTAACTTCAACAAGCGGAACAATTAGTGGTTCGGGAAGCACAGTGTTTCCGAATTTAGCAATCGCCGCAGGAGCAAATTATACGATGAACAATAATAATTCGTGTTCATCCTTTACTCTTGCGCAAAGTTCTTCCGCAAGTTCTTTCACCCATGGAAGTTCTGCAATATTAACAGTGAATGGTAATGTAACAATCAATCAACCAAGCGCGAGCGTTACAACGGCATGGAATATCAATGCAGGAACAGGAACAGTGAACGGAAATCTCAGTCTTGGCGGAACAAATACAAGTTCTTTACGTATTGCAAAAATTGCAGTAACTACCGGTTCACTTTCAGTTTCCGGAACGGCTTCCGTTGCAAGTAATGCAACTGCTGCAACAGAGCAAATTACGCTCACAACTGGAACAATAACATTGAGCAATTTATTGAATTTACATTCCGGAACAATTTCTGTAACAAGCACTGGAACAATAAATTTCAATGGTGGATTTTCATTTGGCAATTCAAATAATCCTTCGTTTTCAACAGTATCCGGAACAAACGTCAATATTGGAGGAGATTTGTCTGCAACTGGAAATGCGCTTTCGTTTAATAGCGGAAGCAACCAAACGTTCACTGCTTCTTCTGTGCTTACTCCGAATGCGGCAATAACATTTGGCAATGTTCAAATCAATGCCGGCGACACATTACGATTGGGAGGAAGTATCAGCGTTGCAGGAAGTTGGACAAATAATAACGGAATTCTTTCCGGAGGTTCTCATACAGTAACATTTACCGGTTCGTCAAAGACAATAGGCGGAACAGCAGGTACAGACTTTCCGAATGTTGTCTTTACAACCGGAGCTTCGTACACGTTGAATACGAGCGGAACAGCATCATCTCTAACCTTGAATGCGTCGAGTACAGCAAGTTCATTAACGCATAGTTCGGGAATTTCTTTGAACGTAAGTGGAAACGTTACGATGAATCAGCCAACAGCGAATGTAACAACGTCGTGGAATATCAATGCGGGAAGTTCAACTGTTTCGGGAACGTTTACGTTTGTTGGAACCGATGCAACAGCATCGCGAATTATGCAAGTCGCAGTTACGAGCGGTTCATTTTCTGTGAACGGACTTGTTACGTACGCTTCGAATACCACGGCGGCAAATCAGGTTATTTCTGTATCTACCGGGACATTGACGTTTGGAAGTTTGGTAACGTTGAGTTCCGGAACAATGACGCTTTCGAGCACCGGTACAATAAATTTCAATGGTGGATTAACATTTGGCGGAGCGAATAATCCATCGTTTTCAACAGTCGCTTCTTCCAAGTATCAATTTTGGCGGAAATTTAACTGCAACATCAACTTCGCTTACGTTGAATGCGACAAGTAATACTACGTTCACCAATAGCGGCACAATAAACCCGAACGCAAATATAACGTTTGGAAATTTTGCGATGAATTCCGGCGTTACCGTTACACTTACGGATAGTATCAAAGTTGCGGGAAATTGGGTGAACAATAACGGAACACTTAACGGTGGTGCATACAGAGTTTCGTTCACCGGCGCAAACAAAACTATTAGCGGAACAACGACAACGTTTCCCGAACTGCGCATTGAAGCAGGCTCTATTGATACGTTAAAAGTCAACACAAATTGCACTTCACTAAAACTGAAAGGAGGAAGTTCATCAAGTTATTTAGTTCACTCGGGAACAATTTCACTTTCGGTTAGCGGAACAGTAACTCTTGAGCAACCGACAGCAAGCAGCGTTACGCACGGATGGTATATCAATGCAGGAAGCGCAGATGTTTCCGGCGTAATTACACTTGGTGGCGCAAGCACAACAAGTTCACGTGTCTCCAGTATTGCAGTAACAAGCGGTTCACTTTCTGCAAACGGAGGAGTAAGTTTTACTTCGAATATCACTGCGGCAACGCAAGTGATTTCTGTTTCGACGGGAACGCTGACGTTTGCAAATGCATTGGCTTTGAATGCAGGAACGCTATCAATTTCCAGCACAGGAACAATCAATTTCAATGGTGGTCTCACTTTTGGAAGTTCGAACGCGCCTTCGTTTTCAACAGTTTCTGGAAGTAATTTGAATTTTGGCGGAGATGTTTCTGCGACGACAACGACGTTGAGTTTGAATTCAACTTCCAATTCTACGTTCACCAATTCTGCAAATGTTACGCCGAATTCCAGTATGACATTTGGGCACGTTACAATCGGAAATGGAAAAACCGTAACGTTTTCTACCGGTTCCGGAACGCTTTCGATTGCCGGAAATTTCGTATTGAACGGAACTATTGCAGGAACGCAGCCATTTACATTAAGCACTGCTTCAACAACAATAGACGGAACGGGTTCTGTTACCAATACCGGAACAATGACGATAAGTAATTCTCGTTCATTGTTATCTTCAGCAAATTTATCTTTTGCGGGAACGATTGCCTTGGGCAGCAGTATTACATTCACGAATAACGGAACGGTAACAACATCCGCATCCGGTGGAATTACCGGCGGAAACAGTTTGTCAACGTGGGTGAACGCAACCAATTCAGCGCTCTCCGTTTCAGGTCCCGTTTTATCAACAGGAATACTCACTGCATCTGCAAATCCTAACACTATTACGTACAACGGAACGGCACAAACAATAAAAGTGCCTTCGAGTTCAACGTATCATCATTTGATTTTATCGGGAAGCGGAAATAAAACTGCTGGCGGCGCTCTTACCGTAAACGGCGATTTTACAATCAATGGAAGTTCGTCATTTGTTGGCGGAACGTCGCTTACTCATACATTTCTTGGAAACTGGGTTGTGAATACGAATGCAGCAGCGCCGTTTTCTTACACAACGGCAAGCACGATTAATTTTAATACTCCCGGAACACCTGCCGCGACTTCGTTGAGCGGAACAACGTTATCGAGTATAGATTTGAATAACGTTACCTTGAACAACACCAGCGGTTTCAGTTCAAGCCACGATTTTTCTGCTTCGGGAAGTGTTACCGTTGCGAACGGAGTTACCTTTGCACCGTCTGCTGATATTGTTGTCAGCGGAAGCGGAACATTAACCGGAAATGGAACTGTTCGCGTAACACGAACTTCTCCATCTGCCGAAATGAATTCGCAATTCACCATAACAACAAAAACATTAACCAATCTCACTGTTGAATACAACGGAACTGCCGCACAATCAATCAGTGCATTGACGTACGGAGGTTTAAAAATTAACAACGCCAACGGCGTTTCGTTAGGTGGAAATGTTACGGTGAATGGCATCTTGACGTTGCAAAGTGGAAACATTTCAACTTCGTCCAATAAAGTTATTCTTGGTTCTTCAGGAAGTGTTTCGCGCACAAGCGGACACGTTGTTGGAAATTTACAGAAAACTGTTGCTACTGGTCCTTCATCGCTCACATACGAAGTTGGCGACGCATCGAATTATTCTCCCGTTGCTGTTACTTTTGGAAATGTTGCAACGGGTGGAAATTTGATTGCAAAAGTTACTGCAACCGAACATCCGAATATCGCTTCTTCTACAATCAATCCGGTTCGAAGCGTTAATCGTTATTGGACACTAACCAATAATGGAATGGTATTTGATAATTACAGCGCAACATTTAATTTCGTTGAAAACGATATTGATGCAGGCGCTGATGCTAACACATTTGACGTTCAGCATTACAATGGAAGTTGGTCAACTGCAACAACAGGAACACGAACTTCAACAAGCACCCAAGCGACCGGACTTACATCGTTCAGTGATTATGCAGTAGGAAAACCAATTGTTCAATACACGATTAATGCATCTGCAGGAAGCAACGGCTCAATTACTCCTTCGGGAAATATTTCTGTTACTGAAGGCGCAAGTCAATCGTTCACGATTGCGGCAAGTACGGGTTATCATATTGCAGATGTTCTTGTAGATGGCAATTCGCAAGGCGCAATTTCATCATATAATTTTACAAATATTTCCGATAATCATTCCATTTCTGCAACGTTTGCGATAGACCAATTCACCATAACCGTAAATGCTGGTGCGAATGGTTCGATTACACCAGGAACAACAACAGTAAATTACGGTTCGAATCAGTCGTTTTCGATTGCGGCGAATGTTGGTTATCATATAGTTGATGTTCTTGTAGATGGCAATTCGCAAGGCGCAGTAGCGAGTTACAATTTTGCAAACGTAACAGCGGCGCATACAATTTCTGCAACGTTTGCGATAGACCAATTCACCATAACTGTAAATGCTGGTGCGAATGGTTCGATTACACCGGGAACAACAACAGTAAATTACGGTTCGAATCAGTCGTTTTCGATTGCGGCGAATGTTGGTTATCATATTGTTGACGTTCTTGTAGATGGCAATTCGCAAGGCGCAGTAGCGAGTTACAATTTTGTAAACGTAACAGCGGCGCATACAATTTCTGCAACGTTTGCGATAGACCAATTCACCATAACTGTAAATGCTGGTGCAAATGGTTCGATTACACCGGGAACAACAACAGTAAATTACGGTTCGAATCAATCGTTTTCGATTGCGGCGAATGTTGGTTATCATATTGTTGACGTTCTTGTAGATGGCAATTCGCAAGGCGCAGTAGCGAGTTACAATTTTGCAAACGTAACAGCGTCGCATACAATTTCCGCAACATTTGCGATAGACCAATTCACCATAACCGTAAATGCTGGTGCAAATGGTTCAATTACACCGGGAACAACAACAGTAAATTACGGTTCGAATCAATCGTTTTCGATTGCGGCGAATGTTGGTTATCATATTGTTGACGTTCTTGTAGATGGCAATTCGCAAGGCGTAGTAGCGAGTTACAATTTTGTAAACGTAACAGCGGCGCATACAATTTCCGCAACATTTGCAATAGACCAATTCACCATAACCGTAAATGCTGGTGCGAATGGTTCGATTACACCGGGAACAACAACAGTAAATTACGGTTCGAATCAGTCGTTTTCGATTGCGGCGAATGATGGTTATCATATTGTTGACGTTCTTGTAGATGGCAATTCGCAAGGCGCAGTAGCGAGTTACAATTTTGCAAACGTAACAGCGGCGCATACAATTTCTGCAACGTTTGCGATAGACCAATTCACCATAACCGTAAATGCTGGTGCGAATGGTTCGATTACACCGGGAACAACAACAGTAAATTACGGTTCGAATCAATCGTTTTCGATTGCGGCGAATACGGGTTATCATATTGTTGATGTGTTAATTGATGCTGAAAATTCGCAAGGCGCAGTAACGAGTTATGATTTCACAAATGTTATTGCAAATCATACAATTTCCGCAACATTTGCGATAGACCAATTCACCATAACCGTAAGTGCTGGTGCAAATGGTTCGATTACACCGGGAACAACAACAGTAAATTACGGTTCGAATCAGTCGTTTTCGATTGCGGCAAATGTTGGTTATCATATTGTTGACGTTCTTGTGGATGGAAATTCGCAAGGCACAGCGGCGAGTTACAATTTTTCGAATGTAACAGCGTTGCATACAATTTCTGCATCATTTGCCATAGACACCTTTACTGTTACTTCTTCACTTATTGGAAGCAACGGAACAATTTCACCGTTAGGTTCAACGACTGTCAATTACGGTTCATCGCAATTCTATACAATAACACCGGACACAGGATACCAAGTAGATAGCGTTATCGTTGATGGTTCACTCGTTGATTCCACAACGAGTTATACATTTGATAACATCACTGCAAATCACACGATTGCAGTTAACTTCAAATTGCTACCGATTGTTGATACGGTACTGTATCGAACATTCAAGGCAAGCACATCAGATTTGGGAACCACCAAAGCAGTGAAACTCAAATTCAAAAATGGCGCACTCACTTCTGGCGAACCGAATATGATGACAGTGTTGGAAAATACATTTGCGCGTATTGGAAAAACGGGAACAACATTTCTTGGCGTGCCGCAAACCGACAAAGATTCATCGAAAAAATACGCATGGATTTTTGCCAAGAAAGCAGGAGATTTCGCAAAATACTATTCTATTACGCATACCGGACTTGGTTATCCCATTGATTCATTCCGACAAACAGGAAAGAAAGCCAAAAAACTTTCGAAAGCGTTAAAGCCCGATAAAAAATATAATAACCAAATGTGGGCAGAAGCGATGATGCTGCGTTTGAATATTCTCGCAAGTCAAGATAGCATTACGCCAAAAGGTTTCGGCGCATTAGTTTTGGATACTGCTGCGACATTGTTGGGACGAAATCTCGAAGGTCAAACACTTTCTTCCATCGCATCGTATCTTGATAGTTTGATGACGTATTGGGAAAGATTGGGCGTGAACGATACGTCGCTCAATATCACAGAACTTTCACTCTTTGCAACGGACGTGATAGGCAGAATAAACAACGGTTTCTCTACTGTAATGAACGCATCAAATTATATCATAGATACGAATGGTGTTACCAAAGGTGATTCTACTCTTGTCGGCAAAAAGAAAAACTCGTACGCCGTAACGTTACTCGGCTATGTTCCCGCAGAAAGTGTAGATATCGTACGCCGCGTTCCCGGAAAAACTGTTGAACCGTTTATTCCCGTTGTGGGATTCCGCGAAGTTCCCGGAGAATATGTTCTTGAACAAAACTTTCCGAATCCGTTTAATCCAACAACATCCATCGTTTTCTCTCTTCCTGAAGAAACGGAAGTAACGTTGAAAGTGTACAGTATTCTTGGACAAGAAATAGCGACACTCATCAGCAATAAATATCTTGACGCTGGTGAACATGAAATAACATTCGACGCAAGCAATTTATCAAGCGGAGTATATTTCTACCGAATGAATTTCGGCGACGGAACATATTCCACGATGAAAAAAATGTTGTTGCTGAAGTAATATTTGGCGATAACCATACGCATAACGAAAAAGCCGACTCATTTCCTTCCCCGAGTCGGCTTTTTTTTTCTCACACACATTTTGGTATGTATATTTACAGCGAATTTTTTAATCATTTTATTGTAAAAAAAATATGTTCATAAAACACTTACTCTCATTACTTATCATCCTCTTCATTTTTACCCATAATTCTTTTGCAGCTGGAAAATCATACGGAAAAAAAATCACGTTGAAAAAAACGACGAAGATTTCTCACATTCTTGCAGAGCCGAAAAAATTTGACGGGAAAAAAGTTCTCGTCGAAGGACCAATCGTTGACGTGTGCGAACATCGCGGTTGCTGGATGAAAATCGGCAGCGATAAAGAATTTGAAAGCATCAAGTTCAAAGTAGATGATGGCGTTATTGTTATTCCGATGGATGCCAAAGGAAAAAGCGCGCGCGCCGAAGGAATCGTTTCCGTGAAAACTACATCTGTTAGCGAGCAGATTGAACAAGGGAAAAAGCACGCGAAAGAAACCGGCGAAGAATTTGACGCTTCAACAATTACAGAACCGAAAACGGTTATTATGTTAAAAGGAGAGGGCGCCGTAATAAAATAAAACGACGTCATTTCTTCTGAACAGAAAAGCAAGATACGATAGGGAATGCAGTATTGCTTCCGTCGTTTTTTTCTTCTTAGAGAATATTTATGGGAATAGTTCGCAAATGGAATAATATCCTTCATCGCGACATCGGTTATATGATTGTCGCATTAACGCTCGTGTACGGAATTTCCGGAATCGCTGTTAATCACGTTCAGGATTGGAATCCCAATTTTTCGAAGGAACAAGAATTTCTTGCGATACAACCGATACACGGACAAACACGCGAGGAAATTATTCGCGAATCGTTATCGCAATTGCAAATTGCGGAAGAACCCGATAACGCATTTCGTCCCGATTCATCAACGTTGGAATTGTTCTTTGATGGAAAAACCTACACCATAGATTTACCAACAGGAAATGTACTGGTCGAAAAAATTCAGCAACGACGCGTGTTGTACGAAATGAATCAATTACACTTGAACGCACCTAAAGAATGGTGGACGTACATCGCCGATGTGTATGCGTTGAGTTTAATCATTGTTGCTATTACCGGTTTATTTGTACTGAAAGGGAAGAACGGAATTACTGGTCGCGGAGCGTGGCTCACAACTATCGGTATTCTTATTCCCGTCTGCTATTGGCTGTATTATTTGTATTTCTGATGCGATTGATGTTTGAAGTTCCGCAATATTTTCGTGTACTTTTTTCGTACGTGCAATGACACGTTCGCTCACGGCAACAGAAGAAAAAACCAGCGTTGCAAAATCGTCGCTGTACGGTGCAATTTTTATTACTGCGTTGAAAATTGTCGTGGGATTTTCGACAGGAAGTTTGGGAGTACTTGCCGAAGCCGCGCATTCTGCACTCGATTTTCTTGCCGCAGGAATTACGTTTATCGCAGTAAAAATTGCTGACAAACCTGCAGACAAAGACCATACGTACGGTCACGGCAAAGCAGAAAATTTTGCTGCACTTGTTGAAACGATTCTTCTTCTGGCAACGTGCATCTGGATTATCGTTGAAGCAGTTGAACGTTTGGTTTCACAAAAAGTACACATCGAAATTTCTGTGTGGGCGTTTGTGGTGATGGGAATTTCTATTGTCGTTGATATTTCGCGTTCGCGCGCATTGTATCGCGTTGCACAAAAATACAACAATCAGGCATTGGAAGCAGATGCATTGCATTTCAGTACGGATGTGTGGAGTTCTACGGTCGTCATTGCGGGATTGATATTTGCGTCGTTTGAAATGTGGGCGGCGGATGCAATCGCAGCAGTGATTGTTGCAATTATTGTAACAATGTTGAGTTACAAACTTGGCAGAAAAACCGTAGATGCGTTGATGGATAAAATTCCCGAAGGCGTGTACGAAAACATACATTTTGAAATTGAACGTCTTGCCGGAATTGAAAAAGTGTTGAGTCTCCGCTTGCGACAAGCGGGACCCAAACTTTTTCTCGATATTACGGTTGCACTGAAACGCACGCTTCCGTTTGAAGTTGCGCACAACATGGTTTCCACCGTCGAAGAAAAAATTTTATCGTTGTATCCCAATGCTGATTCTATTGTTCATGCAGAGCCGATAGAAACGCCGGAAGAAACATTCAACGAAAAAATTGCCATGCTTGTTGCTGCCGAAGGAATGTTGCCGCATCATATTCGCACGTTTTCGCTGGGAGAAAAAAACATTGTCGAGTTGCACATGGAATGTTCGAGTGCAAATGATTTTGTTACGGCGCATGCGATTTCCGAAAAAATAGAAAACTCTATTCGGAGAAAATATCCGCACGTAAGCGATGTACGTATTCATATCGAAGAAATATCGGCGCCGGCAAAAACCATTGATATTACGACAAACGCTCAAACAATTGTTCAACAACTTTGTACTATCGCGAAGGAAGAAACAACGGTACTCGCGTGCAAAAATATTTCCGTGTACCAACTGGAAAGCGGGAAACTCAAAATCGGAATGAACTGCACGTTTCAGAACGACCTCTCGCTCGATACCGTTCATTCGATAGTTTCGAAGATTGAAAATACAATTTACTCGAGCATTGCGAATGTTCAAACCGTCTTAGTGCATGCAGAACCTTCAATGACGTTCCGATGAAACGATGTACGCAAAGAAAAAAGATGCAAAAAAATTTCAGAATGTTTTTTTCCCTCTCTGAATTTTAGTACTTTTTTCCATAACTGCTCACGTTCTTTCCTACAGGGAGAAGAAATTGTTGGGCGGAAGGAACAGATTTCTCGTTCTTTTTTCAAAAAAAAATGTAACACTCAAGCAACGAGAAATCAATGATTACTATGTTATACAAACTTCTACTATACAAATACACACAACTCAAGAACAAAGGAATGATGTTCTGTACGAGAAGCATACTTTACATACAAAGTTTTTTTTCTATACTTTTCACTACGTATGCCAACGAAAGCAAAACGCTTTCTTCTCGTTTGAACGCCATCACTTATTTTTCAAATGATAATTTTACGGCATTATGCGAAAAGAAATTATTTTCAATGCTACGGATACAGAAACCCGTATTGCAATACTTGAAGAAGGGCGACTTGTCGAACTTCACGTTGAAACTCCGGAAAAAGAACACTATGTGGGAAACATTTATCTTGCAAAAATTGCGAAAGTTATGTCGGGAATCCGCGCCGCATTTATTGACGTCGGTTTGCAGCAAGATGCGTTTCTCCATTTTTCCGATGTCGGTTCCACCAGCAGTGATTATACCCATCTCTTAGACGAAGAAGGCGAAGTTGATTTGATGGACGATGACGAAGAAGAAAACGAAACGCATACTTCTTCTTCTCAAAACTATCAACAGCAAAATACTCAACGTCGTCAACGAAACAACTCTCCAAGTGAATCTCCGACGGAGGGAGAGCCGTACGAACAACTTGTTCGCGGCGATAGTATTCTTGTACAGGTAACGAAAGAACCAACGGGAAATAAAGGAGTGCGTGTAACTTCTGAAATTTCACTTCCCGGAAGATTTCTTGTACTCCTTCCTTTCCGAAAAACGATTGGTGTTTCCAAACGAATGACCAATTTTAAAGAGAAGCGTCGCTTGCGTTTTCTGGTGCGAAGCATTCTTCCGCGCAATGAGAACTTGGGCGTAATTATTCGTACCGTAGCAATGGAACAAGATGAAGAAATTCTGCGTCAAGATTTAAAATCACTCATTGATCAATGGCACGAAATTGAAAAAGAAATTAAAGTCGGAACGCCGCCAAAGTTAGTGTATAAAGATGTGGAATCTACACACGGCGTACTCCGTGATTTACTTACTCCCGATGTGGAACGCATTGTGTGCGATTCCAAAAATGTCTTTCGTGAAGTTCGTTCATATTTGCAGTCGAATCAGCCGGCGTTGTTGGAAAAAGTGGAACCGTATAAAGCGCGTGAACCGGTTTTCGATGTATTCGGCATCGAAAAAGAATTGACCTTTGCGATGCAGAAAAAAGTTCCGTTGCGCAGCGGAGGTTCGATTGTTATTGAACCGACGGAAGCAATGGTTGTCTGCGATGTGAACACGGGACGTTTCGCCAAAAAACAAGACCAAGAACTGAATTCGTTGCAAACAAATTTGGAAGCGGCGCGCGAAATTGCTCGGCAACTTCGACTCCGCGATTTAGGAGGAATTTGCGTGATAGATTTTATTGATTTGCAAGACGAGCGCAATCAGAAAAGAGTTCTTGATGAGTTACGAAAAGAATTGCGAAAAGACCGCGCCAAAACTACGGTGCTTCCAATGTCGGAATTTGGTATCTGCGAAATGACGCGGCAACGCATTCGTCAAAGCGTGCTTCATTCGTTTTCGGAACCGTGTCCTCTTTGTCAAGGCGTAGGAATTGTTATTTCCAAAGCAACGGTTTCTAACAATATTGAACGATGGATTCGCAGATACAAAGCGGATAACCGCGGGTTCAAGCGATTTATTCTTGAAGTCAATCCTGTTGTTTCAGAATTTTTGCATCACGGATTGCCTAGCAGAATTTTACAAATGATGTTGAAATACCGCGTACATATAAAAGTTGAGCCGACAGAAAAACTTGCTCAACACGATTTTCATATTCTTCTTACCAAAAATAAAGAAGATATCACTTCTAAATACGATAAAAATTAACAAGAAACTTTATTTATGAAATTATTTCTCGATACGGCAAGCGTACAGGAAATACGCGACGCCGCAAGTATGGGACTTGTTGACGGAGTTACAACGAATCCGAGTCTCGTAGCAAAAGAACAAAAACCATTCAACGAAATCTTAAAAGAAATTTGCACCATCATCAAAGGTGATGTCAGCGCAGAAGTAACAGCAATTGACGTTGACGGAATGTTGAAACAAGGTCGCGAACTTGCAAAAGTTGCCGATAACGTTATCGTCAAAGTTCCGCTTATTAAAGAAGGACTTGTTGCCGTTCAAAAATTTAAAGCGGAAGGAATTCGTTGCAACGTTACGCTTTGTTTTTCGCCGAGTCAAGCGTTGCTCGCAGCAAAAGCGGGAGCGTACATCATTTCTCCGTTTGTCGGAAGATTAGACGACATCAGCGAAGATGGAATGAATTTGATTTCGCAAATTCTTCAAATCTACGATAACTACGGGTTTGAAACGCAAGTGCTTGTTGCAAGTTGTCGTCATCCATTGCACATAGTTGATTCTGCAATGATGGGAGCGCATATCGCAACAATGCCATTCAAAGTGTATGACCAACTCATCAAACATCCACTCACGGATATCGGTTTGCAAAAATTTTTGGAAGATTGGAAAAAAGCGAAATAGCAAATTGTTATTGGTAATTAGTCATTTGTCATTAGTAAACCGCGAACAACGAATGACTAATTACCAATGACGAATGACCTTCAAAAGAATTTATTGCAGAAAAATTTTACTTTGAAGACAACTTCTTTTTACAACATCCACAAACAACTCAACGCAAAATTGGTTGAGTTTGCGGGATTTGAAATACCGGTTTCGTACACGAGCATAATTCAAGAACACAACGCGGTTCGCAATTCTGTCGGCGTGTTCGATGTTTCGCATATGGGAGAAATTGAAGTGCGCGGAAAAGATGCGTTTGCGTTTGTCAATTACGTTACAACGAACGATGTTTCCAAACTTGAGAATGGAAAAGTGCAATACTCCGCGCTCTGTTACGACGATGGCGGAATTGTTGACGATTTGCTCGTGTATCATTGCGGCGATTACATTCAACTTGTCGTGAACGCATCGAACAAAGACAAAGATTTTGAATGGTTGAAATCCAACGCGAAAAATTTTTCTGTAGAACTCATAGATAAGAGCGATGATATTTCACTTCTTGCAATTCAAGGAAAAAATTCTCTCGCAACGCTGCAGAAAATTTCTTCGGTTGATTTATCGCAGTTAGAATATTACACATTCTCATTTGGAAAAATCGCCGGCGTTGATGCTTTGATTTCCCGAACGGGTTACACGGGCGAACTCGGCTTTGAATTATATTTTTCTGCGAAGGAAAACGATTCGGAAAAATTGTGGAATGCAATTTTCGATGCGGGAAAAGAATTTAATATTCAACCGTGTGGACTTGGTTCACGAGATTCGCTTCGTTTGGAAATGGGATTTTGTTTATACGGAAACGACATTGACAAAACCACAACACCGCTCGAAGCATCGCTTGGTTGGATTACAAAATTGAATAAAGTAGATTTCATCGGAAAAAATATTTTGCTTCAACAACAAACGCAAGGATTGAAACGAAAACTTGTCGGGTTTGTTTTGGAAAACGAAAAAGCGATTCCGCGACAACATTATGCAATTCATTCCGACGGAAGACATATCGGCGAAGTTACGAGTGGAACAATGTCGCCAACGTTGAACAAAGGAATTGGAATGGGTTACGTTGCAACAGAACATTCCGCGATTGGAAATTCAATTGATATTATGATTCGCAACAAACAAGAAAAAGCAACGATTGTGAAATTACCGTTTATCCAGAAATAATTATGCAAGAACTTCATTTACAAAAAGTCGTAGAAAAAAGCGGAGAATTATTTTTGAAAGATTTACCATTTAAGAAAGGTCAAAATCTTGATTTGATTGTGTTTCCCCATTCAGCAAAAACGAATGGTAAAAAGAAACTTACCGCCGCAGAACTTCTCAATTCAGAACTTGTCGGTCTTTGGAAAAACCGAAACGACATTGACGATTCGGTTTCCTTTGCACGAACATTGCGTGAAAAAGCGCAGAAGAGAGAAAAATGATTTTTGTTGATACTGATGTAATGGTAGATATTTTGCGAGAATATCCTCCGGCGTTACATTGGCTCGCATCTCTTGCCGACGAAGAAATTGTTCTCTCCGGATTTGTTGTGTTGGAATTGCTCCAAGGTTGTAATAATAACCGAGAAGTAAAATTGCTCGAAAGGAAATTGGAAAACTATCACATCGTTTGGCTTTCAAACACAGATTTCAACATTGTTTTATCTACGTTTGCTAAATACTATTTGAGTAACGGCATTGGAATTATTGATACTATAATTTCGCAAACTGCAATAAGTTTAAATACGATTCTCCACACGTTTAACCAAAAACATTACGAAGCGATTCCTCATTTGAAATGCACTCAACCATATTCGAGAAAAAAGTAAAATGAAAGTTGACATTCATTTCTTTCCGCAAAACATCGAAGAACTTCTTCTGAAAGAAAAGACCGTTGTCGTTGTTGACGTACTTCGCGCAAGCACAAGTATTGCAACGGCGATTTACAATGGCGCAAAAGAAGTTGTTCCCGTTACGACTGTTGCCGAAGCCGGAAAAATTGCATCGAATACCGGCGGAAGCGTTATTCTCGGCGGTGAACGAAACGGCGTAAAGATTGAAGGATTTCACGTCGGCAATTCTCCTTCGGAATATTCGGAAGAGAAAGTGAAAAACAAAACCGTCGTGTTCACTTCAACGAATGGCGCAGTTGCGTTAGTGAAAACAAAATTTGCAAAATATTCTCTTGTCGGAAGTTTCGTCAATGTTTCGCTCGCTGCGGATTTTCTGTTGCAGCAGAATCAAGACTTTATGATTATTTGCGCAGGAAAGCAACACGCATTTTGCATTGAAGATACGGTATGCGCGGGAATGATTATCAATAAAGTTGCAGAACGTGCGCCGATTGAACCGACTGATGCCGCCGTTGCTGCGCTTGCATTATACGATAACTTTGGAAGAACCATTTTGGAGATGCTGCAAAATTGTGAACACGGTTTATACTTGCAAGAAATCGGTTTCGAAAATGATTTGGAAATTTGCGCTGCAGTAGATTCGCTTCCCGTTCTTCCCGTGTATGCCAACAATGCAATTCACGCGTGGAAGGTAGAGAACAAGCCGCTGTTGGCGTAAAAAAATATTTTTTCAATGCAATTCATTCAACAACTCATCAAAAACTATCAACCGGAAAAAGTAATTTTATTCGGTTCACGCGCAACAGGCAATTTCCGCGAAGACAGCGATTACGATTTTTTGATTATCAAAGAAACATCAACGCGACGATTGAATAGACGAGAAGAAGCGCTTGCAGGCATTGAGCGTAACGAACCCACTGATGTATTAATTCTTACCCCGTGGGAAGTTCAGTATTTGCTCGAGAGAGATTCTCAATTTATCAAAGAAATTTTTGAAACGGGAAAAGTGATTTATGAGAGAAAATAATCCGTGGATAAAATATGTCGAAGATGATTTTGGCGTGCTTCTGGAACTTGAAGATTCGGAATTTCACCGCTCCATTTGCTTTCTCACGGAGAACCGAGTAAAGATGATGCAATTCGAGCAACAAGAATTGCAAGAGAAGTGTACGAATTAGTAAAGACAAGAATTTAAGTAACGACCATCCGTCTTTTTTACTTTGGCAAAAAAGAAAAACCAAAAACAAAAACCCGATTCATCTCCGCGGCGACGATGGCAAATTTTTTCCGTCGTGTTGATGCTTGCGGCGTTGTTTCTCATCGTAAGTATCGTTACGTTTTCCGATGACGATATTCGCATCGTTGAAGGCCGCTCGTTCTTTTCGCTTTTCTCATCTTCGTTTTCTTCCGAAATGCCAATTAAAGTTCACAACTCGCTTGGACTTTTCGGCGCGTGGGTTGCAATTGTTTGCATTACGTTTTCTCTCGGTTATCCTGTCATCGCATTTCCGCTCTTGATTTTATTGTGGGGAAGCACGATTCTCTTTCGCTGGAACACAATGAAACTTGTTGTGTTCACCAGTTACACAATTATTTTTGCTCTGTTGCTTTCTTCTCTGTTTGGAATTTTGCCGCGCGTGTTTCTTACGATGCAACTTTCATCATCGTGGAGCGGAATTGTCGGCGCGTATTTAGCCGAAGGTTCCATAAAATTTCTCGGCAACATCGGCGCGTTACTGGCAACGTTCACGGGACTTTTCATCACGTTTGCGCTTGCGGCGAAAATAGATTTGTTCCGCGCGGCGCAGGGAATGAAATCCGCAACCGCAACTTCTTTCCACTGGATGAAAGAAAAATTTTCCAAAGAAGAAAGCGCGGATGAAGAACACGACGATTCATTTTTCAGCATAAAGAAAACCGATGACGAAATAGAACGAGAAAACGAAGACGAAGAGGACGACGAAGAATTATTTGACGAAGAAGGATCCGAAGAAAAAGAAGAACAAACAATTGCGGCGCCCATCATTGAAATTAGAAAAGAACCGGAACCGAAGAAGACGGTTTCGCACCAAAAGAAAGAGCGCCAACAACTGCGCGAAACGGAAACAATCAAAGGCGCATCACCGGAAGACCAACTTGATTATGTTCTTCCTTCGGTGGATTTGCTGGAGCCGACGAAAAAACAGGAAGAAATTTCCAAAGATGAACTTGAAGCGAATGCAGAACTGGTGAAAACCAAACTGGCAAATTTCGATGTGAACATTGAAAAAGTTGCGGTTACACCGGGTCCCGTTGTTACGTTGTATGAACTTACGCCCGCAACGGATGTGAAGATAAGCCGCATTGTTGCGCTTCAGGACGATTTGCAACTTGCGCTTTCTGCTCGCGGTATTCGTATCATTGCACCCATTCCCGGAAGAAACACTGTTGGTGTTGAAATTCCGAATCGTAATCCTTCCATTGTTCAATTGCGTAGCATTATTAACTCGTCGCGATTTCAGGAATCGAAAGGAAAACTTGTATTGGGAATCGGGAAAACAATTTCGGGAGAAATTTATGTTGATGATTTATCCAAAATGCCGCATTTGTTGATTGCTGGCGCAACAGGTTCGGGAAAAAGCGTCGGCATCAATACGATTGTGATGAGTTTGTTGTACAGAATGTATCCGCACGAATTGAAATTTGTTATCGTTGACCCGAAAAAAATCGAGATGTCGCACTATGCAGCGTTGCGAAATCATTATCTTGCTGTGTCGCCGGATATTGACGAAGATATTATTACCAATTCGAACAACGCAGTCATTGTGCTGAAATGCTTAACGTTTGAAATGGATACGCGGTATGATTTATTAGCCAATGCTGGTGTTCGCAATGTTTCCGATTACAATGAAAAATTTAATGCAGGAAAAATTTCTGTTGCTCCGGAAGATGAGAACAGAATTCGCCATCGTCGGTTGCCGTATATTGTTGTTGTCATTGACGAACTCGCCGATTTAATGTTAACAGCGGGAAAAGACGTGGAAACTTCGATTGCGCGACTTGCCCAAATGGCGCGCGCCGTCGGCATTCATCTTGTGCTTGCAACACAACGTCCTTCCGTTGACGTAATTACCGGCGTCATCAAAGCGAATTTTCCCGCGCGCATTGCGTATCAAGTTGCAACAAAAATAGATTCGCGCACGATTCTCGATATGAACGGCGCGGAACAACTCATCGGACAAGGCGATATGTTATTTCTTCCGGGAAGCAATCCGAAACCGATGCGCATGCAGAACGCATTTGTTTCAACAGAAGAAGTTGAACGCGTTACGGATTATATAGCATTACAACCGGGATATGCAGAACCGTATCAACTTCCGTCGTCGGCGGAGAAAAAACAAACGGGATTAAATGGAGAAGAAATAACGGGATTAGATGACGAACTCATCGTTGAAGCCGCACATCTTGTTGTTACGCACCAGCAAGGTTCTGTTTCGCTGTTGCAGCGGCGACTGGAAGTAGGTTACGCGCGCGCGGGAAAATTGATTGACGCTCTCGAAAAAATCGGTGTTGTTGGTCCTCACACGGGAAGCAAAGCGCGTGATGTTCTGATTGAAACAGAAGAGGAACTTTCGAGAATATTAGAGAGTTGGAACATACGGTAACAATGAAAAATTTTCAGTTAAAAACTAAAAGGTGGTTCGAGGTTCGAGGTTTGAGGTTTGAGAAAAAATTACGAATGACGAATTACAAATTACAAATGACAGTTATTAGTTATTTGTTATTAGTCATTTGTTTCTTCTCTTTCCTCCCCGCTCCCCGCTCCTTGCTCTTCGCTCAAACCGATGTTGCGCAAAACATTCTCCAAAAACTTTCCAAGAAATACGAAACAATCAAGGATGCCACACTTGATTTTTCGCAAACAATTCGTATTGGAGTGATGAAGCGAGAACAATCGTTTGAAGGAACGCTGACGATGAAACGCGATAAGAAATATCGCATTGAACTCGAGCAACAAACTATTGTTACGAATGGGAACATTGTTTGGTCGTATTCAAAAGCGAATGAGCAAGTGTTGATTGATTCGGTGAAAGATGACCCGAAAAATTTTTCTCCCGAAAAAATATTGCTGCACGCGCCCGAAAATTTTTCTTCCACATTTCTCAAAACGGAAAAACTTGACGGAAAACAAATGAGCGTTGTGAAACTAACTCCGAAAGATGAACGCTCGTTTATTGCTTCGATGAAAATATGGTTTGATGCCGCAGATTCTCTGATGAAAAAAGTGGAGGTGGTGGACATGAATGAAAATTTCACGCAGTATATTGTGAAGAAAATTTCCCTCAATAAAAATGTTGGCGATGCAGTATTCAACTTTGCAATTCCTGAAAATGTTGAAGAGATAGATTTGCGATGAGTGAAACAATAAAAACAGTACTGAAATACGGCGTAAGTTTTTTGCTTACGGGAGGATTTCTCTTTCTTGCGTTTCGCGGAACCGATTGGAATGCGCTTGTAAATTCAATGCGAAGCGCGAATTACTGGTGGATGCTGGTGATGTTCGCCGTACTGATGTTGAGCCACGCAGTTCGTGCGTATCGCTGGAAATATTTTCTTGCGCCGATTAAAAAGAATGTTCGCTACCGTAATTTATTTTCTTCGCTGATGATAGGATATATGGTGAATAATTTTCTTCCGCGCGCCGGCGAATTCGTGCGTCCGTACACGATTGGAAAACTCGAAGGATTTTCGCGAAGTTCAGCGTTGGGAACGGTGGTGATGGAGCGGCTTATTGATTTTCTTTCGTTCATCGTTCTTGTTGCATTCATTCCGCTTGCATATTCCGGTCCATTGACGGAGCAATTTCCATGGCTTGTTGAAACGAGTGTTATCTTGAGTGTTGTAACGCTTTCTGCCATTGGTTGCATTCTTCTTCTTCTTTCGCGAAGAGATATGGTGTTTCGCGCGTTTGGGTTTCTTTCGCAATGGATGCCGAAACCAACTGCAGAAAAAATTGAACAGATAACGCATAAATTTCTTGACGGTTTTCTTTTCTTAAAAGAACCAAAACACTATGCGATGATTTTGCTGACAAGTATTCTTGTGTGGCTTCTTTACATCATTATGATGTGGGTTGCATTTTTTTCATTTCAGGAAATGAACAACTCCTTGCTCGATTTTAGTGCGGCGCTCGTGTTGCAAGCGATGTCCAGCATTGGCGTTGCTATTCCTACTCCGGGTGCAACGGGCTCATATCATTTAATTACAATTCAATCGCTCACGCGTTTGTACGGAATAGAGGAAACGATTGCGCGCAGTTATGCGACGCTTACGCATGCTGTTGGATATGTAGGCGTGGTTGTTGTCGGATTGTATTATTTTATCCGCGACCATTTACGCGTTTCCGAAGTACTGCAAGAAAATATTTCCGTTGAAGAATCGAAATAACAATTTCATTTCGGAAAGCGCGCGAATGTTGTTTCATTGCGCGCTGTTTGTTCATTGCACGGTTCCGCTTTTTTCACAAACCACTCATACGGCAAAACCGGCTTTGCCATCAGGAAAAAATTTGTTTCAGAATGTTTCAGTAAGTTTTTCTGCTGGAATGGGAGTCTCGCTCATCAGTCTTCCCGATATTGCCGATTACATCAATTCCAACAATCCCGAAGAACGCGCGGATGAATTTAGAGGAGTTCCCGATTTTTTTTCTTCCGTAGAAATTTTTCTCACAACATCTTTGGGCGCAAAACTGGAATACGAGTATATGTTCACGTCGTACAATGCATTGCAAAATGATTTTTCCCGCAACGAAAATATTGAATGGCACATGCCGACACTGATTGTGCAACAGTTGTTTCCTTCCGATTATTCCATATTGAAATTAGGTGCAGGAGTTGGTTATCATTGGGGGAAAGTGAAAGAAACGTATTATGGATTTTCCACTGAATATCTGTCGTACGGAATCGGTGTGAAATGCGAACTGGAGGGAAATACCGCTCTCAGCGAACATTTGTTTGCATATTTTGTTGCAGATGTGCGCATCAATTTTTACGGAACCCTTCGCTCGCGTGAAGGAAGAACGATGAATATTAAATACAAAGAATGGGATAACAGCATAATTTACCGCGCAGCAACACTCAATTTTTTTTCGTTGGGTTTCAAGTTAGGAGTGATTTTGTACACGTAATGCGAGCAAAGAACAATGAGGAGAATTTTTTCGAAAGAAATATAGAACATAATTTTTTTCGTGAAATCCATGCGCCTGTAGTTCAATTGGATAGAACGTTGGCCTCCGGAGCCAAAGGTTTCGGGTTCAAATCCCGACAGGCGTACTTTTTCAGAATGATTTTCTGAATTATTAAGAAGAAGAAATTTTTATTTTTTTTCTCGTAACGCTTGACAAAGTTTTTGAAGTTGTGTATATTTTCACGCAATAAAATTCAAAACAAGAGTTTTTTTCTAATTCATTTAATTCAATTCATATACTTATGGAGTTAAAAAACATGGTTAAAAATATAATATCTCTCTTTACGTTACTCGCAGTTGTAAGTTCAATGACATTTTCTGCTGGTTCTAAATTTCTCATAACGAATAAGCCTAAGAAAGCGGCAATTGAAATTCCTTCAACTTCTGTTATCAATCCTTCCGGTACCCGAAAATCAAGCCCAAGTCAAGATAGTCCCTTTGATTTAACTTGGGTATTGATGGATAGTATGCCGAATGTGTATGGTACATCCAGTGCTGATATCAATCCGTTGGCTTACGATCCTTGGTGCAACGCAATTGCAATGATTCATCGCGGCGCAATAAATTACGACCCGCCAAATCCAACTACGGGAAGTTTATGGTACGGAAAATCCACCGATGAATTTGCAACGTGGCAACGCGTTGCAAAATTAAACGCAGACGTTGACCAATACGGTCGTTATCCCAGTTCAGCGATTTCCAATCCGGGACACTCAAGCGACCCATCTAGTACAATTTATGAATATTCATTTCCTCATCTTACCGGCGGTACTGCATTTGGAACACTCGGATATGGGCTTGATCCGTTTGGCGCCGGCACACCATTTACAACTCTGTATCTTGGATCCGGCGACTATTTAGCGAATACGTGGATTACTGCATCCGACGACGGCGAACCCAACGTGTATTTTATCGTAGAACGTTCAACGACTCCAACAACTCTTGAATTTTGGAGAACTACAAACCAAGGAGAAACTTGGGCTATTGCTTCTTCTTGGAGTTCAGAAATTGACGAGCTGTACAATTCGAGAGTTCATTGCAAAGGAAATACTGTTTATGTAGAAGTAACTACTCTTCCCACTGGCGGAGACCACTTATTGATGAAAATCAATAAGTCCACGGATAAAGGTTCTACGTGGAGCGGTTGGGAAACAGTTGATTGGAGAGCGATTTCTGCATTATCTGCTTATGATGGCTTTGGTACAAGTGATAGAAGAATCGCTCACGATTTCGTTGTTGATGCAAACGGCAATGAACATATTTTCTTTACTGCTCTTGATACTAACGCAACAACTGGCGGTTTTGATATAGTCGAAGTTTATCGTGATGGTGCAAGTTGGTCATCGTACGTTGTTGCTCCACGTAAGAAATCATTCAAACCGGGATTTTCCGATTTAAAGCAGATGGACAACGAACTTTTCGCTTCCATAAGCGAAGATAGAAATGCAATTGTAGTAAAATGGATTGACGCGCCGGTTGAAGGCGATACGATGAATACGGACATATTTACACGAGGAAGAAAAATTGACCAAACGTATGGTCCAATTCAAAACCAAACACAAACGGGCGGTGATTTCGGACGCGAAATGTCAACTCATATTGCATCACGATTTGAGAATGTTGCTCCTAATCACACTTCGTACGTGTATTTGTCAAAAACAGAACAACTTGACGCAACGGTAACTGACCCCAATTTAGATGATGGGCAGCCATGTGCATTATGGGGAGCAAAAGCGATGGTGGATTTCACTCCTCAAGGAGTAGTCGTCAACGAACGGGAATCTGGAATTCCAGCAGGATATTCACTATACACGAATTATCCGAATCCATTTAACCCAACGACAAAAATTGCATTCGATATACCGAACGCTTCCAATGTTACACTGAAAGTGTACGATGTAACCGGGAAAGAAGTTGCAACGTTGTTCGATGGTTATCAGCAAGCGGGTAAATACGAAGCAACGTTTGACGCATCGAAACTTGCGAGCGGTATTTACGTTGCGAAAATGCAAGCGGGAACATTTACCGCAAGTCAAAAAATGATTTTGGCGAAGTAATATCTTATTTTGGGAGAGGCTCCTTTTTTCACAGAGAAGGAGCTTCTCGCTTTTTTTATTGTTTTACGGTTTGATGTATTGTTGTACTCGTCGTTTTTGAAATGGTATCTTTTTTACTAAAGGCGATGTTCGCATTGTTTTTTTTCTGTGCATCTTTTTCCTTTGCACAAGTTAAACATTGGACAAGTTTTCGCTCAAGAAATTTTCAAGAAGATGTTCAGAAAGAAATGCGATTTCTTTTTTCAAAAAAAGAACAAAAAAAATTTACCTACACAAAGTTTGGTTCAGGAACTCCTACAGGTATTTGGGGATATTGGGATTTTCAAAGTTATGGCGCGCCGACAAATTTTATTGAAGCAAACCCCAATTCCCCGAACCACATACACTCAATTATGACGGTTAAATACGATTCAGGCGATGGAATTACTTCTCCATCGCGCCGAATGTCATATTCGTACAGTTCCGATGGCGGTTCTTCGTGGAGTGCGGTAATGTCTGATTCACAAACATATCTTCCATCTTCAGTTCGTTCTGGTTTTGGTTCATTACAAGTTGCATCAACCACTGGGATTCCCCACATAGTAACGCAAGCGCGTTTAAGCGGACAAACTGCGATGCAAACAATTGTCTATGCAGACGAAACGGAAGGTGCGCGGAATTTCACAGAACTTGTATCGCCGATGCTGGGAACATCGAATGACCAACCGGTTTGGCCCAACAGCGTATTTACTTCATCGGGTTATCTTTCCATTGTGGGAGGAAGAGTCAATGCTTCGACACTTCATACAACACGAATGGCTCCGAATCAAACATTTGATAATTGGTCAAGCGCGTTTGCCGTTGGAGATGACCGTCGCTCTCTTGTTGTCAGCGGCGTTGGAGGAAAAGTTGCATTGATAACATACAGCAGTGCATTTGACGGTTTATATTTCTATGAATCTACGGATGAAGGAAACACGTGGGGAACTCAGCAACTGATTTATCATACAGGGATCATCGGACAAGATACGTTTACAACGCAATGGACGGGATTTGATGCAATGTACGTTAACAACGATTTGTATGTTGTTTTTGGAATCGGTCAAGCAGTGTTTGATTCCTTGGGTTCATTGAAAGGAGTTGCCATCAATTCGAAAGTGAAAATTGTGTTGTGGAAAAAAAGTTTGAATTCGATTTCCATAATCATAGATAAGAACAACACACCGGGAACGATACTTGATTCGCTTTCTTCGTCAACCAAAGCGCAATTGAATCATTCGTTTGCTTTGAATTTTCCCGTAATAGGCAGAACCTCAGGTGGAACTCTTATTGTTGCGTGCGATTATTTTCAACAAGGAGTTACCGATGGCGAAGGATGGAATTACAGCGATATTGTCGTTTGCGCCACAACCAATAACGGAACAACATGGACGCAAGTTGTCAATGTTACCAATTCACCAACGATAGACGAGCGATATGTTGGTATTTCTACGTTTAATCCCAATGGATGGGCGTATTTACAATTTCAGGAAGACGAAATTCCCGGCACATCGTTCTCGGGAGATAATCGTCCTGTTTCGCGCAATTACCAAAAATTTTTGAAATTCAATTTGAGTTTGTTATCCATCTCGGAACAAAATCAAAAACCGAAACGATTTTCTCTTTCACAAAATTATCCGAATCCGTTTAACCCTTCGACTTCAATTTCTTTTACGTTGCCAAACGAAACGAACGTGACTTTAAAAGTATATAATATTTTGGGAAAAGAAATTGCAACATTGGCGAATGAACGACGAAGTCAAGGCGAGCATACAGTCGTGTTCAACGGAAATAAATTTTCCAGTGGTGTATATTTTTATAGAATACAAACGGGACGCTATTCGGAAATGAAGAAGATGGTTTTAATCAAGTAACGATTTTTTTTAAATTCTTAACATAACATTTATTAACAATTAACTTAGGAATCGTTTATGAAGAAACTCATAATAACTTTTCTCTTATTTGCGGGAGTGATGTCATTCGTAACTCCAAACGTTGTTTATTCACAAAGCGCTGTTGGAAAATTACAAGGAAAAATTTCCGATGCTGAAACCGGAGAAGCACTTGTAGGCGCGACAGTACTTATCGAAAATACACAAGTCGGCGCAGCGACCAATTTGGAAGGAATGTATGTCATTCTCAATTTGCAACCGGGAAACTACACGGTAAAAATAAGTTATCTCGGATACCAAACGCAACGAATCGAAGGAGTTCGGATTGTTTCTGGTATTACGAAAGATTTGGATGTAAAACTAAAACCTACAGGCGTTGAAGTAACGGAAATCGTTATTATGGCAGAACGTCCGCTCTTTGAAGCAAAATCCACGAACACTGTGAAAGTGTACGATACAAAAGAAGTATCACAAATTCCGATACGCGGAGTTGAGCGTGTTGTAAGTTTGCAAGCAGGCGTTGTTTCTGCCGAAGGAAGTGGCGGTGTTGATGGAAATTCTACTGTCAACGTGCGCGGCGGAAGAGGTAACGAAGTGCTTTACATCGTTGATGGTGTTCCTCAAAACAGTGTACTTACCGGTGAAAACAGAAGTCAAGTAAGCGACCGCGCCATCGAACAAATTTCATTTCAGGTCGGCGGTTACGAAGCAAAATACGGACAAGCGCAAAGCGGCATTGTTAACATAACGACGCGTTCGGGAGGTGCAAAATACAATGCGTACGCAGAAGCGGTTACGAGTTCGTTCACGGATGATTTTGGATATAATCAATACACAATGAATCTTTCTGGTCCCATTATTCCCGGAGAATCAAAACACACGTTATTTTTATCTGGCGAACGCGGATGGTTTCAAGATTCAGACCCGAGCGCCGTTGGGTTAGATATTCCGTCGGCAAATTTAAAATCGAATTCGTTGCCGAACAATTCTGCATCCGTTTGGAGATTTTCTGCAAAGACATTTCATAATCTTGATTTTTTAACTGCTCGTGTCAGTACCAATATCAATTCGCGCAACGGTCGTGAATATACTCACTTGTACGCGAAATTAAACCAACAACATAGTCCGCGGTTTGAAGATTTCAATCAAACGTTCAGTGTAAGACTCAGTAAAGATTTCGACACAAAAACGTTCTTGAACGTCAACGTAGGATATAAGCAGTTTGATAGAGAGCGTGGCGACGGATTATGGTTTGATAATGTGCTTGCTTATGGCGATACATCGTTAAACAAGGAATTGGAACTTCAAGGTTCAAATCTTTCGAGAGAAGCAATCGGAGTGTTTTACAAAAAAGGAAGAGTGTTCAATTCGTTCCAGAAAACCAAGAATACAACAATGACCGTTGATGTGGATTTCTTTACGCAAATGGATAAACATTTATTTGAAATTGGTACAGGATTCTGGTCTGAAAACATACGATATTTATCGTTTAATCCATTATCGCTTGCGATAGATAAAGGCACGAAAACTCTCGATGAACGATTCAGACTTCGCAATCCGTTCACCTACGGATGGTGGATTACCAATAACGGAGAATTCCGCGAGACAGGAGACGATGAAATTGATCCTGTTACAGGATACAAAATCGCTCCCAAAAAACCTCTCATTATGTATGCATATATCCAGGACAGATACGAATTGCAGGATTTGGTATTGAATGTTGGATTACGATTCGATTATATCAATACCAAAGCAGATGTGCTGAAAGACGAATTGCTTCCATTTGCATTCGGGGACCCCGAGAAATATGACCCGTTGGATTTCGAAGAAGCAAAAGCGGAGCAATTTATCAGTCCAAGAATCGGTTTAGGATTTCCCGTAACTGCAACAACAGTATTTCACGCTCAGTGGGGAAAATTTATTCAGAATCCACGACTCTTGGATGTATATACCACACCGTTTGATTTGCAAGACTTGATACGCGATAATAATTTACCCGTGAACACAGGACACGTGAGCCCAGAGCGAACAACACAATATGAAATCGGATTACGACAAGTTTTGAGCGAAAATCAAGCGGCGCTCAATGTTACTGCATTCTATAAAAACACGCAGAATTTAACGAACAATACAACGCGTTTTTATCAAAGACAAGTTGGCGGGCAAACGTTGAGATATTACGGACCATCCAATTTTGATTTTGGAACAGTAAAAGGAATGGCGTTCACGTTAGATATTCGAAAAATCAGTTACTTTTTTGCTTCAATTAATTACACACTTTCGCTTGCCGAAGGAACAGGTTCTTCAACATCATCTTCATCAACAGCGACATTTCGCAATGATGACGGCGAAGTTCCTATTGTTATCGCTCCGCTGGATTTTGACCAACGACATACCGGAACAATTAATTTTGGTTTCGTTACCAACAAAGGAGAACTTGGTGTTTTTGAAAACGTTGCTTTGAATGTACTTACGTCATTTAACAGTGGACGTCCATATACTCCGTTACAATCGCAAAATTTACTTGCGGGAAGTTCCAATTATGGCGACACCAAAGGATACGTCAATTCTGCGTATGGACCTGGAACGTTTTTAGTCAACTTAAAACTTGAAAAAACGCTTCAGTACGATAAACTGACATTGACACCGTATCTCTGGGTGGAAAATCTTTTCGATGCAGATAACGTTGTGGATGTGTATCGCTCAACAGGAAGTCCGTACACAACCGGATGGTTGAATTCGCCGGAGGGGCGCGCGGCGGCAAATAGCAGTCCCAATACTGAAGATTTTATTTCGGATTTCAAGGCGTGGGAACAAGACCCTGCGAATTTTGGAATCCCGCGGCAAATCCGAGTGGGCTTAAAAATTAGTTTCGACGAATAAATTTTAACAACACAATTTCAGATAATTTTAAGGAATAAAGTAGTATGAAGAAACATATTTCACTTCTTACATATATCATTGCAGTTCTTATTTTTCCGACAATTCTTTTTTCAGCAAGAGAAAGCGGACCGAATTATAAAAAACGAACTCAATATTCTTCACAAAAAAGTTCGGCGCCCGATGCATACGTTTTCTGGATTAACAACATCATTATGCCGTTTAACGCCGATGGAGTAATTGCAGACGTTCGCGTTGGCGATATCGAAGGCGGAAGTTTTCAATCCACAGATAAAGTGTTTCTCTTTTCGGGCGGATTTATGCTCAGCGGAATTTCGAACGATTCTGTTCTTTGGTCGAATGCCGTTGCAAGCGCATCGCGTGTTACTGATTATGTCAAAGGTCGCGCTCTTGACCCCGGTTCTGATAAACCAGGTATCTATGTAGTTGATAGACTTGACCCAGCATTCGGTGAGTCGTGGCAACTTTGGAAAGATGCGGTAGCAATGGGTGCAGATTTCTATGATGGAGACGGAGATGGAATCTATAGTCCAATTGATAAAAACGGAAATGGACTGTGGGATTCGAGCGAAGACGCTCCCGATTTACTCGGAGACAAAACTGCGTGGACTGTTTACAATGATGCGGTTGAATCTGCTCAACGGAGATGGACAAATGTCAGTCCGCAAGGAATTGATATTCAGCAAACAATGTTTGGATTTCGTTCTGCCGGTTCTATCGGAAATATGTTATTTCTACGATATCGTATCATCAATCGCGGAACTGTTGATAACGAAATGGATTCTGTGTTTTTTGGCGTTTGGGCGGATGCGGATTTGGGCGGAACTCAAGGTTATACAGATGATTTAGTCGGTTGTGATACAACAAGAAATGCTGGATTCACATGGAATGATGGACCCGATCCAACGTTTGGAACAGAAGCGCCTGTTTTTATGATTTCATTTTTCCAAGGTCCTGTTGCATTTATTCCAGGAGTAACATTTACTGATGTGAATGCAAACGGTGTCTATGATGTTGGAACAGATATCCCATTAGATAGTGCTTATAATGTGCGTGGTCAATTGTTCGGTGTGGATACAATTCCCGGAGCAAAAAATCTTGGTTTGTCTTCGTTTGTCAACTACGTTCAAAGCGACCCGACACGCGGAGACCCGAATACTCACATTGAAGCAAGAAATTATATGCTGGGAAGATTACGAACTGGTGATTTACTTGGTCCTTGTACTGATTCTTACGGAAGCGCGCACGGTGGAATTCCTTGCACTTCGATAGATTCGGTTTATTGGTATTCCGGCGACCCAGTTACCGATTATGGATGGATTTATACAACTTCGGATGATATGCGGCAAATGCAAAATATTGGTCCTTTCAAGTTGAAAAAAGATGAACCTATTGACATCGTTGTTGCGTATGTTGTCGGTCGTGGTACTGATGCCAGGAATAGCGTGGCAGTCGGAAGAACTATCGTAGATTTATCACAAAAAGTGTACGATGGAAATTTCGAAGGAGCGCCAACTCCTCCAATCGTACAACCGAAAATTCGTACAACCGATAATACGATTGAACTTCTTTGGGATACCAAAGACCAATTGGCATTTAACGCCCAAAGTTCAGTGTTCGATTACGATTTGCGTTTCGAAGCGTTCGAAGTTACGATGTATCATACAAACTCTACAGCAAGAGTTGAAGGAGGAAGAGTAAATGCAAAGATTGTAGCACGATTTGATTTGGCAAACAATTATCAGGATATCTTGGTTGAAAGTCCATCAACAGGTGAGCGAACGATACTGATCACCAAAGGAACGCAAATAGATTCTGGTGTTTATGCAACTGCGGAACGCGGAAGAGTTCGTGTTCTCATTGATACTGATCCGTTTACAAGCGCACAACTTGTCAAAGGAAAGCCATATTTTATTTCTGTTATCGGTTATGCGGTTAATAGAAACGCGCTGAAACAAGTGAACCCGAATCAAACCGTAGGCGCATATTATTTGGATGGAGGTGCTACTGTTCAATATACTGCGAACGCATATTCCATCATCAATTCATCGGGAAATGGAATTCGTCCCGGAATTGATTTCAATCAGCCATATGTTGTTGGTGATAACGCAGTTTCATTATCAGGCGGCGCAGAAGGAAGTGTTACGTATGATGAAGTAGATAAATCGCTCATTACCGGCGATGAATATGAAGTTTCATTCTTTAAGGACAATGCGTCATCCAAGTACAATATGTATTGGAGAATAAAAAATGCGACTACAAATACGTTACTTATTGATAGTTTGAAAGATGATGTTCGTTCGAGCAATACGGATGCGTTTCCGATGGTTGAAGGAATTATGGTGCGAACTGTTGGAGTAGATGCAAATATTAAAGCGTCAACGTATTCGCCTTCTGCAAATAAATGGTATAACAACTTTACCAATAAAATAACCGGAGTGTATTACACAGGAAGAGACACGGGTGTTCCGGGACTTCCTGAAATATTCCCCGGTGGATATAATTCGACAGCAAAGTTTGAACACCTCAGAAATATTGAAATACGATTTGGAGCAACACAAAAAGCATATCGCTATGTGAAATACAAAACGGGTCCTACATACGGAAAATTTCAATATGCGAATGCAATGCCTGCAGACAGAGATACTTTAATGAACGGAAGAAAAGGATTTCTTGATGTTCCATTTCAAGTTTGGGTAAAAGACTCGCGATACGATGAAGAACGCCAACTTGCGTGCGGCTTTTTAGAAACAGAGCAAAGTATTCGCAAGCCCAACGGAATTTGGGAACCCGATTCATTTTCAATTGCTGGTGATTCCGGTTCCAATGAGTATATCGTAGTTTTTAATGCGCCTTATTCTGCTGATACATCGCTTGAATTTACCGGCGGAAGTTTTAACAGTGTTACACGCTGGGCAAATTTTCAAGATGGGTGGCAAATTCCAACTGCGTGGGATACAACTGTTTTAGGATTAACTCCGGATATGATGAAAAGAGCAAACGATAAATATTTTGGCGGTTTGTACATTATTGGATTACAACAAAAGCGAGATACGAATGGTAATCTTATGAGTTATCAATCGGGAGATAAAATTACTATTCCAATTTCGTATCCGTTCACTCCGAATGATACGTTTCGTATAAAAACGAAAAAGAGTGGATTACACCTTTCTACTAACGACCGGAAAAAACTTTTTGAAAAAGTAAATGTCTATCCCAATCCGCTTTTTGCATACAATCCGCTTGGAAGTTATCTTGGCGGAAGAACTGATGACCCGTTTGTTACGTTTTCCAATCTTCCCGAAGATGTTACGATAAAAATTTATACGCTTTCCGGAACACTTATTCGCACACTCACTTCGACGGATAAAGCATTAGGAATGTCCTCACCCTATCTTGAATGGGACCTTCACAATGATTACGGATTGCGCGTAGCATCCGGAATGTATATCGCAATAGTTTCATCTCCCAATATTGGCGAGAAAGTGTTGAAGTTTGCTATTATTATGCCACAAAAACAAATTCAGAAATATTAAACTTAGGAGTTCTGTTATGAAGCATTTATTATTATTCCTCTCATTTATTATTCTTCTTACTTCTCTTTCATTTGCAGGAGACGAAAAACGTAAAGGCACGAACGGTGCTGATGAATTACTCATTCCTGTTGGCGCGCGAAGTATCGCTACAGGCGGCGCTTTTATTCCAAGTCTCAAAGGAGTTGAAGCGATTTATTACAATCCTGCGGGATTATGCGGAAGCGAAAAATCCGAAGCAATGTTTAGTTATATGACGTACATTGCCGATATCAACGTTTCCTATCTTGCCGTGTCTGCAAATATAGAAGATGTTGGCGCATTCGGATTAAGTTTCAAATCGCTTGACTTCGGTGATATTCAGCAAACGACTATCGAAGACCCCGATGGTATAACTGGAAATACGTATTCGCCCGGTTATTACACGTTAGGACTTACTTATTCAAAAAGTATCACCGATCGAGTAAGCGCGGGATTTACCGGAAAACTAATTCACGAATCAATCATGAACACATCAGCAACCGGCGCCGCCGTTGATTTTGGAGTTCAATATCGTTTCCAAAATAATCTTTCCATCGGTGTAGCAGTAAAAAATATCGGTTCCGATATGAAGTTTGTCGGGCAAGATTTGCAAACGCGAACAGAAGTTCCCGGCTCCGGTGTCGGAACGGGAAACGCAGTGTATTCACCGGAAACTGAACCGTTCCAAATCCCCAGTTTTTTTGAACTCGGTTTGAATTACACGTACGATTTCAACACCGAAAATTCATTGATGATGGGAACGGTTTTCAGAAATAATAACAGTTTGCAAGACCAATATATGTACGGCGTTGAATACAAAGTGATGAACGTTTTTGCGTTACGCAGTGGCTACGAAATGGTTGATAGAAACAACGAATCCAATGTGTACGGATTGAACTTCGGCGTTGGAATTGAATACGACACCGAAAATTCCGTTCGTGTTTCGTTTGATTATGCATTTCGTTCCATTAAAGATTTCCCAACGGATAATCATGTGTTCACTTTAAAACTTGGCATATAAATAATTTCATAGTACTTCTCGAGGAATCTTGATGCACTCAAGATTCCTCTTTTTATTTACCAACATCAGTGGTTTATCCTTTAATACTTTTTCTTTCATTCTTCTTTTCCAATGGTGGAGAAAAAAAAATATCGCACTTCGGAACATTCGAACTCGCAGCAGCTATTTCCGTTGACAATGCCGGAAATATTTTCGTCCTCGACAAAGTAAAAAATTCATTCCAAAAATTTTCTATTCATGGAGATTCGCTCGGAGAATTCGGAAGCATCGGATGGGGCAATTTACAATTCGATTCGCCGCGAGATATTTGGGTAAAAAACAGTTTAGATATCTTCGTCGCAGATTACAACAACCACCGCATTCAGCGATTCAACAGAAAACTGAACTACATCGCTACTTTGTTCACGCGGGACGATGAGTCATCCATCACACGCTTCGGTTATCCAACTTCTGTAGCAACAAATTCAAAAGGAGAACTCTTTGTATGCGACGGAGAAAACAAACGCATTATCAAATTTTCTTCATTCGAAAAAGCAGAAATTGCCTTCGGCGGTTTTGATGCGGGAAAAGGAAAACTTCGTTCCCCGATTCAAATCGAAATTGACAGCGCCGACAGAATTTTTGTTCTTGAAAACAATCGCATACTTTCTTTCGATGCGTTCGGAAATTATTTACGAACATTCGGTGAAGATATTTTGAACAACGCAACAGGATTCACCGTGTACGGCGACGATATTCTCGTTGCCAATAGAAATGAACTCGCACTCTTTTCGCTCGATGGTGATGTTCTCGGAACATTCCCACTCTCCAATCTCCTTCCCGATGAAAGCGCAGATGAAGAAGTGATAGACATCGCAGTTTGGAAAAACACGATGTATCTTCTTACTCCACATTCCGTGAATATTGTTAACCCATAGAAGTTTTTTTAGAAAATTGTTTTTGTTTTACAAAAAATACCATACATTTTCCCACGTTTTTATTCACTTAAATTTAAAAGGATATTTCTATGTCAGCACGAAGTTTAAATAAAGTTACGTTAATTGGTCATCTCGGAAAAGATCCCGAAATACGTTATACAAAATCAGGAATGGCTGTTGCTTCTTTTAGTCTTGCAACAAACGCAACGTGGCAAGACCAAGAAGGAAATCAACAAGAAAAAACTGAATGGCACAATATCATTGCTTGGACGAAACTCGCGGAAATTTGCCAGCAATGGCTTAAAAAAGGACATCAAATTTATCTTGAAGGTCGTTTGCAAACTCGTAATTGGGACGATAATAACGGAGTCAAGCATTACATCACAGAAATTGTTATGAACGATATGATTATGCTTGGAGGGAAACGCGAAAATGCTAATGCTCCCGCAACTCCTCCAGCGGCGGAGAGTACAACACCTTCCGGTAATCCCGACGATTTACCGTTCTGAAAAAAAGAAAAGAATTTTTTTTGCCCGTGAAAAAAAATTTCACGGGTTTTTTATTTCTCATTACCAGAAAAGAAAGTATATTCTCCGCCGAATTTTTTCGCTGAACAATTCAGTGTGTTCTTTTCATTCAATCATTGGTGTCCCGAATCCATCGGGATGAAAAGGGAATTCCGTGCCGTTCTTCAACTCTTGATGCTGAAGTTCAAATTCGGAAACTGCCCCGCAACTGTAATTCCTCATTTCTTTTGAACAAATGTCACTGTTCTTTTCGCGAACGGGAAGACGTTCAAACATTCACGTTATGTGAACAAGGAAAAGTCAGGAGACCTGCCAATTTTTTTTCTCAACATTCTTCGAGGGAAGATTGCGGAACAATGCGTTGCTGTGTAGTGTTTCCCATCTTCTTTTCTGAGGATGGGATTTTTTTTTGAATACTTTTTTTTCTGTCTATGAAATATTTTTTTCTTTTTTTATTTTCTTTTTCTGTTCTCGTTGCTGCGGATGACGATTCTACTAAACAATATCACGTTGATGAAGTTGTAGTAACGGGAACGCGAAGCAATGTTTTTTCAAGAAAGCTTTCTTCGTCGGTAGCGATGATTGATAATATGTTAATACAAACAAAAACAGGAAACACCTTTGCGTCTGCATTGCAAGGAACATCGGGACTCTTCATAAAATCGTACGGAGGCAATGCAATGCTGCATACGATTTCGTTACGAGGAATGTCTTCGGAACATACAGCGATATTGGTGGACGGAATGAGAATCAACAGCGCGCAAAACGGTTCGGTGGATTTGGGAATTTTTTCTTCATCGAACATTGAGCGCATCGAAATTTTAAAAGGAGGAAGTTCATCGCTGTATGGAACTGATGCCGTTGGAGGAGTTGTGCATATCATTTCGAAAAAACCGAAAGAAAATTTTTCGGCGAATGTTTTTTCAACCGTTGGTTCGTACGGTTATCGAGCATGGGAAGAGCAAATTCATTTTCAACAGAGCGAGGATGTGAGATTTCGCGCGAGTCTTCGCAATGAAACGGGAAAAGGAAATTATCAATTTTACTTTTCTGATGGAAAGCAACGAACATTGAGGCGACGAAGGAATGCGGACTATTCATTGATGTTTTTCAACAGCCGTATTGATTGGAAAGCGAATGAAAATATTGTTGCGTTTTTGAATTTCAATGTTGACAATGCACAGCGCGGGTCTCCAAATCCTGTTACCAGTGATGAAGGGAGCGCGCGATTGAATGATAAAAATGTTCGCACCAATTTCACTGTTGAGTGGAGCAACAACTCCCGTATTGTCGCATCACTTCATTCATCATTTCAATACGGTTATGAAACATACGATGAACCGCAATGGGGGATAAAAGATGTGTACGTGAATCGCGCGGCAATTCTTGAGCCGCATATTCGCTATGTGTTTTCCAAAAATATTTCCTGCGTTTTCGGCGGAGAATTTTCGCGAAGTTGGATTCAAAGCAATGCCCTCACGGATGCAACAAGAAATCAGCAAAGTGTTTTTGTTTCTTCAGAAATTTCCGCAACAACATTTTCTCAAACTTCTTTTGAATCCATCATATATCCTGCAATTCGCTTCGATAATATTTCGGATGTTGGCAATGCTGTAAGTCCGAAACTCGGCATCAACATTGGAATTATTGAGGTTCCGGAAATTCGATTTCGTTCTTCGTACGGAAAATCATTTCACGCGCCGACGTTCAATAATTTATATTACCATTTTTTTGGAAACCCGGATTTAAAACCAGAACGCTCGACAAGTTTTGATGCGGGCGTAGTCAGTGCGTTCGATTTTTTCGGAAAAATACAACTCGAAGGAAATTATTTTTCCATTGATACGCGGGAAAGAATTGTGTCGGATGAAAACTGGAAATTAAAAAATTTTGGTCGTGTAACTTCCGAAGGAATTGAAATGGAGGGAACGTGGAGATTGTTGGAAGAGCGTCTTTTGCTTTCGATGAATACGACGTTGAATGCAGTTAAAAAATTACAGAAAGATTCGGTAAATGATGCGACGTACAAAAAACAACTTCGTTACTTGCCGAGGCAAACAACGCATCTTTCGGCAAGTTACAGCGTTCACCATGTTACTTTTTATGTCCAACATTCGATATTGCGTGAGCGATACGCTGATGAAAAAAACATCGAGAAACTTCCCGATGTCAATATTTCAACGGCGGCATTGCTGTATCGCTTTTCGTTTGAGAATATCCATCCATTGATAAAAATAGAAGCATCGAACATTTTCAACGCATCGTATCACATCATTAAAGATTATCCAATGCCGCTGCGCGAATTTCGATTGTCGCTATCTCTTCAGTATCAAGAACAAAAATAAATTTGTGGAATTTTCTCTCTTGGTATTTGGATAAATTTTTAAAACTTCATATTTTCCCCGCAGAAAAAAATACATCAGGAAAATTTTTTATGAAACACTTCGAGAAAAATAATTCAACATTCTATTTTGCGATTTCACTGATAGTCGTTGCCGCATTTTCAAGAATATTTCCTCATCCTCCCAATGTTGCTCCGATTACTGCGCTTGCGTTGTTTGGCGGCGTATATTTAGAAAAACGATGGTCGCTCTTTGTTCCTTTCTTTGCAATGTTATTGAGCGATGCTGTTCTCGGATTTCACTCGACAATGCTTTTTGTCTATGGAAGTTTTTTTCTTATAGCACTTTTCGGATTGTGGTTGAAAGAACACAAAACGGTTTCGCATATTGTTGCTGTGTCTTTGTGCAGTTCGCTGCTATTTTTTCTTGTTACCAATTTTGGCGTATGGTTTATGCCGCAAACACTTTATCCGAAAACCATAGAAGGACTTATACAATGTTACGTTGCCGCAATTCCTTTTTTCCGAAACACCATACTGGGAGATTGTATGTATGTTGGAGTTCTGTTCGGAATTTTTGAATTCGGGAAAAAATATGTTCCGTTGTTTTCTCCGACAAAATAAGAACCGGAAAAAGATATTGATGGTGGATGCAACAATGTTTCCACCATTTTCTTTTTTAAACCTTTTCGATACGTCTCGTTCTAAATTGTGATTTCAATCGTTGAAACGAAACAAAAATATTCTTATCGTAATGCCGAAAATTTTCTTCCATTTCAATACAAACAATTATTTCATTTTTTTTTCACTAAGAGTGAAAGGATTTTTTTATGAAACCCATGTTACCATCTTCTCAAAGAGAATTCGTACAATCACGCATCTCTCGTATAATAATTTTCCTCATGTTTTTTCTCTTTCTGAAAGAACAAGGAACTGCACAACCCTACATCGTTGATTCTACGTTATCTTCTGCCCTCGTTGATGTACAAAATAGTTCCGCCGCGTGGGGCGATTTTAACAGTGATGGATTGATGGATGTTGTTATCACCGGAGTTTCGGCGCAAGGATATGTTACGAAATTGTACAAGAATACCGGAAACAATCAATTCGTTGAAGTTACTACCAATTTACCGAACGTTGCGTTCGGCGATGTGAAATGGGGCGACTTTGATAACGACAATGATCTGGATTTATTGATAACCGGAATGTTTCGTACCGGAACAAATGTCGGCATCATTTCTCGGTTGTATCAAAACAACGGAGGAAATGATGCGCTGAATGAATACGTATTTAAAAATGTCGGCGCTCCTTTCCCTGGAGTTTTTAACGGTTCTTTCGCCGTTGGCGATTATGATAACGATGGAGATTTGGATGTTCTTCTTGTCGGCGTTGAATCGGATTCAACGCCGGTTACTGCGCTATTCCAGAATGTCATCAATGAAAACATTGGTGGAGAAATATTTATTCGAGAGAACACAACACTTCCCAATGTCAAAAACGGTTCTGTTGCGTTTGGAGATTTTGATAATGATGGCGATTTGGATATCGCGATGACGGGAGAACAAGAAAACGGTGCGTATCTTTCTGATGTGTTTCGAAATGATGGCAATGTTTTTGACGGAGCAAGCGGTGATGTCGGATGGATTTTCTCTCCAATTTTTTCCGGAATGGTTCCTGTAACGAATGGTTCTATAGCGTGGGGAGATTACGATAGCGACGGCGATTTGGATCTTGCGTTAGCGGGAAGCGATGGCTTTAATGCGGTAACAAAAATTTATAATAATTCAGGAAGTTTATTTGATGACACGTTTTCTCAATTGCCACAAGTTATGGCAAGTTCTGTTTCGTGGGGAAATGTTGACGGCACAGCAACTCTTGGTCTTCTTATTACTGGAACTACTACTGCAACATCAACATTGATCAGCAACGTTTATCGTTACAGTTTTGATGGAACAACAGGAAGTTTTGAATTATTTGCAACACTTCAAGGCGTTTCAAACGGCACGTCATCATTTGCAGATTTTGATAACGACAACGATTTGGACATTTTCATTTCCGGCGCTTCACTTTCGGGAAGCAGTTCTACGATTTACAAAAATACATTAGTGGGAAATTCTCAGTTACCGCCTCCGAAACCTTTTGACCTTGTTTCTCAAGTCATTCAAAATAATGTTTATTTACAATGGAGTACCATTTCTGCGTTGGATAAATTTCCCGATAGATATTCCTATAATGTGCGAGTAGGGATTACTCCGGGAGGTTCAGAAATAATGTCGCCAATGACGTTGCCTACAGGAAAACTGTTAACTCCCGCGTTTGGAAATACGAATACGAACAACTTTTGGAGACTCCATTCATTGAAAAGCAAGAAATATTATTGGAGTGTTGTTGCTATCAATAATCAAATGATGACTTCTCCTTTTTCAGTCGAAGATAGTTTTTACGTTGGAGATGGAATGATTTTTGGAACAAAATTTTATGACTTTAACCAAAATGGTATTCAGGAATACGACGAAAATGGAATAAAACACTGGAGGATTTTTATCAATGGGATATCTCAATTAGGCGCTCCGGTAACCGATACAGTTTATACTGATGAATCGGGGAAATATTTTTTCCCTTATTTACCCGCTGGAAATTATACTGTAACGGAAGAAGATAGCGGAGAATACAGGTGGTTAACTTCAACGCAATCATCGTTTCCGGTTGTCCTTGCTGATGGAGGAATTGTTGGTTCATTGGATTTTGGAAATTTCAAACTCGGAACGATTTCAGGAACAGTCTATGCGGACGTTGACAATGATTCCGTGCGCGACCCTCTCGAAAAAGGAATTGCAGGTTTTAAAATAGTTTTACAAAAAACATCCCCTGCTCCATCTGCTATTGTAGATACATCTGTTTCCGATAACTTCGGGAGATATATTTTGGGATTCCACACAACGCTTGCACCGGGGAATTATCAAATAAAACAATTGTTCAGAAGAGGATTTAAGCAAACACATCCTGTTGGCGGTTCGTACGATACAACAATTGTCAATGTGAATATCATCATTTCAAATCTTGATTTTGGCAATGTTCCCATCGGTGTTCTCATAGACACGACACGCGGAGATACGTTAACGTGGGATGATATGAGTAACTGGGAGAACGGACTTCCCACAGGAGAAGATTCCGTTGTTATTCCTTCCAATTCCATCGTCATAATAGACAGTCTTCCTTCGGGTAATGATTCTATTAGCGTATTGCAAATAGCTTCAGGTTCGCGGCTCATTATGAAAGGCGGGAGACTTAAAATAAAAGGACATCTCCGCATAGATGGAGATTTTGAAGTAGATTCTTTGCGAAAGCCCAATATTACACTTCATGGCGATTTTCGAATTAAAGGAAAATTCAAACCCGGGAAATCTCACGTGAAATTGCTTGGCGCTGGAAATCGTTTCTTTGGAAAAGATACTTCGGGGACATTTGCCGATACAACTTCATTTTATGATTTGACGTTAGGAAACAGCAACGATTCTGATTTGGATTCTGTAACATCGCAAGGAACAATTAAAATACGGCGTAATGTAATCGTGAACAGAGTATGGAATATTCAAAACAGTGCAACGGGAAAAATGAAAACAGCGGCGCCCGAAACTGTTATGGTAGAAAACGATGACCCCGCTGCTGTTGCGTATGGACAAAGCGGAAGTATTGCAAATGGAGTGGTGAACAGAAGAATTCGCGCAAGTTCAACGGGAGTGTACAAATTTCATAGCGCAAATGTTTCATTGCGTTTCAGCGGAAGCGGAACATATCCATATCGGATGAAAGTAACAAAACTCGCCGATTCTTCTCTTGCACCCAACACGTTTTTTGTGTATAAAAGCGGAACGGTAAATACAGAATCTACGTACGTCCGCGTTTCCAATATTCAAACGTACTCGCGCTGGGCATTCGGTCAAGTTGGACACAAAACCGGCGATACCACCGGAGGTCCTTTGTTTGATATTGAACCGGAAGAAAACAGCGAAGAAAAATTATCCTTCAATTCTGTTGTTGCATATTCTCCTGCGGAGATTACATTGCAATATAATCCTTCACTACTCAATGGTATTCCGATTGATTCATTAGGATTACTAAAAAGTACAGCAGAAAAAACATTTCGAACATTTCAAGCGTCATCAGAACTATCTTCGAAAGTTGTGAAGCTCAAATATTCGGGAGGATTGCTTAAGGCACAACCGAATATTCCTACTGCAGTCGAACATGTTTTCAAAAAAATTGGAAAATCCGGAACGACGTTCTTGGGAATTCCGCAAGTGAGTCCCGATTCTGCAAAACGCTACGCGTGGATTTTGTTCAAGAAAGGAACTGATTTAGGAAAATTATACACGTCTGCGCATACGGGAACAAAATATCCGTTGGATTCTACGCGCGATGTAACGACGGGAAAAGGAAAGAAAAAATTGGTGAAAGCAGTAAAACCCGATAGAAAAAAGTATAACAATCCTGCTTTGGAACAAGGTGTGTTACTGAATTTAAACGTCATTGCAAGCGCCGATTCCATTACTCCTCCCGGATTCGGCTCTCTTGTGCTCGATACGTCGTTCACGTTTCTTGGTCGTCAATTGCAAGGACAAACGCTTTCGACTATTGCAAAATATTTAGACAGTGTGATGACGTATTGGTATCGTTTTGGCGTAAATAATTCTTCGGCGTATTCAGAACTTGGTGCATTTATTGATAATATTGTTGCGCCGATCAATAACAGATTTTACTCGGCAATGCAACAGTCAAATTATGCGGTGGATTCAATCGCTATCGTTGACCACAAAAATTCTTATGCTGTCAAGTTAAAAGGAGTTTTTACTGCAGCGCAATCGAATTTGTTAACGCAAGTTGATGGGAAAAATGATGGTGGCGCACATATTCCCAACGCAGGATATTTGGATGCTGAGCCAACTTCGTTTGAGTTATTTCAAAATTATCCGAATCCCTTTAATCCCACAACTGCGTTACGTTTTCATTTAGGTCAAACGTCACTGGTAACAATGAAAATTTACAACATTCTTGGTCAAGAAGTGAAAACTATTTTGAACGAAGAAATGCTTGAAGAAGGCAATCACGAAATAGCATTTGATGCATCTCGGATTTCTTCGGGAGTTTATTTTTACCGAATGACGGGAACAGCGTTTGATGAAGAAGGGAATATTTCTAACTTCAGTAATGTTCGAAAAATGGTTGTGGTGAAATAACCAAGTTCGTCATGCGTCAAACAAGAATGGCGAACAAGTTGTTTTGTTCGCCATTCTTGTTTTGAAAAAAGTTCACTCGTTTCTTTTCCTTGAAAAGAATTCTTTCAACATCGCTTCGCATTCAACGCGTCGTATTCCGCCAATACTATGCGCTCGGTGATTGAAACGTATATCGTTTGTAATGTTATACAATGAAGAAACTGCGCCGCATTTTTCATCGTACGCACCGAACACGAGCAACGGAATTCTCGCCAAGACAATTGCTCCCGCACACATGGCGCATGGTTCCAACGTAACATACAACGTGCAGTTTTCTAATCTCCACGAGTTCAGATATGCGGATGCTGAAGTAATTGCAATCATTTCTGCATGCGCCGTTGCGTCGCGAAGCGTTTCTGTTCGATTGTGCCCTTTCCCAATAACCGTTTCGTTGAAAACAACTACTGCTCCCACAGGAACTTCGTTTTCTTCAAACGCACGTTCTGCTTCGCGTAACGCTAACGACATATAGTTCTCGTGCTGTGTATTCATTTGAAGAAAAGATAAGAAAATAACGAGAAACAGGAATTTTGTATTTCTTTCCTTTTACTTAAATTTGTCCCGCACTTTTTCAAAAGAAGAGGAACCAATCCGCAATTACAACAGTTTTCCTTTCAAAAAATTTTTTCATCTATTTTCATTATATACAACAACTCTATTATTTATGGACAAAAATAAAGTCATCAAAAAATTGAATGAGATGATGAATCTCGAAATTTCCGGCGCAATGAAATACTTACAATATTCTTACTATGTATTCGGCTTAAATCGTATTCCCATAGTTGGATTTCTTCGCGAACAAGCAACGGAATCCATTGGACATTCCACAAAACTCGGCGACAAAATTGTTGCACTTGGCGGGTTACCGATGGTAAAAGTGGACGAGGATTTAAAAGCGCGAAAACTTACGACGGAACAAATTCTCCGCGATAGCGTTCAAATTGAAACGAAAGCATTGAGCGGTTATATGAACCTCCTCAACGACGTTGCAGACGACGTTGTGATGGATAGTTTTATTCGCGATTTTATTTCAGAAGAAAGTGGGCACCTCGAAGAAGTAGAAAAAATGCTCCGTGAGTAAAAAGCGCTGATGATATGTCAAACACCAATGGTGAATCTTCTTCGAACAACGGAGAAAAATAGACCGATTTCGTCATCGAAAGAAACCTCTGAAAAAGTATTTTTTTTTCTCATGAGAATGAGATACAAAGTCAACATTTTTTTAAACACAAAGAACTCAAAGATTTTTCACAAAGCGCACAAAGAATAATAAAATCAATGCTTGAGAACTTTGTGTCTTCTTCGTGAACTCTGTGTTTTATTTACCACGGTGAATTTCAGTATGCAGCGAAGATAAATCTGACTTTTTCAGTGGTTTCTCGAAATGCCGTTAGATTTTACGGTATTTTTTTCATATCATTTTCCAACTTTTTTAAAACAAGAACCAGTTTTTTCACCCCCAAATAAATTAATTATTAACTTTGTAGGAGTTTATATTTTATGGCAACGATGATAACAGAAGAATGTATTAACTGCGGTGCATGCGAACCGGAATGTCCAAACACGGCAATTTACGCAGGCGGCGTTCAATACGAGTATCAAGGTTCCACATACGACGCGCTTTCCAACGATTTTTATTATATCGTTCCGGAAAAATGCACGGAATGTGTCGGACACTTTGACCAGGAACAATGCGCGGCGGTTTGTCCCGTTGATTGCTGCGTTCCCGATCCGAATCACGTCGAAAGCGAGGAATTGTTGTTTGATAGAGCAAAAGCAATTCATCCCGATAGAGCGTGGGCGGATTTATCAGCAACCACTTCACATTTCAGAAAGTAAATTCTTTTTTTATGTCAAAGGTCAGTCGTCCTCGCAAGCGGATTGCTGACCTTTTTTAATTTCTGAACATTGCCGTAAAAACACTTATGAAGAAACTTTACTTCGGCGATTGCCTCGATATTCTCAAAGACTTGTACAAAGAACACCCGCAAGGATTTATTGACCTTATTTATATTGACCCGCCGTTTAACAGCAAACGCGATTACAACATCTTGTTCGAGTCGGTAGATTTCTCCGATGTAACGGCGCAGAAGCAGGCGTTTGCTGATACGTGGAGTAATGTTTCCTATCTCGATACGCTCAACGAAATTAAAGATGCCGATTTGGATTTGTGGAATTTTTTGCACACACTCGATATGGTGGGAATTTCCAAAAGTGCAGTTGCGTATTTAACCACGATGGCGATTCGCTTGCTCTATATGTACAAAGTGTTAAAAGAAACCGGAAGTTTTTATTTGCGAAATAGAAAAATAATCTTACTTCATTATCTTATACCAATTTATTTGAAAACATTATGAATGAAAAAATAAAGGATATCTTCATTGACCAACAACTTGTAAAAAAAATTCAAAATAAACTTCCGAAATTATTTCAACTTGCCGAATTAGAAAGTTCACGAGCAGGAAAAATTGGGATGGAAGTTGGTTCTGTTCGTGAAAAAATTATTGTTGCTCTGCTTATATATAAATTTGAAGAGGAGAATGTCGTAACAGATATTCCAATTACAGAATCAGAAATTGATGTTATGGTTTTTGGAAATCCAATTTCGATTAAAACTATAACTGGTACAAGTTTGAATGGTGTTAAATTGATTTGGACTGTTGATGCACAAAAGGCACTCGAGTTTAGTGAAAATTATAATCCAATTTGCGATATGATTTTTATTCAAATAAATTGGGAGAACGGTGGAGGTTTGTCTTATTTTCCTCTCGATGTACAGCGTGAAGTATTGAATGCTTTAGGAAGAGAAACTTATATTAAGTTGCCCAAGCAAGGGACAAACCCACGAGGAGTAGAGATGAGCGCGATTGCGTTACAAAAGTTGACACAACACAAAAGTACTTTGAAAATCAGTATTAACTGGTCGAAAGATATAGTTAACTTTAAACCATTTGAAAGGTGGACAGAATTATGGAAAGAAGATTGATAAAAAAAATAACTAGAATTATCCAAAATAATAATTTAATGCTTACAATCGGAGATGTACAATTTACTGAAGTAAGCAGAGAATTTATTCAAAAAAGAATCAAAAAAATGAAAAGTATATGGATATGCCCATTGTGTGAAAGACCTCATCTTAAAAAACCAGGGCCGTTCAAATGCGGAATTTCTATCAATAACAATATGAATAACTTTGCCATATGGGTACAGTCTTCAGATTGTTGTGGATGGGAACAAAGTTTTCTTCTGAATGAGGTTAAAGGCGGAAAGGTAAATTTTTCAAGCTTAAATTCAGTCTTTGGAAAGGTTTTCAATAACAGATGAAACTTATCAATAAGCGAAACGGAACAGCGACAAGTTCTTTTGGTTCCCCCGGAAGAATAGGACACGACTCTTCAAAATTCTACAATAGTAGGTTATATGAAGGAATTGATGTCGGAAAACGAGTAAAGTTTGTTGAGAACTATATTGATTCAGATGTACTAAATAAAATTTATTGTAAAAGCAGTGAGTCAATGGATGAACTTCCCGACAATAGCGTGCATTTAATGGTTACATCTCCTCCATACAATGTTACAAAAGTGTATGACCAAAATTTAAATCTCAAAGAGTATCGTGAATTACTGAAAAGAATTTTCAAAGAAACTTACCGGGTTTTAGTTACTGGAGGAAGAGCGTGCATTAACATTGCTAACCTTGGAAGAAAACCATACATACCTTTGCACAGTTACATTATTGAAGATATGGCAGAGATAGGTTTTCAAATGCGCGGAGAAATCATTTGGAACAAAGCATCGGGTTCAAGTCCATCAACAGCGTGGGGAAGTTGGCTTTCGGCAGCAAATCCGGTACTGAGAGATATTCACGAATACATTCTTGTATTTTCAAAAGAATCATTCTCGCGTAAACAAGGAACAAAAAGTAATTCTATTTCCAAAGAAGAATTTCTCGAATGGACAAAAAGCGTGTGGACATTTTCTGCTGTTTCTGCGCGAAGTATTGGACATCCCGCACCGTTTCCAGAAGAATTACCAAAACGTTTGATTCAACTTTACACATTCAAAGGTGATATAATTTTAGATCCATTCTGTGGAAGCGGACAAACTTGTCTTGCCGCATTGAAGGATGGAAGAAATTATGTTGGCTATGACATTGACGAAAATTATGTAGCACTTGCGAACAGAAGAATTTTATCATATCAAGCGCAAGCGAATTTATTTGATAGAAAAATTTCAGTTGTAAAAGAAAAAGTTGTTGAATACAAAGCAAAATCATCAACGAAAAGAAAGTCTAAAAAAAGTTTGTGAATTTTTCTATTGAACGTCTCGGTTATCCTACACAAAAACCGGAAGCATTGTTGGAGCGTGTTATCAAAGCATCGTCGAATGAAGGAGATGTTGTCGCGGATTTCTTTTGCGGCTGCGGAACAACAATCGCCGTTGCAGAACGGTTGAACCGCAAATGGCTTGGCGTGGATATTTCACATCTCGCAATCAAACTCATCGTCAATCGTCTCACCAAACCGTACGACGACGATGAAGAAAAGAAACGAAAATGGATTTCGGAGAACATTTCTATCACGGGATTTCCAAAAGACGTTGCTTCAGCGAAAGAACTTGCATGCAACACCAAAGACGGCCGATTCGGTTTTCAAGATTGGATAGTAGAAATAATGTTGCACGGCGTTCACAATCCGAAAAAAACTGCCGATGGCGGTTGGGATGGTTACCTCACGTTTGAAAAAGAAGAAGGAAAAAAAGAAGTCGTGCTTATCGAAGTGAAAAGCGGAAAAGTGAACGTGAAAAATGTGCGCGAATTTATTCAAGTCGTCGAAAAACAAAAAGCGAGTATCGGTGTATTTGTATGCTTCGAGGAAACCGTAACGAAAGAAATGTTGCACGAAGCGAAATCGCAAGGCTCTTACGGGAAAGCAATCTTCGGCAATCGTTACGATAAAATGCAAATCATCACCGTGGAAGATTTACTGAACGGCAAACGAATTCAAATGCCCGAATCGCGTGTAGGAGTTTTTAAATACGCAACAAAGAAAGTAATTGCAAAAAAAGTAATGGAAAAACAAGAGAAGTTGATATAAAAAACTTGGTGTCTTTGTGTCTTCGTGGTAAAAAAAAATTAAACACCAAGGCACCAAGACACCAAGACACAAAGAATCAGAATTTATGAGAACATTTAAGCCGATACCAAAATATTTAGATGAACTCGCAAAGCAAGCGGTTGACGCGGCATTTCAAGTTCATTCAACCTTAGGTCCGGGACTTTTGGAATCAGTGTACGAAGTTTGTTACACACACGAAATAAAAAAGCGCGGAATGAGCGTAGAAACACAGGTTGCCTTTCCGATTGTGTATGACAGTGTTCGACTTGATGCAGGGCTGCGATTAGATATGCTGATTGAAAAACAACTCATTGTTGAAATCAAAGCAGTAGAAACTTTGCATCCCGTATTTGAAGCGCAACTGATGACGTATTTGAAACTAACCGGAAAACGATTAGGTTTACTTATCAACTTCAATGTGCCTTTAATTAAAGACGGAATAAAGAGAATAGTATTATGACCTTGGTGTCTTCGTGTCTTGGTGGTAAGAAAGAATTTAAACACCAAGTCACCAAGGCACAAAGAATAATATTATGAAATGAAAACTTGGTGTCTTCGTGTCTTGGTGGTAAGAAAGAATTTAAACACCAAGGCACCAAGGCACAAAGAATAAAATTATGAAATGAAAACTTGGTGTCTTAGTGTCTTAGTGGTAAGAAAGAATTTAAACACCAAGTCACCAAGGCACAAAGAATAAAATTATGAAATGAAAACTTGGTGTCTTCGTGTCTTGGTGGTAAGAAAGAATTTAAACACCAAGTCACCAAGGCACAAAGAATAAAATTATGAAATGAAAACTTGGTGTCTTCGTGTCTTAGTGGTAAGAAAGATTTAAACGCCAAATCCCAAGCACAAAGAAAATATTTATACAAAACTACATTATGAAAATCGCAAACTACGAATTATTCCCAATTGAAACCGGTCGCTTTTCGCTTGATGGAGGAGCGATGTTCGGCATTATTCCAAAACCATTGTGGAGCAAAACAAATTCTCCCGATGAACGAAACCGTATTGAACTTGCTGCACGAGGTTTATTACTCAAAGGCGAAGGGAAAGTTATTCTTATTGATAACGGCAACGGGAATAAATTCACCGATAAGCAAATTGACCTTTACAAACTTGATACAAGTCAGTGGAGTTTGGATGCGTCGTTGCAAAAAATCGGATTAACGCGTTACGATGTTACCGATGTAATTCTTTCGCATTTACATTTTGACCACGCGGGAGGTTCAACAATCAAAGAAGACGGAGTTTTAAAACCGGCATTTCCGAACGCGAAATATTATGTACAGAAAAAACATTTTCTCCGTTCGCAAAACGCAAATGAAAAAGACCGGGGAAGTTTTATGCCCGATGATTTTATGCCGCTGAAAGAATTTGGTGTACTCGAATTCATTGAAGGGAACGAAAGCGTTTTTCCGAACATTGAATTTATGATTTGCAACGGACATACCGATGCGCAACAACTTCCCGAAATTTCCGACGGCGAAACAACGCTGCTTTATTGTTGCGATATGATTCCGACGAGTTCACATATTCCGCTTCCGTATATAATGGGCTATGATTTGCGTCCGCTGGAAACATTGGAAGAAAAGAAATTGATACTCAATAATGCGGCAGATGAAAACTGGATACTGTTTTTTGAGCACGACCCGAAAATTACTGCGGCAAAAGTTGTGCGAACGGAAAAAGGAATCGTGATGAGTGAAGAAGTGAAAATGTGATTTGAGATTTTAGATTTGGGATTTGAAGTATGAGTAAAAAATTTCTATTAGCACTTTCATCGCTTTCAATTTTTCTTGTTGCATTTTTATCCCAAACCGATATTGAGAAAAAAGAAATTGAGAAAGAAGAACCGCCAAGCGAATGGTTTTATTCGCAGCGCGCTTTTCCTTTTGAAGAAATAAATTACGAAGCATACAAATCCGCATTACAACAAGCGAGCACGATGAAAGCAAATGCAAACAAATCTTCTGCGAACTGGACATTTGCTGGACCAATCAACATCGGAGGAAGAGTTACAGATGTAGAAATGCCGAATTCGAATATGCAAACAATTTACGTTGGCGCAGCAAGTGGTGGAATTTTCAAATCTACCAATCTTGGTGAAAGTTGGTTTCCGATTTTTGATTCTGCGTTGAGTTTATCAATTGGCGATATTACGATTTTTCCTATGAATGAAAATACAATTTATGTTGGAACGGGAGAGCCAAACGGTGGAAGCGGTTCATTAACGTACGGCGGTTTTGGCGTGTACAAATCAACAGATGCAGGCGAGCATTGGATTCATCTCGGATTGGATTCAACGCGTTATATTGGAAAAATTGCGCTTGTCCCGAATGATTCCAACACAATATTCGTTGCCGCAATGGGAAGTATGTATTCGAAATCTCCGCAACGAGGATTGTTTCGGACAACGAACAATGGAAATTCATGGCAAAAAATATTATTCGTTTCCGATTCTACCGGTTGTATTGATGTTGCAATCAATCCTGCTTCTCCCAATATTATTTACGCTGCAATGTGGGAACGCGTGCGTCATCCGTGGGGAAGAACGTATGGGGGAATAACAAGCGGAATTTTTCGTTCAACAAATGGCGGAAATACTTGGTCGCAACTCACGAATGGACTTCCGACGAACTCAACGGAAAATGGAAGAATTACACTTGCAATTTCTCCATCCAATCCCAATATTTTATATGCGAGTTATGCATCAACATCGGGACCATCACTCGGAATTTTCAAAACGACAGATGGAGGAAATTCGTGGACGTCATTAAACTACGCTCCTGCAAGTCCGTATGAATGGTGGTTTCGTGGAGTGTGCGTTCATCCAACAAATCCCAACATCGTGTATTATCTTGGTTTTGATGCGAGCGTTTCGTTGAACGGTGGACAACATTGGAACAGTCTTGGAAATTTTCACGTTGACCATCACGCAATATTTGTTCATCCACAAAATCCTAATATTGTTTTGGAAGGCAACGATGGCGGATTGTATGTTTCGCACAACGGCGGAACAAATTGGAATTTTTTACAAAATCTTCCGTTCACACAATTTTATACGTGCGAAGTTGACTTTCAGCACCCAACGAATTTATATGGAGGAACGCAAGATAATGGAACGAACCGAACAACAACTGGAAATCTTGACGATTGGGAAAATATTTTTGGCGGTGATGGTTTTTATGTTCTCGTTGACCCGATGGATAATAGTTACCTTTATATGGAATATCAATACGGTGGATTTAGTTTTGGAACAACCGGAATAAATGCTAACGACCGTTTTAATTGGAGCACCCCATTTGTTTTTGACCCTTCAAATTCAGCGACATTATTTCTTGGTTCGAACAAATTATATACAACAACGAACCGCGCAGGAACTTGGCATTCGATAAGTAACGATTTAACCAATGGACCTTCACCGGGAAATTTGCAATTCGGAACTATAACAACGATTGCCGTTGCGCCTTCTGATGGAAATGTTATCTATGTTGGAACGGATGACGCAAATGTTTGGGTAACAACAAACGGAGGAACAATGTGGAATCATATTGCCGATAGTTTACCCAAACGTTGGGTTACACGAGTTGCTGTTGACCCGGCAAATGAAAACATTGCATACGTTGCATTTTCCGGTTTTCGCTGGAATGAATTGTTACCGCATATTTTTCGAACAACAAATTTTGGAGCAACGTGGAATGCAATTTCTGCAAATCTTCCCGAAGCGCCTGTCAATGATATTATTATTGACCCCGTGTTCGATTCTACGTTGTATGTTGCAACGGATGTGGGAGTTTTTGCTTCATCCGATTTGGGAAATGTTTGGAACGCAATAGGAACGAATTTCCCGAACGTTGTGGTAACGGATTTAGTATTGCATAATCCGACACGTACATTGATAGCCGCAACGTACGGTCGTTCGATGTATAAAATAATTTTGGATAGTGTTTCATCAGTGAAAAGTGTAGAATTAAAAATCAAAAATTTTACTCTTGAACAAAATTTTCCCAATCCCTTTAATTCATCAACGAACATTCGCTTCACAATTTCTGAATCGCGGAACACGACGTTGAAAATATTTGATATCAACGGAAAAGAAATTGCGACCTTGATTTCTCAACACCTTTCTGCAGGAAATCACGAAATTATGTGGAACGCAAACGAAATTTCCAGCGGCGTATATTTATTTAGATTAACAGCAGATACGTATATTGAAACCAAGAAATTGATGGTGCTGAAGTGAGGCAAGATAATTTTTTACTTTTCATCGTTCCGTTTCATAATCATAACTTCAACATTGAACGCACACGTTCAATGCGTCACAAAGTTTTTTCTTTTTTTATGCAGAAAAAAAAGCGAGCCGATGGTGTTCGTGAACAGTATGCGCGCAGTTATCGGGAAAGGGCTCGAAGCCATCACAAATTATTCGCGAAGGAATCATTCATTCGGGAGACGAAATAACTACTTTTTCATTTTTTTCAACAAACAACTCAGTTGGTGCGATGTTAAAAAACTACAATACATTTGCTTACGATAATACGAACGAACGAAAAAAAACTCTTAACGCCAATTCGACAAATAGATATACACCGAAAAACGACCGAACGTTTCTTCCGCCGAAAGAATTGGGAGTAAGAACGCTCTCGCTGGATTTACCCGAAAAACTTTTTGCAAAATTATTGCGATTTGCACAACGCAAGAATGTTTCAGTAAAATTACTTGCGATTCAATTCATCAGAGAACAACTTGAACGAGATACGCATCATCAGCGCAAACCGAATAACAGAAACGAAAGAAACAATTCGAACAATGCGAAACAGCGGCGCAATATTCACAACGTTGCGCAGCCGATGCAGGAAACCGTTGATATCAATGTTCCCGATTATGTTGAAGAAGAAATGTAAATGATTTCTTCAACGTCGTGTCGCTTTCAAATCAAATAAAATCCTTTGCCGTTTCATTAGGATTTCATAACGTTGGAATTGCAAAAGCAGAAGCGTTTGTGGAGGAAAAAAAACATCTGCTCCATTGGCTCGCTCACAAGTATGCTGGCACAATGAACTGGATGGAGCGCAACACAGAAAAAAGAGTTGATGTGCGAACCATTCTTCCCGAAGCAAAATCGGTGATATCGGTGGCAATGAATTATTACACGCCGCATCAACATTCTGAAAAAAAAAACACGGGAAAAATTTCCCGCTATGCGTGGGGCGATGATTACCACGACATTCTCACGCCGAAACTCGAACAACTTCTTGATTGGATAAAAAGCCAAGAGCCAAAAGCCAACGGCAAAGTATATGTTGATACTGGTCCCGTTCTTGAAAAAGTATGGGCGCAAAAAGCAGGAATCGGATGGGAAGGAAAACACACCAATATTATTTCCAAAGAATTCGGCTCGTGGATTTTTCTTGGCGAAATTATTCTCAATCTCGAACTTGAGTGCGATGTTACAGCAATTGACCACTGCGGAACGTGTACGCTTTGTCTTGATGCTTGTCCGACGCAAGCAATTGTTGAACCGTACGTTCTTGATGCAACGAAATGTATTTCGTATTTGACGATTGAATACAAAGGAGAAATTGATTCTTCATTGGCACAACATTTTGATGGATGGTTGTACGGCTGCGATGTTTGTCAAGATGTTTGTCCGTGGAATCATAAATTTGCGGAACCGACGAATGTTGTACAATTTGAACCGCGGGAAAATAATATTCAACCGAAGTTAGAAGAAATAGAAAATCTTTCCGAGGAAGAATTTAGAACGAAATTCAAAGGAAGCGCAATGAAGCGAACAAAACTTTCGGGTTTGAAGCGCAATGCACAAGCGATTCTTACTCATAAAATCTAAAATGGAATGAGTTGTTTTTTTTGTGTTATTCACAACCACATTCCTACTAAACGAATTGAGAAATTTTCTTCGATTCATTCCTCACCAATTCATAAAATACAAACCGATAATTTTTATTTCGTCGCTGGTGGAATTGCCGAAACGTGTTTTGTTGGTTCTCTCGATTCAACAAACGGAAATTCTGAAAACGGATATTGCGTTGTTGGCATTGGTTTGAAACGATATGAAACATATTGTTCCATTCTAACAAATAGCGATTGGAAACAAATTTTGTCTTCCGAAAACATTGAAACAGAACTGCAAAATCTCGATGGACATTTTGCAATTGTCGTATGGAATGGAAACGAAATCAAATGTTTCACCGACCAGTTAGGTTTGCGAACAATGTATTTTTCTGAAATTGAAAACGGCATTGTGTTCTCAACGCGACTCGATTGGATAGCGCAAGCAAGTGGTAACAATGAAATTGATTTCGAAACATTTGGTTCGCGCTGGTTTTTATTCAATCAACTTTCGTACGGAAGTTGTGTGAAAGGAATTACACGGCTTGGTGCAAATGGTTCTGCAACATTCACGTCAAATTCGTTTTCGATGAAAAGTGAATTGTGGAAACCAACGTTTGGAGAACACAACGAGGAAGCATTTCTTTCAACGCTTCAAGCATTTGTGCAACCACACATCGAAAATGAAAAAACGGTTTCGTTAGGACTTTCTGGTGGAGTAGATTCGCGTACACTTCTTTCATTATTGCTTTCAAAACAATCTAAAAAATTTTCGGTTCACACATTTGGAAATTCATTTCATCCCGATGTTATCGTTGCAAAGATAATTTCTGAAAGTGAAAAACTTGAGCACGTATGTTTCGATGAAGCATTTTCTGCTGTTGATGAATCTGTTTCGCTCGTTCGTGAATATGCGGCGCGCAATTGTGTTGTCGAACCGATTTCAACTGCAATGCGTGTTCGATATTATTCGCAGCTTCGTTCACAAAATAAATTTGTTCTCGATGGAGGTTTTGGAGAAATAGCGCGGCGGCAATATTTCAATCGTTTGTTACTGAGAGGAAGAAAATTTTTATTGAATGGAAATGGAAAAGAAATTTTTCCTTTTCTTCGCGTGAATCGCGCACCAATTTTTCGAGACGAATTGTTACAAACTATGAAAGGTGAAGTGGAAAAAGAAATTGAGTCGTTGTGGAATCAATCGCCAACAATACAAGAAATTGGTGAAGAAAATTTTCTCGACCTTCTTGCCGTGCGAACACGTTTTCCCAACTTCGGCGAAAGCGAACAAAGCAGAATGGATTCTTATGTAGAAAACTATATGCCGTTTGCTCAACCATCGTTTTTGCAAACCGTTTTTTCTCTTTCTCTCAACCAAAGAAAAAACGGAAAATTGTTCAGAAAAATTATTCGAGAACATTCGTCGTCATTAGCAAAACTTTCGTTAGTAAAAGGAGCGACGATGTATCCATTTTACTTTTCTACTATTCCCGCTGCAGTATTTACAAAACTAAAAACGAAATTTGGATTTGCATTTCGCGATGAATCCAATGTCAAATTTCTTTTTCACATAAAAGAATTTATTCTCGATACATTGTATTCCAACGAAGTAAAAACGTATTCTGCATACGATTATCTTTTTCTCGAAAAATCAATGACTGAATTTTACAAAGGCAAACGGGAACTCGTAAATGTTGTAGATTGGTGGCTCTCGTTTGAACTGTGGCGGCAATCGTTAAAGAAAAATACTTTGTGAAAGTTTTGTATTTTTTCATCCAAAAATTTTCAATCTAAAATGTAAAATCTAAAATGGAAAATCACTCTAAAGTTATCATCATCGGCTCTGGTCCTGCGGGTTTAACTGCGGCATTATATACAGCACGCGCAAATCTTTCTCCGCTTGTGTTTGAAGGATTG
>Ga0233425_10000130_pt1 | contig 188600 bp, 183 predicted proteins | sample Watercolumn_Towu_2_FD_181712 | JGI IMG/M metagenome (GOLD analysis project Ga0233425, IMG submission 181712) | Freshwater microbial communities from Lake Towuti, South Sulawesi, Indonesia - Watercolumn_Towuti2014_140_MG | ecosystem: Environmental > Aquatic > Freshwater > Lake | place... | reverse complement strand
TCCGGCATCACACCGGAGGGGGAAGGGTTGGAAAATAAACCAACCCCATCTACCAATTTCAGATTCAATGAGCCATCTCTGGCTTTTACCGCAAGGTCAAATGATACACTGTTTTGGTTATTTGCTGTAGGTGTCGGAGAAGAATAAAACAGCAGATCTCCCAACGGCGACCAGGCAATATCCGGCTCCCAGGCCCAATCACCACCCGTTTCGTACGGGCTGAGCGAAACCCATTCCTCCAGGGTGCCTTTGGAGAGATTTACCTGACCGATACCATCCGGGCGGGAATACGCCAGGTGTGCTCCGTCCCGGGACCACGCGAAGTGGGTGCCCCACCAGCCGTACACACCGCCGGAGTTAATCTCTAGTTTGAGAGATGGCTTGCCGACCGTTCCATCGGAAGTGAAGTTCACCAGAACAAGATCATTATTTGCCTGCCAGCCCGGCGCGGCTTCCCGCGGTTCCACCGTAGAATAAATGATGGTTTGGCTGGCATTTGGGACAAAATCCGCGAAGTGAACGACGTTGTTGACGCCCAAGTCAATCGGCGTGACAGCACTGCCGTCGATTCGCGCGACCCAGAGAGCATTGATATTCGAGCTGCCAGCGGGGTATCCGCGGGTATACAGCAGCCATTTATGGTCCTGTGAGAGACGCAGCACCCGGCCGTCCAGGTCGCCGGTGGTGATCAGCGGGCGGCGTTGGCCGGTATTGCCTTCGATCACGAAGCAATTACCGTTTTCGATGTATACCAGGCTGCCAGAAATTGATACAGGTGAAATAGGCGCGAGAACGCCAACCATGATGATCTCTGGCACGGGCGCTTTGAGAATTTCACTCTTGATCTCAACCTGTGCGCCTGGAGTTCCATTCAAACTGATCGACCGGTAGGTAACATGTCTCTCCCCGTTGACACCTTCCTGCAGCAGGCGGGTTTCGCCTTCCTGCAAGGTCTCATTGCGGATGGTTTGCCGCTCGAATGGGATGGTTTCCGTTTTTTCTATCAGGTCCTGCTTGACGCGGGTGACGCGAATCACCATACCCGCGGCGACCTGGTCCGAAAGAGGTGGATCTGTGTAGTCATCCGAGTTCAAGGTAACTGAACCCAGCCGTAGGGCAGTTTCAACCGATGAACCAGCCGGTACTTTTGGTTGTATTTCCCGGCCGTCCACCTGGATGGTGACCTGAACCTGCGCGGCTGATGAGACGATGACGGGTTGGCAGGCCGCGAGCAGCAAGCAGCAGAGTGCAGCGATGAACAGCCGTTTCAAAAGCATAATTCAGCGTGGAATTATGGAGTTCCAACCCGGATGGTCATTTGACCATCTCCGATTAGAATATCCTTCAAAACAAATTCCCCGGCCTGGCTTTGCAGTTGGCTGGAGATAGCCGCGCTGATCATTTTATCCAAACCGTTTAGCATAAAGGTTGGGACAGGCACATTGTTCAAGGTGAGTGAACGAAAATCGATTGCCAGCTCTGATTGCGCACCCATCACCAGGCTGAAGCGGCTGTCCACCTTGCCGTGCATGGAGACAGCCGGGCTGTTGCCGGTGGCCGCCTGTTCCATATTGACCGTCGCGATCAGGTGACACTCACCATCCGCCAGCTGGAGGCTTACATCACTGAGCTTGATGGGGCTATCACCCTGGGAGAAATTGAGCAAAGTGGAGAGCAGCTGTTGTTCAGTGATGGTGATCACCGTATCACTGGGCGAATCGGTCGGTCTGGGAAGGGCAGTGGGGGTTGCCTGCCGGGAAAGGGAGGGTAACCCGCAAGCGAGGGAGGTAATCACAAGAATGCTTGATATAATTAGGAGTCGAAAGCCGGTAGATGGTTTCATCATTTTTACATTCCTCGAGATTAATTATAGCATGACAGACTTAACTGATAACAAACCACTCAATATCCCAGACCAGCTGGAAGGGTTGTTGTTCGTCGCGCCAGGCCCGGTGACGGCACAGCAGCTCGCCGCGACGCTGGATATCCCCACCCGGGAAGTGGAAGAGGCATTAACGAAACTCAAGACGCAGTTGGCAATTACCGGCGGTTTGGAATTACAGGAGCACAAGAATCGGTATCAATTGACAACCAAACCGGGATTAAGCCCGGTGATCGAGCGGTTTTTAGGTTTACAGGCGACTTCCAGGCTGAGTAAAGCCGGGGTGGAAACCCTGGCGATTGTTGCCTACAAGCAACCAGTGACCCGCCCGCAATTGGACGAGATCCGCGGCGTGAATAGTGATGGGGTCATCAAGAGTTTGTTATCAAAAGGTCTGATCGAGGAGATCGGCCGGGCGGAAGGCCCGGGTCGCCCGATCATTTACGGTACAACGGCTGACTTTTTACAATACTTTGGATTATCTTCGCTGGAAGACTTGCCGGTATTGGATATCAACCCCGAAGGGGAAGCCCAGGAAATACAAGAGAAAGTTTTCAAGGATTAGGATGGCGATAGAACGCGTACAAAAGATACTGGCTAACCTGGGGTATGGATCCCGCCGTAATTGCGAGGAATTGATCAGCGCCGGCAGGGTGAAGGTCAATGGGAAGATCATCTCGCTGGGTGACAAGGCGGACAGCGAGGTCGACCGCGTTGAACTGGATGGGAAGGCGGTGAAAGACCGCGCTGAAAAAGTGTATATCGCGCTGTACAAACCACGTAAATATCTTTCTGTCATCGATGAAAATGACGACCGGCCGAATGTCCGGGATATCATCGGGATTAAGCAGCACGTTTTCCCGATTGGCCGGCTGGATTTTGACAGTGAGGGATTGATCATCCTGACAAATGACGGCGACCTGGCAAACAAAATGACCCATCCGCGGTACGGCCATGAGAAAGAATACCATGTAGAGGTCAAAGGTCGTCCGGATGACGAGCAGCTGGCTATCTGGCGCCGCGGGGTAGTTCTGGAAGACGGTTACCGCACCCAACCAGCCCAGGTGGAAGTAACCCGGTCGACGAACGACACCAGTTGGCTGACCATCATCATGAAAGAGGGGCGAAAGCGTCAGATCCGTGAGATCGGCGGCAGGTTAGGGCTGCCAGTTTATCGAATCAAACGGGTGCGAATCGGCACGATCAAACTCGGTAACATGAAGGCAGGTGATTGGCGTCACCTGACCAAGCAGGAAGTGGCTGGATTAACAGGAAAGAAAACCGCCCCGTAGGGCGGTTTTGCTTTATTTTTGGATCTTCCCGGCCACCAGCGTTAATGTTTCAGGTGACAGAGCTTCGCGGCCCGGTTTCTTGCGAATGAAGTCTTTCAGTTTTTTGGTTGGGATCACCGGATACGGTGAATCTTCGCAGGCAAGTTGGGTTTTGGGGTTGGTGAACACCAGAACCGGCTGGTAATTCAAGCTCGCGAGTTCGGGGATGCGTTTAGACAGTTCCTTCCTGAAGGCTTCGGCGTTGCTTTTGGCATCCAGGTCAGGCCGGCCCAGGCCGTCGCCACCGAATAATTTGCGGAGGGTATTCCCGCCTTTCTGGTGGAAGCGGTCTTTGGAATAAGAGATCGTCCCCTCATGATGGTAAGGAATCAAACCCCACAGACCGGTTGGACTTACCAGCAAATACGGAACAACACTGCGGTAGACAAACAGGGTGTGACGGTCGTCCAGCCCTTTTAGCTCAGCAATGATGATCTCATCCGGGCGGGGAGAGCGACCCCAGCGCAGCTGCATATATACGCTGACCTGGCTGGTGATGAAACCGAGGACAAGCGCGGCAAAGGTGATATACACGGTAGATGATTTATCAGCCTGGGTCAGTGAGAAGTAAATACCAACGGCCAGGATGATCAGGCTGCCCGCTGTGGCAAACTTGGTGATCTGGACATTCCGATTGATCAGGCGGTCATTCGATATGATCTTCATCTCGTTATCCCAGGTGAGCCATGTTTTCTTGAATGGAGGCTTTCAACGCGCCTAACAAATCCTCCTGGACCATTTCACGGGCGAATTTCAAGGCGCTCAACATCGCCTTTCCATCCGATCTGCCATGACCGACGAAGACGAGGCCGTCGATACCGATCAGGAGCGCAGCGCCGATCTCCGACGGATCAAGCAGCTTTTTAACACTGCGTAAAGCAGGTTTGGCGAGCAACGCACCAATTTTCGCCCGGGTGGAGGCCATGAAAGCGTCTTTCAGGGTGTCCATCAGCAATTTGGCAACCGCTTCACTGGATTTAAGCAGAACATTGCCGGTAAACCCGTCGGTGACAGCCACATCCGCGGCGCCGCCAAAAAGTTCCTTGCCTTCGATATTGCCAATAAAATTCAGTTTACTCTCCGCAAGCAGATGATGGCTGTCTTTCACCAGCTGGTTCCCCTTACCAGCTTCTTCACCGTTGGAGACCAGGCCAACCCGCGGCCGGTCGACTTTCAAGACCTTTTGGGCGTAAACGCTGCCCATCACACCAAACTCCAGCAGAAATTCCGGCTTGCATTCAGAATTTGCGCCAAGATCCAGGACGACGCACTTCCCGTTTCGGACGGGGAAGAATGTGGCCAGGGCAGGACGCAGCACGCCTTTGATCCGCCCGAGTTTGAGCAGGGCATTCACCATTGCGCCGCCAGTATTACCGGCAGTGACAAATGCACCCGCGCGGCCGGATTTAACCAGTTCCATGCCCACGGCCATGGAGTTTTGACCTTTCTTGCGGGCGTTTTCAACCGGCTTGTCGCCCATCTCCAGGACTTCCGCGGCGTGAATGATCTCGATGGGTAAGCCTTCCGCGCCGGCCAACTTCAATTTTTCTTTAAGCACTTCCTCCTGTCCCACCAGCAGCAGAGGTTCTTTATACAGGCGGACAAATTGGATCGCGGCTTCAATCTCAGGATCCGGGTATTTATCGGATCCCATTGCATCAAGTACCAGGGTCATTGCTCCTCCAAAATTGTGATTTAGATAGGTTTCCTTGACAAGCATTAAGAGATGATTATAATTGCACTACTCTCGCGCTGGTGCTGGAACTGGCAGACAGGCATGGTTGAGGGCCATGTGACGAAAGTCGTGGAGGTTCAAGTCCTCTCCAGCGCACAAAGCCGCATTCGCGGCTTTTTTTATTTCATTTTTCCTGCCGCGCCTGTATATTTAAGGATAGACGATATTGATTGAATTGACAAGGTAAAAAAGAATGGATAGGTTATGAAGATCATCTCAACCAGTGAAATGCGCCGGGTCGAAACTCTGGCCATCCAGCAGGGGCTGTCCGCTGCGGAGATGATGGGGAACGCGGCGGCTGGCATAGCCAGGATCGTCGTGAGAGAAATCAGCCAGATTAGCGGGGAGGTGCTGATACTTGGTTTAGCCGGCAAAGGGAATAACGGTGGCGATTGTCTGCTGACGCTGGAGATGCTGGCGAAACTCGGCTATCAAGCCGCAGGCTTGACTTTTGGGCGCGAAAACCCAAATGACACTTCCCACGGACAAGCCCAGAGCGGCGGGGTTGAGCGAATTGAAGCAACGCCAGGCACAATCGATGGGTGGTTTTCTCAGCACACGGATGAGAAGATCATTTTCGTAGACGGCTTGCTGGGTACTGGTTTTTCCGGCAAACTGAGCGTGGCAGCCAGCCAGGTATTAAAAAGGATACGCGAAAATCTAGCTAACTGCGCCACGATGGTCGTCGCGGTGGATTGCCCATCCGGTATAAATTGTGATTCAGGTGAGGTGTCTGAGGAGACCCTCAGAGCCGATATAACGGTTTGCCTGGCGGCCTGTAAGGCCGGGCTGCTAAAAGAGCCAGCACTGGCGTTTACCGGCCAATTAGAGCTGGTTGAGATCGGTTTAGACGCGGTTATGCAGGACTGGTTAGCCGCGCTGGATGATGTCATCACCCCGCGGGTGATCGCCAATCTGATCCCGTACCGTTCTCCTTTTTCCCACAAGGGTTCATTTGGCAAGGTTTTAGTCGCGGGCGGCTGCCAGAAGTACGCCGGCGCGTTATCTCTTTGCCTGCAAGCCGCTCTGCGCGTAGGTGTTGGCCTGGTGACTGGTGCCTGCTCAGAACAAGTGATGAATCGCCTGACTGCCGCTCTGCCGGATGTCACCTGGCAGCCGCTGGCCGGGAATACCGCCGGGCAGTTGAATCAACAGGCTGCCCGGTCTTTATTGGATCAGGCAGGGACTTATTCGGCTATGGCGATCGGCCCGGGATTGGGTGTTTCAGAGGATACCAACGGATTCATGAAGCAATTCATAACAAGCTGCGCGTCTGAAACTGGGATTCCGCTGGTATTTGACGCGGACGGGTTGAAATGCCTGGCAGAAATCCCCGAGTGGTGCAGACATCTCTCCAGAGAGGTAGTCCTGACCCCACATCCGGGCGAAATGGCGTTATTAACTGGCCTCCCGATCCGTGAGATTCAGGCGGACAGGATCGAGATTTGCCGCAAGTTCGCGAATTTATGGCAAAAAGTCGTGGTACTCAAAGGTTCCGGCACAGTTGTGTCTACCCCTGATGGAAAGGTCTGGGTATCTCCGGTAGCGACATCAGCACTCGCGCACGCCGGCAGCGGCGACGTTTTGACCGGGATTATCGCGGGTTATCTCGCGCAGGGTTTATCCGCCCGGGAGGCGGCAGTACTCGGGGTGGGTCTGCATGCAAAATGCGCGCAAGTGGCGGTTAATGAACCAGGCTGTGAGGATTCAGTTCTGGCCAGCGACCTGGTGCGGTGTATCCCCGCGGCGATCGCACAGCTGAGAGAGATTAAAAGCAGATAGCCCTCGCGGGCTATCTGTCATTCTTCGGGTATTTGCCAGATCAGCTAGGCAGTCGGGGCTTCTTTGCCTTTGCCGATGCGGGAAAGCTGGGCTTTGCCTTCTTCAAGGACAGCCTGGCCTTTGGTCTTCAGTTCGCCGGCTTTGACACGGGCATCCGCGGCAACGGCGGTGGCTTTGGCAGCGACCTCATCATAGGTTTCGCCAGCTTTGTCTTTCAGCTCAATGGCTTTTTCCTTGATGACAGCGCGGGTTTCTTCACCAGATTGCGGGGCGAGGAGCAGGGCTACCACCGCGCCGGTCAGGCCTCCGACGATAAAACCTACCATAAATGACCCAAAATCGTTACGTTCAGACATTCGATTCTCCTTTCAAAATGTGGAACACTTACTTGAAGATGTTGATCATATCAACCAGTTTTTTGATACCCGCCAGATACTCATTAAGTTTGATGACAGGTTCCACCATATTGTCACTGAGGAATTTGGTAGTTCCTTTCAGGTTGGCCACAGTCTCACGGGTGGAATTCAGGATGGGCTTCACCTCATTTTGCAGCAAATTGATCAATGAGGCCAACTGGATGACCAGAACTACCAGCGCGATCCCAATTATTAAGAATTCCAGCGCCATTAAGATGATGAAGATATCTCGAATCCGGGCTGTGGCATCCGCGGATTGACCGGAGAGCGTCAGCACCAAATAAACCAGACCGGCCAGGATCGCTAAGGTTAAAGCGATAATTCCAATGATTACCCAACGGGAAGTGTGGTTGACCTTGTTTTCTTCCCCGGCTGATGTCTGGTCCTTGTTATCGACACTGTCCATAGTATCCATGAGAGGATTATAGCATAATCCGATTGCTGTTAATAATATAGCTTATTCACCGAATTCCAGGTCGTAATCCTGATCTTCGGGAATGGCCGCGGCGGCTTCCAGCTCAATATCTCCGAACAGACTGGTCTGACTTGAGGAGATCAGGTTCTGTTTGGTCAGTTCCAGCAAGGCCAGAAAGGTCACAACGACCTCCAGCCGTGAAGTGGAGCTTGCTAAGAGCGAGCGAAAAGAGATCCGCCCTTTTTCACGAATGACTGAGATGATTAAACCAATTTTCTCGCGGATGGAGTATTTGGGAATCTGGATGACCTTACCGCCAAAAGTCGCGTCTCTAATGTTCATCAGGATCAATCTGGCGGCCTCGGCCAGATCCTGCGGGGTGATTCCGGACAGGTCGATCACGCCTTCAACCTTGATCTGCGGGGGAATATGCAGGTAGGTCGACAGCCGGTTCTCCTCGCGCGAACTAAAGAAGCGCGCGCTCTCTTTGAACATTTTATACACCAGCAATTGAGCCGCCAGGCTTTCGCCGGGGTCTTCCTCTCCTGGTGAGCGGACAGGCGGACTCGGCAGCAGCGCTTCAGATTTGATCTGGATTAGTTTCGCCGCGATCACCAGAAAATAGGATATCTCGGTCGCATCTTTTTCACTGAGCTCATTCAGGTAGAGTAAGTATTGATCGGTGACTTGCGCCAACGCCAACCTGGTGATATCTAGTTCTGCTCTTTCGATCAGAGACAGAAGCAGATCCAGCGGTCCGGAATAGACAGGTGTATCCACCTGGTATTTTTCTGTTGAGAATTGCGCTGCGGAGAGGGACATTGCTGGTAATTATAGCAAAGAGGTTGAGCGATGTACATTGAAATCCCAACCTGAGAAAAGGTATAATCACGGGCATGGAAGAGAAAAAACTGACACATATAACAGAAGACGGTTCTGCGACCATGGTGGATATCTCTGAAAAGGAGATCACAGCCCGGATGGCGCTGGCCCGGGGCGAGATACAGCTCAATTTGGAAACGCTGCGCCTGATCAGAGAAGGTAAAATGAAAAAAGGCGATGTGCTGGCAGTAGCACGCCTGGCGGGGATCATGGCCGCGAAAAAAACCTCAGAATTGATCCCACTTTGCCATAACATCCAACTCAACCAGGTGAAAATTGATCTGGAAATCATCGATTCGTTGCCGGGAATTGTGATCAACTGCCAGATTAGAACTCTGGACCGGACCGGGGCGGAGATGGAAGCGTTAACCGGTGTTAGTGTCGCAGCATTAACCATCTATGATATGGTGAAGGCGGTTCAGAAAGATGCCCGCATCGGGAATATCCGATTAATTGAAAAGCACGGCGGACGCAGCGGCGATATATACAATGAATGATCAAACTCCGACCATCCAAATTCACTTCTTTGCCTCGCTGCGGGAGCTGATCGGCGAGCGGGCGATCACTGTACCGTTGACTCCCGGCGAAAAGATCGCAGATATCAAAAACAGGCTGGCTGAGGAATATCCAGCAGCCAGCCTGCAACTGGGTGTCTGCCTGGTCGCGGTCAATAAAGAATACGCGGACGATAACATTGTCCTTTGTGCCGAAGATGAAGTGAGCTTCTTTCCGCCAGTTTCTGGCGGCATGGACACTGAGAATGAACGGGTAGTGATCACTGACGAAAGCCTGGATGCAAACCACGTGATCGCTTATATCACCACCCCGGAAAGCGGCGCCGCTTGTGTTTTTACCGGGTTTGTCAGGAAAGACACGCGCAGAGGCATCTCCCGGACGACAGAGCGGCTTGAGTACGAAGCCTACACACCAATGGCGGAAGCCAAGATGCTGCAGATCTGCCAGGAGATGCGGGAACGGTGGCCGGCCATTCTGAAGATCTACATGGTGCAGCGGGTCGGTACTCTGCTCCCTGGGGAGGTGACCATCGCGATCGGATGCTCCTCGCGGCATAGAGATGAGGGAATTTTCGAAGCGGCCAGGTACGGGATCGACCGGATGAAAGAGATCGTACCGGTGTGGAAAAAAGAGATCGGCCCGGATGGCGAGCAGTGGGTCGAAGGTCATCACCACCCGAAGGCCGGCGAATAATGCTCTTGCCTGCCTGCGCAGCGTGCGGCGCTGTAATGGATATGCAGTTAATGACGCATATCTGTCCTGCTTGCGGCGGCACCTATGATTTCGCGGAGGTGCAGTATTTTCCTCCCGCCGGGACGAGCGAACGCGGCCTGCGGAGATACTCCGCGTATTTCGGCCTGGAGGCGCGGCCTTTCATCACGCTCGGCGAAGGTCAAACGCCATTACTGGAAGATAAAATAGGGGAGCGGACTGTCTTCCATAAAATGGAAAGTTTGAATCCGACCGGTTCATATAAAGACCGCGGCAGCGTTGTGCTGGTGAATTACTTACGGACCTTGAAACATCAACAGGTCGTGGAAGACTCATCAGGCAACGCCGGCGCATCGCTAGCCGGCTATTCAGCCAGGGCAGGTTTGTCGGCTCGCATCTTCGTCCCAGAAAATACTTCTGGCGCGAAAAAAGAGCAAATAGAAGCTTACGGCGCTCAACTCGTGCGTGTACCAGGGCCGCGGGCAAACGCGGCCGCGGCAGTCATCGGTGCGGCCAGCCGGGGGGTGATCTATGCCAGCCATGCCTTTTTACCCTTCGGCATGCTGGGTATATCCACCATCGCTTTTGAGATCTTCGAAGCGTTGGGGAATATCGAAATGGAGGTGATTGCGCCCATCGGGCATGGGAATCTGCTGCTGGGGATCATCCGGGGATTCGAAAGCCTGAAAAATGCCGGTTTGATCAGCCGGATACCGCTCTTTACCGGAGTTCAGGCAGAAGCCTGCGCGCCAGCTTACCATCAATATTACCAGACCGCCCAGCCGGAGCTTGGGTCGACGATTGCCGAGGGCGTGCGGGTCACTACACCTGTGCGGGCAGATGTTTTGATCAGAAAAATTCGATTGTATAATGGTATGATAACCACGGTCGCAGAGAGCGAACTGGCTTCCGCCTACCGGGATTTAGCCGGCAGGGGTATCCATGTGGAGCCGACATCCGCTCTGACCTGGGCAAGTTGTAAGAAGTCCAGCGGCAAGAACCTCCCGGCTGTTCTGATCCAAACCGGCGCTGGATTAAAATATCATCAGTAGAGGTGGCGGAACTCAAGATCTTCACTCAGTGGAGTATTTGCGTTCCTTTACCTCCCCGGAGGTTTCAATGACATCACATACGCCGGAGTATGCCCCACAGGAAACTCCGCAAGAATTCGCCAGGCGGCTGCGGCTGCCTTTCGGTGAAGATATATCGTTACTGCAACGGGCATTGACGCACAGATCTTATGTCAATGAACACGCGGACGCGGAAGAAGACAACGAGAGGTTAGAGTTCCTGGGAGATGCTGTACTTGACTTCATTGTTGGCGCGTATCTCTACAATCACTACCCGGAAATGGCTGAGGGCGAATTAACCAGGATGCGTTCCGCGTTGGTGCATACAGAACAACTGGCAGCGTTTGCGCGGGAAATTCAGCTGGGTGAAGCTATCCGATTGGGGCATGGAGAATCGCAGGCTGGCGGACGGCAGAAACCCCCAATACTCTGCGACGCATTCGAAGCGGTGATCGGCGCGCTATATCTGGCCAGGGGATTGAACGCGGTCTCTGCTTTTATGGAGCCATTTATCTCAGGCCAGGCTGAACAGTTACAGGGACAGACGAAGCTGCAGGATCCTAAATCACAGCTGCAAGAGTGGTCACAAGCCCGCGGATTATCCACCCCAGTATATCGGACCATCAACATCAGCGGTCCGGACCATGCCAGGATTTTCGAGGTGGAAGTGTCTGTCAGCGGAGAGGTGATGGGGATCGGCTCCGGGAAGAGCAAGCAGCTGGCAGAAAAAGAAGCAGCGCGTCAGGCGCTGGATATTGTTGGAAAACAAGATATCTTATAGACTGGGATACAAGACATTATGCGACTGAAATCATTAGAGTTATTTGGATACAAAACCTTTGCCAGCCGGACGAATCTTGAATTCCCGGGCATGATCACCGCGATCGTTGGCCCGAATGGATCTGGAAAATCAAACATCACCGATGGATTGCGCTGGGTGCTGGGAGAACAATCCTATTCTCTGCTGCGGGGCAAGAAAACCGAAGACATGATCTTCACCGGTTCCGAGCAGAGACCGCGGGCCGGTATGGCGGCCTGCACGATCGTTTTCGATAATGCCAGCGGGTGGCTGCCGATCGATTATTCCGAAGTGGCAATTACCCGCCGCGCTTACCGGGATGGTCAGAATGAGTATCTGCTGAATGGGCAGAAAGTCCGGCTGAAAGACATCAGTGAGCTGCTGGCACAAAGCGGACTATCGGAAAGAAATTATGCCATCATTGGCCAGGGTTTGATCGACAATTCGCTGGCATTAAGGCCGGAAGAACGCCGCAAACTCTTTGAAGAAGCCGCGGGGATCGGTTTGTACCGCGGCAGAAGATATGAATCGATCAACCGCCTGGAGACAACTCACCGGAATATGGAACGGGTGCGGGATATTCTGGTCGAACTCGAACCCAGGCTGGTCGTGCTGGAAAAACAGGCCAAAAAAGCCGAAGAGTACGAGCGGATCAAGGCAGACCTGAAGCTGGTCTTGAGGGAGTGGTACGGCTATCACTGGCACATGGGGCAGGCGGAAATCACCACCGCGCGGGAACTGCAGCGCAGCACCGAAGTGAACCTGGAACAGATCCGGTTGCGGCATGAAGAACTCAACCTGCAAATACAGAACACCCGGGCTGCCATCCAAACCTTGCGGGATAAGATCGCCGAATTCCGGACTGGTTCAGCCGCGCTTTTAGCGAAGAAAGAGCAAATCTCGCGCAACCTGGCTGTGAGCAAAGAGCGGTACCGTTCTTTGAAGACTTCTGTCAGTACAGCGGAAAATGAGGTCCGCCGCCTGGCGGAAGAGATACGAATCACGCTGGCGAGTATCCATGAAATTCAAGCTGAAGTGGATGAAATTACCAGAGAGCTCGTCGTTTCAGGGGAGAAAGAAACGGAGGCTCAGGCAGTCTTCCTGGCAGCGCAAGGGGAGAAAGAAAAACTGGCTGCCGGATTGAACTCTTTGCGCGCGAACCTGACTCAAACTGAGACCAACCAGGTGCGGTTCAAAACTCAGGTGGATGAGAAAAAAACACGCATCGCCCAGCTGGAAACAGCGCTGGTTGGGATGCGCACTTCGCAGGACCAGTTACAGCAAGCAGCAGAAGAGGCAAAAACCGCGTTAACCCAGGCGGAAAATAACCGGAATGAAGTAGAGGCAAAAGCGGAAGAAATCGACGCGAAGCTGGCTGAACTGGAAAGCAAGAGGGAGTTGTTGGATACGCAGATCCATGTTCTGACCAAGGAAAAGACCCGGCTGGACCGGGAAACTACCCGCTTGCAGATGGAAATCGACCTGTTGGAGCAGGCTGAAAAGAACCTGGTGGGGTATCCTTCCGGCGCGAAAACGGTGCTGCAGGCAATCCGGAAAGGCGAAATTGATGGTCTGGCCGCCGCGTTATCCAGTCAAATGGTGGTCGAAGATAAATTTGATCTGGCCATTAGCGCCGTACTGGGTGAGTTTACTGACGCGGTCGTTGTCAAAGAGTCCATCGATGTACAAAAATCGTTAGCCAGCCTGGAAAATGACCCAACCGGTAGAACAGCCATCATTCATCAGCCCAAAACCCAGCATGCGGCTGCCAGCAGCCTGAATCACCCGAAAATTGTTGCCCGGGCGATCGATAGGGTGAAATTTCCGGCGAATTATCAGCAGATCGTGGAATTGCTGCTTGGCAATGTATACATCATTCAGGATCGAAGCGATGCCAGAGAAATTATGGAAGCTGCTGCTGGCGTCATCCTGGTCACCCTGAAGGGTGAGGTCTTTTACCCGGACGGTCGGGTGATCGGCGGCCGGCAGGGGAAGAATAATCAACTGGCCCGCCCGCGCCAGCAGTTGGATTTGCGGAACCAGGTTGAGCGGCTGCTGCCCCTCCTGGATGAAACAAACCAGGATCTGGACGAGAAGCAGGCTGAAATGGATGCCCTCCTGCAGGAGAGAAAGCGTTTGCAGGCAGCAAAAAGCGAGCTTGACGCAGCGGTGAATTTGTCATCCGCTGAAGCACAGCGCGCGCAGATCAACCTGGAGAAGGCGACCCGCCAGTTGGAATGGACGCTGACGCAAATTGGCGCATTTGACACTGAGATGTCACAGGCCGCGCGGACAATTGAAGAGTTGACTTCACAGGCGGCTGCCGAACTTGAGAAAACTTCACAAATAGCAGAACAGATGAAAAAGCTCCAGCAAGCGGATGCCCTGATCAATCTGGAAGATCCCCGCCGGGAGTTGGCTTATTTGCAGACTACCCACGCCGTCAATCAACGCGCGGTGGATGAACTAAGAAAGCGCATTAATGAAAAAGAAAAGTCTTTGCAGGCGTATCAATCATCTGCGGCAGTCGTAGCTGAAAGGATCAAGCAAGCTGAGACGGAATTGTCCGCGATCGAAGGAGCCAGGGGCGAGAATGAGAATGAAGAAAACGAACTGGGCAGCCAGATTCAGCAATTGCTGGACCAGGTGGAACCGGCTGAAAACCAACTAAAAGACCGCGAGAAAGAGTTCTCGGATCTGCTGACGACGGATGAAGCCAGCCAGCAGCAGTTGAATACGGCAGAAAGGTACCACACGCAGGCGCAAATGGATGTTTTGCGGCGGAAAGAGCAGATGGAGAGCCTGCGCCGGCGGATCGAGGAAGACTTTGGCCTGGTTAATTTCGATTACGCGGAGGATATTTCTGGCCCGAATCCACTGCCGTTTGAAGGAATGGTTGAACAGCTGCCGGTGATTAAAGTCATCACCCCGGAATTGGAAGAAAACATCACCCGCCAGAAGTCTTTGCTGCGGAGGCTGGGCGCGATCAATCCCGAAGCGAAAGAGGAATATGACTCAACCCGCGAGCGGTTCGATTTCCTGACGCAGCAGATCGAAGACCTCACCGCGGCAGATGTCAACCTGCGCCAGATCCTGGCTGACCTGGACACATTAATGAAGTCGGAGTTCAAAAAGACTTTTGACGCGGTCGCGGAGGAATTCCCGCGCATGTTTAATCGGTTATTTGGAGGCGGCAGCGCCCGGCTGGTGATGTCTGACCCCGAAGACCTGAACGAGTCGGGGATTGAGATCCACGCCAGGCTGCCAGGGAAGAGGGAACAGGAATTGACCTTGTTGAGCGGCGGGGAGCGCAGCCTGACTGCAGTGGCTTTGATCTTCGCACTGTTGAAGGTTTCACCAACCCCATTCTGCGTGCTGGATGAAGTGGACGCGATGCTGGATGAATCCAACGTCGGTCGCTTCAGGGACTTGCTGTTGGAGTTGAGCCAGGAGATCCAGTTCATCCTGGTGACCCACAACCGCAATACCGTTCAAGCGGCGAATATTATCTACGGTATCACCATGGGCAGAGACTCATCCAGCCAGATGATCAGCCTGAAGCTGGATGAAGTTCCGGAAGAAATGCTTAGCAGAAGCAGATAAAAAAAGTGAGCCTTGCGGCTCACTTTTACTTTAGAGAGATGGATCCGAGGGAACAACCTCTTTCCAGTAGTCATATTTGGTGATGGTTGTGGCGGTTTTCGCGGTATCCAGCCAATTCTGGAAGGTTTTATCTTTCAGATTGGACAATTCGGTATTGGTCAGCGGACGTTCCTCGTGACCAATAACCTGGATGAGATGCCAGCCAAAATCGGTTTGCACGGGATTGCTGACTGTACCAACGGGGGTAGCGTAAGCAGCCTTTTCAAAGGCTTCTACCATTGATCCAGGGCCGAACCAACCGAGGTCACCACCGTTATCCTTGTTGGAGGTATCGATCGAATTCTCGGCCGCGAGGGTAGACCAGTTTTCACCGGCATCGTAGCGGGCTTTGATGGCCAACGCCTCAGCTTCAGTTTTTACCAGGATGTGGCGGGCCCAGACCTGATCTTGTGTCGGCGCGACATCCGCGGTAATTTCTGTGAAGAGCTTGCGGTAATACAGTGTGAATTCCACCATGGTGCGAATATCGGCTTCTTTGACACCGATGGTAGATAAACTATCAAAATACGAAGCGAGATCCGTGTGGTAGGCATCCACGGTGTACGGCGTAGCGGTTGGATACGGGGTGGAGGTCGGACCGGATTCGGCTGGAGCGGCGGCTGCTTCTGTGGGAATAATCGCGCTTTCAGGAGCCGCGGTCGGCGCTACCGCATTGGGGTCCAGGGTCGGCACCTGAGTTGCCAGCATGGCGAGTTGCGCGGCCGAAGCAGCAGCGGTGGGAACATCCGTGGGGATGACTTCGGGTGTCGGAGTGCCGTTGCGGTAGTAGCCAAAGTACTCTTCAAGCATGGTATCTACTTCATCCGGGCTGACCGTGATGCCGCGTTTTTTGGCTTCCTGGCGGATCAGCCGATCATTGACCATTTGGCCAAGCAGCGTGGATCCCAGGGTTTCCGGGTCGGCCAGTTGATTTTGATATTGCGTCAGCGTTGGCTGGAAGTAGTTGATGACACTCTGATCACCGCCATAGGCCTGGATCAGGGCTACCGTTTGATTGTAGCGGGTGATGATCTGCTGACGATTGAACCGGACATATTTCTCGAAATCTGTCGCGGTAATCTTTTCGTTACCAACTTTAGCGACCGGGCGGGTGCCGGCAAAAACAGTACTGTTCAGAATCCCGTAGGCAACGACTAGTACAACGACAGCCAGAATGACGGCTGAGACGATGATGATGATCCGATTCTGGATTTCCTCTTTTTGCTGGCGGGCCAGATGTTTCTTGGTCAGAATCTTGGGGGTTTCTTCTTTTGCCATATTTCCTCTTAAAAGCAAAGAGGGCAGCCGGGCGTTAACCCGTGCTGCCCCTGGGTCTTAGCGCTCTGTCCAGGCTTCGCTGGTGAAGGGCAGCAGCGCGATGTGGCGGGCTTTCTTTACTTCCCCGGCTAACGCGCGCTGGTGCTTCGCGCAAGTACCGGTCTGGCGTCTTGGGCGAATCTTGCCATCTTCGGTCACGAAGCGGCGGATGGTATCGATATTTTTGTAATTGATTACTGCGGTCTTGTCTACGCAAAACTGGCAGAATTTTGGACGGGCCGGGTAATGACGACCAGCTCCCTGTCCTTCATTTTCTACGTAATTTTCACTCATTTCTAGCTCCTACCTTTGTGCTGGCTAAAAAGGATATTCCTCAGCCTGGTCATCAGGGATGTGGCTCGAACAGCTTTCCTTTTTATCACCCAGCATCATCATTTCACTGGCCACAACTTCCAAACTGACATGTTTATGGCCTTCGGGATCATCCCAGCGTCTTGTTTGCAGGCGTCCTTCTATGTAGATGGTTTGCCCTTTGGCCAGGCACTTCTTGGATAATTCAGCCAGGGCTCCCCACACCACGATATTGAACCACTCCGATTCTGTGTGCTGCTCACCATCACTGGATTTCCAGCTTCTGGAAGTTGCCAGTGTAAAAGTAGTAACCGGCCTGCCAGTTGGTGTGTAGCGCATTTCCGGATCTCTGCCGAGATTTCCGATCAGCATGATTTTATTCAGGCTTTTGCTCATCGTTCTCTCCGCTGGTGTTGAACCAGCTTATTCAATCACGGTGATCATGTGGCGCATGACGGGTTCATGGAAACGTAAATTCCGTTCCAATTCCGCGCTATAGGCGGGCAGCATCTGAGTTTCGATCAAGAAATACTGTCCTTCACGCTGTTTGTTGATGGCGTAAGCTAAACGCTTGCGACCCCAGTTTTCAACTTTGTTGATAGTTCCACCAGCCTCAGTGATCCAGCCTGTAATTTTCTCAACAGCTGTGTTAACAGCGGTTTCATCCAGGTCGGGGTGGATAATGCAAACAACTTCGTAAGTACGCATAATAAGGAAGCCTCCTTTCCTCGGGGTTGCACTCCTGTCTACCGTGGGCAGACGGACTGCGGAAAGTTAAGCGAAAGAGATAACGCTTAATCGCAGTGATTATATCACAACTTAGCGGGAGACAGCCAATTTTACGACTTTACCCTGTTTATCCACGGTCAGCCGGGCGAAATGGTGGTGATGACGGTTCGCGACCTGATAGCTCTTGCGAAGAGTTACGACCGTCCGTCCATTCTTCTGCCGGACGCTGTCAACATTGCCCAGGCTCTTGTCTCCCTGCATATAGACGCGAGAAAAAGTGTAGTTCGCGTCACGCATACCGGGCAGATATTTTTCGACGATCGACTTTACCTGTGTCATGACCTCAGATGGCAGCATACCCGTTTCCAGCTGCTGGCATTCGGTTTCACAGGCCGTCAAGAAATCGCCGTGATAAGTCTGACGCACAAAATGCAGGTTTTTGGATTTGCTGGTGGTAATGGTTGCCAGGGGATCTCCCAGCAGGATGAATGAGATCAGGGTCTTCTGGTCCTCGCCATCCAGGAATCCCTGGGCACGATTCATATCCTGAGCCAGGGTGATCTTGGCGTTGCGCAGTGCCTCCCCTGCGGTTTTCCCTTCTTTCATCTGTTTCCAGAACGAGACCGCCAAACGATCTGCGGCGATTAACGGGGTAGAGATCGCTCCATAGGCGATGCAAGTCGAACCAGCGACTGCCCTGGTGCCGCTCGAGAGGAATTTGAGCGAAAGCGCATCATCCTCGCCTTTATTCAGGATATTCGTACCGTAACAGGCTTCGCTGAAAACAACAGCAGCCGTAGATTGATTTTCGGCAATATCGCGCGGTGTCAGCGCGACGGGGTATTCCGGGCTGCGCTGGCTCTGGCTGTAATCCGGCTGACCGTACCAATCAGCGGTGTCGGCAGTCCCATGCAGGTTGAAGTAATTTAGCCGGGCCGGGAAGAGACCAGTCGCTGAAAGCTGCGCGGTTTTCAAAGGCGGCGACGTGAGCAGGGATTGCGAGTCACCAATTGGCCGAAATACTTCGCTGGAAGCTTGTTTCCAGATAGCCGCGGTATAACCAAATGCCGGGCGATTATTGATCAGCACATGAGGCTGCGCAGCACGATTGAAGGAGGACAGGAAGCCCGCAAATAGATTCAAGCGGCGCCACCACGGCGTCGGCGCGTTGGCACTGGTGTGATCCGCGATCATCTGTCTCAGTGAGCGGAGAATAATGCTGGCGTCTTTACCAGTACCGCCGGGTAAACGGCCGACCGGCCATTCCGGTATAAAGTAGTTTTCATCGGTTGTCGCGTACGGGTTGTCAGAGGCTACCTCAGCATCGGCGTCATCCGTCGGATTGGGAAGCATGTGGAAAGGCACAACTTCAGGTCCGCCCACGATCAGCAGACTGCCGATCATTTCACCTTTCCTTGAAAGCGCCTTATCCAGGTCGGCGACAGCTAATTTTAGTTTCCAGGGGTCGTTATAAACTGCCGGTTGGATCCCCAGGTGAGAGGTCAGGCTGGCATCATCCGCGTAGAACAAGATCGCGGTCCAGCCGGCTCTCTTGCGGATGGTCTCAACCAATTGTTTCATCAGTTCATCAATGACAAAAGCGGTCTGGTTCCCATACTGCTCGATCAAGCCTTTCCGGCTGGTGAAAACAACATAAACCGGGAAGCGACGGTCGGTGGATGTGATGCCAGGCACTTGCAGGCGCGTGGCGATTCGTTCCAGTTCGGCATGGATTTCCTTCGGATCCTCAGGCTGGGCGTTCATCGGCGCCTGTGGTATTGGACGTCCCGCCGGTTCAGATCTCTTCTGCGGGGTCTGGCCAGGATTGGCAGCCTGCCGCGGCTGAAGGGCAGGTTCGGCTGACGCTGGATTCTCGGGCAGATCCGCAGGCGCATTAGTCTGGTCGGCCGCCGGTTGTAATGGTTCTTTTGAACTGAATGAAACTGACGCGGCGGTGGATGCTGACAGGTCTGCCGCCGGGGAGGCGATCGATGGGTAGGCGGAGAGATCATCAGCAGTAACAGGTTCGTCTGTTGACTGAAGTTGCGCGCCGCTAGAGCCAAAACTAGCAGATGGGCCAGCGCTGGAGGGAGCCAACTGGTTCCAGCCCAGCAGACTGGAGACACTGCCCGGTATGGAGATCGTAATGGGAATGCGCAGGTCATCCTGCCACATGGATTGATACGGATTGCCCTGCGGCCATAAGCGATTGGCAACCTGACCACCGGCATCCCGACCGACACAGGAATGAAGCAAGGAAACCGCATCGGTATCATTACCGTTCAGGATTTGGGCATGCGCGAGGAGATAACCAAATTGCAGACAATCCGGCCAGCGGGCGTGGTAAAGGTTGGCAAGGTTTTCCAGAGTTTGGGTGTCGCCACCCGACGCGACAATTCTTAAGTGCAGCACCGCCGGCAGCGGCTGTGAAGGATCAACGATTAATGCCTGTTGGATGAGCGCTTCAGCCTCTTCCGGCTGATGTTCGTCCATTGAACGACGGGCGTCGCGGTAGACCAGAGCCCAGCCGGGTATTTGCTGATCGTCCAGCATGCGGCCCGTCAGCGCATGGTAATTCGCGATCGAACGCGTATCTAAAATCCCCTGGGCGGAGGTGCCTTTGTGTTTCAGTTCATACAGTTGGGCAAATTCCGGGTCAGCCCGCTCCAGCATCTCTTCGATCGATAAGGCGGCGGAAACTTTTCCCTCATCCATTAGCGAACGGGCAAACAGGTAATTCACATGCAAATCGCCCGGAAAGGCGGCCAGCCATGTTTTCAAAATATGCTGGAGAAATTGCGGTTCTTTCAGGGCGGCAGCGTTGTTTATTACTGTGAGGAGTTCATCCCTTTTGAGTTGGAATTGGGCTTGTGACTGGCTGGCAGTAGCGGACATCTGTTTTCTCCTCTTACGCGCGGTGTACCAGGTTAATTGCAATAATCGCGCCTAATTGACGCAAGACTGCCACATCATCATTGCTTAATTCAGCGGCCCGCCGCAGCATGTCTTCCGCTCCGAGGTAATCCTTTGAATCTTTCATGGCCAGACCGAGGAAGTAATAGGGGCGGTAGTCCATCGGCAGGGCATCGATGGCATCCTGATACACCGCCGCGGCCTTCGCGAAGTCTCGTCTTTCCTCGTAGATATGTGCCATTTCAAGGTAACCATCCATATTCGTTGCGTCCATATTCAACGCATGGCTGATATGATCCAACGCTTGATCCAATTGTCCAGTTGCGCGTAACATACGCGCGGCCAGGATTTGGAGATCCATCAGGTTCTCATTCTGCTGTAATGCCTGCTGCGCGACTGAGAGCGCTTCCGCGGATTGTCCATTCTCAGCCAGCGCGAACGCGAACCCTTTCAGGAATTTCTCGTCGGTTGGGTACTGTTCCGCGATTTTTCTCATGTCTGCCAAATAAGCCTTTACACCTTGCTTATCTTTGATGATCTCGGCTTTTTCCAGCAGCAGCGGCAGGGGATGGACGGCCTGTTTTAACCCCTGCTCGATTAGTTGCAGGGCAGTCTCCGGGCGTGATTTTGCCCGCAGCGCTTTGACCTTGATCACCAGTGCGTCCGGGTCGTCCGGAGAAATTCGCAGCGCGGCATCCGCTTTTTGTAAGGCCTGATCGATCTGGCGGTTTTGGAAAGAGATTTCCGCGCTAACGATCAATGGACCGGGTAAATCTGGCGCCAGGGTAATGGCCCGATCGATGCTGGCCAGAGCCTGCAGCGGGTCATTTTGCATCTGGTGCGCGGCCGCCAGGGTTTGCCAGACTTCGGGGTTGGTGTTATTGATCGACGCGGCGGTTTTCAAGGATTGGATCGCGGAAGCCGCGTCACCTGAATCAAGTAATACTTTACCAAGAAGAAAATGGATCTCATCGTTCTCTGGTTGTAACCTGGAGGCTGTCAAGAGATGCGCTTTTGCCGCGGTCAGAACTCCCGTCTCAGTATTGAGTTTCGCTGCCAGCAGATGCCATTTCACTTCATCCGGCCAAATTTCAAGGGCCTTTTCGATCGCGGTCAAAGCCAGCTGAGATTCGCCCGCCTCCCGGGCGATGAGCGATATCGTTGCCAATTGCAGCGGATCGGTCGATTGGAGCAGAAGATCCACATGCGGCAGAATGATCTCCATCGCCTCCTCAGGGTTGCCCGGGAGTAACAACAACCCAGCCAGAATTGCCAACGCTGGCTGTTCGGCAGTAATGGCTGCCATCTCACTTTGTTGATTGCGATCGAGCAGGTCCTGGAGAATCGCGTAGGAGCGGTCAAAAGGCTCCGGGAAGGACAACCATTCCTGTAAGTACTCCGCGGCGCGCAGGAAGGCATAACTGCCACGGGCTGACCAGTAATCAACGACCTGTTGATTATCAGATATCCCCTGGATGACATGATACGCATCCTGCAACCTGGTCAGATTGAGCACGGAGAGGTATTGAGCATCCATAGCGTGAGCGGTCACCAGTAAGCGATCGAATACCTGCGCGCTTTCTGCCTGGTAGGTGTATGCTTTCATCTGGTAGAGATGAATAGCTGGCTCAAGTGAAAAAGCCTGTTCCAACTGTTCGATCAACCAGGCACCTGCCTTGAACAACTTATGGCGTAAGCAGGCGTTGATCAACGGGTAGAGCAGGGTTGGCGCGGTTGTTACCAGGTTGTAAACAGTGATGTTCGGCAGCTCCGCTGGATGCAGCTCAGCAAGCGGGAGATCAGCATAGATTTTCTCCCAACTATGCCCATCAAGTTCGGCAAAAATAGCTACATCGTCGTAGGAGAGAGACGGATTATTCTGGCTGTCGAATGCGGCGGACCATAACTGCCAGCGTGAGGATTGAGAGGTGGAAGGATTATCAGCGTCCGGCTGACTCTCGAATAGCTCAGCAGCGATCAGGCGGGAAAGTAACACCGCGGGCTCGAAAACCTCAGAAGTATCTTCCTGGATGTGCTCCAACGCCTGCCGGGCGCCGGCAAAATCCAACAGATTGAACTTGAGATCGGCAATCAGATACCACACAGCAGGTTCGTTGGAACCAAGCTGACTGGCTTCTTCAGTGTTTTGCAGCGCTGATAATAGATCACCATTCGCACGGTGGAGGAAAGCTTTTCGCAGATGAATTGTCGCCAGGTAAGGGGTGATATCCGGAGCGTTCTCTGCTGCGGCAGCGGCTGATCCGTCCAGCAGGTTTTGCAGTACAGCCAGGGCGTTACTGGTATCACCCGCGAAAGCCAGCAAATCCACTTTTTGCAGAATGAGGTTGATATCTGTGCTGTCCAGCTGGATGGCTTGTTCGATGGCGGCGATTGCCCGCTGCGCGTTACCGTCTTTCTTTTCATACGAAGCCAGATCCATCAACAGGGAGAGCGCGTTCGCCGGGTCTTGCTGGATAGAATTATGCAGTAATTGGATCGCTTCCGCGGTGAGGTCTTCTTCGGCTAACCTGGCTGCCGCCTCTTTTACCTGTTCAGAGGAGAGTTTCCCCTCATCTACCAGGCGGGTAAAGGTTTGTACGGCCGCATCCTTTTCGCCCAGCTTTATCTGTAAGCTGCCTAATTGAAGATGAAGGGTGATGTTTTGCGGCTGTTGGGTGATGGCTGATTGGAGAGCGCTAATCGCTTCCGGAATGTCACCTGATTTTTGGCAGAAATCACTGTACCAGAGGAGATTGGTAGTATCCTCCGGCAAAATAGAGAGCGCCAATTGAGCGGCATCCAGAGCGGCTTTTTGTAAGCCTGAAACGAGATATGTTTCCGCCAGTTTTTGTTGGATTTCATAATTCTTGGGGTTGAGGTTCCCGGCTTCTTCCAGCGCGGCCAGCGCCGTATCCACCTGCCCCAGATGGGCTGAAGTCAATCCAATACCATAGTTGATCCGCCAGCGCATGTCTTCGGTGAGGAGCGGGGATTCCGCGAGAGCCCGATATGACGTATTGGCAAGGGAGTATCTACCCAACAGTGTATTGAGGTCCGCATCCAGCAGCAGGGCTAATGGATGATCCGGTTGGATCTCCAAACCCGCGTGCAGATATTCCTGAATCTTCTGTAAATCTATATCTCCCCGGAGTTTGTAAACCGCGATCGCAGAACTGACCAGGTCCAGGTAAGGGGTGATCTGCCCGGGTTTTTGCGCGACAAGGACCAGTAATGGTTCGTAAGCAGAAACCTGGTCACCTGAGGCGATGAGCGCTGTCGCGTAGGCCTGGAGCAAACCCGGATGGTTGGGGCTAATGTCCAGCGCTTTGCGATAGATCGACAGCGCTGAGCTGGTTTTTCCAACAAGCTGCAGCATAGAACCTGCTTTGAAAATCAGGTTCACATTGGCCGGTTCCAGCTCGAGGGAGCGCATGGTGTACGGCAAAGCATCGGTATACGCGCCGATCGCTGCGTACTGGTCACCGAGCATGGTGCATATTGCGGATGATTCCGGGCAGGTGTGTAAACCTGACCGCAGGATGTCTATGCTTTTCGCGCTATCTCCCTGGGAGGCATAATAACCGGCGAGCGCCAACCAGGGCTGCTCAATCGACGGGTCAACCGCCAGCGCCTGCTCATAGGCATTCAGAGCCGGCTGGGTTGCGCCTTGGGCCATAGAAATATCACCGGATAGTGTCAAAAATCTCGCGTCTGGTTGGTTATTCTGCATGAGTTGAGTACAGATCGCCGCGGCTTTGGCTGTATCCTTCAGCGACATAGCCGCCTGAGCGTATTCCAGCCATTCCTCATTACTGGGCGGCTCAAGGCCGGTTTTCGCGCCGGTGATGATTTCCCATTGGGCCAGAGCGTCTTCTGGCCGGCCGGCCTGCTGGAGAGCGCGGGCATAGACCCGCCGGGCTGCCCGATTCGCGGGATCGAACAGCAAAACAGATTCTGCGCTCAGCAGAGATCCTTCAAAATCCCCGAGAAGTAATTGGTCCTCTGCCAACCAGATGTTGTATTCAGCGATGAAAGAGCTATTCTGGGAGAGGGCTCGGGAGAGGTCGCCGGCAAGGTTAATATATCCCAGCTGGTGCAGGAAATTACGCAAGCGGGCAAGATCGGCCAGATTGCTGGAATAATTCCTGGGTGAAGAAGCCGCGGATTGAGCAAAGAGGTTGGCGCTTTCCTGATCGCCAGCAGCGCGGGCGATGACACTCCGCGCCAACAAACACAGCGGATGATCAGATGTTTTTAACTGGTCATCCAGTTCAATCAGATTAGAACCTTCCGGTACACCCGATAAAACCATCTCCGCCAGTGCCAGGGCGGACGACGTAAGGTTGTGTGAAATATCGATCCAGGGGTTTACCCCTTTCGGGTGGACAGTTTTGCGCAGGTGGTTGGCTTGAATTCGACCGAGCAATCCCTGCAGGAGAGTGTTCTTATGGAGCAGCAAAGCCGAGTATTGATCATCCGCGCCGGCGAGTTCATACAGATTTAGCCACAGGTCGATGGTTGAAAAATCGGGGTCGGCGAAATCGTCCACCAGGGGATCAGAGTAGCGGGAATTGACCGCGAGGCTTTGCAGGTAATCATTATAGGCTGGCGAGTTTTCGCCGCTCGAGTCTGCCTGGTTTGTTTTAATCAAATCTCTGGCTAGTTCACGGGTGAGCTGGGGGTGGATGGTTGCCAGATGGCTCAGCCACGAAACAACGTGCTGAAAATCTTCTTCGGCTAATGCCAATTGGAAAACATGGAGCTGTTCCGGGAATGACAGCGCCTGCGACAGGAGAATGGCTGATAGAAAACCGTAATAATCCGCGGCGGGTAAACTATCTGCGGTGGATTTGTATTCGGCTAGCAGCTGCGGGTTTTGTTCGAACCAGGAGAATAAAATTGAAAAGATGGTTTTCCAGCAGGAACTGACAAACTGGTGTGAGGAATTAGCGCGGATGATCTCGTCAACCATCCCCGCCCAGCTGCCGGTCAAGCGGCGTCTTTCACGCAGAGCCAGGGCGATCGACGCGGCATCCGCGAGGGTGACTGGCGGGGTACCAGATTTCACCGCCCGCTGGTAATCTAAAGACGCTTTCTGCCGGACGTCCGCAGACAAGGGAGGGAGAGGATCGCCGCCCAGACTGCCAGGATCCGGGAAATCGATCGCGCACAGGGCGAACCCGCCGATATTCCACAGGATTTGATTGCTCTTCGCGTAATCTGTGAAGACAGAGAGAAAATCTCCGGCGGTGAGCGTGTCGCGGACCAGGGAATCCTGGTTGATCGAACGGGCGACATCCCCAATTTCATCAGCCGGGAGAACTTCCTTTAGTTTTAACAGCAACTCACCAGTTTGCATACAACCTCACCTAGATCCGGGTCACCAGAAAATACGCGCCGCCAATGAGCAGGAGGCCGAGAAAAACCAGAAAGACACCCACGCCAGAGCTGGTCCGGATCAGATCATTTAGCGCGTTGAGCAGCGTGGACGCATTCCCGACCAGGCCGGAAACATCATCCGTGAGGCCTTTTTGCGCCATTTTACTGGTCTGGTTGGCGAGGTCGCGCACATCTTTACCGACAATTTTGGATACTAGGATGTAGATCCCGATGCAGATGGTAATGATGCCCAGTAAAGAGCCGCCGGTTGCCAGGGTAAGTAGGAATTCCGGGATAGACATGTTTAGAATCATAAAAACCTCCTGAATACACTGTTCAGGAGGTTTACTTGCAAGTATTGTGCCGAATAATTAAACCAGCGTCTGGATAGCCGGGGGGAAGTAGGTAGGCGTTAAGACTGGATCATCACAATAAATCATAGCCTGTTCGAGGAGATGCGACAGCTCTCGAATATTTCCCGGCCAGGTGTGCCGCGTAAAGGCCTGCAGCACATGCGGATGAACATCTAGCGTGTTGGTGCCAAGCTCCGCGTTGAGCTTGCGGACAAAATAGCCAACCAATTCCGGGATGTCTACCAGCCGTTCACGCAGGGGAGGGATGTGCAACTCAATCACATTCAGGCGGTAGTACAGATCCTCCCGGAATTTCTGTTCTTCGACCATTTTTTGCAGGTTGCGGTTGGACGCGCTGACGATTTGCACGTCCACCGGGATATTGGTTGTGCCCCCGACTCTGCGGATCTTACCTTCTTCGATGGCGCGCAGCAGTTTGGCTTGCATATCCAGCGACATAGAAGCGATCTCATCAAAAAAGAGGATGCCTTTGTCTGCCACTTCCATGAGGCCGATCTTTTTCTTGGTATCCGCGCCGGTAAACGCGTTGGCCTCGTACCCGAACAGCTCCGATTCGAGCATGGTATCCTGAATCGCTGAACTGTTCACGTCAATGAACTGCCGGCCTGCCCGGGAGCCGGATTTGTAGATGAAATTCGCCAGGACTTCCTTGCCTGTCCCATTCTCACCAGTGATCAAAATACGAGCACCTCTGCTGGCCGCGCGGGTAGCCCGATCTACCAGTTCTTTCATACTGGGTGTGCTGCCCACGATGAAACCGTCCGTGGAGGTGCGGGAAACGCGTAATAAGTACAGCTCGCGCCGCATGGATACGACTTCCATCGCGCGCTGGATGGATTGCTCCAGGCGTTCCAGGTTGATCGGCTTCGGCATGAAATCATGCGCGCCGTTGCGCATAGCATCAACAGCCATGTCAATATCACCATGCGCTGTAAAAATAATGGCCGGTATATGATTTTCGCGGGCGATCGGATCTGCCAGCAAATTGGGGCCGTGGCCGTCGGGCAGACGCACGTCCAGCAGCAGAACATCCGGTGGGCTTTTATGGAGGGCTTCCACTGCCTGCTGGAAAGTCTCCGCGCTTTGAACTTCATAACCGATCTTGGTCAGAAATTCCTTCAGGTAGACCTGCATATTCTTTTCGTCTTCAACGATCAGCAAGGAGCCAGCCATTATTTTCCTCCAGGATTTTTAAGTGCGAGAAGTGTAACATGAAACACAGTTCCCCCAGGAAAGCTTTCCACCGTAATCGCGCCTTTATGCGCTGAAACAATGCTCTTGGTCAATGCCAATCCTAACCCGGTGCCACCTTGCGTGTGCGAGACGAAGGGCTCGAAGATATGCTCGCGTAATTCTTCCGGGATTCCTGGTCCGGTATCGGAGATGGTAACTTCCACTTCAGGGATGCTGGATGAATCCGGCAAATTTACCATTTTGACTGCCAGCGCCCCGCCGTTCGGCATGACAGCGATGGCATTATTAATGATATTCGTGAAAACCGATTCCATTGCGCGCAAGTCACAAAGGGCCTGCCGGCAATTTGGGTCAATATCCAGAATGGCCTTGATGTTGGCATTCGTAAAACGCGGACCGTAGCGATCGAAGATCCGGCGAAACAGGTTGGCCAGATCACTCGGCACGATCCGGTATTCGTTGAATTTTGAGAACTGAAGGACCGATTCCATCAAATGGGTTAATCTGGCTAAATCCTCCAGCATCATCGCCAGGTATGTCCGGTTGGAATCATCCGCGGGCAAGGTACGGTTGATCATCTGCACACCGGCACTGATATTGTTGATCGGATTGCGGATTTCATGCGCCATCACCGCGGTCAGACGGCCGAGAATGGCTTGCTGCTCCATGTGTTGGCTGTTCAGCCGGATCTGTTCTTGCTCACTTTCATCGCGGATGAGCAAGATCACACCCTGCACCACTTCATCCAGTATGACCGGGTAGGTTTGCATGAACGCCAGGAAGGACTCACCGTTTCGACGGTGCAGGTGAACTTCACCGAAATTGACAGTGGGTTGTCCCTGCCGGGCTTTATTCAGCGCGGGCAGTAATTCATCGGTGCCGATGATGATATTCTCGGCGGATTCGCCTGATATTTCGCGGGACGCGTAACCCAGAATATTCTCCGCTGCCGGATTGATCTCCTCTATCGAGAGATCCCGTTTCAGCAGAATGATCCCTTCATTCGCGTGCTGAATGACCATATCGCGAAAGGACAGATCGCGCAGGTGCTGTTGAAAGGCATTTTCCAGTGTTTCGCGGATCGTGAAATGGTACAGGATCACTTCCAGGTATTTCGCGAGAATGCTTCCGCGGAAGTTCAGTTCAGTGATATTGATTGGGGAGGTGTCGGAGAGAATGAGATTCCCCAAGCGGGTGTCAGCCATCAGCAGGGGATAATTCACCAGGCAGGAGAGGTCCGCTGCTCGGGCGACACGGGAGAACTCATCGGTTACCCGCTTCCCCGGCAGCCAGGTGATTGCTTCACGGGAATCCAGATTGTCAAGGGGGATGATATCAGGAAACAGGGGAGAAGCGCCTTCTCTGGAAATGGATTTCTCCAGGGTCCGATGATGGTTATTTAGGCGATAGATGCATTTAATGCGGGCAGGAAGCAATCCATCCGCGATGACCAGAAAATTTTCCAGGGCTTCGTTCAGCGTACTGGCAGTCAGTGTGTTCAATAATAACCCAACCACAGCGGGTGATTGCGGGTCGCGCTGAGAAGTGTTCCGCAAGCTGGCAGTATCGGTCTGTTCAAATTGTAAGATGACTCTGGCAGCAGATTCATCCAGTGAGCGGCTGGTAATCGTCACATCCAGCAATTCGCCGGAATATCGTTTAAGGTACGCGTTGATCGGCCGCCGGGTGTCAATGGAGAATCGGCTGGTATTGGGCAAAAGAGTGGATAATTCACGATTTTGCAGATCGGAGGTGGAATATCCAGAGAATTTTAGAAACTCCGGATTGGCCGCGAGGATAAAATCTGACCGGTTATCAATCACCAGGGCTGGAAACGGATAGAGATAGAAGAGAGACTGAAACTCCGCGGCTCCCGGCGCTTTTCCCTTCCAGGTAATTTGCTGGGGAGGTTTTATATCAAAAATTGGTTTCATTGCCGGGAGGTGTGTTTCTGACGTAAATGCGCGGGCAGGATGCCTTCCATGGCACGGTATTTCGCCACTGTCCGCCGGGCTACAAAAAATCCTTCTTTTTTAAGCAATTCAGCCAGTTCCGTATCGCTCAGGTGCTCTTTTTCCTGAGCAATGATCTGCTGTAAGGCAGTTCGGATGTGCAGGCTGCGGTCAAAGAACTTAGAGAAAGGAATGATCCGTCCACTGGGGAGTTGAATGGCTTTATTTGATACTGCCCGTGAGATAGTCGATTCATGAACTTCCAGCTCTTTTGCCAGGCTGGCCCGGGTGATTGGCTTTAAATCACCTTCGCCGTTATCAATAAATTCTCTCTGCAGGACAACGATGCGGGCGAGCAAACGCTCCATGGTGTGATTGCGCTGCTGGAGGCATTTCACAAACAGGGAAGCCCGTTCCACATCGGATTTCCAATCCTCCACTTTTTCTTCCTTGACCTCTTTTATGGCGCTGCGAAAGCGCGGATCCACACGCAGGGTGCCGGCCAGCGGCATGATGATCTCTACCACCAGCGGTTCCTGGGGATTATTGTTTAAATGATTAATGATAATGTCCGGGCGGTGATACGCGCGGTCGCTGACTTTGACATTATCCCGCTCATCACCCCAGTGCGATCTGCCCGGGAAGGGGTTTAGATTCGCGCCAATAAAGTGGGCGGTTTCCTCGACCTGTTTGATCGGTTCATGCAGCTGGTGAGCGATGGCAACATATTGGTGCCGGCTCAAGAGCGACATGCAATCCGTCAGTACTTTTCGGGCCAGCGGTGGAACAGGTCCGTTCTCTTCCAGTGAGTCCAGTTGAACAAGCATGGCCTGTTGGCTGTTGGCTGAACCGACGCCAATCGGATCCGCGTGCTGGATCATCGCGATGATCGCTTGGACGCGAGAGGGGAGAATGTGGTGATACTGGGCAACTTCCAGAGGGGTGATGGTAAGCAGGCCGTCGTCATCCAGGTGGGTCAGGATGAAGGCCGCCAGCGCGCGGTCGCCGGAAGGGAGTTCCGGGGCGATTTGCCGCAAAACGTAGGTGGGCAAATCCTCAATGGCGGCGCTTAAATTGTCCTCCGGCTGTTCTTCAGCCGTCATGGATGTGCCCATGAAGAAGTCGTCCCGGGGGGATATGAAAACGATCGGATCCTGTGAGTCGGGTTGTTTCGGCTGCGAGCAGGTGGGGCATATTTCCCGCGGATGCAGCAGGCGGCCACAACCCGGGCAGCGGCGCTCGTCCAACAGTTCCAGGGCCGGGTTGGCAGCCAGCTCTGATGATATCTTTTCACCTAACTCTTCGGCAGTCATACTAAGCAGGGTCATCGTCTGAGCTAGGTGAGAGGTGGTTTTCTGGCGATGGACGGTTTGCTGTTTCTGGTACATAGTATCCTCATGTATGAGTATAGCTGGAATATAAAATCGTTGCAACAATAATGCCGCGCGTTTTGGTACAATTTGGTTATGAGTTTTCAAACCGATGGAAAAGAGCAGGTCACAGTGATCGGGGGAGGACTGGCCGGCTGCGAAGCCGCCTGGCAAGCTGCCCGCGAGGGGGCATTCGTGCGCTTGTACGAAATGCGGCCGGAGAAAATGACGGGAGCGCATACGACGGGCAGCCTGGCGGAGTTGGTCTGTTCAAATTCCCTGGGCACCACGCTGCAGGACCGCGGTACCGGGCTGCTGATCGAAGAATTACGCCTGTGCGGGTCGCTGCTGATCCAGTCCGCGCTGGAAAGCCGGGTACCGGCTGGTTCCGCGCTGGCGGTGGATCGCGAGCGCTTCTCTGAAAATGTGACTGCCGCCATCGCCAACCACCCACGGATCGAGGTGATTCGACAGGAGGTTGTGCAGATCCTTGTGGGTGTGACAGTGATCGCCAGCGGCCCATTAACCTCCCCCGCGTTGGCTGAGAATATCGCGAAGTTGACCGGCCAGGAACGGTTATTCTTTTATGACGCGATCGCGCCGATCATTCTTGGCGATTCGGTGGATATGAATGTCGCCTTCGCCGCGTCCCGTTACGGGCGGGGAGAAGACGAGGAAGGGGACTATTTAAATTGCCCGCTGAACCAGGAGCAATACACCGCTTTCGTGCAGGCGTTAATTGGCGCTGAACGCATCGAATTGCGTGACTTTGAGAAGGATATTGAGACAGGAGTGAAGGCCGGCGGGAGTGTGTTCTTTGAGCGATGTCTGCCGGTGGAGCAACTGGCAACCCGCGGCGAGAAGGCGTTAGCCTTTGGCCCAATGCGGCCAACCGGACTGACAGATCCTCGCACCGGCCGCTGGCCGCACGCAATCGTTCAACTGCGGCGGGAAGACGCGCTGGGTGAGATGTACAACCTGGTTGGTTTTCAAACCAATCTGACCTATCCGGAACAGCAGCGAGTCCTGCGGCTCATCCCCGGCCTTGAGAAGGCAGAATTTGTCAGGTTCGGGCAGATGCACCGCAACACATTTTTATGCGCGCCAGAGATACTTTCCGCCAGTTTGAAAACGCAGATGCGAGAGGATCTGCTGGTCGCGGGTCAATTGACCGGGGTGGAAGGGTACGCGGGCAACATCGCTACCGGGTTAATTGCCGGTATCAACGCGGCCAGAGCGCTGACAGGAAAAGCTGAATTTCTTCCACCCGGCGAGACGATGATGGGTTCGCTGATTCGCTACATCACAACCGCCGATGCCAAACACTTCCAGCCGATGAAAGCGAATTTTGGGTTGCTGCCGGAAATCGATGTGAAAGGTAAACGGGTTCCCAAACGCCAGAAATATCAGTCGAAAGCTGAGCGGGCGATCAAGGCCATGCGGGAGTATGTTCATGCTTGAGAGTCGGCGTAAATGGATCACTGCCGGGGTGATTCTATGTTTGGTAATCATCGCTGGCGCGTCTATTTATCTCTTCCGAGCCGCGAGAGGTCACGCCAGCATCGGTTTTGATGGTCAGGCTGCCTACCAGCATATTCAGACCCAGCTGTCATTCGGGCCGCGCCTGCCTGGTTCACAAGCGCAACAGCGGTTCCTGAGATGGGCCGCGGCGGAATTTGAGCAATGCGGGTGGAGTGTCTCAACCCAGCAGGGCACTCAGGCCGGCCATGCCTTGATCAATATGATCGCTAAAAAAGGCAGCGGAGACAGGCTGATCTTGCTGACGGCACATTATGATTCGCGCCTGGTGGCGGATAAAGACCCGAAATACCCCGCGGTTATCGCTCCGGTTGCTGGCGCGAATGACGGCGCGTCTGGTGCGGCCGTGCTGCTCGAACTCGCGCGTGTTCTGGAGATACCAGCCGACACCACAGTCTGGATCGTTTTATTTGATGTTGAGGACAACGGCCGCATTCCGGGCTGGGATTGGATTCTCGGATCTACCTATTTTGTAGATCATCTGGACAGGATACCGCAGGCAGTGGTGAATCTGGATATGGTGGGTGACGCGGATCTGCGGATCTTACCGGAAATCAACTCCACCGGTTGGCTGCGGGAAGAAATCTGGACCACCGCGGCTAAAATGGGATATGGGGATGTTTTCACCAATGACGATGGGAAAAGCATTCTCGATGACCATATTCCATTCCTCAAGGCCGGCATCCCGGCGGTCGATGTGATCGATATAGAGTATCCGTACCACCATACGCGTTCGGACACACTGGAGCACGTCTCGGCGGAATCATTGGCCGTGGTGGGCCGGGTCATTGAGGGTTGGCTGGAAGAATACTGATACAATTAGGCATCTATTAACTCAGCATGGTGTGTATGAATAATTCCTCTATATCCTTTAACGCGGCAGACAGGATTGCTTCTTTTAAGCCGTACTTTTTTGTCATTCTGGCCAGGCAAATCACGGCTCTCAAGGCCAGCGGGATGGATATCATCCGGCTGGATATGGGCTCCCCTGACCTGGCTCCAGACCCGAGCATCATAAAGCGGTTGAGTGAACAGGCAGAACGGAATGACACACACGGGTACGCTCCCAGCGGTGGTACGGTTGAATTCCGGGAGGGGGTCGCTGAATACTACCAAAAGCGTTTCGGCGTTCAGCTTGACCCGGTCAAGGAAGTCCACGGACTGATCGGCTCGAAGGAAGGGCTGTTCGCTCTGAGTCAGGTGATCCTCAATCCAGGCGATGTATCGCTAGTCTCTGATCCGGGCTACCCGGTGTACTCTGCCAGCGGCATTATTGCCGGAGCGGAGGTGGTTTCAGTACCGCTGCTTGAGCAGAACGGCTTCCTGCCGGACCTGAAAGCGATTCCAGCGGATAAATTGAAGCGGGCGAAAGTGATCTGGGTAAATTACCCGAATAACCCGACCGGCGCGACCGCGGATGAACATTTCTACGAGGAATTGATTGAGTTTGCGCATAGGCATAAGATCCTTATCGCGCATGACCTGGCTTACGCGGATGTAACATATGACGGTTACAAAGCACCTTCCATACTGCAATTTGCCGGCGCGAAAGAAGTCGCGGTGGAGTTCAATTCTCTTTCAAAAAGCTACAACATGGCTGGCTGGCGCCTGGGGATGGCTGTTGGTAATCCGCAGGTACTGGATTACCTGGGAACTTACAAAAGTCAACAAGACACTTCTCACTTTATCCCGGTGTTGTCAGCCGGGGCGTTGGCCATGACTGGCAGCCAGGAATGGTTGATCGCGCGCAACAATATCTACGCGGAGCGCCGCCAGGTGGTTCTGGACGCGCTGGAATCCGTTGGGCTCAAGGCTGGCAAACCCAAAGCTGCCATCTATATTTGGGTGAAGATACCCGGAAGTATTACCAGCGCGGAATACTGCTCCAAGTTACTGGAAGAAACCGGTGTGAGTACCACCCCGGGCAGCGTGTATGGGTCATACGGCGAAGGATTTTTACGGATCTCTCTCTGTATCGCCGCCGGCAGATTGTCTGAAGCCATGGAGCGCATGACAGGCTGGGTGAAGAAAACGAGTTAGGATGTCAACAAAGCTGACCGAGCCTACAAAACCTGAGAAAGAAAGAGCCTTCCTGGTCGGAGTGGATGTGCATTCCCAGCCTGGCTTGATCAGCATGCAGGATTCGCTGGAAGAACTGGAACGGCTGGCTGATACCGCCGGGTTGGATGTGGTGGGTGAGTTGACCCAGAAGATCGACCGTCCCAGTTCAGACACCTATATCGGTTCAGGCAAGGTCGAAGAGTTACGCGCCTTCACAGAAGAAACCCTGGCGGACGTGATCATTTTTGATATTGACCTTTCTCCGCGGCATCAACGTGAGCTGGAGAAAATCTTCGGGCTTGAAGTACGCATCCTGGACCGCACTGCATTGATCCTGGACATCTTCGCCCAGCATGCCAGTACGCGGGAAGGTTACCTGCAAGTGGAACTGGCACAGTTGGAATACCGTCTGCCGCGGTTAACCAGAGCCTGGACGCATCTGGCCCGGCAGGCTGGCGGCGGCGGCGGACGGGCGGGGAGTGTGGGCGGAGTCGGTTTGCGCGGCCCGGGTGAAACTCAGTTGGAAGTGGACCGCCGGGAGATCGGCCATCGCATCCACAAACTGAAAGAAGAAATCGAGAAGATTCGGGATCATCGCAATCAGTACCGGCAGCAGCGCAAACGGGCCCGCACCCCGATCGTGGCACTGGTCGGTTACACCAACGCGGGGAAGTCCACCCTGCTCAACACGCTGGCAAAAACGGATATTTACGTGGCGGATCAACTATTTGCCACGCTGGATCCAACCACCCGCAGAGTGCCATTATCTGATGGTCAGATCATCCTTCTCACAGACACAGTCGGGTTCATTCAGAAACTACCCACACAGTTGATCGCAGCATTCCGAGCCACTCTGGAGGAGATTTCGGAAGCCGATTTACTGCTGCATGTGATCGACGGCACGCATCCGGTTGCTCTCCAGCAGGCCCAGGCAGTAAAGCAGACGCTGGAAGCGATCGGCGCCGGAAAAATCCCAACCATCGAAGTGCTGAATAAGGTGGATCAACTGGACAAGGATGAGATTGCCAGGTTGACGCGTGAGGTTTTCCCGGGAGCAATCCCCATTTCGGGTCTGCGCGGACAGGGAATCGATAAACTGCTGCTAACGGTTGAACATGACCTGTTTCAATCGTTGCTGCCGGTACATCTCCATCTGCCGTACACCGAAGGGCAGCTGATATCGCTATTCCATGAAAACGGCGTGATCGAAGCAATTAAATACAACGCGAAAACAGTGGATATCCGCGGAAAGATCCCCGGGCGAATGTACGCCCGCTATCAACCCTTTGAGGTATAAAAAAAACCGCCTGAGGCGGTTTTTCATTTGTCCTGAAAGGGTTATTCCGAAGGGATTATTTCTTCTTGGCTTCGGCGGCAACGCTGACGGCTTCTTTGCCGCGATAATATCCACATTTGCCGCAGACGGTGTGCGCCAGGCGCATTTCGCCGCAATTGCTGCATTGAACTAATTTGGCAGTGTTGAGCGCGTCATTCGCGCGGCGGCGATCACGGCGTCCCTGTGAGTGTTTACGTTTTGGTTGTGGAACCATTCTAATCTCCTGATGACTATTGACTCTATGATACCGAATTAACGGGAAGATTATACCAACGCAGCATTAAATCTGTCAAGCGAAACCATCCGGCTAGATCCAACCCTTGCGTTTGAAGAACCAGATCATACCGATCGAGATCAGCCCGAATAACACCCATACGTACAGGTAGCCGTATTGCCAGTGGATCTCCGGGAAGATCACAAAATTCATCCCATATACGCCGGCGAGGAAGGTTAAGGGCAGAAATAAGGTCGAGACGATGGTGAGCGCTTTCATTACCTCGTTCAACCGATTTGAGGTAGCTGACAGGTAAATATCCAGTGTGCCGCTGACGATGTCGCGTACCGATTCGGAGAGGTCCTGGATCCGGACGAGATGATCGTAAATATCCCTGAAATAGATCTTGCTGCCTTCCCGGATCTGGGGAAAATCATCCCGGCTGAGGATATTCATCATTTCGCGCTGGGGGCTGATCAGGCGCCGCAGGGTGAGCGTGGAGTGTTTGAGGTCAAGAATTCTCTCCAGGGTCGCGGGATCCGGTTTCTGAAGCACGCGGTCTTCAAGATACTCGATCTCCTCATCCATATTATCGATGAGCGGCATGTAGTCATCGACCAGCGCGTCTAGAATGGCATGGCACAGGAAATCCGCGCCGCGGGTGGTCAGCCGCTCATCGCGATCCAGCCGGCTCCAGATAGTTTCCACCGGGCGCATGGACTGGGCGTGATGGGAGGTTACCACGTAGTTGGCACCGAGAAAAACATTTAACTCATCTGTTTCCAGGGCTGAGTTATCTTCTTGCATCAGCAGGTTGTGGGCAATAATGAAAAGATAATCGCGGTAGTCATCCACCTTTGCTGTCTGGAAGCCGATGCTCTGGCAATCTTCAATGGCCAGGGGATGGAATTTGAATGCCTGGTGGAGGACCTGGTCAATTTCATCCTGGGTCGGGTTATTCAAATTGACCCAGAGAATACCCTTACCCGCGGCGATAACTGCCTGCAGGTCAGAGATACCTAAATCAAGGGTTGCCTTACCGTTTTCATAATAAATGGTTTGTATCATGGCAACTCCTCCATTGTTTGGAACAAAAGTATTAAGGGCGATGAATTGCTAGTATAAACCCCACTCAAAGCCTTCCGGGTTTTCCATCATGGATAAGTCCCACTGATCCATGCCGAGCGCCATGACAACTTCCATTTGCACGACACTTTTAGCCATTTCTTTGGTGGATTCAACCAGCACCGGGGCATACGGGCAGAAAGGAGTCGTCATGATCATACTGATGACCAGCATGCCGTCGCTGACCTGGACATTCCGCACGAGGCCCAGTTGAATAATGCTCATCTGGATCTCCGGATCCATCACCTGCTGAAAAGCCGCGCGCAGCGGAATGAGTAATTCAGGATTGGTGGTTTCGATGTCCCAGACCGGGCGATTTGGTTTTGTTTCAGGCGTTTGATCTGTCATGCGGGCTTTCCAATTTGGGCGGGATTTTTGATGGAGTATGTACAATGATCGTTACCGAACAGGACGCAGTTGATCTTTTCAACCGGTGTGGAAAGTATGGCCGCGATCATCGTCTTGTCGACTGTGCAAACCTCGGGATGGTTTTGCCCGATGTGCAGATATGGGCAGGAAATTTCATGGATCAGGTAGCTGTCCCCAGATTTTTCCCACTCAACAGTGAAGCCTTCCCGGGAAAGCAGGTTCTGGATCAGGTTTAGCTTTTCCTCAATGGTCATATTCTCGGCCAGCGGCTGGTAGTTCGCGCTCATATCCAGCGCTATTTCGGTGAAGAGCCGATCCACAACCGGGGCCGGCAGGGTATTCTTCATCTGGTCCAGAATCATTGTGGTCAGTTTCAGGTAATTGGTGGGGAACATCTCCGAGCCGGTTTCAGTCAGGCTGTACAACTGGCGCGGACGGCCAATTCCGTGCCGCTCTTCCTCGGATTTGATCAGACCCTGAACGAGCAGGTTGGAGAGATGGTGGCGGACGGAGATATCATTGATCCCGACTTCGGCCGCGAGGTCAGAGACCGTGCTGTGCGGTCGGCTGAGCAGAGCTTGCAGAATCCTTTCCCGGGTCGATTTCATCATCCTCCAATTTTCTATGTCTTTATATCACACTCCGGTGAGATTTGTCAATTATTATGAATATTATAATAAATATTGACTATATGCACTGGCCTTGCTATAATCCGATTGCTAGTTCATCGAATGGAGAGTTATGGCCACACTAAATATCAATAACCTACACGTTAGCATCGAAGGAAAAGAGATCCTGAAAGGTTTTAATCTGGAGATGCGAAGCGGCGAAGTCCATGCCATTATGGGGCCAAACGGGACCGGCAAGTCCACGCTGGCATACACCATTATGGGGCATCCATCGTATACCGTGACAGCCGGCTCGATCGAATTGGATGGTATCAATATTCTGGATTTGGAAGCTGATGAGCGCTCCCGGGCTGGCCTGTTTCTCGCGTTTCAATACCCGGTCTCCATACCGGGGGTGACGGTGGCCAATTACCTGCGAACGGCCGTCAACGCGCACCGCAAAGCGGCGGATCCGCAGTACAAGGGTATCTCCATCCCCGAATTTCGCAAGTTGATGATCGAGCGAATGGATTATCTCAAGATGGATCACGCCTTTGCCGGCCGTTATCTGAATGACGGCTTCTCGGGCGGCGAGAAGAAGCGCGCGGAAATCCTGCAAATGGCGATCCTCAAACCCCGCTTCGCGATATTGGATGAGACAGATTCTGGCCTGGATATCGACGCGTTGCGCATCGTTTCCGAAGGGGTCAACGCGCTCAGAGGACCAGACCTGGGTGTTCTGGTGATCACACATTACCAGCGCATCTTGAATTACATCACCCCGGATCATGTTCATGTCATGATGGAAGGGCGGATCGTTGAATCTGGCGACGCGCAGCTGGCTCTACACCTGGAAGAACATGGGTATGACTGGGTACGTGAGAAGCTGGAAGCTGCCAGGTAGACAGGACGCGGTCATGGCTGAACAAGATAAACTGATCGAACAAATTACGGATTACCAGTACGGCTTCAGCGACCCTTCTACTTTTGTTTATAAAGCGAAAGCCGGGTTGGACGAGGAAGTCGTACGTGAGATATCCAAGAGGAAGGGTGAACCAGCCTGGATGCTGGATTACCGCCTGAGAGCCTTAGCACATTACGAGATCCGCCCGATGCCAAATTGGGGAGCCGATATCAGCGGTTTGAATCTCGATGACATCTTTTACTACGTCCAACCGGCGGAATCCGCTGGCCGCTCATGGGATGATGTTCCGGATACCATCAAAACCACCTTTGACCGGCTGGGCATTCCCGAGGCAGAGCAGAAATTCCTGGCCGGGGTAGGCGCACAATATGAATCTGAGATGGTGTACCACAGCATCCAGGAGCACCTGGAAAAGCAGGGCGTGATTTTTTTAAGCATTGAAGACGGCCTGCGGCAGCACCCCGAGCTCTTCCGGCAGTATTTTGGGACGGTAGTGCCCATTGAAGATAATAAATTTGCCGCGTTGAACAGCGCGGTTTGGTCCGGCGGCTCATTCGTGTACATACCACCCGGCGTAAAGGTTGATCTGCCTTTACAGGCTTACTTTCGTTTGAATGAAGCCAAGATCGGTCAATTTGAGCGCTCGATGATCATCGCTGACGAGGGCTCGCAGGTCCACTATGTGGAAGGCTGCACCGCTCCCCAGTACACCACGAACTCGCTGCATTCCGGTGTGATCGAGATCGTCGTGAAACGCGGCGCGCGCGTGCGCTATACCACCATCCAGAACTGGTCAACCAATGTTTATAACCTGGTAACTCAGCGCGCCATGGTGTTTGGTGATGGGACGATGGAGTGGGTAGACTCAAACCTCGGCTCGCGGGTGACCATGAAGTATCCATCCTGTTACCTGATGGAGCCCGGCGCGCACGGCGAGATCCTCTCGATGGCATTTGCCGGCGGGGGGCAATACCAGGATACCGGCGGCAAGATGCTGCATTTCGCGCCGCATACCTCCAGTAAGATCACGTCAAAATCAATCAGTAAAGGCGGTGGGCGCACCAGTTACCGCGGGTTGCTGAAAGTTCAACGGGATATGCAGGATGTAAAGAGCAATGTGGTGTGTGATGCCCTGCTGCTTGATCCTGAGTCACGCTCTGATACGTATCCATCCATCGAAATCGACTCGGAGGATGTGACGATCGGGCATGAGGCTTCCGTCTCTAAGGTAGGCGAGGAACAGCTCTTTTACCTGATGAGCCGCGGGCTTTCGCGCGAAGACGCGACGACGATGGTTGTGTCAGGCTTTATTGAGCCGTTAGTCAAAGAACTCCCCATGGAATACGCGGTGGAAATGAACCGGTTGATACAGCTGCAAATGGAAGGGTCGGTCGGGTAAACCGGCTGAGATAGTTTATGCCAGATCAAGTCATCACAATCAGAAAACAACGCGGCCAGCCGGCATCTCTGGAGCAAGATTTTCCAGTCAATGAAAATCTGATCCCATCTGATCTCTCACCCAGGTTCTGCCAGAATATGGAAAACGCTCTGGCGGTTTACCAAAGTCTGCCTTTCCCAACGGATAAGCAGGATGCCTGGCGCAGAACCAGCCTGGCTGATCTGGAAAAGCAGAAATATCACTTCGATTTTGACTCCCGGCCGCCAGCGGCTATTCCGGATCAGTACCTGAAGCCCATCATTGAAGGTGATCAGGCCGGGCAACTGGTGGTCTCCCCCGGCCGCTCTTTCGGCGGCGTGACGCCGGAGTATGAAAATGCCGGAGTGATCTTTTGCGATCTTTTCAATGCCATGCGGACGCACCCGGAATTGCTGGAGGAAAAATTAGGCAGCCTGGTTCGGGCAGAAGATGGAAAATTCGCGGCACTGACCGCGGCTTTCGCGCAGCACGGCACTTTTCTGTATGTACCCGCGGATGTGAAGATAAAGGAACCTCTGCATGCGCTGTTTTGGAATGCGGGTGATAACACCGCAGCCTGTTCCCGTCATGTGATCTGGGTGGAAAGCGGCGCTGAAGTGACGTTTGTGCAGGAATTTGCCAGTGAAGAGAATCTTTCTGCTCAGTTTCATACTGGCATTCTGGAAGTATATGTTGGCGCAGGCGCCAAACTGAACTTCGTTGAATTGCAATCCTGGAACCGCGGCACCTGGAACATCATCCATGAGAAGGTGAAACTGGAGCATGACGCCGACCTTTCCTGGATCTTTGGTTCGCTCGGGTCACGGTTGACAAAATCGTTTTCATCCATTGATCTGGCCGGCCCGGGCGCAAACGCCAAAGTCAGCGGATTTTACTTTGCGGATGGATCGCAACATCTGGATATGGATACAGAGCAAAATCACCTGGCCGCGAATACCACCAGTGATTTGCTTTATAAAGGCGCTGTGACTGGCCGCGCGCGATCTGTCTGGCAGGGGAATATCTATGTGGCACACGGTGCCAACGGCACGGATGGTTATCAAGCGAACCGGAATCTGATCCTTAGCCGGTCGGCCCGGGCTGATTCAATCCCCGGTTTGGAGATATTAGCCGATGATGTAAAATGTACTCACGGCGCGACGGTTGGCAAAGTGGATGAAGACCAGGTCTTTTATCTTCGCAGCCGCGGCTTGACAGAAAGAGACGCCCGCCATTTGATCGTTGAAGGGTTTTTTGAGACGATCATGGAAAGAATCCCATTTCAGGCAGTATCGGACCGCTTCCGCGACGCGATTATTTCTAAAATAGATTATCAGAACGACTAGTTGGAGGAATCACCATGTGCCCAGCCCCATTTATGAGAGACCCGGAACCGGAATCGGCGTATGACGTCGGCGATGTTGTGGAAGTGTTTTGCGACCATGAAAAAGGGGAGGAACGGATCCGCGGCTGGCTAAAAGGCATTGTGGTACAGGTGGATGCAAAAATGGTGGCCGTCCAATTCCGGAGTAATGTCTTCCTGACCGACGGCTGGATGGTTCCTGACCATATTTTATGGTACGCACACACCAGTCCGCACATTCGCAACACTAAAAAAGGCGGGAAATCTCCCTCTGGTAAAGCTGGTATGGTGGAGTTCTAGGCATGCCGGAGATTCAAACCTCAATCCGGTCGGACTTTCCCATATTGCAACGTGAAGTAAAACCGGGTGTACCGCTGGTGTATCTGGATTCCGCTGCGACCAGCCAGAAACCTTCCTCTGTACTGGACGCGATGAGCGATTATTACCTGCGGCACAATGCCAACATCCACCGGGGAGTTCACACCCTGGCGGAGGAGGCGACTTCACTTTATGAGGATGCCCGCAAGAAAATTTGCCGTTTCATCAACGCCAGATCCCAGACGGAGATAATTTACACCCGTAATACGACCGAATCGATCAACCTGGTGGCAAATTCCTGGGGCAGAAAGTTTCTAAAACCCGGAGATGTAGTCATCCTGACCGAAATGGAGCACCACTCCAACCTGGTACCCTGGCAGATCCTTAGGGAGAGCAGCGGGATCGAACTCAGGTTCATCCCGGTGAGCGCGGACGGCCGGCTTGACCTGGCAGAATACGCCAACCTGCTGAAGTTGGAACCCAAGCTGGTCAGTTTCACGCATGCCTCGAACGTCTTAGGAACCATCAATCCGGTGCAGGAGATGGCTCAGTTGGCGCACAAGGCCGGCGCGTTGGTGCTGGTGGACGGCGCTCAATCCGCCCCGCATTTTACAGTCGATGTCCAACAATTGGGCGTGGATTTCTACGCGTTTTCCGCGCATAAGATGCTTGGCCCAACGGGGATTGGCGTGCTGTACGGACGGAAAGAAATACTGGAAAAGATGCAGCCGTTCATGGGGGGCGGCGACATGATCCGCGAAGTCAGGCTGGAAGGCTTCACCCCGAACGATCTGCCTTATAAATTTGAGGCAGGCACACCGGCAATCGCTGAAGCGGTTGGCTTTGGCGCGGCAGTGGATTACCTGGCCAGGGTCGGCATGGATGCCATCCACGCGCATGAGAAAGAAATCACGCGGTATGCGTATAGCCTACTGAGTGAAATGCCCGGAATTACCATTTTTGGACGGGAAACGGACCACCGCGGTGGGGTGATCGCCTTCGAAGTCGCTGGTATCCACCCGCATGATGTAGCGCAGGTGTTGGATACGGATGGGATTGCCGTTCGGGCGGGTCACCATTGTGCCATGCCGCTGCATCAGAAATTCGGCATACCCGCGACGGCCAGGGCAAGCTTCTACCTGTACACAACAAAAAATGAGATCGATAAACTCGTGACCGGGCTGCAGAAAGTCCAGAAACTTTTCGGGTAAACAGATGGATGATATGTATCGGGAAGTCATACTGGAGCATTACAAGAACCCCGGATACCGGGGAGAACTGGATCCGGCAGATATCACGTTTGAGGATAATAATCCCCTGTGCGGTGATCACCTGCGGATCGATCTGCGGCTGGACGCAGAGAACAAGGTGAAAGAAGCCGCTTTCAGCGGGCACGGCTGCGCGATATCTCAAGCCAGCGCCGATCTCCTGCTCGAATCGATCATTGGTAAGGATCTTGATGAGGTGAAGAAACTGAGCAAACAGGACATTCTGGATCTGATCGGAATTGACCTTGGCCCGGTCCGTTTGAAATGCGCCTTGCTGTCTCTGAAAGTGGTTAAATCAGGCGCTTACGGGATTCATCCTGGTGAGAGTGTCGATCTGGAATTGGATTAAATGATGCTGGATTATCACAAGGTAGATCAAGAATCATTGGATTATCTGGATATCTGTCCGCTGGATGAGATCAAATCAGGCGAGAGAGTTTATTTTGAGGTAAATCGTCGTCCGGTCGTGTTAATCAACATCGCTGGCATGCTCTACGCGATCGGCGATGTTTGCAGCCATGATAACGGTCCCGTCGGGGATGGCGAGATTCAGGGGAAAGAGATTATCTGTCCGCGCCACGGCGCGCGCTTTGACCTGGAAAGCGGGAAGGCGGTTCGCCTGCCCGCTGTGGTGGATATACCCGCATACCCGGTTCGCGTAGTGGCTGGGATGATTCAGATCGGCGTTCCAAAACAGTGAATATTCGTGTAATTCGCAATATTGACCGTCAGCAATTTGACTGAAACAGTGATATGAAAAGGAAACTGATGTAAAAAAAGAGCCCGCGGGCTCTTTTTGTCAGTTAGCTGAAATTTCCGATCATCCGCAGGGTTTCGAAGCCTTCCGCGTATTTACTTTCACACAAGGCGCCGTAGCGGACCATGATGGAACGGGTCAGGTCGGGGTCAAAATAATACTTGCCGGTATACGTGGCATACTGGGATAATGCGGCTAATTTTCCTGCCAGATGGCCCTCTTGCAGAGGTACCAGGAAGTTGGGAAAGAAGCCGTAGCTGGAGCGGATCACATCAAAACCCAGCACGGTAACACCGCGGAAGGCTCGCAGCGCTTCACCGGTAACTGTGTTATGGTCTTGATGCAGGTCCGCGCGGGTGTGCACAAAAACGACATCGGGCTTTACTTCACGGCCGATTTTTATCAGGTATTCCAGGATCTCCTGCCGTTGCGATGGAAATTTCCGGGTCTCGAACTGCTCCAGGAAGACCTGTCCGGACGGAACCCCGAGTGACTTCATGCTGGCATGATGTTCAGCCACGAGGTTCGTCAGCGCCGGGTTCTTCTGGTTATCAGATAACGTAACGCAGAACAGGTCCTGCTTATCAGGCAAGCTGGAGATTAACCCGCCGCACCCCAACTCAATATCATCCGGGTGGGCGCCAATGAAGCAGATTCGTTTTCCAGAAAACTGCATGCGTTTTCCTTACTTGGTTGCCAGGATACCACCAACGACTTTTGTCATCACAATTTTCCCGTCGCGCGCGATACGTTCTTCAGAGACGCGGGTGATCTGCGCCATCATCGCTTCGAAACTGGCTTTGTCTTCAAACAGGCTGACCCACAGGCGGCGGTCTTCATTGAGTGAAGCCCGGGTGTATTCAACAAATGGTTCAGCAGTTTCAAAAGTGAGCGGGTTCTCAAAGATCTCTACTTTGACCTCGCTGAATAAGCTCTTGACTGTATTCAAAATCTCACTGCCAAAACGGGAACTGCCGGGCATGGGTGGAATTGGTTTTCCGGTAGCTTCCCGGATGATGTCATAGAATACCTTTTTGTTTTCCGGCATCGGGCCGGTAGTGAAGAGGCGGCCGCCAGTCTGCAAGACGCGGTGCATTTCACGGATGGTGAAGGGGATATTTTCGGAGTAATAGATGGCGAAACAGCAAGAAAGCAGATTGAAGGTGTTCGTCTCAAACGGGAATGGTTGATTGAAATTCAAAGTCTGAAACTTGATACTGTTGTGATATTTCTTGTTCTCTTCGCGGGCTTGCGCCAGCAACTCATCAGAGACATCTCCGCCGGTGATATCGCAATCGCCATTCAGGGTGGTGTAATAAGAAAAGCACTGTTTACCGGCACCGCAGCCAACATCCAGGATCTTGCTGCCTTTCTTCAACTGGATGATATCGAGCATCCACTGGTCAATATCGCGACCGCCGTATTTATTATGGATGTCGATCCTTTTGAGCAGATCGCTGGTTGTTTCTTTGTAATCGATTTTCATGAGACCTCAAATAAATGGATTGTTTTTAGCATTTTACCAGAATTAGCAGATGCGTGGCAGGATCTCCCCAGCCAGCATGGTCAGCATACGGGTGGAACCATAAGGCGTGACAAGCATTACCTCAGGAGCGTCCGCGCCGGCGGATGAGACCCGTCCGATGACGGCCGCGTCCTTTCCGTAAGGGTGAGCGCGCATCGTGTCGATCGCCCGCGCGGCCTGATCCTGCGGCAGGATCACGATGAGTTTTCCTTCATTGGCCAGGAAGAGCGGATCGAAGCCCAACATTTCACAGGCGGCCTTGACCGGACCTTTGACTGGAATGTCCACTTCATCGATAGAGATATGCACCTTGCTTTGATTGGCTATTTCAATCAAGGTTGTGGCCAGGCCTCCGCGGGTGGGGTCGCGCAGGACATGGATATCACAGCCGGCTTGCAGGAGAGATTGGATCATTCCATTCAATGGAGCGGCATCCGATTCAAGGGCGACATCGAACGCTAATTCGTTTCTGGCGCTCAGTATGGCAATCCCGTGATCGCCCAGGGTGCCGGATATGATCACCGCGTCCCCCGCGCGGGCAGAGCGGCCAGAGATCTGCTGTTTCTGACTGGCGGGTATCACGCCGACCCCGGTCGTGGAAATATATACCCCGTCAGCTTTTCCTTTCTCTACTACTTTCGTATCACCGGCGATGATAAATACGCCGGCCTCTTTCGCGGTATCAGCCATAGAATGAACGATGCAGTCCAGCTCCGCGATGGCGAAGCCTTCCTCTAAAACGAAAGAGGTTGTCAGATAGAGCGGGACAGCGCCCAGCATGGCGACATCATTCACAGTTCCGCAGACAGCCAGCTTGCCAATATCTCCGCCGGGGAAGAAGAGCGGTTTGACGACATGCGCGTCTGTGCTAACTGAGAGCTCGCCTGCCGGCAGGGGCAGCCGCGCCGCGTCATCTCCCTGGTCCAGGTAAGTGTTTGTGAACCACTTTCCGAACACATTTTTGATCAGATCATGGGTTAATTTTCCACCGCTTCCATGACCGATGATGATGTTATCGCGGTGACTGAGCGGAACCGGGCAGACAGGGCCTTGTGACAGATCAGCGCTCATCAAACACCTTTCCGGTAACGATAATAAGCCGAGCACGCGCCTTCATTGGACACCATTGGTGCTCCCAACGGATTCTCAGGCGTACATTCTCTGCCAAAGGCCGGGCATTGGGGCGGCTTCATCACGCCCTGCAGGATCTTCCCTGCGATGCAGACTTCAGCCTCACGGGTCTGGATGTGCCCGATGTCAAAGCGTTTTTCCGCGTCAAATTGGGCAAATTCCGGCTTCAGTGAAAAACCGCTCATTGGGATGGAGCCAATTCCGCGCCAGGTGCGGTCCGCGGGTTGAAATACGCGGTTAATGGCGGTCTGGGCTGCCTGATTTCCGGCTTCCGTCACCGCGCGAGGGTAGGAATTAACCACACCGGTCTGGTGGTTTTCCAACATGCGGATCACATCGATCAAGCCAATCAATAAATCTACCGGTTCAAATCCAGTGACAGCGATGGGAACGCGGTACTTCTCGGCGATGGGAGGATATTCCCAGTAGCCCATGATCGCACAAACATGGCCGGCCGCCAGAAAACCCTGAACGCGGTTGGCAGGTGATGAGAGGATTGCTTCCATGGCTTGCGGGACCCGCACCTGGGAGACGAGCAGGCTGAAATTCTTCAGCCCCAGCGCTTCGGCCTGGATGATACTGAGCGCGTTCGGTGGGGTTGTTGTCTCAAAACCAATCGCGAAGAAAACCACCTGTTTATCCGGATTCTGGCGGGCAAGTTGGACGGCATCCAGCGGGGAATAGACTACTTTTACCGCGCCGCCGGCTGCGCGCACACTGAACAGGTCACCTTTGGAGCCTGGCACCCGCAGCATATCGCCAAAACTGGCCAGAATGAAATTGGGATCAGACGCCAGCGCGATCGCTTTATCGATCATTTCCAGCGGAGTCACGCAAACCGGACAGCCCGGGCCGTGTACCAGCTCCACCTGGGGCGGCAGCAGCTGATCGATCCCATAATGCATAAAGGAATGAGTTTGGCCGCCGCAGATCTCCATAATCACCCAGGGATTCCGGGTGATCTGGCGGAGTTCAGCTGCCAATTCCTTTACGCGGGCGGCATCGCGAAATTCCTCGGTGTATTTCACTTGTTAGCGTCCTGTTGAGCTGCCAGTTCATTCATTTCGTTGAGCAAACCCAGGGTGTCCAACGCTTCCTCTTCGGATAAGCGGGAGATGGCAAAACCGACATGGACGATGGCGTATTCACCTGGTTGAGCATCTGGCAAGGTTTCAAAGCAGACCTCGCGGACTGCTCCGCCAAAATCCACCTTACCCATCATTAACGTATCTTTTTTATATACTTCCAGAATTTTGCAGGGAACTCCAAGACACATAATTATCTACCTTTCATTATGGTTCCAGCGACAACTGCTTGCCCGAGGCTGATGCAGCCGTCATTGGGTGGTGTCAGGTGGTGAGTCAGAGTAAGTAAGCCGAGTTGCTGTAGTTCAGAGTGCATTTTCCGCAGCAGCAACTGATTTTGCCAGACACCGCCGCTGAGCGCAACTGTTTGAATTGGCCTATCGGCAATTATATTCTGAATCATTCGGGATGATGCTGAAACGATGGTATTGTGGAACCTGGCTGAAATGGTTGGATTAGGAGTGTTTCTACGCAGATCAGCCAGGATAGCCTCAAAAACCGGCTTTAGCTGTATCTGTCCGGCCTGAATATCAAATGGATAACTCTCTTGAGTGGAGGTGTCAGCGATAGTTTCCAGCTCGATCGCGGCTTGCCCCTCATAGGAAACCTCCGCGCGCAAGCCGATCAACGCGGCCACCGCGTCAAATAAGCGGCCCATGGATGTGGTTTGAAAAACATTCAGGTTCTTTGCCAGTTGAGTTTTCAGGAGCAGCACTTCCTGCCCGGAGCAGGCGGATTCAAGGGAGGGCGCCTGGTCGAGCAGACCGAGCGCGGATAAATACGCCAACGCGATGCGGTACGGCTTTTTAATGGCAGCATCGCCACCCGGGAGGGGGAGCGGTTGTAGTGAACCCGGGCGTTCAAAACCAGCCGCATTGCCCAGCAGGAATTCTCCGCCCCAGATCGTGCCATCCGGACCGTAACCGGTCCCATCAAAGGCTAGAGCGAGAATTGTTTCCTCAAGGGGAAGGCCGTTTTCTGCCAGGCAGGCTGCCAGGTGCGCGTGGTGATGCTGCACCGGGATGAGTTCGACCTGGTAATTTTCAGCCAGGGTGTTGGCGAAAGTGGTAGAGAGAAAATCCGGATGCAGGTCGCAGGCGATAACCTGTGGTGAAAACTGGAAAAGATCAAAATAGTGGTCGACAGATTCGCGGTAGGCCTGAAAGGTCTCTGCGTTGTCCAGGTCACCCATGTACTGGCTGATGAAGACCCGGTCGTCCCGGGTGATGGAAAAGGTGTTTTTGAGCAGAGCGCCGGCAGCGAATACACCCGGGATCGGTTGTGACACCTTCACCGGATCGGGGGCATATCCGCGCGCCCTGCGTATAGGTATATAACTGCCTGTGCCAATCTGGAAAACTGAGTCATCCACCCGGTTGACGATCGGACGGTCATGACTGAGAAAACCCGCGGCGATATTCCTCATCTTCTTGAATGCGAGCTGGTCATCTGTCACCATCGGTTCATCGGAAATGTTTCCGCTGGTGACGACCAGAACAGCCGGAAAATCCGGCGCGGATTCAAGAAGCAGATGGTGCAGCGGCGTATACGGCAGCATGAAGCCCAGTGTGTTCTGACCGGGTGCGATATGAGCCAGTGCGGCTGTGCGCTGCGGGGCGATGATGATCGGCCGCTGGTAGGCGGTGAATTCGGCTTCTTTACCGGATATATCGATATACTGTGAGATCGCGTCCAGGGAGACTGCCATCAACGCGAAAGGTTTCGCGCTGCGTAATTTTCCTTCCCGTAAGCGCTGGATAGCGGGAATATTGGCGGCGTCACAGATCAGCTGAAAACCGCCAAGCCCTTTCAACCCCAGAATGCCGCCGGATGCCAGCAGTAACCGGGCCAGCCGCAGGGCGTTTTCTTTCTCGGCGATCAGCTGACCATCTTGGTAATATGTAAGCTGCGGGCCGCAGACCGGGCACGCGGTCGGCTGCGCGTGGAAGCGGCGGTCTCGCGGGTCCAGATACTCTGCCTGGCAGGCCGGGCACATGGTGAAACCCGCCATGGAGGTATACGGACGATCATACGGCATCTTGCGGATGATGGAAAAGCGCGGGCCGCAGTTGGTGCAATTAATGAAAGGATAGCGGTAGCGCCGATCCGCCGGGTCGAACAACTCCCGCAAGCAATCATCGCAGACGGCCATGTCCGGCGGAATGAGCGAAAAATCGCCCGGACGGCTCTCGCTCTCCAGAATTACAAAATCAGTGAACGGTTGATCAGGAATTTGTTGAAATTCCAGCTGCTCGATCCTGGATAGTTTCGGGGCGTTATCACGGACCTTTTGGCAAAAGGCATGCAGTATTTCCGGGTCAGTATTGACCTGGATCACAACACCTGCGGAGGTGTTCTTGACCGTACCGGCAAGGTGACAGGATCGAGACAAATTGTAGATGAAAGGTCGAAAACCCACCCCCTGGACGATCCCTTTGATCACGATTTGAAAAGTTGCCATAGACTGGCGGGATCAGCCCTTGCGGTATTCTTGCAGCGCCTGGACGATCCAATCCTTCCAGGCTTCCATGCCGTCACCATGCAGGCAAGAAACGGGGAAGGTGATCAGGTTGGGGTTCAGAATGCGAACGCCGGCAATGAAATACTCCATATTGAACGGGATATACGGCAGCAGATCAATTTTATTCAGAATGAGGACATCCACAGAAGAATACATCGCGGGGTATTTGTACGGTTTATCATCGCCTTCGGGTACTGAGGCGATCAAGATATTCTTGTGTGTCCCCAGCTTAAAGGCGGCCGGGCAAACCAGGTTGCCGACATTTTCAACCAGGACGAGATCCAGATTTGCCAGGTCCAATTTACCTAACCCATTGCGGACCATATTCGCGTCCAGGTGGCAATCGCCGCCGGTATTGATCTGCACGGCCGGCAATCCCAGCGAGGAGACTTTGTCCGCGTCGATCGTGGCCGCGGAGGTATCGCCTTCGATCACACCGATCCGATACTGGTCCCGCAAGAGGCCGATCGTTTTTAATATAAAGCTGGTCTTCCCCGCGCCGGGCGAAGCCATGATATTCAGACCGAGCGCGCCGGATTGCTGCAGAACCGCCGCGTTAGCGTCAGCCAGCTGATCGTTGGCGCCAAGAATGTTCTCAATGACATTAATGTGGATTGTTTTGGACATTGTCTTCCTCTGTGATCTCGATGCTGTCAACCCGGAATTCAGACCCACTCAGGACCTTTACTTTGACTGATCCGCAATTGGGGCAAGCGGATATTCCGGCCTCTACTGTGTATTCAGTCAGACAATCCATGCAGACCAACCTGGCCGGCAAGCGGTGGAAGACTAACGCCGCGCCAGCACAGGGCGTATCCCGGCTGATGATATCCCAGTAAAAAGTGATGGAATCATCGACCAGGCTGGAGAGGCTGCCTAAAACCAGATTGATGGTGGTTACCCGGGCGGCGGGATATTTTTCAGCCTGCGTCCGGGCGATCGATAAGATAGACTCTGTGACGGCCATTTCATGCATGGGAAAATTATAGCCGATATCCCCCCATGGGCCGGTGAAAACCCTGGTCAGTATCTAAGGATTCAACCAGCCAATCAACCAGTTGACAGCCAGGTCTGCCTGCGCGACCGTCGGCTCAGTCAGCTGGCGGGAAAAACCAAACGCGAACCCGGGAACAGTGATCAGCCATGCCTCCAATTGCCGATTGTGAGTATCTTGCAGGTACGCCAGCAAGGCCTGTGGAGACATGTGGTGCGACAGCGGCGATGTGGATGCCATGGGTTGGACGGCTTCTACCTGAAGAAGATCACCCGGAACAGCGATTTTCGCGTCTATAAAAGCGACCGCGTCATAACCGGACAGCACGTCCACCAATTCCGGGGTGAGCTGCAGGACAAACAGAAAATCCTGGTCCTGCCCGAGCGCTGCATAGAAATCATCCGTGTAATCGGTAAATATCCTTCCCATGCCAGTCGATACCTGGTTGAGTACATACCAACCCGCTCCATCGTCCTGACGATCCGGGTTTCCGTACGCGATGATGATCTTCTTCATTCGGGTATTGTTGAGGAGGTGCTTTGGCAGCACCTCCTCTCAAAGTTATTTGGAGAGCGTTCGGATGAGCGAACCATCCGCTGAAACGAGATCCACACTGATCGGCATCTGACCGACAGCATGGGTGGAGCAGGAGAGGCAAGGGTCATACGCCCGAATGGCCGCTTCAATCCGATTGAGCATGCCTTCTTTGACATCAGGACCTTTGACGTAGGTTTTGGCAACGGAATCTACCGCTTCGCTCATCGCCCAGTTGTTGTGCCCGGTCGAAACGATCAAATTGACCGCGGTAATTTGTCCGTTTGGATTTGTGGTGTAATCGTGGATCAACGTGCCGCGCGGCGCTTCGATCACACCCACACCATGCCCGGTGAAACGCCGCCGGGTATTCAGGATCTCGGTACTCAGGATATCCGGATCGTCCAGCAGAACCTTCACACGTTCGGCAGCGAACAGCGCTTCGATCAAACGGGCATAATGATAGTACAGCGTATTCTCGATAGGAAGACCCGCGCCAATCGCGCGGTATTTCATGAATTCTTCCTGCGCGAGGGGCGTGCTGAGATGGCTGGCGATGTTGAGCCGGCCCAGTGGACCCACGCGGTAGACCCCATCCGGGTATCCCAGCTTCTTGTAATAGGGGAATTTCAGGTAAGACCAGTTCTCAACATGTTCTGAGATGTAATCCAGGTACATGCTGGGGTCGAATCTTTCCAGCTGTTCGCCGGTTTGCGAAATCAGCCGGATGTCACCATTATAAAGTTCCAGCCCGTCATCCGGGGTGATCAAGCCAAAATAGCCGGTCTTGAACACGGCGAATTTTTGAATGTCTTCCGTGTTCTTCTCTGCCCAGTCTTTCATGATGGACAGGCCGGCCTGGATCGTCCGGATGGCTTCATCCGCGCCGCTGAGGATCTGATCGCGTTCCGCGGGCTGCAATGCTTTATTGACGCCGCCAGGGACGGCAAAGTTGGGGTGGACCCTGCGGCCGCCGAGTAAGTGGATGATCTCCTGTCCCCATTTACGAAGCTGAACCGCTTTAACAGTTAATTCCGCGTTGGCTTGCACCAGCCCCACCACATTCCGGACGGCCGGATCCGCGTCAAAGCCCAGAAGCAGATCGGGGCCAGCCAACTCGAAAAAGTGCATGCCGTGGCTTTGGACGATCTGGCCCATGTGCATCAATTCGCGCAGCAGGTTGGCCGGGCGGGGCGGCGGAGAGCCCGCGACCATATCACTGGCTTTCGCGGAAGCCAAGTGGTGAGAAACGGGGCAGATCCCGCAAATGCGGGGGGTGATCATCTGCATTTCAAAGTACATGCGGCCTTCGCAGAATTTCTCAAATCCGCGGAACTCATTGACGTGAAGGTAAGCGTGATCCACGCTGCCTTTGTCATTCATGTGAACGGTAACCTTGGCATGGCCTTCGATGCGGGTGACCGGTTCGATGGTTATTTTCTGTGGGGTCATTCAGTCTCCTTAATGCCAGTGCAGCAGGCCGTCTTTTAATTCCGGTTTTCGTCCCTGTGCCAGCTCGCTGAGAACGTAGAAAATGACATCCGCGTCTGGCGGGCAGCCGGGAACGAAAACATCGACTTTGGCGACATCACTAACCGCGCGGACTTTTGTGGGTACGGCCAGTTCCGGGTCGGATGGGATCTTCCCGGATTCATCCGTGGAAGGAGTTTCGATGTACGCGCGGCGCAGGGTTTCTTCGAGTGTGAAGAAGTTGCGCATGGCCGGTACGCCGCCGAAAACCGCGCAATCTCCCAGCGCGACCAGGGTTTTGCAGCGGGAACGCATTTTATGCGCCACCTCTTCGTTGTAGGAGTTGCTAATTCCACCTTCGAGCACGCCAACATCCACGCCCGCGGCATCCGGCTCTTTGAGATCGGTGATCGGGGTAGAGCGCAATTCAGCCAGTTCCAACACCTGGAGGATGCGCTCATCAATGTCCAGTAAGGACATATGACATCCGGCGCAGCCTGCCAACCAGTCGGAAGAAATTGTAGGTTTTGTCATTCTATCTCCTGTGTTTTGTAAAGCAGCGCTACGGACGGGAGGGTATTCCCAAAGTATTCTGCCACTCTATTTTGAGGTCAAGACCTTGCAGCTTTCCAAGCGCTGCCAGGATTTCCTGCATGCTTGATACTCCGTCAGCAGCCTGTGTTACAGGGGTGGATTGCTGTACCGTACATTCGATGTTAACATAATTACCCGCGGTTTCCCACCAGGCGCGAACGGGGAGGACAACCTTGGCCCTGGCGGATAAAGCAGAGCTGTATGTCCCGATGACGAACAGATTAGGGATGGCTGCCAGCTGCTGAGCCAGTTTCTGGTCGATTGTCTCTTCTCCCTGGAAGAGCAAAACAGTTTTAGCATCTTTCACATCAACTGAGCCGTCAAGCCCGAACGCGGAGACAGAAGAACCATTCGCTCCACCGTTGAGGTGAATTACGCGGCTGGATTTACCAGATTTCTGCAGCGCGTCCAGCAATTCATTGAAGGATTTACCAAAAGCGTCAATCTCAGCTTCATTCGGTAATTCTCCGAGGATGAAACCAATCGATCCGGCATTTTTCACCAGCCGATAGACGGAGGATGTTTCATCGCTGATTCCCTGGATCAACTCTTTCACGGCAGGAACGAGCGCTTTGCTGGTATCCAGAACAAGATCCGCGTTCGCCGCGAAAGCGTTCTTCGGATCAGCCAGCATGATCAATTTGGTGCCGGCTGGCAGTTGGCGTTTCACCATGAAGCCGGCTACCTGGTGGTCTCTGGAAAGATCGGCGCCGATCGTGATGATGCAATCAGCCTGAGATACTTCGGCTAATGTGGATAATTCCGCATGATATGGTGTGGAACGCATATTCGCGAATCCCTGGCCGCTGATCGTTCCCAACTGTGTTTTGCCAGATTTGGAGAAGATCTGAGAAAACAAGCTTAACTCTTCCAATGACGCGCTGTCTGTTATCAACGCGGCAATTGATTCACCTGACTTAATCTGTTTGGTGATCTCATTCAGTGCTGTATCTACGGTACATGCCTTTTGGCCGTCTTTGCCGGCCAGCAGGGCGGTGGTGATGCGGTCTTTATCATTGATCAGCGGCTCGAACCGGCCGGCAGCGCAAAGCAGACCCTGGTTGATCTCAGCGTCCCAGTCACCATCGATCCGCACCACGCGGTTATCCCGCGTGAGGACTTCCAGCCCGCAGCCGATGCTGCAGCGGGTGCAGATGGTTTTTACTTTTGTGGTGTCTTTCTCGCGTCCGTTGTAGGCGCTCTGGCGGTCGATGATCGCACCGGTCGGGCAGACCTGGACACAGGTACCGCAGGATACACAGGAAGACTCACCGATTGGTCCGCCGAGATCAGCAACCAGGTATGAATTGGCGCCGCGCTCTTCAATTCCCAGGGTAAAGTTCCCAACCAGCTCGCCGCAGGCGCGGACGCAGCGGCGGCAGAGAATGCAGCGGTTGTTATCGATCACAAAGTACGGATTCGAGGCATCCACACTGAAGGGCGTGTAATTAGGCTGCAGCGGCCAGTGGGTCATGCCTTCGGCGTAAGCGCTGTTCTGCAGTTCACAATCTCCACCAGAGACCTGGCAATACATGCAGAAATGGTTGCGTTCGCTAAAGATCAGGGACAGAACGAATTTCCTGGCATCCTTCACTTTTTCGGTAGCGGTGTGGACGATCATATTGGGGGTCACCGGCAAGGTGCAGGAAGGTTGAAGGGTACGGGCTCCTTCCACTTCCACCAGGCAGAGCCGGCAGCCGCCGTAAGGAGCTAATTCCTTGTGATCACACAGGGTTGGGATGGCTACCCCGGCCTGTTCTGCTGCCCGCAAGACGGTTGTTCCTTCCGCAACCGAAACTTGTTTTCCGTCGATAGTGATATTGACCATAATATTTCCTCTCTTGACAGCTAGTGCGTTTTTCTACCGCTCATCGGGCAGACACCAGATGGGCATACTTTGAGCTTGATATGGGCTTCCACCTCAGCCCGGAAGTGAGCCAGCGTATCACGGATGGGTGTGCCGGCTGTTTGGCCCAATCCACAATTGGACATCTGGTATAGATATTTCTCAATATGCTCCAGGTCGGCCAGGTCTTGCATGGTGCCGACACCTTCAGAGATGTTGGTAAGGATTTGATACGCGCGGTCATTCCCGATGCGGCATGGGTTGCACTTACCGCAAGATTCATTCTTGAAGAAGTTCACCAGAACTTTGCACAGGTCAACCACGCAGGTATCTTCATCACAGATGAGGAGCGCGCCGGAGCCAAGCGCAACACCAGCTTTACTGAATGATTCGAAGTCCATGGGGGTATCCTGCAAGCTGGCCGGGATTATCGAACCAGAGGAACCGCCGGTCTGTGCCAGTTTGAAAGTCCGGCCATTTTTCATGCCGCGGGCATAGATGGTGATGACTTCCCGGAGGGTGATGCCCATCGGAACTTCGATCAATCCGGTCAGATTGACATTTCCCATGATGGTATACACTTTGGTGCCGGGGCTTTTTATGGTGCCAATCCCACGGTACCAGGTAGAACCATGGTTTATAATCGCGGGAACATTGGCCAGAGTCTCGACATTATTCACCAGGGTTGGCTTATTCCAGAGGCCGTTCGTAGTGGGATACGGCGGGCGGGAGCGCGGTTCACCGCGTTTCCCTTCGATCGATTCGATCAAAGCAGTTTCTTCGCCGCAGATGTAGGCGCCAGCGCCGGAATGTACATGGATGTCGAAGGAAAAATCGGTGTTGAAAATATTCTTGCCTAACAGACCAAGCTCAAGCGCCTGACTAATGGCCTTTTGGATCCTTTCCTGAGCCAACGCGTACTCTCCGCGGATGTAAATATAACCTTCATCCGCGCCGACCGCGTACCCCGCGATGAGCATCGCCTCAATGATGCAATGCGGGTCGCCCTCAAGTACCAGGCGATCTTTAAATGTGCCTGGCTCAGATTCGTCCGCGTTACAGATGACATATTTCTTCTGGCCAGGTGTTTTTGCGACAAAGCGCCACTTCTGGCCGGTGGGGAAACCGGCTCCACCGCGGCCTTTCAAGCCGGAAGCATCGATCTCGTTGATCACTTCGGCTGGCTGCATGCTGGTTAGTGCTTTCCCCAGCGCGGAGTAGCCGTCATGCAGAATGTAATCCTGGATTTCATCCGGGTTGATAATGCCGGCTCTTTCAAGGACGACGCGCTTTTCAGCCGGGAGGGTTCCTTTACGGGCAGCCAACCAGGCTATTCGTCCGGAAAGTTCATGGCTGGCAGCTACCAGGTTTTCAACGACGCGGCCTTTATAGAGGTGCTCTTCAACGATCGTTTTGACATCGTTGACACCCAAAGGGCCGTAGATGGTGGCTTCAGGATAAACGACTGCCATGGGCAGCGCGTCGTGGCGGCCGGCATCTGACAACCAGGATACTTTGATCTCATCCTGCAGACCCAGTCGTGAACATTCATCCGTAAAGGCTGAGAAAATCGCGTCAGCGCCTTTGGACAGGCTTTCGGTGTCACCGGATACAAGAACCATTGAACGGGTAGTTTTCATCCGCTTCTCCTACGCCTGATACTTTTGCAGAATGGCTGACACCTGGTCTGGTGTGACATTCCCATAAACATCGTCATCCACGATAAAAGCCGGGCCGACCGCGCAAATGCCCAGGCAGCTGACGGCCAGGAGTGTCCACTGACCATCCGCGGAGGTTTCCCCGGGATTGATTCTCAGTGCCTGCTTCAAGGCCGCGATTACCTGCCGGCCGCCAACCACATGGCAGGGGGCAGATTCGCAGAACCGGATGACGTGTTTTCCAACCGGGATGGTGGAAAGCATGCCGTAAAAGCTGGCAACCGTAAACACCTTGCTTTTCGGTTTCTTCAGCGCATGCGCGATCTCTTCCAGTGCCTGGCCGGGCAGATAGCCAATCTCATGGTTTACATGGCTCAGGATGGGGATCAATTCATCATCATGAGCTCCAAAGCGGTCGAGGGCAGCTTCCACTGCCAGATGTACCCGCTCGTTGATACTTGCTTCTACAACCATATACTCCTCCAGTAGTTTAGATTGTGAAACGTACCAGTATCAATTAACAATAATCGCGTTGAAGTTACACACCTGCATACAAATACCGCAGCGCACACAAACCTCCGGGTCAATTAAGTGCGCCTGGCGTCTTTCACCGCTAATCGCCGTAACCGGGCAGTTGCGGGAGCAAACTGTACAACCGGTGCAAGTCTCCGGCAGGATCTCATAACTGATGAGTGACTTACAGACCTTGGCCGGACATTTTTTCTGATAGATGTGAGCTTCGTACTCTGCGCGGAAGTGCTTCAGCGTGCTTTCCACAGGTGTCGGAGCACCCTGGCCCAAGCCGCACAGACTGGTGGCCTTGATCTCACGGCAGAGAAGATCTAAAGTATCCAGATCATCTGGCCGTCCCTTACCTTCACAAATCCGGTTCAATATTTCCAGGATTCGCCGGGTGCCCACGCGGCAGGGAGTACACTTCCCGCAGCTCTCGTCCTGCGTAAATTCCATGAAGAAGCGGGCGATGTCTACCATGCAGGTATCTTCATCCATCACGATCAAGCCGCCTGAGCCCATCATGGAGCCGGCCGCGGTCATCGATTCATAATCCATGGGAAGGTCGAGATGGCTGGCAGGTAAGCACCCGCCCATCGGTCCGCCGGTTTGGATGGCCTTGAATTGCTTGTTATCTTTGATGCCGCCGCAAACGTCGAAGATGATCTCGCGCAGGGAGATACCAAAAGGAACTTCGATCAGACCGGTATTGTTGACATCCCCGGCAATGGCGAAAGTTTTGGTGCCTTTGCTTTTTTCATTGCCTAGCGAAGCGTACCAGTCCGCGCCTTTCAGGATGATCTGCGGGACATTCGCATAGGTTTCGACATTGTTGACATTGGAAGGCTTTCCCCACAGACCGCTGTCAGCCGGGAACGGCGGACGCGGCCGGGGTTCACCGCGCTTCCCTTCGATCGAAGCCATCAGGGCGGTTTCTTCACCGCAGACAAAAGCGCCGGCACCCATGCGGACTTCCAGGTCAAAGGAGAAACCGGAACCCAGGATGTTTTCACCCAGCAGCCCCAGTGCGCGTGCCTGCTGGATCGCGATGTTCAGGGTTTTGACCGCGATGGGGTATTCCGCGCGGCAATAGATGTATCCCTGGTGAATACCGGCGGAATAAGCGGCAATGACCATTCCTTCCAAGACGGCATGCGGATCGCTTTCCAGCACGCGGCGGTTCATAAACGCGCCTGGATCACCTTCATCCGCGTTGCAGATCAGGAATTTATCCGGTCCTTGCCTGGCTGCCACAAAACTCCACTTACGAGCCGCGGGGAAACCGGCGCCGCCGCGTCCGCGCAAACCCGAAGCCAACACGGTTTCAATTACCTGGGCCGGGGTCATTTCAGTTAAGGCTTTGCCCAGCGCCTGATAACCATCTTCCGCGATGTATTCTTCGATGTTTTCCGGGTCAATTTTGCCGCAGTTACGCAGAACCACGCGGATCTCTTTGGATTTTGGCGCGCCGAGTTCTTCATCCACCAGCGCTTTTTCGGTTTCAACGAATCGTTCCGCGATACGACCTTTGAGGAAATGCTCCTCTACCAGAAAGGGGATGTCATCAACAGTCAAATTGGTGTAATGGACGCCTTCAGGATAGACCATCATCTCAGGGCCGTTCCAGCACCTCCCGATACGGGAGGTTTCTAAAACCTGGATCTCGTTGATCAATCCTTCGGCAGCTAATTCGCGCTGCAGCGCATCCATGACCTCATGGGCGCCTTTGTGAACACAGTCCGGGTCTTTGCAGACTAAGATATGAGAACGAAAGTACTTCATGCTTTCCTGTACTTCCGTTATGGTAAATGGATTTGGTGACCGGTTACGATCTGATTCTTGATGACATGTTCCTTCATGATAAGGACTGCAACATCCGGGGTCACTTTGCCGTAGGTAACCATGGGAGCTTCGCCAATCGTTACCTGGACGATCGGCTCTTTCTCGCACAGGCCGATGCAACCGGTCTGGGTAACGATCACACCGGTCAGATTATCTGCTTCAATTACATCCAGGATCGATTTCATGGCATCGCGGGCGCCGGCCGCGATGCCGCAGGTACCCATACCAACGGTTACCTGAATCGCGCCGGAGGTGGCTTTGGCTTTCTTCTTTTCAAGCGCTTCTTCACGGATCCGTTTCAGATCTTCCAGTGTCTTGACAGTGCTCATTTGGACTCCTGTATCAAATAGATTTATGGTACGCTGAGCGGCAAAGGTTCACGAACCCCACGCATTCCTTCTTCCAGATGACCGCGAAGAAAGGAGATGATGGATGGTTCCGAGAGTGCGACGGCGCCCAGCTCTTTTTTGAAATACTCGTCATCGAACTCGAACAACCTGTTATTAAACTCGTACCGATAAATCCAATGGATATCAGGATAACCAATAAGCAGCATTGTCATTGTGCTGACCAGATCACCCAGCGGCATCCGGTCAATGTGACTATGCTGGAACCAGCATGAGACCCGCGACCCTTTGTTCACCGTTGAGGTGATGGTCAATCCGCCGTTACATAATTCGGCCGCGGCTTTCAACAGCGGAAGACCGAGACCCACCCGGCGGGTAGTGCGGGTTGTATAAAAAGGGTCCAGCACCTGGTTGATTAGCTCTTCATCCATCCCCCGCCCATTATCCGTGAGGGAAAATGAAAGCCGATCAGCGAGGGTATTTTCGTGGATCGAAATCCGTACCATGGATGCGCCGGCATTCACGCTATTCTCGGCGATATCCAGGATATGGAGAGCTAATTCGCGCAAGGGTTACTCCTGGCACTGCCTGACGATTTGCGGGAACTTGGACGGTTTGACCCGACCGAGAGTTTCCTCGTCAACAACGATGACCGGCGCCTGGCTGCAGGCACCGACACACCGGCACACTTCCAGAGTGATGTTCCCATCTGGAGTTGTTTGGCCCATCTCAATACCCAGGGCCTGTTTCGCTTTTTCGATCAACTGGGGAGTGCCGCCTACGTAGCAGGCGGTGCCCATGCAGAACTTGATGGTGTGTTTTCCGCGCGGCTGGGTGGTAAAGAAAGAGTAAAAAGAAACCACGCCGTGGATCGCGCTGACCGGAACTCTGAGCGAACGCGCGATGTAGGTCTGCATGTTTTCAGAGATGAAACCGATCTTGCTTTGAACCTCGTTGAGGATGACCATTGTAGCGCCGGGGCGGCTGCGGTTCTCATCAATTATCTGGTCGATCACTTTTTTCTGGTCAACGTTGTTTACCGGGTCGGTGGACTGAGCCGTTGGAGTTGCTATATTCATTTCAACCTCTCGCATGGCAAAAGATGCCAGTAATTTCGAATGGAACTAATGAGAGTCTACCCTGTAAGCAGGGAATGGCTAATTACTAAATGTCATAAACCTCTGCGCGGGTTGTCAATTCTCCTGATTAATCTGAAGGAACGGCCATCTTCGCCCCATAAACTTTTCCGAATTTCCTGAATAGTCGGGGTTTCCAGCGAGTAATAACACGCTCCAAGCAGGTCTGATGGAAAATGCGCATCCCCGTTCTGAATAACGGGCGTACCGGCTGGGAAAGACGGCAAGCTGGTCACTTGCTCTGGTTGATTGAATTTATACACTTCCACGGCATCGCAACCGAGGTCTGGCGGGAAGAAACCCAGGGCAGGCAGCAGCCCGTACGCCTGTCTGTCCACATGCGCCGGGATTGCCAGACCTCCCAGTGTGTGAACCAGGTCGATCCCTTCTTGCAATGAGAGCGAGGTGGCGTTGAGCAACAGCCGATCTTCCGTTCGGATGAAATCCCCGGTCTCATCAACGATGAATTGAGCGCCAAATGTATCAGGCTTGTTCTGGATATCCGGGAGGGTTTTGTCCACCTGCGCCTGCAGCGCGCCGACCTGGTCGAGTTGGTCGAACAGGCAAAGTAAATGGATGTCCTCGGCCGTCTGCAGTTCCATCCCTGGCAGAACGGTTAAATCGAAACCAAGCGCGGCTTTTTGAACCGCGGCTGCATTGGCTGAATGGTTATGATCGGTGATGGCAAGGAGTTGGATGCCCGCGGAGACGGCCTGCTGGACAATGACCGGAGGAATCATCGCGACATCCGCGCAGGGAGAGAGGACAGTGTGAACGTGAAAATCTGCCCGATATACTTTCATGATTCAGAAGACTGCCCGGGCTAGCTTCTCAATCCTAAGTGCCAGAGTTTCCCACAGACTTCAAAGTTCTTGAGCGGGGTACCTAACAAGATAATGCCTTCTTCTTCCGCTTTTTCGATCGTGGCTGCGTCTGGCAGCGCGTTTTCTGTAATGATGATCGCGCTGAGTTCCAGTAGGGCTGCCACGGCAACGATGTTTTGATGTGCTTGCAGGGTAACCCAGACGGAGTGGTGCGCGGCACCAGTCATGACACAGCTGAGCATATCAGAACAATATGCTGAGGATACTTCCCTGGATGGATCAATGAACTGATGGGTATGCTGAGTTAATGCGAGAGCGGTTGAAATATCCTGCAGTTTCAAGGTGTACCCTCCGTATGATTTCCACGTATATCGCCAAAAGACTCCTGCTCTTTCAGGTAAATCTTCATCTTCAGGCGCGTACCGCGTTCAGTTGAAGAATCAATTTTCAATTGATCCACACAGCGGGACATATTTGCCAAACCCATGCCCGCGCCAAAACCCATCTCACGGACTTGCTCGGTGGCGGTTGAATACCCTGGTTTCATCGCCAGGTCCACATCCTGAATACCTGGTCCATCATCGATGGTCTCCATGGTGATCTGATGCGGCTCAATCTCGACGCGGATCACACCGCCGTTGCGGGAATGGATGATGAGATTCATTTCTGCTTCATAGATCGCGATGCCGCAGCGCCGGGCAATTTGCGGTGAGGCGCCGAGGCGCATCAGCGCGCGTTTTATGTAGGAAGAGGCGGTACCGCCGTGGATGAAGTCGCGCGGTTTGATGTTGTAGCGCAGAACAAGCGATGTGCGGGTGGAATTGATGTCTTCAAACAGGTGGGAGGCGCGGTAAACCCGAATTTCTTCGTGTTGAAATTCATTCGTCAGCTTCTTGAGTAAGCCGCGGGTTATATCTCCCTTGGTGATGATGCCAACCAGCTTTTTATCTCCATCCAGCACCGGCAGGCGGCCGACCCGGTTATGCACAAAGGTTTTTAGTGCTTCGATCACCGGATCAAATTCGTTGACGGTGATCAACCGGGCGGACATGTATTTCTCAACCGGAGAAGACAGGTCCACCGCCCGCAGACAGCGGATCAAATCCTCGATGCTTAAAATGCCAACCAGCGTTCCATCCCGCAGAACCGGGGCGCCGGAAATACGCTTTTCGCGGAAGAGATCAGCCACAAATTCCATCATATCCGCGGGTGACACAGTGGAAATGTCGCGGGTCATCACCTGGTTGATCAGGAGCTCATACGCCAGCTCCTCGACCTTGGTGATGTTTTCCGCCATCGCGTCCGTGATCGGCTGGTTTTTATTATCGGTCATTGGCTACTCGTCGCAGTCACAGTTCCCATCCACAACCGGGTTTTCCAGCGAAGGCAACCCGGCCGCGTACAGCCGGCCGCACAATTCAAAAGTCCCGTACGGAGAGCTGATCAGGGGGATACATTCATCATTCGCGATGGAGATCGTTTCAAGCGGAGGTTGCTTTCCGCGCACGAAGACAATGGCCGCGACATCAGCCATTTGTGCCGTGCGGATCACTTGCGGGTTGCAGAGCCCGGTGAGCAAAATCGCGTTGGGCTGGATAGAGGCCAGCACATCGCTCATGAGATCGGCGCCGCATCCCCCTTTGATCTCACGAGAAAAATCACATTCTTCTGTGAGGAGTGTGCCGTCAATAATTTCGATTAATTCCTGTGTTTTCATTTGCCTGCCTATTCTTTTTGCACTGTTTAGTATATTGCATCACTAGTGGTTCGCAAGATGTGTATATCACCAGCTATCAGGGATGATTGTAATGACATACCATGTTAAAATTACTCCAAGCTTATGGAAGGAAGATGTAGATGAAAACTCCGATTCAAGGTGTCAAAGGCGCACGTGATTTTTACCCGGAAGACATGGCTTTCCGGTACTGGTTATACCGCAAACTGGGGGAAGTCTCCCGCTTGTTTGGCTATCAGGAATATGACGGCCCATTCCTGGAGAAGTTGGAATTATACGCGGCAAAATCCGGTGAGGAGTTGGTTAAAGAGCAGAGTTTTGTTTTCGCGGATCGCGGCGGTGAGTATATCGCGCTGCGGCCGGAGTTGACGCCCAGCCTGGCGCGCATGGTCGCCGCCCGCCAAAACGACCTGGTCTTCCCGCTGCGCTGGTGGTCATTCGGACCTTTCTGGCGGTATGAAAGACCGCAAAAAGGACGTTCGCGCGAGTTCTTCCAGTGGAATATTGACCTGATGGGGGTGAACAGCCGGGAGGCAGATGCCGAGATGCTGGCAATTGGCTGCACTCTCTTCCAGAAAGTTGGTTTGACCAGCGAACAGGTTGTGATCGCTGTCAACGACCGCGGACTGATGGAAACTGAACTCACTGGGTTGGGTATACCGGCTGATAGACTTAAAGATGTCTACCGTTTGATAGACCGCCGGGAGAAAATGTCTCCGGAGAGCTGGGATACGTACGCGGCCGAACTGGGTTTGTCGCAAATACAGCTTGACGCGATCAAAGATTTGATGGGGAACCAGGAGTTGTGGAAAAAATCGCCATCACTTTCATATATCTTCGACCTGTTGAAAGGGTTGAACCTCCTGCCGTACTTCCAGTATGATCCCAGCATTATCCGCGGTCTGGATTACTACACCGGTATCGTTTTTGAAGCGCGCGACCGGGAAGGCGGCCGGGCCATCTTCGGCGGCGGACGATATGACAACCTGGTGGGCGATGTCGGCGGGCAGCCGACTGGTGGTTTGGGTTTCGCGATGGGCGATGTGGTTATTCGGTTATTGCTGGAGAAGTACAACTGCCTGGGTGATCTGCCGGTGATTCCAGCCAAAGTACTGGTTACGTTGTTTAATCAAGACTTAGTCTTGCCTGCTATTGATGCAGCGGCACAGCTGCGTAATGCCGGCATCCGGACAGAAGTTTATCCGGAACCTGCCAAATTACCAAAGCAATTCAAATACGCGGATCGGCTGAAGATGCGCTACATTCTCGTGCTTGGCCCCGATGAGGTGAGTTCCGGCATGGTGACGGTCAAGGATCTGCAAGACGGTTCACAACAGACCAGGCCGCTGGCTGAGGTAATCGCTCTATTAGCGTGAACTTGTGTTTTGCAAAGTAAAAGACCGGACAGTTCTTCTGTCCGGTCTTTATATGTTTATAGACTGGTTTTACTTCTGATATCTCTGCCGAATGACGGGTATCAGGTATTCCTCAAAAGAGGCTTTTTCGCCGAAATCTGGTTTCCAGCCCCAATCCTGGCGCGCCGCGGAATCATCCAGATCAGCCGGCCAGGAATCCACGATGGCCTGGCGCTTCTTATCGGGCTCAAAAGTGATCTTCGCGTCGGGAAAGGCAGCCAGGACGTATTTGTAAAAATCATTGGCAGTGGGGCTGAAACTGGTCACATTGTAGACCAATTGGCTCAAGTTCTGACGGGGAGCTTCTTCCAGCTCGATCAGCGACTTGACCGCGTCTGGCATTACCATGAACGGTAAGGTGGTATCCGGCCGCACAAAGCATTTATACGGTTCTCCGGCTGCAGCATGATGCAACATTTCCGGGCCGTAATCACTGGTTCCGCCGGTCGGCGTGGTATACGCGCTGATCAGGCCGGGGAAGCGCAAGCAGCGGAAATCTACCCGGTTCTCATATAATTCACCAGCCGCTAATTGCTTGTAGTGACGGCTGTAATAGCGCCCCAGATGCTCACAATAGAGTTTATTGCAGCCGTACATAGTGGTCGGGAAAGTCCACTTTTCTTCGCTGATCTTGCCGGCTGCCGTCTTGGCGGCAACAGTGGGGAAGCCGTAGGCAGCGATGGAGCTGGGGTAGATGAACTTGACCGGATTGCTCTGCCACTGAGATTGTTCGACTGCCATCCGCAGCAAGTTGAGCATACCTTCCACATTGACCCGGTGGGCTGTTTCGGGATTGTATTCCGCCTTGGTAGACAGAATGGAGGCCAGATGGTAGATGGTCCGGATCTCGTACTCTCCAACAAGCCTTCCGAGAAGCATCTGATCCATGATATCACCCAGGATGAAGCGGGAACAAAGTTTCGCGATATCTTCATCGATGGGTTGGACATCCAGAGCCAGGATGGGAGTGGAGCAATTCTTTGCCAGATAGGTGATCAGGCCGTGGCCGATCTCGCCATTGGCCCCTGTGATCAAAATGACTTCCTTGCGCATAGATATCTCCTCTAGTAGCAAAAATAAATGGGTTCTGATCGCTCAGAGCCCATTTCATTCCCATTTATGGTGAAAGTCGCCATAGCCGGATTATACCGTAGAACTTGTCTGGATTATACGGCCTGGCTCTCTTTTCGCTTGAACCAGGTTTTCCACTCCTTATTTTCCCAGACAACCAGGATCGGTGAGGCATTGAAAATGGAGGAGTAGGTTCCGCTGAATACACCAACCAGTAGGATCAGCACAAAATGCCGAATGGTCACGCCGCCGAAGAGGGTGAGGGCCAGCAAGGTCAGCATGACTGTCAGGGAGGTATTGATCGAGCGGTCCATGGTTTGCACGATGGAATGGTTCACAACCGTCTCAAAGGGAAGTTTGCGATAGATGCCGGAATTTTCGCGGATGCGGTCGAACACCACGATCGTGTCATGTACCGAGAAGCCGATGACGGTCAACAGAGCCGTGAGGAAGAGCGAATCAACTTCCCAGCCGAGGAAGTGGCACAGGATGGCTTCGATACCGACGATCACGAGGATGTCATGCAGCATGGCGATGATGGCCGCGGTGCCAAAGCGGAAGGCATGCGGAACCCCGCGGAAGGCGAAGGTGATGTATGCCAGGATGAATAGCGCGGCGAGACCAACGGCGCTGGCAGCCCGGGTGGCTACTTCTTTACCGATGGACGGGCCGACTGTGTCGAAGCGCAGGATGACTGGAGTATCGCCAGAAACCGCGGTGAGCTGTGCGACGACGGCTGATTTGTTTTCCTCTTCCAACTGCACCGAGCGAACAATGAGAGAGTTATTCTCTGAGTTCTGCACCTGGGGAGCGTTGAAACCAAGATCCTCATAAATCTTCACAACCTGATCAGTGGACGGGACGTTCCCGGACGGGAATTGGACTTCCAGCATCGAACCGCCGGTGAAGTCGATTGCCAGTGGCAATTTCCAGACTGCCAGAGCCACCATTCCTGGAATGATGACGAGCAGGGAAATGAGAAAGAAAAGGTAACGCCTTTTAATGATATTCATTGCTTACTCCTCGATACCGAACCATTTGTGGTGGCCGGCAAACTTGATCCGATCCAGGGTGACATGCAGGAAGGTGCGGGTAACGATAATCGCGGTAAACATACTCACCAGGACACCCAGCGCCAGGGTCAGGGAGAAACCCTTCACCAGGCTGGCGCCGAAGGTGCTGCCGTACCAGAACAGAATGGCGCAGGTGATCAGCGTGGAGAAGTTGGAATCACGAATGGAGGACCAGGCGCGCTTCCAGCCCAGGTCTACCGCCTGCTTCAAGGTGCGTCCGGCCAGCAATTCCTCTTTAAGGCGCTCGAAAATCAGGATGTTCGCATCCACGGCCATACCGATACTCAACACAAAACCGGCGATACCGGGCAGGGTCAAAGTAACCGGAATGAGGCGGAACAGCGCGTATGTGATACCCGCGTAAATTAGTAAGGCAAAATCCGCCAGGAGACCGGGCAGCCGGTAATAGAAGAGCATAAAGAGCATTACGATGCTCAAGCCAATGATCCCGGCGATCAAACTCTTGTTGACAGAGTCCTGGCCGAGGGTCGGCCCGACGGCGCGGCTTTCCACGACCTTCAACGGAATGGGGAGCGCGCCGTAACGGAGCTGAATGGCGAGGGCATTAGACGATTCTTCGGTGAAACCACCGCCGGAGATCTGTCCGTTGCCTTCGGTGATGGCAGTTTTGATCACCGGCACAGAGATGAGTTTTTTATCCAAGCTGATCGCCAGATATTTACCAATGTTATTCGTGGTGTAATCCGCGAAAATGGTTTTACCTTCATCGGTGAGCTCAAAGCTGATGTAATATTCACCGGTGGTCGCGTCACGCCCAACGCTGACAGATTTCAAGGCAGATCCGGTCATAATGGTGTGGTACACCTGGTCGGTTGCCGCGGTGTCTGTCGTGGAGGCGGCGGCCGGGTCGGGAGTTGGCGTGGGTTCGGCCGTCGTCGCAACGCCGGAATCTGTTTTTACGACAGTACCTTCCGGCAGCGGGTTCGAACCCATGTCGATGAACTCAAGCTCGCCGGTCTCTTTCAGAACTTTGATCACCTGTTCAGTATCAGTCAGACCAGGGAATTCACCGACGATACGTCGATTGCCAGCGATCTGGAACATCACTTCGCTCACACCGAGGCCGTTCGACCGGTTCTCAAGGATTTGTTTGGCATCTTGCAGGGCCTGCGGATCGACCACATAATCAGCGGGCTTGTCTACTTCCATTAATACCTGTAAGCCGCCCTGTAAATCTAGCCCAAGCCGGGTTTCCAGGGACCTGGTGAAGCTGCCGATCTGCACAACCGGGGTGACATCCACCCAGATGACGACGGCGACCAGGAGCAGTATCAGGAATAATACGACATTATTACGACGTTCCATGATTGACAATCTCCTCTTTTTACACAAATGCCAGACTGAGCTGGCTGCAACAGCCTATTATACCTGACATAAAAATGGCTGAAAAGGGAGGAGGTGGAACTATTTATTCTTAGCCAGAAAAGCCATCGCCTCGGCGAAGACTTCTCCTGGCGAGAGGTGGTCTGTGTGTATGATCTTATCCGCGCCGGCGCGGGCATGCTTCAGCCTGACCTGCTGCTGGTTGAACTCCGACAGCGTCCAATTCAGCTGCCGGCGGGTAATTGTTACTTCATAAGAAACGTCAAGGAATATGAGCAGATCCGGTTTGGTGATTTTCTGCCACATATCTGGAACGTAAGAATGTTCCTGGGCGATGGCCCTGGCGTTGATGCCATGCTCCAGCAGGGATCGAGCCAGCGTTGTTTTTCCAGCCCCACATGCCCCGGCGATCGCAACCAGAAAATCTCCGGGAGGCTCCATATCACTGGTACTGGTCAGGTACTGGCAACCTGACGGACATGCGCCGGACTTGATCGGTGGCGTTTTGGACTACGCGGAGGACGACCACGCTGATATCATCGGCGGGCCGGTAGTCATCCAGGCTGGTGGCCATGCCCAGCAGGGAATCAGCCAGGTATTGCGGTGATGGCTGTGAGTCTTCCAGCAGCGCTTCCAGGGTAGTGCGGATATCCAGGCTGTGGCCTTTGCGCGAACCTGCAATCGACAGGCCGTCTGAAAACATCACGGCGGTCAGGCCAGTGGTTATGGATATTTCGGTGATGGTCGGTTTGATATTTCTGTTCGTGCCAATGACTTCGCTTGGCTGAAGGATAGGATCTACCGATTCGCCCAGTGAAAAGTAAACCGGCAAGGGGTTATTCCGGCTGATCACCAATGTCTTGGTTTGAAAATCAACTGAGAAGATATTCAGGGTGGATGAAACTTTGCCGGATCTCTCCGTATAGAGATAATCGGAGGCCGCGCGCGCTGCCGCCCCGTCGCGGATGCCTTCTGCCAGGAGCGTGATCACTTTACGAACGACCATGCTGGAAATCGCCTTGGCACCGCGGCCGGATGTCTGCCCGTCAGCTAACACAACTGAAAGCCCGCCGCCAGGCCGCTCCACCGTCTCGATCGTGTCTCCACTTTCGGAGGTGGCATACTTATTGATTTTTGCTACCGCGATTTGAATTTCCATATCCATATTCTACAAAGCAGTACCTTGAAATGCAACTTTTTGGTAAAAAGATCATCAAAATAACATCTGAAGAAAACAAGATGTAAGGAGAATAATGAAAGAACCGATCCATGTCACTGATGAGAATTTCGAGAAAACCGTTTTACAATCGCCGATCCCGGTGATCGTTGATTTCTGGGCACCCTGGTGCGGGCCTTGCAAGATGGTCGCGCCAACCCTGGATAAACTTGCCAGCGAGAATGATGGGAATTTACTGATCGCGAAAGTGAATACGGATGAACATAATGAGTGGGCTGGCCGCTACGGCGTACAGGGGATCCCCACCATGTTATTCGTTTTAAATGGAAATGTAGTACATAAGCAGGTTGGGGCCTTGCCGGAAGCCTTACTGCGGGATGCTGCCAGCCAGTTCCTGGAGTTCGCGGCTGAACAGAGCAAAAATTAACCTGAGGATAAAAAAGGAGGGATGGACCGATGCGGTCCATCCCTCCTTTTGTTTTATAAAACTTTACTCGGCCAATCTCTCGATTTGGGCGCCGAGCCCCTTCAGCTTTTTGTCTACATTTTCATAACCGCGGTCGATCTGGCCAATGTTTCGGATGATGGATTTCCCATTCGCGCTGAGAGCCGCGAGAACCAACGCCATCCCGGCGCGGATGTCAGGACTTTCCATTTTTTCCGGCGCCAAGGGTGTGGGACCCTGCACGATACAGCGGTGCGGATCACATAAAACGATCTGCGCGCCCATGCTGACTAATTTATCGGTAAAGAACATGCGGCTGGGGTACATCCAGTCATGGAATAAAACCGAACCTTTCGAGCGGGTGCTGATGGTGATGGCCAGGCTCATCAGGTCGGTGGGGAAAGCCGGCCAGGGCATGACACTGATGACCGGGATAGCGCCGCCCAGGTCATGCTCAATTTCCAGCGGTTGCTCAGCCGGGACGAAGACATCATTCCCGCGGTTCTCCCAGACTACACCCAACCGGCTGAAAACTAGCTTGATCATATCCAAATACTGGACACCTGCCTCGCGGATGGTGATGCTGCCGCCGGTCATCACTGCAGCCCCGATGAAACTGACCACTTCCAGGTAATCCGGACCGATGGAAAATTCACCGCCGTGTAATTTTGGGACGCCGGTGATGTGCAGGGTATTCGAGCCGATGTTTTCGATCTTGGCGCCGAGGGTATTCAAGAAATGACACAGCTCCTGAATATGCGGCTCGGACGCGGCGTTACGGATGGTGGAAGTTCCCTTCGCGGTAACAGCAGCCATAATGGCATTCTCTGTACCTGTTACGCTGGCTTCATCCAGCAGGATGTCTGCACCGGTCAGGCCTTTGGAGAGGAAATGGAAGACACGGTCATAGGTGGCTTCAGCCCCCAGGGCCTTGATGGCCAGCAGGTGGGTATCCACCCGGCGCCGGCCGATCACATCACCGCCGGGTGGGGGAAGGTGCAGCTCACCCGAACGGGCGATCATTGGCCCGGCCAGAAGAATACTCGCGCGGATCTTCCGGCACAGGTCTGGGTCCAGGTCGGCCGGGCGGACTTCCGCGGCGTGGATCTGCCAGGTATGTGCTTCGATCTCAGTAATTTGGACGCCCAGGCTCTCCAGGAGCGCGCGCATGGCAATCACATCTTTGATCTGAGGAACATTCCTCAGGATGACCGGTTCGTCCGTCAGCAGGCAGGCAGCTAAGAGGGGGAGAGTAGAATTTTTATTCCCTGATGGTGTGACTTCGCCCTTGAGCGGGATCCCACCGTGAATGGCAAATTGCTCCATGTCATTCTCCTGGTATATAATTTTTACGCGAGGTGATGATGCTTATAAAACTTCTGGTATCTCTACTGGCTGGGTGGACTATCAGTGCCATTATAAACTATTTGGCAGATACTTTACCGGCATCAGCCAGTGGATGCCCCGCGTGCGGCTCCAAACGGCATTTTGCGAAAAATCTATTGTTTTTCCAGCCGTGCAAGAGTTGCGGATATATCAGCCGAAGGCCATTAGTTGTTTTTGCGGTTACCGTGCTCGGTTTATTTACCGCGTACCAGTACGGCTTTCAGGGAATTACAGTCGCGGTGATGGATACAGTTGTGATCGCTGTCTACTTGCTGGTGATCGTGATCGATCTGGAGCACCACCTGATACTGCATCGGGTCACTTTGGTAGGTGGGCTGGGCTTCCTGATCATCGGGTATCTGGCTCACCGGATCATTCCAACCCTAATGGGGCTGCTGGCTGGCGCTATTTTCTTTTTCATCATCTACATCATCGGCCAGGCGTATAGTAAATTCAAAGCAAAGAAAACTGGCCAACCCGTGGAAGACGCGATTGGTTTCGGAGATGTAACCTTAAGCGCGATCACGGGGTTGTTGGTTGGATGGCCAAATATCCTCCCGGTATTATTCTATGGAGTAGCCCTGGGTGGAATCTCCAGCTTGATCTATCTACTCATCCAGAAAGTTTTCAGGAACACAAACGTTTCCCAGTCTTTTATCCCTTATGGGCCGTTTATTTCAGTCAGCGCGTTGATATTCTGGTTCTTCACCCGGTGATCAGTGCGGGCCGGCAGCGATCACTTCCGCCGGGAGATCAGCGGCGTATTGTTTGATATTGTTCCTGAATGCATCCAGCAAGTTCTGGCTTGTTTTTTGAAATAAGTCTTGATTCTGCCAGCTTAATTTTGGATCCAGCATTTTCTCCGGGATGCCCGGGCAAGCCAACGGAATCGCCAAGTTGAAGATGGAATCTTCTGTCATCGGCGCTTGAGCCAGATCGCCATTCAATGCCGATTTCACCAGCATACGAGTATACGGAATAGGAATACGGCTGCCTGTGCCGAAGGCTCCGCCGGTCCACCCGGTGTTCACCAGCCAAACGTTGACCTTCATTTGTTGAATTTTCTTCATCAACATACTGGCATAAACCACCGGTTTCAGAGGCAAGAAAGGAGCGGCGAAGCAAACTGAAAATGTCGGCTGCGGTTCTTTTTTCAAGTCTTTTTCTGTGCCGGCCAGTTTGGCTGTGTAGCCGGATAAGAAGTAATACATGGCCTGTTCCGGGGTCAGGCGCGAGATCGGCGGCAAGATACCAAACGCGTCTGCCGAAAGGAAGAAGATATTTTCCGGGTGCCCGGCAAAGCCCGGCGCAACGCGGTTTGAAATATAAGCCATGGGGTACGCGCCGCGCGTATTCTCGGTCAGTGACACATCGTCGTAATTGATATCATAGGTGCCCAGCTGAAAGCGGGTGTTTTCCAGTACGCTGCCAAAGCGTTCCACCGCGTTCCAGATCAAAGGCTCCAGGTCCTGGTTTAGCCGGATAGTCTTGGCGTAGCAACCGCCTTCAAAATTAAAGACCCCTTTATCCGACCAGCCGTGTTCATCGTCGCCGATCAGGCGGCGGTCTGTGTCAGAAGAGAGGGTGGTTTTCCCGGTACCGGAAAGCCCGAAAAACAGTGACACGTCATTCTGGTTACCGGTATTGGCAGAACAGTGCATCGGGAGAACGCCGGCCGCAGGCATATGAAAGTTCATCACCGTAAAGATCGATTTCTTGATCTCCCCGGCATAGCGGGTGCCGCCGATCAGAATTTCATGCGCGTCAAAATTGATAATGACGAATATATCTGAATTGGTATGATGGCGGGTCGGGTCGATCGTACAATCCGGCGCGTCATAAATGGTGTAGTTGAAGACAGGTGAGCCGCCTTGCGGCAAAAATAGGTTTCTGGAGAATAATGCATGCCAGGCGAGGGGAGTGATGACACGAACGCCAATCGAATGGGCCGAGTCCGCGCCGGCACGCAAGTCTTCGATGAATAAATCCCGCCCGGATAAATGCGCGATCACTTGATCACGAATGGCGAGGTAATCGTCCTCAGAGAGGGGGTGATTGGCTTCTCCCCACCAGATGTTCTGAGCGGAAGGAGATTGAACCACATATTTATCTTTTGGCGCCCGGCCGGTGTTTTTCCCGGTCTCCACAACCACAGCTCCGGAGTTGGAAAGGTCACCTTCGTTTCTACGGAGGATCTCGCGAACCAGCTGCGACCTGGCTGATTTATAAAATACATGTGCCGCGTTAATTCCCACCCTGGCTAACTGGTCTTGCACCAGAACATCCGAAACCATGGTTCTCTCCTTAATATCAGTCGCTACAAGAGGTACCGGAAATCGTCATTCCGTTATGTGAAATCGTTGCCGAATGCTATTCTTGTTTTCCACAAGGCTGCCAAGAACGCCGTTGACGAACCGGGAAGTCGAATCGGAGCCGTAGAGTTTTCCCAGCTCGATCGCTTCATTAATAATGACTTTGATCGGGGTGTCTTCAGTGAACAGCATTTCCCATAACGCGATGCGCAGAATATTCCGATCGATGATCGCGACTTGATCCACCGGCCATTCCGGCGCGTAGCGGGCCAACTCTTGATCCAACTCATCCTTTAATTTCAGGACACCATTCGCAAGTTCGAAGATGAATCTCCGTATTTGCTCATCGACTGGCTCTACTTCAGCCAGTCGATCTTCCAGTATCACATCGATGGAATGATTGGATTGATCAATCTCGTAGAGAGCTTGCAGCGCGATGCTGCGGCCTCTTGTCCTGGGTTTCATCATCAGCTGTAATGGATGTCTTCTACGTGGATCGTGATAGTTCCTGGCTCAAGCCCCACCATCTCGCGGATAGCCCGGGCGACTTTTGTTTGGACCGCTTTCGCTACTTCGCGCACATTCATGTCACTTTGAATGATCAGATACAGATCAACCGTGACCAGGCTGCCGGTAACTGTGATGTCGACGCCATCGGTTTGGCGCGGTTTCAGGAAATTCGATACCTGAGAAGGCACAGGCGCCATTTGATAGACGCCAGGAACACTTAAAGCGGATAATTTCGCAATGGACACCAGAACTTCCGGCGCTATTGTAGTTTTTCCCTGAATATGGGTGGCTTCGGTCATTTTCTCCTCCGTTCACTCTTTGGATGCATTATAACCCCATTTCAATTAGGCTTTATCTGCGTGTCTGGATGTGTCTCGATGAAACGGACTGTCTTCTTCGCGATATCCGGCAGGTCATCCGCCAGGATCATACAGTGCGGACTGTTTTGATAATAATGAATTTCAGCATCGCTGGCATTCAGATGATCGATAATGAACCTGCCGCTGTTCAGCGCGATCCGCTTATCCTTTTTCCCGATGAATATACACACAGGCGCGCTGATACTGGAAAGTTTCCCATTGATGTATCTCTGAATCCGGTAAAGCTGCACGATGGCCCGGGTAGGGTTCACCAGGTATCCTTTCCAGGGTAATTCATCCCGGTTATTGCCTTCCGGCAGGTATTTCATGAAATATTGGAAAACGAGAGAAGCCCAGATCTTTTTAACGATGATAGCCGGGGAATAACAGATCACGGCGGGTATTTCCGGGTGAGTATAGGCCAGGTGCAGCGCGAGTAGCGCCCCCATGGATTCTCCCGCCACATATACCCGATCGCAGCGGCTGGCAAGCGAAGTGTATGCCTGTTCCGCATCCGCCAACCATTGAGTGTATGGTGTTTTCGCGAACTCCTGCGGGGTCGTCCCATGGCCGCTTAGCAGCGGGGCTTGAATTGTGTATCCGCGCGGTCTGAGCGCGTTCGCCAGCAAGCGGACCTCTGTCGTGGTTGCCCGATAGCCGTGAAAAAGCAATACACCTGTCCGGTTGCCTTCGAATAAGAAGGATTCACCATCCAGGTCAGCATTCCGCAAATATTCCGAATCCATTATTCACCCTCCAGGTATGGGATAGTCGCGACCGCCTGCGGCATCCAGGCTGCGCTGCTTTCAGGCGGCAGAGTCGCGATGAATTTCTCAAGCTCTGATTTTGTGGTCGGTTCGAACAACAGTTGGGCAGCGAATGCGTCCGGCAGGGAGGAGAGCAGGTGAATGGAAACTCGAGCGGCGATCCGCGCGATCTGAAATGCTTTGTGCGGACCGATGCTGAAGCCTTCTGTGCTGAACAATTCCATCACCGCTGCGGGCGTGGTCGCGCGCTTTAGAAAATCCACAAAACCCGGGCTGCCAGCGCCTTCGCGACACTCCGCGATGAGGAAAACGTACCCGCCATCCTTGCAGATGGCCGCTGCGTTGGTCAGCGCTTTTTGCGCCTGGTAGAGATTGATGTCTTTCGGGAATCCGCCGGCTGAAGCAATTACGCAGTCATACCGATGCGGCACGACCACTTGAGTCAGGTTGGTAGATATTTCAATGCCCCGCAGCATCACATCCACCGGGTTCCCCCACAGGATTTGGACGATTTCCTTCTGCTCATTCAAGATCGCGTTGAGCGCGAAATCCACCCCGATCAGGCGGCCAATCTCTTCCACATCATCCCGGCATGGATTTCCATGATATCTGCCGGTGGCTGCTTCGACTTCGACCAGGTGAGCGTGGTTTTGCAGGATGGTTTTTCGCGCCGCGAGCCCGATGGCTGCGCTCTTCACGCCGCCTGAAAATCCCATGAAATGATGCGGCTCAATGTTACCAACAACTATTTTGAGGTCGGAATGATAGAACCTCTTGTTTACAGAAACCTGGGTGCCGGCGCTGGTCACACCGAGGTCGATCAATTGGGCCGGGTCATCGCAATCGTGAGAAACGACACCATACTTTTCTAGAATCTCCGGCGGAAGTATGCGGGAGAACTCATCCGGCATCATTGGAGCATGGGTGCCCGTCGCGATGTAGAAGGTGATATGGTCCGGGGAAATACTCTGTCGGCTTAACCAATCCAGCAAGGGTGGAAGAAGGTATTTGTGCGGAACAGGGCGGGTTTTATCGTTGATGGCAATTGCAACCGTGGTGTCAGGTGTAATCGGCTTATTGACAGGGACGCCGATTGGCTTCAGCAGTGAAGCGGAGACGACTGCCAGTGGATCTGGAGCGCCGGCAGCTGCCGCTGGCTTCACCTGGTCCAGGACGCAGGCAATATCAGCACGGAGTTCTATCGTTGAGGAACCATAATTCAGAGATATATTCATCAGGACCAGGCCAATTCCTTAGCAGGGGAGTGTAACAAAAAATGACCGGCAAATATCCATTCCGGATTTAAACGTTTCTGTTTTTGAAATGAAGCGTTTGAGAGTTCATCATCCCAGTTATTAGCGCCGGTAGACGCGAACAAGCGGCCATGCGCATAGACAAGAGAATCACCGCAGAATAGTATGCCTTCATCTTCAAAGAAGAATGAGCAATGCCCTGGCGTATGTCCGGGGGTGGGGAGGACTTGTAAGCCCGGTAATCCTGGGATAGCGGCACCGGGTAAAAGAAGATTATCTACTATCTGAGGTTTGGTTGTGGCAAAAACACCCAGAATGGGATAGACCAGTTTCTCCAACCCGTGCGGACGCAGCGGCCGGGAAAGCTGCCCGGCGGTGATAGCTTCTTTTTCAAGTGGGGGGGCTGAGACATTCAACAGTACGCGGGAACGTAAATACCTGAGACCACCCGCGTGATCGGGGTCGGCATGCGTGATCAACACCGGCAACGGCGCGCTGCCAGAGATTCGCGGATGTATCGTCCGCCAGAGTAGACCTGAGAAGGCTGATAAGCCTGCATCGATGAGTAACGAGGAGCTGCCATTAGTCACCAGGTAACAAAATACACCTGGTTCACTAATTGGCAAGATCTTCAGGTTATCAATCGAATAGATCATTCCGTCCCCGGGTTAATAGTTTAGGCGGGTAGTATCTGAAATTTACGGTTAATACATCTATCGCGGACTTATGGCATCAGATAGAAGGTCACTTCGTCAAAATTCACAACCAGGTTCTGGGTACTTTTCGGGCCGATATACAGGCCGAAATATCCCTGGGAGTAACTATTATCGGTGATTGTGTCAACGAGTTTGCCGTTGATGTACATCTTGATCTCTTGACCGGTGACCATGACACCCAGGCGGTTGACCTGGTTCGGCCCGGCCAGAATGCTGGCATCCTCGGTCCAATTCTTCAAAACCGCCATTTTATCGCCATCCCATTTGCGCAGCGCGTACTTCCCATCGCATGAAATGCCGAAGAGGTAGCCCTGGTCTGCTTCGATCAGGACTGGCACCCGAAAGATGAGTCCGTAATGATCCGCGCCAGAGCAGGCTGGCATAACAGCTTTCGTTTCGAGGTAGAAATTGACCGCTTTTTGCGAGGTCAGACGCCAGCCGTTCTGCATCACCAGGCCGGTCATTTTGAGGTTGCCGTTGAACGCTTCCAGGTTGACAAATGCATCGGTACCCAGCGGCCAGTTATCGCCTGTATCCAGGCTGTCTTTCCAGGTGGGAGAACCCAGGGTAGTTAATGGGTCACCGGGGTAGGGGGTGGAGGTAACTGCGGAAGTGGAAGCAGCCGCGGGAGTAGACGCACCCGCGGGAATGGAAGTTTGAGCGACCTGCGGAAGCAGTGTCGGGGGGATATATGTAACCCCGGGGGTAATAGCATACTGGTCGGGTGGAAGTGTGCTGGTGGCCAATTGCCCGATCTCCTGCTCAGCCGGGGCGACCGTATTCGTGACCGTAGGAAGCTGAAGGGCATCAGGGGTAGAAGTGGCCAGGTCGTGGGCTGCTGGCTCAAGGGTAGGTTCGAAGGTTGGTGGAACTTCCGTCACCATGGCGGTTAGAATCTGGACCACCTGTGTTTGCATGGCGGGATCTGAGACTGGCTGCGCCGCGGGCAACAACGCGCAAGCGGCCTGAACAAAGGTAATACTCAGCATAATGCCGATGATCTTGATTGTCTTCATGATTTCACCTCTGTAAGTACTGATGCAAGATAAATACCGTGTCAGCCAATTGCTTTCTTGACAGCTTTAATATGGTCGGGCGTCGTGCCGCAGCACCCGCCGAAAATACGCACGCCTTCCTGCAGAAATTTACCAGCATAATCAGCCATGGTTTCAGGAGAAACGTCATAAACTGACCGTGCGTGCTCGAGGCTGGGCATGCCGGCATTCGGTTTAGCCATGAGCAGCACGCCACTCTGCGCTTTTTTCATGGATTGGATGGCTGTCAGAGTCTCGTCGAGGGTGCGGCCGCAGTTGGCGCCGATTCCCTGGATCGTTCCATCCCACAGGTCATTCAGCGCTTTTTCAGGTTTGAGTCCCATCATCGTTCGTCCGTGGGTATCAAAGCTAAAGGTGACGATAACCGGCACATCGGTAACCAGCCGGGCCGCTTTTACGGCAGCCTGGGCTTCTTCCAACGCGCTCATGGTCTCGATCAAGATAGCATCCACGCCGCCATCCACCAGAGCCTGAATTTGAGCCTGAAAAGAGGACACAGTATCCTCCGCGGAGAGGTCACCCAGCGGGGAGAGGATCTTGCCAGTGGGGCCGACATCGCCAAGAACAAAGTGATCGTTGCCGGCAGCTTTGCGGGCGAGGCGGGCAGCGGCCAGGTTGAGTTCAGCGGTCCGGTGTGATAGCTTCTCGGCTGCCAGTTTGATCGGAGAGCCGCCAAAGGTATTGGTCAGTATGATATCTGAGCCTGCATCCAGGTAAGACATGTAGTGCCGGTAGATCAGTCCCGGCTGTTCCACATTCCATAATTCAGGTGGATAACCAGTGGGGAGACCGGCTTTTTGCAGCTGGCTGCCGGTTGCGCCATCAGCGATCAATACTCTTTTTTGTAATTCGTCTAGTAGATTCATTGTTTATCCTCAATGCACTAATTATATATATCAATCAATGAAGGTCTCAGGAAGAAATTATACGCATGAAAATATCATCGGAATCAACGTAGTAATGCGGATAATATTGCGAATTGCGCATAGACATAACATCACTATCTAGCTTTTCTTTTCAAAAACATCCCAGTAGCCTTTGTCCAATTCGTCATCCGACAGGTGGGCGTACCGCTGCGTGACAGCGATGTTCTTATGCCGGGCTAACTCCTGTCCCAGTTTCAGGTTACCGGAAGATTGCAGTACCCGGGTAACGAAATAATGCCGGAAGGAATGGGGGGTGATGGTGCCTGCTGCATCTTCACCCAGGATCTCGCGGACCCAATAATCTACTATGTTGCGGCCGGTGGTAGGGGTCATGGGTTTTGTGCTTTTCCCCGATCCCTTATCATGCCTGGCAAAGAGGGGGAGGGGGCCAATAGCGCGGCCTGACTTTTTATCATGAGGCGCGCGGAGTTTTAAGTACTCAATGATCGCTTTTTCGGATCTACGGGAGAAGCGGACAACAGCTTCGCGGTTGCCTTTGCCGATCACAATAGCCCGGCCTTCAGTCCAGTCCATATCACCCAGGGTCAGCTTGCAGGCTTCGTGTACCCGCAGGCCAGTTTCGCCCAGCGTGATGAGAAAAGCCCGGTCGCGCAGCAGTCTCAGTTTCTCAGCGTCATCCATGCTTTCTGTTACCGTAAGACTTTCCATTTTTTCCAGTAATTGGGAGATCGCATCCTTCGGGAACTGAGGTAGCCGGATGCCTGGTTTTCTGGCGCGTTGTTTGATCAAGAGCCGAACTTTCTGCGCATTGATGGTTGTGAGGTTTTCCGCGGAAAGGTATTCGAAGTACCCGATCAATGCCGTCAGGTGCAACCGTTCACTAGAGGCAGCGTGGTATTGCAATGAGCGAATGGTCCAACTGACAACGTCCTCTGTCAGTGCCGAGATATCCAGCTTTTCAATATCTAAACCGTGTCCAGTGAGAACCCGTGACAGATGTTCCATCGCCTTACGGTATGTGAGGAAAGTGTTGAGGCTGCGGGATAACCGGACCATCTCCAGATACTTTTGAATTGAGGAGGAAATAGAGGCCATTTTTCACCAATCCATTGTTAGCGATAATAGTACTTATCGAAAGCATTATATCATTTTCTAGTATAATTGGCAATTCCACTCCCCCGCTCTCTTTTTGACGATACCGGTATACTCTGATATACACCGGTACATCGTTACTTCTTTAACAGCTGATACGCGCCAACCCACGGCGTGCCTATTCTGGATCTTTCGGTAACCTTTACAGTTGACAGCTTCTGCCCAACTTTGATGGCGTCCCCGGCTATTCTGGCCCAGTCATTGGCTTCCAGCGCCTGGAGGATATCTTTACCAACTGATCCGGCCCAGGCCCACTCCATCCGAAAACGGTCGGCCTTCACCCAGTAATCACGTTTTTCCCACGCGACAACAGATTGATCGATATTCGCGTCTATTTTCAGCAGGCTCAGCCCGATATATGCTACAAGGTCATAGCTATGCGCACTGACCTCTTTTTGCTTCATTAACTCGCGCAAAGCGGCCACAATCCCGCGCATTAAGGTGTTTCTTTCTTTACCGGTGCTTTCTGTGTTGATTACCTTACCCATGTTTCAATCTCCAAACCATACGTTTGTAATATCCGCGCCTACGCTGATTGCGCATTGACGAAGGACCAGCGTGAAGTATAATACCGCAACCGGGGAAGTGCTGGAATTGGCAGACAGGCATGACTTAGGATCATGTGCCGAAAGGCGTAGGGGTTCAAGTCCCCTCTTCCCCATATTAATCGTCAATCCGCGCTTCTTTTTCTTTACCCGTTCGATTGAACCTGAGAACGATCAGAAGCTGAATAAAGAAGGCAAACGCGATCAGGGGCGGAATCGCATCGAGAGTAATTTTCTGCGCAATAAAGCCAGCGAAACCAGGCAGGAGCACCGCTCCGACCCCGGCGGAAGCCATTTGCATGCCGATCGTGTTGGCCGCATGCTCCTCCCCCACCCTGCGCGCGGTACCTGTCACCAGGGCTGGGAAGATCGGGGCAATCGCCATCCCGATCAGCGCAACGCCGATCACATTCCAGGTATTGTTGATATTTGCGACGAAGACCCCCGCACCAGTAATTGCCGTAATCAGGCTGGCGGCTACCATCAATTCGGATTTGATCTTCCTGGCCAGAAATCCAGCCAGGATACGGCCAATGGTAAACATGGCCCAGTAGGATCCAACGACAAATCCGGCAGTTTTCTCAACCACACCGCGGGTCGTCAGAATCCCGTAAGCCCAGGTACCAGTTGTCACCTCAGTGCCGGTATAGAGCAAAAAGAGGATCATGCTTCCGATGACGGCTGGATTCTTTAATGACTTACCAATAGGTGTTTTATACGCAGTAATATCAGCCTTCACTTCACTGGCTTTAGTTGGGCCGTTCTTCCAGGCGGAGTATGTCAGAATGAAGGCAAATGCCATGACTGCCTGAAAAATCGCGACAAACTGGTATCCTGTTCGCCAGGAACCCAATGTAATGATCGCTGTGGTCATGATGAATGGACCGGTGGTGATGCCTACCCCATAACTGGCATGCAGCCACTGCATCAGGCGAGAGCCATAATGGGCTGCCACATAGGTATTCAGGCTGGCGTCAATCGCGCCTGCACCAAAACCGGTTAAGACTCCCAGCGCGGAAACCAGCCACCAGGATGGCATGATGGTGTACCCGGCCAGCGCGAGCCCGGTCAACGCGCAGGAAATGATCAAAACCCGGCCAACACCCAGCCAGCGGGTTAATTGTGCGTTGAAGAAACTGGAGACTAAATACCCGGCCGTAGAGCAGAAAAGCAGCGTAGCCAGCGCGTCTAGTGGCAGCCCGAAGAAATTCCGCATGGAAGGCCAGGCTACTCCCAGCAGACCGTCTGGCATGCCCAGGGCGATGAAGGCCAGGAAGATCAAAATGATCAAACCGATGGGCTGACGCTCGTTCTGTAATGTTTTTTCAGGATGCATTTCCAGAGTATACTCGAATAGAGGAGGGAAAATCCCGGTTTTCATATATATTTCTGACATAATTATTCCGAATGAAATTTCCAATCTGGTATAATTTACTTTCAAAATTAATGCTCATCCCAAAACCGGGGTTTGCTTTAGAGATAAATACCAAATTGAGGATATCGACTTGAAAATTCAAACTGAAGCCCGCGAAGACCACCAGATCAAATTGATCGTCGAAGTTGAACAAGAATTGTTGGACAGAAAAATGCATAAAGCTGCCCGGCACATTTCAGAACACAACAAATTCCCGGGCTTCCGCCCCGGGAAAGCCCCCTATGACATCGTCCTGAGGTATGCCGGTGAAGAACGCGTCCAGCAGGAAGCGATTGAAATGCTGGTGGAAGAGATCTACCCCGAAATGCTCAAACAGGAAAATATCGAACCAGGTGCGATGGGCACACTGGAAGATGTGATCAGCACCAATCCGCCGAAATTCTCCTTTATTATTCCTTTGAAACCATCCGTGACCCTGGGTGATTACAAGGCCGTGCGTGTTCCGTATGTTTATCCCGGAGTATCAGATAAAGATGTGCAAGCCGCGGTAGAGCGCTTCCGCAGTTCTTACGCGACCTACGAGCCGGTTGACCGGGCTGCTGTTGAGGATGATATCCTTTCGATCACCTACTCCGCTGTGGATATCACAGCTGGCGGCGAAGAAGCCATCTTTGCTGACCGGCCGCTGCAGATTCGCATCCAAAAATCTGACGAAGAACGGGAAGCCGAACACCCATTCCCCGGTTTTTCCAGAAAGTTCCTGAAGGCGAAAGCTGGCTTCGAGACGGACCTGGAATATGATTATCCGGCTGATTACCTGCGGCAGGACCTAAAAGGGAAAAAAGTTCGCTATCATGTGAAAGTGGACGCGGTGAAGCAAATCGTCCTGCCGGAAGTGAATGAAGCGTTCATTCAGAACTTCGGCGATTTCCACACCGTGGAAGATTTCACCGCAGAAGTTAGAAAACAACTCGATGCCAATAACCAGGCAGAATACGATTATGAGTATTTCAAACAGGTAATCGACAGCATCAAAGCCACCGCCACCATCCAATATCCGCCGCAAGTGCTGGATCAGGAAAAGGAAGAGGTCTTGCACAACATTGAGCATGATCTTTCACACCAGCGAATGGACCTGGAAGCTTACTTGAAAGTCCGCCATCAATCGGTGGATGAATTCCTGGAGAAGGAAGTTACCCCGGCCGCGAAAGAAAGATTGGAACGAACTCTCATTTTGAATGAGCTCGCCAGGGCTGAAAAGATAGAGTTAACCAATGATGAGCTTCAGGCTAGTTACATGGAAACTCTGAATGAGATGGCGGGTACGCCGGAGTTCCAGAGATTACAGAAGAAAAAAGGGCCGCAGCAAAATGAGATGGTCAATGCCATTGCCATGGAAGCGGCTTCCCGCGCGATGAATAAACGCGTATACGCCGCCATGAAGCGTATCGCGAATAACGAACCGGAGGTTCTGCCCGAGCAGCCAGGCGCCGCTGAAACAGCTGACCCGGCTGCCGCGGCAGAAGAAGTGAAACCCAAACCCCGGAAAACCAAGAAGGCAGAAACACCACAGGAAGGATAGGGAAAAATGCCTGTATCACCAGTAAAAGATGTCATTCCATTTGTGATCGAATCATCTGGCCGCGGAGAGCGGAGCTATGACATCTACTCCCTGCTGCTAAAAGAGAGGATCATCTTTCTCGGCACGGCGATCGACTCACAAGTAGCCAACGTCACCGTCGCACAACTTCTCTTTCTCAGCCGTGAGGACCCGGAAAAGACGATCCACATGTACATCAATTCGCCCGGAGGAGAGATCTACGCCGGCTTTGCGATCTACGACACCATGAAGATGATCCCGAACCCGATCAGCACTTACGCGATCGGCGTCTCGGCCTCATTTGGGACCATCCTGCTCTCGGCCGGGACGAAGGGCCAGCGCTACGCCCTCCCCCACTCCACGATCCACATGCACCAGCCGCTGGGCGGCGCGCAGGGTCAGGCCTCCGATATCGAGATCGGCGCGCGTGAGATCTTGCGCCTGCGCTCGCGCTTGAATGAGATTTTGGCAGTCAATACCGGCCGGCCGCTGGATGTGATCAATGTTGACACTGAACGCGATTTCTATATGGATGCCGCGCAGGCTGTTGAATACGGCCTGGTTGACGAAGTATTAAAGAACAAGAACGAACAGTAATACCTAAGCTATGCGCATTAACAGCCGGATAGGAGACTATCCGGCTGTTATAATATTCCAACGGAGATTTTCATGCTGGATTTTACATCTGCGGGCATCCGGGCCTTAATTCTGGATATGGATGGGGTTTTATGGCGGGATTCCGAGCAGATCGGGAATCTTTCCGCGATATTCAAGCGGATCCATGAGTTAAACTTACAGGTTGTGCTGGCCACAAACAATGCCACCCGCCGCCCGTCCCAGTATGTTGAAAAACTGGCAGGCTTTGGTGTGGATATTGATGTCTCTCTGATCGCAACTTCGGCGCAGGCAACCATACGCCACTTACAAGAGCGTTATCCCACGGGCAGCCCGGTATTTGTGATCGGGATGGACAGTTTGAAAGAACAGATTTGGGAAGCCGGCTACGTCCAGTCCGCGGAGGCAGCGAAAGCGGTTGTTGTTGGTATTGACAGACACATCACATACGAGAAGATCCACATCGCCAGTGCGTTGATCCGGGCCGGCGCTGAATTCATCGGTACCAACCCGGATAAAACCTTCCCAACCCCACAGGGGTTGGTGCCCGGGGCGGGGACGATCATCGCCGCGGTGGCGGCAGCCGCTGAGACCGAGCCGGTCATCGTGGGAAAACCCGGCACACTGCTGATGGATGAAGCCCTTTCACGCCTGGATGGTATTGAGAGGTCGCAAGCCCTGATGGTTGGCGATCGGCTGGATACAGATATCGCCGCCGGGTTGCTGTTCGGCTGCCGGACTGCCCTGGTTTTATCGGGCGTAACTTCACGGGATATGGTGGCAGGTTCAACCTATCAACCAGATTATGTGTTTACGGACCTGGCTGAGCTGGTGGGAGTGGAAAACGGTGGATAAAGTCCATTTACTGGCGCTGGATCGTGAGCAGCTCTCACAGGAGGTTCTAGCAATGGGCGAACCTGCCTACCGGGCGAATCAGGTCTGGCAGGCAATCTACTGCCAGAAAGTCACTGCGATTGGGGAGATTACAACCCTTCCGGCTGCCTTCCGCCAAAGAATAGACGCGGCATATCTCCTAAATACGCTTCAGCCGGCGGTCACAGTAAAATCATCAGATCATCAAACGGAAAAACAGTTATTTGTTACACCAGACGGCCGCAAGTTAGAGACTGTTTGGATGAAATACACCGACCGCGATACCTTGTGCATCTCTACCCAGAGCGGGTGCGCGATGGGCTGCGTCTTTTGCGCGACCGGGCAGATGGGTTTCTCACGGAATTTGACGGCCGGGGAAATAGTGGAACAGGTGTTGTTTTACGAGAGACAACTTAATTTAATAGGTCGTAAAGTTACTAATATCGTCTTCATGGGAATGGGCGAGCCTTTCCATAATTATGACGAAGTGATGAAAGCCATCCGCACATTGAACGACGCGGCTGGTTACAATTTTGGCGCACGGCGGATGACGATTTCGACGGTTGGCATCATTCCCCAGATCCTGCGTTTTGCGCAGGAACAGTCCCAGGTGAACCTTGCCGTCAGCCTGCACGCGGTCGATGACGAATCCCGCTCAAAAATGATGCCGGTCAACCGCAAGTACCCGATCGATGAACTGCTCGCCGCGTGCAGAGAATATGTCGATACTACCCATCGCCGAATTTCCTTTGAATGGGCATTGATCGAGGAGATCAATGATGATGCGGCGACTGCCAGAAAACTGGCGGTAAAGCTGAAGGGCCTGCTCTGCCATGTAAACTTGATACAATTGAACCCGACCCGCCAATTCAGCGGCCGGGGTTCAAATCGGGACAGAGCGCAAGATTTTATGCAGGTCTTGCAGAAAGCTGGTATTCCAGTTTCTATCCGACTGCGCCGCGGGATTGACATCAATGCCGGCTGCGGGCAGTTAGCATCTTCAGAATAAGGAATATTCGTGGCGACAATACTTGAAAAATGGAAGAATGGTCTGCAGAAGACCCGTAACCAGGCTTTTGGCCGTCTGACCACCCTCCTGGGCGGCAGCGAGATCAACCATGAAGCCTGGGAAGTTCTTGAGGATACCCTGATACAAGCTGATATGGGGCATCAGACAGCCAGTTCGATCTCTGCTGCGTTGAAGAAAACCACTGAGACCACGGGGATAACCACGCAAGACGCCTTCAATCTAGCCCTGGCGGCTGAATTACGGCGCCGCCTGACCGATTCCACCTATGCTCTTCCAGCCGTGAAACCTGCCGTCATCCTGGTAGTTGGCGTGAACGGCTCAGGAAAAACGACCAGCATCGCCAAGTTGGGGGCGAATTACCAATCGCTGGGAAAGAGCGTCATGTTCGCCGCCGCGGATACCTTCAGGGCCGCGGCTGTGGATCAACTAAAAGAATGGGGACAACGTCTAGCCATCCCGGTGATCGCCGGGCAGGAGAATGCTGACCCAGGCGCGGTTGTATTTGATGCGGTCTCCGCGGCAACCAGCAAAGAAACTGATGTACTGCTAATAGACACAGCTGGCCGGTTGCATACCCGCTATAATCTGATGGAAGAATTGAAAAAAGTGTACCGCGTCTGCGGCAAAGCTCTGTCGGGCGCGCCTCATGCAGTGTTTCTCGTTTTAGATGCGACTACCGGGCAGAATGCTTTTCAACAGGCCAAAGTTTTCAAGGAAGCGGTCCAGGTGGATGGAATCATCCTGGCAAAGCTTGATACCTCCGCGAAAGGCGGCATGGTGTTCGCGATACAATCCGAACTTCACCTCCCCATCTACTACACTGGTTTGGGAGAAGGTATCGGCGATTTTTCACAGTTCAATCCGGATGACTTTGTTCGATCCATCATTGGATCATGAAAGGGAATGAATATGGATGATATAAAACTGCGCTGCCAGCAAGGGCTGCAAAAAACGATCAATATCATGGAGCATCTTTGACTTTAGTACCCTGGAAAAAGAATACGCGGAATTAAAGCTGCGCGCTGAAGCGCCGGATCTGTGGGATGATCGGGAAGCGGCGCTGGCACTGATGAAGAAGATCAGCGACCTGGGGTCTTTGATCTCAGAATGGCGGGGGCTGGAAAAGAAATTCCGGGATCTGGCTGAACTGGCTGAATTGGATGATGAAAACCTGCGGGCTGAATTGGAGGCCGAAACCTCCGCCGCTGAAAATGAACTGGCCCGGCATGAACTAACCGCGCTTTTCACTGGCGCATATGACCGCGGCAACGCGCTGGTGACTATCTCTCCGGGGGCGGGTGGAACCGAGTCGCAGGATTGGGCCGCCATGCTGATGCGGATGTATCTGCGCTGGATGGAAAAACGCGGTTATAAAACCGACGTGATCGACCTGACTGAAGGTGAAGAAGCCGGGATTAAGACGGTCACCATTGCCGTGGACGGCGCGTACGCGTACGGATATCTGAGGGCAGAAAAAGGCGTGCATCGCCTGGTGCGTCTCTCACCATATGACGCGGCTCACCGCCGGCACACATCTTTCGCCAGGGTAGAGGTTCTGCCAGCGGATGAAGGCGCCGGCAATGAGATCACCATTAACCCGGAAGATTTAAAGGTCGATATTTATAAATCATCCGGCGCGGGCGGCCAGAACGTGCAGAAGAATGCCACAGCGATCCGGATCACTCACCTACCGACCAATATCGTTGTCAGCTGTCAAAATGAGCGCTCCCAGTTACAGAACCGGGAGAATGCTATGAAAGTTTTGAGAGCCCGCCTGCTTGAGATCAAAGAGGCAGAGGAGGAGAAGCGATTAGCGGACCTGCGCGGTGTCTTTGTAAAGACCGAATGGGGCAATCAGATCCGTTCGTACGTCCTCCACCCCTACCAAATGGTGAAAGATCATCGCACGGATTACGAGGTTGGAAACGCGCAATCCGTCCTGGAAGGCGATCTGGATGGGTTCATCGAAGCCTATCTGCGGCGCAGCACTGCCGGGGATCAATAAAGCGTGTTGGCGAGTGAGATCAACTTCGGGTCCAACTGCTTTTTATTCGCAACCACTTCGCTCAGCGGAGTGGTTTTGATATCTCCATCGATCAAGCCCACCAGAACGCCAACCTCGTTTCTCTCCAGGCAATCCACTGCTGCCTCACCCAGGCGGCTGGCAAGGATCCGGTCGAAAGCGCTTGGTATACCGCCGCGTTGGGTGTGACCGAGGATCGTAGCCCGTACTTCAAACCCCAGGCGTTCATGGTGTTCCGAAAAATAAGCGATCAGGTTCTCAGCGTTATATTTCGCGCCTTCGGCAACAACCACGATCGCGTGCCGCTTTCCAATCTCGTAGGAATGGAGGAGCGTGGAAGCTAATTCTTCCGAGTCGGTCTCAATTTCTGGTAGTGTAATAAACTCAGCGCCGCCGGCTAAACCCGCCATCAAAGCCAGGTATCCGCAATCCCGGCCCATCACTTCGATCAGGAAAGCCCGTTTATGGGAGGACGCGGTGGTTTTCAGCCGGTCGATCGCTTCCAGCGCGATATTTAAAGCCGTGTCTACCCCGATGCAGATCTCAGAGCCGTACAGGTCATTGTCGATGGTGGAGGCGATACCAACCGTTGGAAAACCCAGCTGGGATAAAGCGTAATTTCCGGTCTGCGAACCGTTTCCGCCAATGACGATCAGACCGTCGATATCCTTCTCCTTGAGCTGCTTCAACGCTGACTGCTGGCCGGCAGATGTCCGAAATTCCGGGCAACGGGCGCTGCCCAGGATGGTTCCGCCCCGTTGGATGATCCCGCCCACATCACGGGATTTTAGGAGATTGATTGAACCAGCGATCAACCCGGCATAACCATCCCTCACCCCCATTACCTGCCACCCTTTCGAGACACCGCATCTGACTACAGCGCGAATGGCCGCGTTCATACCCGGTGCGTCTCCCCCGCTGCTAAGTACCGCAATTCGCTTCATCGGTAACCCTCCGATTAATATGATTAACATTGTACCAATAAACGTATACAATTATTTGAAATCAAATATCACGTGAAAGGGACATCAGAGCGGTTTATGACCGATTACCGATTACAAGATCATCCGATTTTACCCATTCCACCCCGCGCGGAGTTTCTGGTTAGCTGGGACGGCCAACCAATCAAAGCACAGGAAGGGGAGACAATTGCGGCAGCACTCTTTGCTAATGGCGTGCACACGTTTGGCTACCACCATAAGGATGGTTCTCCCCAGGGGATATTTTGCGCAAATGGGCAATGTGCACAATGTATGGTGCTGGTCGATGACAAACCGGTAAAAGCATGCGTTGAAAAAGTTCAACCAGGAATGCGGATAATACCCGCGAGAGGTATTCCCGCTCTACCCCTGGCAGTCGGTGGTTTCGCTACCGCGCCAATCCGTGAGATCAAAGTACCGGTATTAATACTAGGTGGTGGGCCAGCCGGGTTATCTGCCGCAATCGAACTTGGTAAACTGGGTGTGATTTGTATTCTGGTGGATGATAAAGATAAACCAGGCGGAAAACTGGTTCTTCAAACTCACCGCTTCTTTGGCTCGATCAATGCTGTATACGCCGGCACACGCGGAATTGACATAGCGAAAAAACTTACACAGGACCTTTCCGCGTATCCATCTGTTGAGATCTGGTCTTCCAGTACGGCTCTGGCGGTTTTCCAGGACAAAAAAGTCGGAATTCTCAAGGACGGCAAGAGCTACCTACTGGTACAACCGGAAGTTTTATTGGTTGCGACTGGCGCGCGGGAGAAATCACTGGCTTTTCGCGGAAACACTCTCCCCGGTGTCTTTGGAGCTGGCGCGTTTCAAACAATATTAAACCGTGATCTGATTCGGCCGTCACAAAACTTGTTCATTGTAGGCGGCGGTAATGTTGGCTTGATCGCCGGGTATCACGCCCTGCAAGCGGGAATCAATGTTGTGGGGTTGGTTGAGGCGATGCCAGAATGCGGCGGCTATCGCGTCCACCGGGATAAACTGACCCGAATGGGCGTACCGATCTACACATCCCACACCATCCTCAGCGCGAACGGGGACGGACATGTTTCTTCGGTTAGCATTGCCGCAGTCCAGAAGGATTTTAAGGTGATTGCTGGCACCGAGCGATCCTTTGAATGTGATACCGTTTTGATCTCGGTAGGTTTGGACCCGGTGAATGAGTTCTACGCCAAGGCGCGGGAGTTCGGGATACCCGCCTTCGCGGCTGGTGATGCTGAGGAGATCGCCGAAGCCTCGGCCGCGATATTTTCCGGCAAGATCAAAGGGCTAGAAATCGCCAGTATGCTCGGGCTAAAGACCGGGGAAATCCCGAAAAGCTGGTACCAGACGGCGGAAGTTTTGAAATCCCGCCCGGGAAAAGTCGGCAGCGAAGAGCTGCCTGAGATATTCCGGGGGGTTACTCCTGTGCTGCATTGCGCTCAAGAAATCCCGTGTAATCCCTGCGCTTCGATTTGCCCGCAGGGTTTGATCTACATAGACCGCACGGATATCCGGGCTGTCCCCAGGTTCCTGGGAGATAATTTTTGCTGCAGTGCCTGCGAAAAATGTGTAACGGTCTGCCCGGGGTTGGCCATCACCCTGGTAGATTTCCGGTCCGACCAGCAAGCGCCGGTCGTCTCCATCCCGTACGAATTTCAATACGGAGAACATCGGAAAGGGGACGAAGTTACGGTGATGGATACGGCAGGGAATGACCTGGGCACGGCCGAGGTCCTGGATGTAACCGCGATCGAAGGTAATGATCACACCTGTATCGTCAAACTTTCCGCGCCGGCAGCATACGCCCGCCAGATCGCAGGTATTCGTGTTCAGGAACCGGTCGTGACGCAGCCGATGGATCATTATGTGGAGCACATCACAGATGACACCATTATTTGCCGCTGCGAGCGGGTGACTGCCGGGGAAATCCGGGCATTGATCCGTAACGGCTACCGCGATATGAATGAGATCAAAACGGTGACGCGGGCAATGATGGGCGCGTGCGGCTCGAAAACCTGCCATTCATTGATCTACCGGTTATTCGTGGATGAAGGTATCAACCCGGACAAAGTCACCGACCAGACTAAGCGCCCCATTTTCATTGAAGTACCCCTGGGGGTTTTCGCCAACTGTCAGGATGACGGAGGCGACAGCAACCATGGCAGCTAATATCTATGATGTAATCATCATCGGGTCAGGTTCGATCGGAACGCCCGCGGCCTTTTACCTTGCAAGCGCCGGGCTTAAAGTACTGGTGGTGGACGGCGGCGCCAGTGTCGGCCAGGGATCCAATAAGAAGGCGATCGGCGGTATCCGCGCCACCCATTCAGATCCAGCAAAGATCCGGCTTGGACTGAGGAGTATCGAGATATTCTCTTCCTGGAAACAGGAGACCGGGGATGATATTGAGTGGAATCGCGGCGGCTACTGTTTTCCAGCGTACCGGGAGCGGGAAGAAAAAATCCTCAAGGACTTACTCAAAATCCAGCAGCAATATCCGCTCAACATTGAGTGGCTGGATGCCAGAGCGATGCTGGATATCGTCCCCGATTTTTCAGCAGAAGGTTTGCTGGGCGGTGTCTACTCAGCGGATGATGGCAATGCCTCACCGCTATTGGCCATCCACTCCTACTATGTTCACGCGATGAAAGCCGGCGCGGAGTTCTTCTTTAATGAGAAAGTGACTGGAGTATTAGCCCAGAGTGGTCAGGTGACCGGTGTCCGGACCGAGAAGGGCAAGTATTTCGCGCCTGTGGTCATCAACGCGGCCGGCGCCTGGGCGAAAGGAATATCCAATCTTTACGGTGATGATATGCCAGTAGTACCGGATTCTCACGAATCCGCTGTTACTGAATCTGTGCAGCCCTTCCTGGGTCCGCTCGTTGTGGACATTCGGCCGTCACCGGGTTCCGCCAACTATTATTTCTATCAGCATGCCACCGGGCAGGTGATCTTCTGCATTACGCCCAGCCCGAATATCTGGGGAGAGAACACCCAGGAAACCAGTGATTTCCTTCCGATGGTGGCAAGAAGAATTGTTGAGCTGATGCCGCGCCTGAAGAACATCAGGGTACGCCGCACCTGGCGCGGCCTATACCCGATGACGCCAGACGGCTTCCCCTTGATCGGGTGGTCGACCGCTACCAGCGGCGTGCTTAACGCGGTTGGTTTCTGCGGCCAGGGTTTTATGCTCGGACCAGCGACAGGAGAACTGCTAACCAGGATGGTTACCGGTCACCTGACGGATGATGATACAGATACACTCACACAGCTGTCCCCCTACCGCGCCTTTGTGGCAGCCGAACAACTAAAATAATGGAGTAAAGAGAATGGACCCTATCAAACGCATTCCGCTTATTGAGTTGCAGAATTTTACGATGGATGTTTTCCGGAAAGTGGGTGTACCGGAATCGGATGCTGTAATCTGCACGGAGGTACTGCTGGCGGCGGATCTGCGGGGAATTGAATCGCACGGTATGAGCCGGCTGAAGATGTACATTGATCGCATCCTGGACGGCCGCCAAAAGGCGGTCACTCAGATTGACATCCGGCGGGAAACTCCCGGAACCGCCCTACTAGATGGCAACCACGGCATGGGAGCAGTCATATCATCGACAGCTATGCGCATTGCAATCGAAAAAGCGAAGAAAGTGGGAACCGGGACGGTCGCCGTCACGAATTCTACCCATTTTGGGATTGCCGGTTACTACCCATTGATGGCAGTTCAGCAGGATATGATCGGGTTAACTGTTACAAATACCAGGCCGTCCACAGCGCCTACTTTTGGGGTCCAACCGCTGTTGGGGACTAACCCTATCGCTTTTGGAGCACCTACTGATGAAGAATGTCCATTTTTATTCGACGCCGCGACCCCGATCATTCAGCGGGGTAAAGTGGAGATCCTCGCGCGGAAGGATATCCCACTGCATGCCGGTTACGTGATAGATGACAAAGGCCAGCCTGCGACTGATCCTCACGCGATCCTAAAGGGTTTAAATAATGATACGAATGCCTTCTTGCCGTTGGGCGGAGCCGGGGAGGAGTTTGGCGGGCACAAGGGTTATGGACTTGCGACGATGGTGGAAATCCTGAGCGCCAGCCTGCAAAATGGGTATTTCCTGATGGACCTGATCGGGTTCAACCCGGATGGAACGAAAAGGCCCTTTGGCCTGGGGCACTTCTTCCAGGCTATCTCTATTGAGGCATTTTCTGACATTGCTGATTTTAAGAGAACCACTGGTGAAGTATTGCGTACTTTACGTAATTCCCGGTTGGCTGAAGGTGAGACCCGCATCTATACTGCCGGGGAAAAAGAGTTTACTATGGAGAAGATCAACCGCGCAGAAGGAATTCTTGTAACACCGAATCTGGCCGATGAACTAAATGGTCTTGCTCAAACGTTGGGATTGAGCAGTTACCGTTTCTAGCCGGATTTCAACAATCACTCTCCCTGTACCGTTATAATACAACCATGCTGCTCAGCAGTCATGGAGTCCTTACCTTGTCTTTAGAAACCTTAATGCAAGCTCTTCCAGATTATTACACCGGTCTCGACCGGGAGATGTTGACCCGCGCGTATCAATTCGCGGAAAAGGCGCATCATGACCAAAAGCGTGTATCCGGCGACCCCTATATAACGCACTGCGTTGCTGTAGCGACCATACTGGCCGAGATGAAAGTCCCACCGGATGCCGTGATCGCCGGGCTGCTGCATGATACCGTTGAAGATACTTCAATCACGCTCGACGATATCCGCAGGGAGTTCAGTGATGATATCGCCAAAATGGTCGACGGCGTCACAAAACTCACCAACCTGCCGCGTGTTTCCCGGGGAGATCAGCATATTGAGGATAACCTGAACGGGGTGGCGGCAGCAGAAACAGATAATCCAGATACTGCTTTTAACGAACAATATCAGAAGAGCCGTAAAAGGGATCTCGCTTCAGAAACGTTAAGAAAGACCTTTCTGGCAATGGGCGATGACATACGGATCGTGCTGATCAAATTGGCAGACCGTTTGCATAATATGCGTACTTTGAACTACATGCCGGAAGCTAAGCGGAAACGCATCGCCAAGGAAACTCTGGATATTTTCGCCCCACTCGCCAACCGCCTGGGTATCTGGCAGATGAAATGGGAGCTGGAAGATCTGGGCTTTCGTTATACTAATCCGGAAAAATATAAGGAAATAGCCACCCAGCTAAATGAGAGACGGGTGGACCGAGAGGAGCAGGTCCAAAAGACTCTGCAGAACCTGAAACAGGTAATAGAAACCGCCGGAATCAAAGTAGAAATTTCCGGCAGACCCAAACATATTTATTCGATCTACAAAAAAATGCAGGAGAAGGGTCGTTCCTTCGAAATGGTGATGGACTTGCGCGCGGTCCGATTAATTGTCGCTGATATTCCTAACTGTTACGCGGCACTGGGTGTCATTCATACGAAGTGGCGCCCCATACCGCATGAATTTGATGATTACATCGCAGCGCCTAAAGATAATTTTTATCAATCTCTGCATACCGCAGTGATCTATGATGACGGCAAACCGCTGGAAGTTCAAATCCGTACCGCTGAAATGCACCAGAATGCTGAATATGGCATAGCAGCGCACTGGAGATATAAGGAAGGTCGCAAGCGCGATGATGAGTTTGAGCAGCGCATCAATTGGTTAAGACGTTTGATGGACTGGCGGAAAGATGTCGATGACGCTTCTGAGTTCATCGACGGAATGAAAACCGATGTGTTCCAGGATCGGGTTTACGTTTTTACCCCGAAAGGCGACATCATCGACCTACCGAACGGCTCCACGCCGCTCGATTTCGCGTACCATGTCCATACTGAGATCGGTCACCGCTGCCGCGGAGCAAAGATTAACGGAAAGCTGGTTACGCTGGATTATCATCTTAAAACGGGCGACCAGGTTGAAATTCTGACAGCCAAGCAAGGTGGGCCGTCGCGTGATTGGTTAAACACCAACCTCGGGCTGGTGAATACCCAGCGAAGCCGGGCGAAGATCAAGCAGTGGTTCAAGAAACAGGACTGGGAACAAAATGTCGCTCAGGGGAAGGTGCAGATCGACCGGGAGCTGCGTCGATTGGGGCTTGAAACCATCGACGCGAATCACCTCTCCCAGGAATATGAGTACAAGACCCTTGATGATTTCTATGAGGCAATCGGCTGCGGTGACCTTTCGCTCGGTCGGGTAATTGCCCGCATCTCTGACCTCACGAAAGATCGCGAAGAAGACATCCTGGCGGCCCGGCCAACAGCAGAAGCAAAAGGCAGCAGTGATTCTGTCACCGTTCTTGGGTTGAAAGGCATGCTGACCAGCATCGCCCGCTGCTGCAACCCGGTTCCCGGGGATGATATTATCGGCTACATTACCCGCGGCCGCGGAGCTACCATCCACAGACAAGACTGCCCTAATATCTTACGCCTCAAAGGGGATTCAGAACGGATCGTAAAAGTATCCTGGGGTGAAGTGCGGAATACAACGCCAGTTTCTGTGGAAGTAAAAGCTTACGACCGGCAGGGTTTGCTGGGAGATATCTCAGGTATTTTGAACAACGAATCGATCAACCTGAGCGATATCAGCTTGAAGAATAACCACAACATAGTGCAGATCAAGATGGTGCTTGAGGTAAATGACCTGGTTCAGTTGAGCCGCGTCTTAACCCGCATCGAAAGCCTGCAAAATGTGATCGAAGTTCATCGATTCAGACCAGGATAATTGTTTATTCAACCATCTATTTGACCTTTACACATTCAGGCGCATGATGTAAAATCGCAGCCTGAATATGGCTGAAAGAATTTCCAAACACGTAAATACACGTCTCTGGGGGCTAATCCTCGCCAGTATTGGTTTGATTGATTCCGGATACCTATCCTGGATACAGATCAGTCACTCGGTGGAGAGATGCATCCCCGGCCTGGGAGATTGCGCGAAGGTCAATTCATCTGTCTACTCCAGGTTGTACGGCATTCCGGTGGCTTACCTGGGTTTTCTGACGTACCTGACCGTTTTTCTATTGTTGGTCATTCAACCAGGCGGCGAACGGTTCTCAAAGATCCGCGATTTCGTATTATTCGGAATTACTTTAACCGGTTTTCTATTCTCAATGTATCTTACTTATGTCCAGTTTGGGTTATTGCAGACATTTTGCCCCTACTGCCTGCTCTCAGCGGTAACAACAACTGGATTGTTCGTAGTTTCGATCATCAATATAGTTCGAGATTTCCATAATATATAGGAGTCCAAAATGCCGAGAATTCATTGCCACTACCTGGATTGTGTCTTCATCGACGAGGGATATTGCAGCGCCGCGGCTGTGGAATTTGAACCCGATTCTGGATGCGTCACCTACTCCCCCAATGCTGAGACTGCTCACGAAGAAGATTGGGATGAGGAAGACGAAGAAATGGACGGCTGGGAAGAAACAGACGAAGATGATGATGAAGATGATTCCTGGATGGATGACGACGACGAAGATTATTAAGTGATATTTATCCCGACTAACCTTTGATGTTAGTCCGTTTTTCATTGACAAATGTCATACTCGTTATGTATAATCAATTTAACGGTATGGCATTTGTGTTTGCAGTCAACTTATTTTTTGAAAGCCTGACCATACCGGTTAGGTTTTTTGTTTCTACCTCTCAGGGGCGGAATAGCAAAACACAAATGTCGCAGGTTCAATCCAGAAGGAGAGTAAGATGAGTGAGAGAGTACAGGGTACTGTCAAATGGTTCAACACCAGCAAAGGCTTTGGATTCATCCAACGAGCTGGCGAACCAGACGTCTTCGTTCACTATTCAGCGATAGTTGGCGATGGTTTCAAAAACCTGGAAGAAGGCCAGGCGGTGGAGTTCTCCGTGGAAAAAGGTCCGAAAGGCCTGCAGGCGACCGAGGTCAAACTACTTTCCTAACCGATATTATTTCCTGATAGATAGCCCTCGCAAGAGGGCTATTATTATTTCTGCGGATTCCAGAATGCGATGATCCAGTAACCAAAGCCCAGGAAAACGATGGTGCCGAGAATGGCAAACCCGAGATGGAGACCGCCTAAGTTCCAGAAGTCCCAACGAAACACGTAATTTGATAGACTGTGACCGCTCCAGAAGCCAAAGCCGCTGAGCGCTTCATAGATGATCAACCTGCCCGGACCGCCATCTTTCCAGAGGTGAAAACCGGCACCGAACATAACTGAAACCAGAAAACCAAACAGAAGTGTAGCAATAGTCATAATCTACTCTATTATACAATAATGCCGCCCCCCAGGCACTCGTCATTATTATTGAACACTGCTACCTGTCCGGGAGTTGCGTTTACAGCTTGAGCATAAGCAGGCTGAACTAAAATGCTCTCTCCGTTTATTTTCATTTCTGCGGGAAATGACGTTGATTTATAGCGAACCTGAACATCAGCGGTGAAAGTTTGCTTTTCCGGCGGCGTAATCCAGTTGACTTTGGAAACCTTGAATGATTCCACATCTGGTTGCGGGCTGTGACTCACGATCAACCGGTTCGCGGTAGTTTCTTTACTCAGGACAAAATATGGCGCCTCGCTAGCTATGCGCAATCCCTTCCTTTGTCCCAGTGTATAGTATGCCAACCCCTCGTGCTGTCCCACAACTGCGCCATCTTCATCTACAATGTCTCCCGGCCGCGAGACAGTATCCGCGTATTTCGTTATGAACTCGCGATAATCCATACCACCGAGAAAACACAGGTCCTGTGAATCAGGCCGGCTGGCATTGGGCAGACCAACAGCTTTACTTTTTGCTCTTACGTCTTCTTTTGTCATCGCACCCAGTGGGAGAAGGGTTCGCTGTAAATACTCCGACTTCACCATCGAAAGAACATAGGACTGATCCTTCGATCGATCCCGGCCCCTCAATAGATGAACTTCCCCGTTATCATCCCTGGTAATTTGCGCGTAATGGCCGGTGGCAACAAAATCTGCAGAGAACATACTGGCAGACTCCAACAGCATCTGCCAGCGGACACTGGCGTTGCATAAAACACATGGGTTTGGGGTAATTCCTGCTGAATATCCCTGAATGAACTCTTCTACGACAATCGAGCGAAATAAATCGCGGGCATCCACCGCGTAGAATGGAATACCAAGTTTGTATGCCGTTTGTCTGGCAATGGTCTGGGAATCTATTGAACAGCAGCGGTTTTCACCTTCCCGGGATGGTTCTGTCCAGAGGGTCAGCATCACACCGATAACGTCATACCCCTGTTCCTGCAACAGATAGGCAGTGAAAGAACTATCGACTCCCCCACTCATACCAACAACCACGCGCGGCTTTGCCATATTAGCGCATTTGTCCGATTATTCTTTTTACTGCCCCAACCAATTGGTTCACATCTTCCATATTTGTCGATCTTCCGACACTGACGCGCAAACTCGCTCTGGCATCTTCAGGGGTATAACCAACCGCCAGCAGCACCTCTGATGGTTCGGGGTTTCCGGTTTTGCAGGCCGATCCGGAGGATACGCAAAACCCCGCCATGTCCAGCGCCATCACCAGGCGGTTCCCGTCCACTCCCGGTATGATAAATGAGGCATGGTTGGCCAACCGATTCACCGGATCCCCGGTGAGGCTGGCACCCGGAATTTTAGCGAGAATTTGGCGGATCACTTCATCCCGCAGGCGTATATAATGGCCGGCTAAATTATCCAGGTTTTCGCGGGCCAATTTAAGCGCAGCGGCCATCCCCACAATGTAAGGAACATTCTGTGTACCAGCGCGCAAATTTCGTTCCTGAGCGCCGCCGGTTTGAGTCGGCAGTAAATCGATGTCCTTCTGTTTATACAGAAAGCCAACACCTTTGGGGCCGTAGAATTTATGGGCACCGGCTGAGAGTAGATCAAATCCATCTTTGATCGTCACCGGGCAATAACCCAGTGCCTGCACCGCGTCGGTGTGGAAGGGAATCCCACTGGCATGGCAAATCCGGGCTATTTCGCTGACCGGGTTGATGGTGCCGATTTCGTTATTCCCGTAAATGGCAGAAACAAGCGCAACATCCGGGCGGAGCATCCTTTCCAGGCCCAGGATATTCACCCTGCCCTGGCGATCCACCGGCAATAACTCCAAACTGAAGCCAAATTCTTTAGTGAGCTGACGGGCTGTTTTAATGACCGCGTCGTGCTCTAATGGACTGATCAGCAGGCGGGTCGCGCCGTGCCGGTGTTTTCGTGCCAGCGCGGTGCCGCGTAAAGCCAGGTTATCCGCTTCGGAGCCGCCGGATGTAAAGATGATCTCTGGTGGGGTGCAGCCAAGGATATCCGATATTACCTCGCGCGCGGATTCCACCGCCCCTTCCGCTTTTTGTCCGTACCAGTGCGTGGAAGAGGGATTACCAAAATAATCATGAAACCACGGCAGCATGGCTTCAAGTACTTCCGGAGCCACTGGCGTTGTCGCGGCATAATCTAAATAGATATGATCCATTCTTTCTCCTGACAAAATTATACTTTACCGGAACTACCCATTCCACCTTTGTTATAATGGTGCTGTAATAATCCATTTGGAGGTTATATGACTTTTAAGATCGTGTTCGGCACTGACGGCTGGCGGGGCGAAATCGCGGCTGAGTATACATTCGATAATGTAAAACGCTGCGCGCAGGGTTACGCGTCCTATTTACTGAAAAAAGGTAAAAAAGGGCAGCCAGTTGTCGTTGGTTATGACAAGCGTTTCCATTCCGAAAATTTTGCGCGGGCGGCCGCCGGGGTTGTGTACGGGAATGGTTTTAGTGTTTTCCTAACCCAGGAAGCCACCCCCACCCCGGTGATTTCGTACGCGGCTGTAGACAAGAAGGCTGCCGGCGCCATCAATATCACCGCCAGCCACAATCCACCCACTGATAATGGCTTCAAAGTACGCAATGAATTTGGCGGCGCGATCGACCCGGAAGGGCTGAAAGCGATAGAACATGGCATTCCGGATGATCTAGCCGATGTTCGCGAGTTACCGGTTGAGGAAGGGATCAAAAACGGCCGGATTACCATCTTTGATGCTGCTACAGCATACATAGAACACATCCATCAATTGATCGACCTCGAACCACTGCGGCAGGCAGGGTTGAATGTTGTTGTTGATTGTATGTGGGGCAATGGCTCCGGTTGGTTCACCCGGCTGCTTTCCGGTGGAAAAACCGTAGTGCATGAGATCCATAACCAGCGCAACCCGATCTACCCGGAAATGAAGCGCCCAGAGCCGATTCCGCCCAATATCAATGTCGGTTTGAAAACGACTGTGGATCTGCATGCGGATGTCCTGCTGATCACGGATGGAGACGCGGACCGGGTCGGGCTGGGTGATGAGAATGGCGTTTTCATTAATCAACTACAGGCTTACGCTCTACTGGCATATTACCTGCTGGAAATTCGCCAGCTGCGCGGCCCAATCGTCAAGACCCTTTCCACCACCAGCATGCTTGAAAAGCTGGGCAAGATTTACTCGGTGCCTGTTTATGAAACCGGGGTTGGGTTTAAGTATGTCGCCCCGAAAATGCTTGAAACCGACGCGCTGATCGGCGGAGAGGAATCCGGCGGCTACGCATTTAAGGGAAATGTGCCTGAGCGTGACGGCATCCTGGCTGGTCTGTATTTCCTGGATATGATGGTGCGGACCGGGAAGAAACCGAGCCAGCTGCTGCAGGCTTTATTTGAAAAAGTTGGCGCGCATTATTATGACCGGATCGATACATCTTTCACGGGAGATCGATCGGAAAAGATCAATGGCATTCTGTCCGCCCACCCCGCGAAGGTCGGTGGTCTGGCTGTGACTGGATTAAATACGACCGATGGGTATAAATTTACCCTGGAAGACGGCGGATGGATGCTGATTCGCTTTTCCGGGACTGAACCCATAATCCGGGTCTATTGTGAAACGACGCACGGTGAAGCCGTCAAGCAGATTTTGCAGGACGGATTAAAGATCGCCGGTATTCAATAACCTTGCTGGTCGACAGTCACTGCCATCTGGATATCCTCGCGCGGGACGCGGACCCGGCAGAGATTCTGCGGCGAGCCGCGCAAGCAGATATCCAGATGATCGTTAATCCAGCGGTTGATATCACATCCAGCCAGGAGATCCTGCGACTAGCTGAGCAATTCCCGCAGGTCAAAGCCGCGGTTGGTGTCCACCCCAACGATATCCTGACCCAGGAAGTGACCGAGATCATTCCGGAGTTAACCCGTCTTGCCGTTCTGCCAGGCGTCAGCGCGATCGGCGAGATTGGTCTGGATTACTACCATCAAACAACCGCGAAGGAACTACAGCATCAGATATTCGCTGACCAGCTGGCGCTGGCCTGTGAGACGCAGCTGCCAGTCATCATTCATTCCAGGGAAGCCCTGAAGGATGTGATCCAAACCCTCCAACGGTACTACCCAAAGCAGGAACATCATGAGTTATACCGGCCGCGTGGAGTTTTTCATTCCTTTGAGGGAAATCTGGAGGACGCGTGGGAAGTAATACACACCGGATTCTTCATTGGCTTGGGAGGACCGGTGACTTATAAAAACGCGGCCGTTAAGCAAAGCCTGGCGCGCGAGTTACCACTGGAGACGATCCTGTTGGAAACGGATTCGCCCTTTCTGACGCCTGTCCCGCACCGCGGCCAGGCAAATGAGCCCGCGTATCTTAAATACGTCGCTGAAAAAGTAGCGATTCTTAGAGAATGTGATATAAAGCAGGTAGAGATTATCACCACGTTTAATGCTAGAAGATTATTCCTTATTGGAGATGCACTTGTCCGTGAATGAAATTTACACTCCAGTACAAAATTTGCTGACACGCGTCGAAGACGTGATGCAGTCTCAGGCCGAAAATTATCACCCGGATCTGAAAAACGCCCTGAATCTCATCCTGTCCTCGGGCGGCAAGCGGATTCGGGCTGCCATCACCCTGCTGAGCGCGAAAATGCTGGGCGGAGCCGACGAGCCGGCAGTCACCCTCGCGTCCGCGATCGAAATGCTGCACACAGCTACCCTGGTACATGACGATCTGATCGATGGTTCATTACTCCGCCGCGGCATGCCGACATTAAACTCACAATGGTCACCCGGAGCTACTGTCCTGACAGGGGATTTTCTCTTTGCACGCGCCGCGAAACTAGCGGCTGAAACCAACAGCGTGGCAGTGATGCGGATCTTCGCTGAGACGTTGAGCATCATCGTCAGCGGCGAGATCACCCAGTTATTCTCGCAAAGGTATTTGGCGGACCGGGATAATTATTTTTCCCGCATCTACGCGAAAACCGCCTCCCTTTTTGAAACTGCCTGCACCGCGGCGGCATTACTGAGTAACGTTCCGGCCAGCACCCAGAAGTCTCTCGCGGCCTACGGCTACAACCTTGGCGTGGCTTTTCAGATCATCGATGATATTCTTGATTTCAAAGGTGAGCAGCTCACCCTTGGTAAACCAGTTGGCAGTGACCTGCGGCAAGGCTTGATCACCTTGCCCGCGCTGATCTATATGGACAATCACCCGGACGACCCGCATGTGAACATCATTCGGAATAACAACTGTCTGGATGATCTGAGCCAGACCAATCAGTTAATCCATGACATTAGCAATTCTGAAGCAATCGCGTTATCGCTGCAAGAAGCGAACAGTTTTATTCAGAATGGGAAAAACGCGCTGGCTGACTTCCCGGATTCGACCGAGAAATCATCATTACTGCACCTGGCAGACTACATCGTCTCCAGGAATATCTAATTCCAAGAATCAAAAAAGGCTCCGTCACCGGAGCCTTTTTCATAATTCTACAGTTCAGGAACTTCGGGGCAGCGGAAGTTCTCGTTGGCTTTGCGAACTTCGTCAGTAACTTTGAAGTTCAGATCATTGCCAAGTTTCTGCTTGAGGAAATTCTTTACGGAAGAATCCCAGTACTTCTTGGTTACATAGAAGACCCGGGCGCCGCCCAGCTCGTGCTGGTATTCTGGCCAGGGGTAAGAAGGCTGAGCCATATCCAAGCCAGCCATGCGCCAGCCGTTATAGCTTTCGAAGGTTGACCACCACTCATTGGCGCCGGCAATTTCCAGGGCGTAATAGGTCTTGGCATAGTACATGGCATAGCCCAATGAACCACGGCGCAGGAAAGTCATGGTGTGCAGGCTGATGGCCAGGTTTTCGTTCATGAAACGGCCGTTCGCAAAACCGGCCAGCTCACCATCGATCAGACCAACCAGGGTGAACGGGTCCTTCAGGCGCATGCGGTATTCGCCGAGGATTTCGGCGTAAACACGGGCACCGACGATGTCGTAGAAATCTTTCTCGACAGCCATGACCTTCTTCATGAATTCAAGCATGGGAAGGATGTCGCTGGGTTTGGACTGGCGGATGTACAGGATCTTCTCTGTGCCGTCGCGCTGTTTCAGCGGGATCATGGCCTCCGGCCAGGGTTTCAACTGCATGGGCGGCGCCTGAAGCAAAGCTTCTACTTCGCGCACATCGATTTTTAACTCTTCAACAGATACCTTCTCAGGTGGTTCAAGTCTCATTCTTACTCTCCTTTATAATATGATTCCTTTACGGGTAATCTAGGTTGATTTTATAAACCGGCAAGCAGGATGTCAAGTTAGACAAAATCCCCTTCAGGTATTCATTTGTCATATCTTTTCGGTAAATAAAAGGATGACAATCATCTGATAATTAGTGATTTAAGCAATACGAACTTTATTGACTCGGTTTTTCCAGAATGCTATACTTTTTTTGCTATCCTAGTATTCCAGATACCTTGCTCAAAGTTCCACTTTTCATTGATCCACTTACGAGTATTCGATTGATCTCATATCCTTCCTTGCTCCAGCTGGCTTCACCCAAAAACTGCTGTTATCACCAGCAAGATGGTATTCAACTCCCCTCTGCTGGTGTTTTTTTGTTTATTAATCATAATCTTTTACGGAGGTACCCATGTCGATAATCAAGTCTCAAGTTCGTACCGGTGTTTACTACGATTCAGCTTTCCTGATGCAATTACAGCGAACCCTGGCTGATCTTGAAGGTGTGGATGATGCTGGCGTTATTATGGGTACAGAAGCAAATAAAGAGCTTCTGGCACATATCAATCTCGTTTCACCCGAACTTACGGCCGCAAAACCAGATGACCTGGTGGTTGTGGTACGCGCTGATAATGAAAAAGCAGCAGATCATGCCATCAGCCAGGTGGATGAACTGCTCAAAAAGAAAAAATCTGCCAACGATGCCGTCTTCCGCCCAAAATCAATTGAATCCGCGGTCGAAGTTCTCCCTGACTCAAGCTGGGTATTGATCTCGGTGGCCGGCCGTTACGCGGATATCGTCGCTCACGACGCGCTGGATCAGGGCAAGCACGTTTTCCTGTTCTCTGACAACGTGTCAGTGGAAGCGGAGATCGAGCTGAAGAAGAAATCCGCTGAGAAAGGCCTGTTGGTCATGGGCCCGGACTGCGGAACAGCCATTGTACGCGGGATGGGGCTTGGTTTCGCCAATAAAGTTCGCTTAGGCCCTATCGGCATGGTAGCGGCAGCTGGAACTGGTTTACAGCAGGTCTCCAGCCGGATCGCCCAATTGGGCAGCGGCATGACCTACGGTATCGGCACTGGCGGACGCGATCTCTCTGAAAAAGTCGGCGCCAAGACCTTCAGCCAGGGTATCGATATTTTAACCCGGGATGACGAAACCGAAGTCATCGTGCTGGTATCCAAGCCCCCGGCTCCGGCTGTTGCCGAAGAAGTACTCAAGCAGGCCCGTAAAGCCAAGAAACCGGTTGTTATCTGCTTTGTTGGTCGCACCCCGACCGTTGCTCACGAAGGCAACCTTTTCTACGCTTCCAGCCTGGATAACGCGGCTGAGATCGCGGTTGAACTGACCAAGGATCTGACCGGCAAGAATTTAAAATCGACAGCCAAAAAGGCTGATCCCAAAGTTGATATAACAGGCTTCGCCAAGGGTCAAAAATACTTCCGCGGTCTTTTCTCCGGCGGCACGCTGGCTTATGAAGCCCAGTACATCCTGGAAGATTACCTGCCGAAAGTATTGGCCAACTCCCCCCTGCGCAAAGAAAATAAACTCGCCAATTCGTTACAGAGCGAAGGTCACACCATTGTTGACCTCGGCGAGGATGAATTCACCGTCGGCCGGCTGCACCCGATGATGGATAATGAGCTGCGCATCCGCCGCTTACTGGAAGAAGCCCAGGATCCTGCTGTCGCGGTGATCATGTTGGACGTGGTGATCGGCTACGGCTCTCACGCCGACCCGGCCAGTGAACTCGCGCCGGCTGTCGCGAAATCACTTGAAATTGCTAAGAAGGCCGGACGCCGCCTGGAGATCGTGGCTGTGGTCACTGGTACCGATGACGACCCACAGGGACTGCGCAACCAGATCGCTCAGATGGAAGCGGCCGGTACCTGGGTCTCTACCAGCAACGACGATGTTGTGCGCTATGCCGGTACCATTATCAAGGCTCTCAACCCGCAGGACGCGCCGTCCGGGCATCCCGCGCCTAAGGCTGCCTCCGCTGACGTTGTAGTTGCCTCGCCAGTCTTCAAACAGAGCGACCTGGCTGTCCTGCGCAAGGACCTTAACGCCATCAACCTCGGGCTTGAATCCTTTGCACAGAACTTAACCGCGCAAAATGTGCCGGTTGTCCATGTCGATTGGAAACCCCCGGCTGGCGGAAATGATGTGCTGATCCGCACCCTGCAGAAGATGAAAGAACCGTCATTGGTTGCCAAGATCAACAAAGCCAATGAAGAAGCCCTCAAACGGATGATGGATGCTCAGCCGGTTCTGACCGGTGTCGGCCTGGCGAAAGATCTCATCCCGGGCATGAAGTCTGATCTGCTGATCCATGCTGGTCCGCCGATCAGCTATGACCGCATGGCTGGCCCGATGAAAGGCGCCATCTGGGGATGCCTGATGTACGAAGGTCTGGCCGCCGATATCGATGAGGCCAAGAAGCTGGCTGAATCTGGCAAGATTAAGTATGAACCCTGCCACCACCACAGCTCCGTCGGCCCGATGGCTGGCCTGATCGCCCCATCCTTTATGGTCTATGAGGTTGTCAACAAGAACGGCACCAATAAAGCCTATTCCGGATTGAACGAAGGCCGCGGTAAAGTGCTGCGTATGGGCGCTTACAGCCCGGAAGTTATGGCGAAACTGCACTGGATGAACGAAGTCATGGGTCCGGTACTGGATAAAGCCATCAAGCACCTGGGCGGCATCGACATCCGTGCGATGCTGGCCAAAGCGCTGCATATGGGTGACGACGGCCACAACCGCCTGGACGCCTGCTCCATCCTCTTCACGACCACCCTGGCACCCGCCATCGTGGCGGTTTGCGATGACAAAGCCGTCGCTGAGGCCATCATCAAGTTCCTGGCCGAAAACGCGCTGAGCATTCTGAACCCGGTGATGGCCGCTGCCAAAACCATGGCTGATGCCGCTGCCGGTGTGGAATACTCCACCATCGTCACCACCATGGCCCGCAACGGCACAGATTTCGGTCTGCGCGTGAGCGGTCTGGGCGACCGCTGGTTCACTGGACCTGCAGGCATTGTCAAAGCGCTCTACTTCCCCGGTTTCAGCGAGAAAGATGCCAACCCCGATATTGGTGACAGCGTCATCACCGAGACGGCTGGTTTTGGTGGATTCGCGATGGCCTCCGCGCCTGCGATCGTTACCTTCATCAGCGGTACCGCGAATGATGCCGTCAACACTACCATGGATATGTACGAGATCACCGGTGGTGAACATAAATTCTTCACCATCCCGTATCTGGATTTCCGCGGAACCCCGACTGGTGTGGATATCCGCAAAGTCGTGGATAAGGGTATCGCGCCCCGTGTCAATACGGGTGTCGCCCACAAAGATCCGGGTGTTGGTCAGGTCGGCGCTGGTGTTGTCAGCGCCCCAATGAACATGTTCGAGGAAGCCATTCAGGCTTTTACTGAAAAGTACTCAAAATAGTTCTTTGTCAATGGAGGACAGAATGAACAGAGATAAATTTATACAAATGCTGGCTGATGCAAAGCTGTACGACCTGACCCAGGGCTGCAGTATCTACACCACACCCTGGCCGTTTGAAAAATCTTTGGAAGTGCACTTCTTCAAGCGTCTGACCGGCGCTTACGGCGGCGGTTCTGGCGCGAACGGCCAGATCCTAAACTGGAGCAACACAGTGGGAACGCACCTGGTTGGTGAACGTGCTTTCCACTCCGGCATGCGCGCCATCTCCGATATCCCGCTGTCCGATCTTTCCGGTCAGGGCGTCGTTGCCGACATCTCCGACCTGGTTGAAGATTACGGCTTCTACACGCCTGAAATGATCCTGAGCAAGGTCCAGGTAAAGAAAGGTGATATCCTCATCATCAATACCGGCTATCACAAGTACTCCTGGGACCAGCCCGATGTTGTCAACCCGGCCGCGCAGGGCGGTGTGGAAAACAAGGACTTCGGTTTCTATGTCCGTCACCCCGGTCCATCCCCTGAATTCTACAAATGGGCAATGGATATGAAACTCAAGCTGGTCGGCGTGGACTGCGGCTGCTCTGAACACCCGATGAATACCCCCATCCGCCGCTTCCATGAGCTTCACTTCAAAAAGGCCGAAGAGAAACTCTTTAAGGCAACCGGCAAGAAATGGGACGAAGTATTCCCGACCGATGACTATTACACCCTCACCCACATCACCATGCCCAAGGCTCACATGCTGTTCGTGGAAGCTATCGTCGGTGAGATTGACCAACTGAAGAACAAACGCGCCTGGATTAGCATTCAGCCGATCCCCTTCATGGAAGTTGAAGCCGCCTGGGCCCGCGCTTTTGCCTGGACCGCTCCTGACGGTATGAAAGAGGAAGATTTCCTGAAGGAAATGGAAAAAGCCGACATGCTGGACTTCTCTGTGCCGTTCTCTGTGCAGACACCGCAGTGGGCAAACTACGAACCCTTGAGTGTCAAGTACACCAAGCGTGTCGGTGGACAGCACTTCGGCATGGGCCGCAACGGCTCTATCTGCAACGCCTCCATCCACCTGGCCACCCACATGGACGGCGAGAAGCACTTCTACCCCAACGGCCGCACCATCGGTCAGGTACCGCTGGATGAATGGGTCGGCCCCGGCGTAGTCGCGGATATTTCCAAACTGGTTAGCAACTCCTCTGTTTACACCCCGGAGATGATCGAGAGTGTTGTGGATATCCACGAAGGCGATATCTTGATCATCAAGACCGGTTGGTCCAAGTTTGGTTGGAAGAGTGAGGATTCTGACGAGTTCCGCTATATGATCAAGCATCCAGGCCCGTCCGCGGACTTCTCCCGCTGGGCTGCCAAGATGAAGCTCAAATGGATCGGGATTGACTGCGTCGCCGCCGACCACCCGATGAATACCATTCAGCGCATCTGGCACCCGAAGACCTTCGAAGAAGCCAATGCCAAGTTGATCAAAGATTTCGGCAAGAATTGGGATGAGATGTTCCCGATCGAAGAATACTACCAGGACATGCATTACAACCTCTTCCCCAAGAAGATCGTGCATGCTGAAAACCTGGGCGGGCAGCTGGCCAACACTCCCAGCGGCCGTTACTATATTGGTTGTTTTGTCCAGAAAGCGATGGAAGCGGAATCCATGTGGGGCCGTTTCGTAGCTTTCAAAGAAGGCTAAAAATGAACATTGCCCGTGCTGGCCTCACCCGCCAGTACGGGTCTTTTGATTGGCTATCGATCGAGGAGGATCAATGAAACCAGCCTCATTTGAATACTATGCTCCCAGGAGCCTTTCCGAGGCTCTGGAACAAATCTCCCAGGTCGGTGACGACGGCGGGAAGATCCTTGCCGGCGGCCAGAGCCTGGTACCCGCAATGAATTTCCGCATGGCGCAACCGACCGCGCTGGTGGATTTGAACCGAATATCGGAATTGTTTTACATCAATCCTACCGACTCCGGCGGGCTGATGATCGGCGCGATGACCCGGGACCGGGTGGTGGAATTGGACGAGAATGTAAAGCTACGCGCACCCATGATTCCCGAGTGCCTGCATTGGATGGCCCACCCCACCATCCGCAACCGCGGTACCTTCGGAGGCGCGTTGGCGCACTCCGACCCGGCCGGTCAATTACCGGTCGTGGCTGCCGCCCTGCAATTCAATTTCAAACTGCAGTCAAAGAAAGCCGAACGCTGGGTAAACGCAGATGAGTTCTTTGTATCTGTTTACACCACCTGCCTGGAAGCGGATGAAATCCTGACAGCCATCGAAGTACCCGCGCTGGGCAAGCATTCCGGTACCAGTTTCCAACAGGTCTCCCGCCAGTCGGGTGAATCTGCCCTGGTTGGAATTGCGACCCTGATCAGCCTGGACGAAGCGGGAAAGATCAAAGACGGCAGAATTGCATACATGGGCGTTGCCGAAAAACCAGTGATGGCCAGCGCAGCAATGGACATGCTAATGGGAAACAAACCATCTGACGAGCTGATCGCTGACGCAATTAAAGCGACCGTCAGCAGCGAACTGGATCCGGGAGCGGATATCCATGCTTCCGTGGAATATCGTCTCCATCTTGCCCAGGCATTGGGCGTCAAAGCGGTAAAAGAAGCGGTTGCCCGGGCGGCCAAGTAGGAGAAGAATATGAGCGATCTAATTGATATCAAAGTAACAGTAAACGGAACCCTCTACGAACGGTCCGTTGAGCCGCGCATGCTGCTGAGCGACTTTATACGTTTCGAGCTTGGTCTGGGCGGAACTCACGTCGGTTGTGAACACGGCGTCTGCGGTACCTGCACCATCCTCTTTGACGGCAAGCCGCAGCGCTCCTGCATCACCTTTGCGGTACAGGCTGACGGCCACACCATCGAAACCGTCGAGAGCCTGGGAACGCCGGATAAGATGAGCGTTTTGCAGCAGGCTTTCCAGGAAAAACACGGCGCGCAGTGCGGCTTTTGCACGCCTGGTATTCTGATGACCATGACCGCGTTCCTGAAAGACAATCCGCACCCGACCGAGGAAGAGATTCGCGAAGGCATTGATGGTAATCTTTGCCGCTGCACGGGATATCAGAATATTATTGAGGCAGTGAAACTGGCCGCCGATAATATGGCCAGCAAGAGCTGAAAGGATAACCCCATGGAAAAGAAATACCTTGGACAACGTGTAAAGAGAAACGAAGATCCGCGGATTTTGACCGGCCGCGGCAAGTACATGGCGGATATCACCTACCACAATATGCTGCACGCTGCCTTTCTCCGCAGCGATTATCCACACGCGAAGTTGAACAGTGTGGATGTGAGCGCAGCGCTTGAGATCCCCGGCGTGATCGCTGTCTATACTGCGGCAGACCTGGGTGATTACTGGCACCCTGGTCCGGTGCTGGTACCCGCGCCGCATTCCATCCCAGGCATCACCGCCAACTCCCGCACGCAGATCCCGATCGTGAAAGACATGATCCACCATCAGGGTGAGGTCATCGCCATGGTTGTGGCTGAGAACAGATATATTGCCGAAGACGCGCTAGCTTCCATCATGGTAGATAGCGATCCGCTGGACGCCGTGGAGAACGTAGAAGCGGCCTTACTGCCCGGCAGTCCACTGGTGCACGAGGAACTCGGCACGAATATCGCCACCTATGTTCGGCAGGAACGCGGCAATTTCGCTGAGTGCAAAACCAAAGCTGACTTCGTCATTCACCAGAAATTTATCATGGACCGCGGCAGCGCTGGCGCCATGGAAAACCGCGGTTTCTGCGCCAACTGGGATGAAGACGCGCAGCAGCTGACCATCCACTGCAACACGCAAAGCCCATCTGGTCTGCGCAACAGTATGGCAGCCTGGTTCGGCATCCCTGAGCAGCGTGTGCGGGTCGTGGTACCGCTGGTTGGCGGCGGTTTCGGCCCCAAGGTAATGACCAATCAACCCGAAGAAGTTTTGTGCACTTTCGCCTCGATCAAACTCCAAAGACCCGTTAAATGGTTGGAAGATCGTGCGGAAAATTTCATCGGCACAACCGCTGAACGGGTGCAGGTACATGATTGCGAGATCGCGTTCAATAAAGATGGCAAGGTACTAGGCGTCCGGGATTCTTTCCTGTATGACACCGGCGCGTTCAACCCTTACACCGCGACCATCCCGCTGAACACACAAACCCATACTACCGGTATGTATGACATCCCGGTATTTCTGACCGAATTCACTTCCGTCTTCACCAATAAGATGATCTGCTCCCCGGTCCGCGGCGCGGGCCGGACGTACGGCGTCTTTGTCATGGAGCGTATGCTGGACATGGTGGCCAGGAAGTTGAAGATGGACCCCACCAAAGTGCGTGAGCTCAACCTGGTGCCGGCAGACGCGAAGTTCCCGCTGGAAACTGGCATCATCGCCCAGGACTTTGCGCAGTTCGTGCTGGACAGCGGTAATTACCCCGCGGTTTTGAAAAAAGCGAAGGAAATGATCGGGTACGATGATTTCAAGCAGAATCAGCAGCCAAAGTTCCGCGCGGAAGGCCGCAAGGTTGGTATCGGGGTGGTTCTATTCACTGAGAATACCGGCGTCGGTCCGTACGAAGGCACCAAGATCACCGTTGGTAACAGCGGTAAAGTATTTGCCTCATCCATCTACGGAACGCAGGGACAGGGCCACTTCACAGTCTTTGCCCAGATCGTAGCCGACCAGATCGGCTGCAAGGTTGAAGATGTTATCATTGAAACCGGTGACACCGATAAGTTTGCCTGGGGCACCGGCACATTTGCCAGCCGCGGCGCTACCGTCCTGGGCAATGCGTATCATCACACCGCGACCATGGTGCGTGCCAAGATCCTGGCTACTGCCAGCCGCCTGTTCAACGTGCCGGAAAGCGAACTGGAACTGGGTGACGGCATGGTCAAAGTGGCCGATATGCCGGAGAAGTTCATCAAATTAGGTGACCTGGCTACCAAAGCGAACCCGATGCGCGGAACCATCAAACCTGGCACAGAACCCGGGTTGGAAGCAACAGGTTTCTATGCCCCGCCCTACGGCGCAACCGCCTACGGTGCCGCTGCCGCGATCATGGAAATCGACCCGCTGTCATTCAATATCAAGTTCCACAAATTCATCTTTGTGGATGATTGCGGTACCGTGATTAACCCGATGATCCTGGATGGACAGCTGCACGGCGGCATTCAGATGGGCGTTGGCAACGCGTACTTTGAAAAGTTGGTATATGATGAGAACGCGCAGCTGCTGAACGGCTCTTTGATGGATTACCTGATCCCGCGGGCGACCGATATGCCAACCAAGATTGAAATCGGGCATCTTAACACGCCGTCCCCGTTGAACCCGCTGGGTATCAAAGGTGTCGGCGAATCTGGCACCATCCCCATCCCACCGCTGTACTGCCAGGCCATTGAAGACGCGTTCGATCTGCCGGAATTACTGATCACAGATGTTCCCCTCAGCCCAAGCATTGTATATTCGCTGGTTGAAGCAGCGAAAGTAAAATAACCTTGTTGGAATAAGGAGTAAAAATGGAAATCCATGGTGAATACACCTTCAATGGTCCCCGCCCGGTGGTGTGGAGCGTGCTGCGGGATGTGAACATTCTGGCGACAGCCATCCCCGGAGAAACGACCTTGAAGCCGATCTCCGATACTGAATACGAAGGCAGTATCAAGCTCAAAATTGGTCCCGTCAGCGGCGTTTTTGCTGGTAAACTGACCGTAGCGGATGAGGTAGTGCCGGAAAGCTGCACCCTGATCATCGAAGGGAAAGGCGGCGCGGGCTTTGCCAAAGGAACCGGTTACATCAAACTGACCGAACAACCGGAAAACAAAACCTTAATGCAATATACTGGCGAACTCGGCATTGGCGGAAAATTAGCCAGTGTCGGCCAGCGTATGATTGACAGTGTAGCCAAGAGCATGATCAAAGGCGGCCTGGAAAAACTCGAGAAGGAGGTCGCGCAACGTTTGTAAAACACTGGTGTTTATAAACTTAGGAATGTAGTCTGTCTTGACAGACTGTGCTAAAATAAATTTGTTATAAATCATTGGAGGATGTACTGTGTCTGGTAAAGTTGAAGAAAAAGAATTAACTGAAGACGAAATCGTTGGTGAACAGCTCTCTCAGGAATACCGCTCTAAAGTTTCCTTTAAGGATAGTGCTGAATTACGGATGGTGCTCTACGTCGTTCCCGCCGCCATCATTTTGATCACTATCGCCATTGTGCTTTCTAAACTGAATTACTAAGATGGAAATCACTGATCTGGATAGCATATCCAGATCAGTTGCTTTTTGAAAGGAGGTGGTGGTATCGGATAAAACAGCTTTGAGTAGGAGTTTTCATTAACAAAATTGTTTCATAAATTAACTAAGGAAGGAATACTCTAATGGCTGCTCAAAACAAAGTATTAGGCTATCTGCCAAATGATCAACCTCCGTTTGGTCAGTTAGTTCTGCTCGCCTTACAGCATGTGCTCACAATGTTCCCCGCTACCGTGCTCTGCGCCCTCCTGATGCACTTCGATGTATCAGTCGTGCTGACCATCACTGGTCTCGGTACCATTGTCGCCCTGTTGGGTGCCAAGTTCGCCATGGGCAAATACATCCCCCTGTACTACGGCTCCAGCTTCTCCTACATCGCCGCTGTTGCGATGGTAGTGAACACCCTGGAACCCGGTTTGGGATTTGGCGTTACCGCTAAACCCGAAACCATCGCCATCGTGCAGGCTGGTTTCTTGGCCACCGGTATTTTGAATGTCCTTGTTGGTCTCATTATCCGCCTCTCCGGTGGTAAAGAATCCATCGACAAGGTCCTTCCTCCAATCATCACTGGCTCCGTCGCATGCACCATCGGTATTGGCCTGGGCTACACCGCCCTGACCATGGCCTCCGGTACCTGCTGTGGTGTTGATCCCGCTGCCGCCCCCGCTGTGACATTACAGTGGTGGGGAGTTGCGATGATCACCCTGGTAGCCACCGTGCTCTTCTCTGTTTACCTGCAGAACAAGGGCTTCATCGGTATGCTCCCGATCCTGCTGGGTGGTATCGTTGGTTACATCGCCGCGATCCTCTTTGGCCTCCGCTCTTTGACCGGCATCTTCACCTCCAACATCTTCATTCTGCCGCACGTCACACTGCCAAACTTCAGCAGCCCGTTGACCGCGACCGTTTTGTTGGGCGTAGGTGTCATGGCCATCGCCACGATCCCGGAATCCACCGCTCACCTGTATCAGATCTCTCTGTATGTTGATCACCTGGCTGAAGAACAAGGCCGCGAGAAGTATCAACTTTCCCGCTACATCGGCCTGAACCTGATGCTCGATGGTCTTGATGACATCATCAATGGTATCTTCGGCTCCACCGCTGGTACCAACTACGGCGAGAACAACTCCCTGATGGTCATCACCCGCAACTACTCCGGCCCCGTCCTGATCGGTGCTGGCGTTATCGCGATCATCTTGGGCTTCATCGGCCCACTGCGCGATGCCGTCAACTCCATCCCGACAGCCGTTGCTGGCGGTTTGATGATCTACCTGTTCGGTGTTATCGGCATGCAGGGTATTGCGCTGATGATCGCTGAAAAAGTCAACCTGTATGATCCCCGCCAGCTGGCTATCGGCGCCATCATTCTGGTAACTGGTATCGGCGGCACCATTGGTTATCCCAATGGTCTCCCGGTTCCCCTGCTGAAGAGTGTCTTCCCCGGTGGTTGGCCGCCGATCGCGACCGGCGCTGTGGTTGGTATTCTGCTGAACCTCATCTTCATCTGGTTCAAGCCCGCTGTCGAGCGCAAAGCAGTTACCAAGTAATAAATCTAGCTCTAAAAATAATGGGCGGGTTTCCCGCCCATTATTTTTCTCAATTTACAGAATACTTATGAATGTACTCATCACAGGGGCAGCCGGAAAAACCGGTAAACACCTTATTCAACAGCTGAATTCGGCAGGTATCGCGCCTTCCGTTGTTTTACATACAGCCGCGGCTGTTGAACAGCTTGCGGACCTGGAATTATCTAAATCATTTATTGGAAGTTTTGAATCTCCATCTTTTATTGAAAACATGCTAGCAGATATGGATGTGGTCTATTTGATCATGCCCAACATGTATGCGCAGGAAGACATTACCGCTAGCGCAATCATCGAAAAAGCCGCTCGATCAGGTGTGAAGAAGATCGTTTATCATTCCGTGCTGCACCCGCAGGTTGAAGCGATGCCACATCACTGGAAGAAAAATCGGGCTGAGGAAATTCTAATTTCCTCCAATTTGAACTATACGATCCTTCAACCCACTGCCTACATGCAGAATATCCTGGGATACAGAAACCAGATAAACAATGGTATTTACGCCATGCCGTACCCAGTATCCTCTCAAATATCATTAGTTGATCTAAAGGATGTAACCGAAATCGCCGCCAAGGTTATTACAGACACGTTTGGGTGGTCTGATTTTGCCACATTTGAATTGGTTGGCACGGACCCCCTCTCACAAGATGAAGTCGCCTCCGTTTTATCACAGCATCTTCAGATTCCGATAATCGCATCTCAAATATCGATTCAGGATTGGCGAGAGCAACCCGCGGTGAAGAAGATGCCGGAATATACCCGTAATACACTTGAGGCGATGTTCAAATATTATTCCAGCTACGGGTTGAAAGGATCGGCCGCCACACTCAAAGCTCTATTGGGCCGTGCTCCGACATCCCTTGCTGAATTCTTGAAGCGCGAGTATATTAACTAAACCTATTCTCTGGAGGTAATTTTGGATCAAAATCGTTCTCAACATTATAACTATACGCATGAGACCATTCCATATGTGTTTCACAAAAACGGAGATGATTTCTTCAAATACCTGGAGAAAGACGGAATTAAGTTTCTGAAGTTCTGGTGGAAGCATCTGGAGGAGAATTTGGGTAACAAAATTCTTTCCTCTGCCGAAGGCCTGACTTACCAAATACGTTACGCTAAGGAAAAAAACGGCCGTCAGGTAACTATTGCCCTGATCACCCTGCCTAAACCGCAGTCCATTGGCGAAGTTTTTTATGTCATTTGCCTGAAATACTCCGAGAGGAAGAACTTTTTAGCACGTTTCTTCCTTTTACGCCTTCCCTCCACCCGGATTCAGGCCTTGCAGCTGGAAGGCAAAGATGACCTGGGAAATCCAGAAACCGGTCTATATGAACTGACGCCGCGTGCCAGAAACATCCGTATCAGAAGCCAGGCATTCGGTACACTGGACGAATTTTATAATACAGTCTTAACTGATCTTCACCTGGAAAGGGCATAATCGCATGGACATCTTTAAAGATACCGGAATGATCATTGTCGTAGTAGCGCTGTTCATCTTTTACCTGCGCATGATGCAATTACGCGGTAAAAAGAAGAAGCTTGAACGGCAGGCAGCCCTGGCGCGCATGAAGGAATCGAATAAGAAAAAGGGGCTGGTAACACCCGCGACAAAGAATCGGAATACCCCTCCTTTTGCTATCACCAGCTGGTTATTGGTTGTCATCGCGGTGGCATTGATGCTTTTCGGTGTCACTATTCGGTCTACGATCGATTTTTCCCCGCTGCTTGAAACTTACTGGTGGATTCCGACAACCGCAGGTATCCTCGCCTTCATATTCTGTTTCAAGGTTGATGCAAAGTAATTCGCTAACTTTGCATGTATAAAGAAAACCTGGAGCGATCCAGGTTTTCTGTTATCTGCGGAAACCGACCCGGTAGATGAATATGTATATTCCGAATAGGAAGCTGGCGATCAGGATCGGATTCGTGTTCCCCTTTTGCGTTTGCGTGAGATACCCGGCGATGTAAGTTCCCGCACCCACTACGATCTGAACCCCACCCGGGATCAGCGGCCACCAGATAAAGTGATCCCAGATCACTCGCGAGCTGATGGTAATTAACACCCATCCCAGGCCGAACCAGACCAGCATCACCCCGGTTTGCACCACCGGGTTGTCGAATGCCAGCCGGTTCCAGGAAAATCCGGTCCCGGTACTCATGGAAAGGAGCAGGCTGCCCGCGATGATCAGGCCGAACAGTTTACGGCCAATTCCCCAGACCAACAGCCCCGCCCCTATCGCCAGCCCGGAATAGAAGATCAAATCCAACCAATTCATGTTGGTTGGAGAAACGCCATAATAAATGGATAACAGTGCTAAAGCTATCGGCAGCATCCACCAATGAACCCTCTTGAGACGAATCCAGCTAACAATCAACAGGATCAGCCAACCTATCCCCAATGCCGTGCTCATCTGCAAAATGTAGGAAGCATCCAGATTTTGTGGGAACTGATGATCAAAAATGACTGAAAGCAGCGGGCGGGAGACCAGCGATAAGCACAAAGTCATTCCAATCAACCAGCCCTGCCGACCCAGGACAACTGCCAAAATCCACTCAACCAGTGAAGTTGTAAACAACATAAGGAGCGGGAAAAAGATAGTGTGGGTAGTGATCGCAAGCAGGAGGGCCTGCAAAACCACAAATCCATACACGACCGGGTTGATCACACGGAGTTTTTCTTTGATCGTCATTACAGCAATCCCTGGTGCCTTGCTTTCACCACTGCCTGCAAGCGTTCCCGCACATCCAACTTATTCAAGATGTTCGTCATATGGTTCTTGACAGTGCCTTCAGTTATGTACAGTATTTCGCCAATCTCCTTATTACTCACCCCGGTGGAGACGAGCTTTAATATTTCAATCTCTCTTTTCGTAAGTACCTCGGCGGGAGAGGATGTAAGACTAGTATCATCCGTAGAGGACAGACGTGAGAACTCAGCGACGACCCTGGCCGTGGCTGAGGGAAGCAAGAACAGTTCACCCCGGGCAGCGGCCCGGATGGCGCTGTACAACTGCTCTGAGCTGATCTCTTTCAGAACATACCCAGCGGCGCCAGCTTTAAGCCCTTCAAACAGATCTGTGTCATCATCGAAGGTAGTCAGAATGATCACCCTGGTTGCCGGGTATTTGGCCTTTATTTCACGGGTTGCCTGGACGCCGTCCATGGTCGGCATCCGTAAATCCATTAGCACAATATCCGGCTGCAACTTTTCAACCAGATCCAGGGCTTCACATCCGTTGGCACCCTCACCGATAACGATGAAATCCGGCTGCGCGGTCAATAAGGTCTTGATCGCTTCGCGGAATAATTGCTGATCATCAACAACTATTAAACGGATGCTGTCACTCATACAGGTACCTCAATAAATATCCCAAACCCGCCTGTCGGCTGATTACCATACGATATCGATCCGCCGAGCAAAGAAACCCGTTCCCGCATGCCGGTTAATCCATATCCACCACCAACAAAATCAGCGCCTCTGCCATCATCAATAACCGACAAACTAATTACCTCCTGCCGGGTGTAATCCATAGAAACCACCAGATGCCTGGCTTCAGCATGCTTGATGGCATTCTGGATTCCCTCCTGGATGATGCGATAAAGCGCCAATTCAATATGCGCCGGCGCTTCCCGGTAGCTGCCTAGAACATTGACTTGGATGTCCAGCCGGGGTGTCTTCGATGAAGTTGCCAACTGTTCTATACGCTGGCTCAGCGGCTGGCGGAGGTCATCTTGCGCCCGTAAGGTGGATACGGATTGCCTGATGTCCACCAGGGCCTCCTGCGCCTCCAGGCTGGCTTGTTCCATGGATCGTTGTGCCCTGGACGGGTCTTTATTGAGGACAGCGATCGCCGCCAGGATTTGCATGTGCAGCACGGTTAGGTGATGACCCACGCCATCGTGAATCTCCCTGGCCAGGCGATTCCTTTCTGTGAGGATCGCAAGTAATTCGGCCTGCGAAGCCTGCTGCCTTAGGACCGCGTTCGCCTGCTCCAGTTCAGAGACGAGTGTTTTAATTCGATTATGAGCCTGGTTCTCTTCCTGCTGCATCTGCATGAAAAGGATCACAAATACCTGGCCGGCGAAGAATACGGGGAGATTCGTGATCACATCCCCCCAGGCATGGGAGAATCCCCGGGTGATGATCGCGTAAGTGATCAGTAAACCTGAGTTGAGAACAAGCATCATACGCGGAGAAAGCAGGATCACACTTTGGCCGATCAGCGGTATGAATATCAACAATGAAGCGGGGGTTCCATGCGCGAGCAATGAAATGCCGCTGCCCAGGAGCATCTGCCCTAAAAAATAGACGAGGCGCAGCCAGGTGAGAGTAAACCGGGATGCCAGCGAAAAGATGTAAATTCCGATGAAAATGTAACTTACCCCAAGGCAAATCAGCGCGGCAATTTCGAGCCCGGAGAATGTATGCCCCGCAGCAAAGACAGAGAAATACACCCCCAGTACAACCACGCTGAACGATACTACGCCCCCCATAGAGACTGTGCTGCTTTTATAGCTGGAAATCATAGGGCAATTATAGCATTCCCCGGAGACGTAGCTATTTCAAGAAAAGGATTGTGGTCTGACTCCCCCTATTTCCCCCTTAGCTCGCATATGTGAGCCTATGCGAAATGGTTGAATAAAACCATGTCAGTCAGAACGTCCACAATGGCCGGGTCAAATTGCCTGCCGCTGCAGCGGTGCAATTCGTGCAGCGCTTCTTCTTTGGAGATTGGCTTGCGGTATGCCCGGCCATTTGTCATTGTTGTAAAGGCATCCACCACGGTCAAAATACGAGCTCCAACTGGTAAATCCGATCCACCTAAACCATCCGGATAGCCGCTGCCGTCGAACCATTCATGATGCCAGCGCACGATGCTTTTTATGGCGTCCAGTGAGGTCGCCGGTTCCATCAGTGCTACGCTAAATTCCGGGTGCTGCCGCATCAAGCGCCACTCATCCGGAGAGAGCGGGCCGGGTTTCAGCAGTAATTCCCTTGAGACGATCGACTTGCCGATATCATGCAGGCGGCCAGCGACGCCCAGCATGAATATATCTAAACCTGGAATACACATCTGGCGGGCGATGCGCTCCACCCACAGGCTGGTATCCGTGCTGTGGTTGCTCATATCGCATCGATCCAGCAACTCAGCCAGATCAAATAGCGACGATATGTAATTGATCTGCATCCGCGGGTCGATGGGACCCGAGATCACATTTAGACTGGCCAACTCCACCTTGACGGGTGAACCGGTGATCTCTACCAGGTTCTTTTGGCCATCTACGGGGAATTTCTGGTTATTCAGGAAATAATAGCCAATGGCATGGCTGGCCGGGTTGATCTCTATCGGCACGAAGATATTCTGGGTGCAAACTTCACCCGACGGAGTATCTATCCCCATCCCTTTGTCACCCGCGTGACTACCCGCGTTGTGGGATGCAAAATCGTCATTCATTCGTGAGACCTCTACTTCTATTCCAAAAGGCAGAAAGATTTAATAGACGGCTAGCAATACGCGGCGCCGACGGTTTCCTGGATTGAAAGCGCATCCACCAGAGAGATAACTTCTGAGGAGAAGAGTTCCAGTGTCTTGCACTTGATTTCAGCGATCTTCGCGAGCAGGTTGGCGGGCAGGTGGAAAACCTCACCGCAATAACCGTATTCGATCGATTCCAGCGGGTTATCCAGTAATGCTTCTCTGAAAGCAGGGTTGACCACTGCCGCACAAAGTACCCGGCCTACCTCACCCATCAGATCGGATTTGATATCCATACCCGGGGTGTTGTATGAAATGCTTGTAAGGTCTAAATTTGTGCTTATCATGATGCTCTCCTACTTTTTGCACTGAGTGACCACAAATAAAGGATCACACCAGCAGATAATATGACGTCACCAACACTGAAAGCGAATTTATAATCTAGCCAGGCCGGACCTGCGAAAATATCGGATAGAAACAACAGGCGGGTACTTCCCTGCGAGATGATCTTATCTTTCGAGATCGCCAGTCGTTCACCGATCTGCCACAGTCCTATGAAACGCTCGGGGTGCAGTTTTGTCAGGGTTTCCGGGCTGATGGGCATCCACCCACCATTGCTGAGTATGGCCATCAGATTTGCGGTAAGGCCGATCAGCATTAACCAAAAGCCTGGCGACAGCAGATTTACCAGCACGAAAATGAGCAGCCCCGCCATGGAACCTACCAGCACGTACGGCAAGTACGCATTGGGTACGAGCTTTGCTGTTACTGGTATTGAGTAACATAGGATTTGCGGGATCACAGCCAGCCATACTAACCATACCAAACGAAGTGGTGGATATGTTAGCCTGCGGTTTGTGAGAACAGATCTGATTAATGTGGCAAAAATGCCTAAAGCCACAGCAAAGACTAAGATCATAAGCTCATTACCGCATGCCGGCCAGTGTAAACTGAACTATACGCCAGTGGCTCCGGGGGCGCCAGCGCCGATGACGAATAGGGCCAACAGAATAACGAGTGCTACGAAGCGGAAATCGATCTTGGAAATGAAATTGAATTTAGCGGACATGATATTCTCCTCAGAACTAATTTTCACTAATTATGAGGGGTGACGGTCTCAAATCAGGCATTAAAACAGGCTATTTATTCAGGGAGTTAAATAACTCTTTGGTTTGTGTGGAGGGTTCAGCGCTGAGCTCTTCATCCAGTAATTCAACGAAAGTATTATAGAGTTTGATCAACCCGGAACGGTTACCCATGGCTGCATACACTCTGAGTGCCAGGCGATAACTATCTTCGAGCAGGTCATCCACCTGTAAAGCCTTCTGGCATTGTTCCAGCGCCGCGTCCAGCTGCCCCAGGTTGAAATATTCTTCAGCTAACAGTAATAAAGCGGAGATATAGTTCTGTTGCAGCACGTCTCGCAGGTTGACAGCCCAGTCCGCGTCCACATCGGCGGCATAAGCGCCGCTGTAACTCTTGATGGCTGCCCGCAGGTGTGTGATCTTCTCCTGTGGGTCTTTTTCCCGCAGCGCCGCCGCATTTTCTTTCAAGAAGGCTTCGATATCATATTCGTAATTTAATTTGTTATTGAAGCGGTAATAATCCTGCTCCAGCAGGATGACCTCTTTCCCCACCGCCCGGCGCAACCGGTAGACGGTGTTTTTAAACCGGAAACGGGCATCATCCGGCGCGGCATCCGGCCAGAAGATCAGGCAGATCTCATCCCTCGTCATGCCTTCCGGGTGTGCCAGCAGCATGAAGAAGAGATGCTTCGCCGCAGAGGTCTGCCATTCACTATTCACTACCAGGTGATCATCGATCCGGACCTGTAATTTACCCATCGAGCGGATCTGGTAGTGAGGAGACGCGGTGTTCAGCACTGTGGAATGTTCGCGCAGATATTTCCGGATGACCGGCAGCTGAGCGAGGAAATTATCCGCGCTGCGCAGAATCTCCTGCAGGTGAGCAGAAATCAGGCTATCTTTTGTTTGTTTCAGGGTCGTAATATGCCGCGCGGCCAGGGAAGCCAGCCCGCTCACAGGAACCTGGCTCTGTAATTTGGCTTGCAGATAAAGTGCCTGCGGCATTGCCTGGTCTTCTTTTTCTGACTGGATCGCGGCTACCAGCTGATATAAGTTCGCGCGGTCACACTGAACGGTTTGCCCGGATTTTTTGAAATACTGGCGGGCAGGTTGCAGCATCTTCTCAATCTCCGCCCCCTTGCCTTCCGCGATCTTCAACCCGGCGAACTCCAGATCGCACAGGTAATTTTCCATTTCAGCACCATGGGTGCCGATTACCTCATGCGCGGTTTTGATGTACTGATACCCATTGGCAAAATTCCCCAGATATGCAGCCAGGCTGGCCTGCTGCAGCAATATATACACGTGGAGGAAATGCTCCTGCACCGCCCCGGCGATCCCCAGGGCTTTCTCATAATAGACATTGGCGGCATCATACGATTGCAGCTCAAGATTTAAATCAGCCAGACCAGTCAAGATGTAAGCTTCCATCCGGCTGTAGCGGGCAGCCGTAGCGTATTTTAGGGCTTGCTGAAAAGCATCGATGCAGTGTTCGTACTCCCCCAACATCTGGTAAAGGACGCCGAGGTTGTTAAGCAGATTTGCCAGCCAGAAGGGATTATTGATCTCCTGCCAATAGAACATTGCGCGGTTGTACCAATCCTGCGCGGATTGGTAATTTCCTTGCTGCTCATTTACCAGCCCAATCTCCATCTGGATGATGGCTTCATTCTTCCTGTCCTTGTGATTCTGATACTCCGTCAGGCCTTTCATCAACCATTTAGCAGCATCCGTCAACTTGCCGCGATGGAAACTGCACAAACCGCGGCAGCGCAGCAGGTCACCCTGCAAGCCCGGTAAGTCATTTGGATGGCTGATGATCTCTTCACAATGATCGATATCGGCGATCGCGCTATCCAAATTTCCCAACAGGCGATGTAAATTTGCCCGTAAAGCTAAAGACCTGGCCAGAAACCCTTGCTGGCCGGTCATGATAAAGAGGTTGATCGCCTGGTCATAGAGTTCCAGCGCCAGCGTTTTATCCCCGAGCAGCATGGAGATATAGCCCTTAAAGCTCAACAGATATGGATGCTCGATCAGAGTTTCATGACTATACGCATCGATCCATGAAGATAACAAGGCGACTTTCCCATCCAGCAAGATCTGATAGCCATATTCTTCGATAAGTTTGATCTGCGCGTCAGGATCCTTCAACTTCTCATAGAGTTGATAAGCCCGTTCCCATTCCTTTCTAGTTATACAATCATGGGCCAGTTCGGTCTCGATTTTCTTTGCTTCGACCGGGTATTCCTTATTTACGCGATTTTGCAGGAATTCCAGGAATAATGGATGGTAACGGATCCAATCTCCCCTTTCGCCGACAGAGAGTACGAAGAGGTTGTTTTGCTGAATGGTGGACATCCACTGCTGCCAGGGCGAATCCTCCAGATGTATAGATGGCGTGAGGATACGCCTGCAGAGATCCGCATTATATTCTTCCAGGATGGAACTCCATAAGAGGAAATTACGCACATCGGCTGGCATCGCATCAATAATACTGAGGAAGTAATTTTCCAGTCCATAGGATGATACACGCTTCAACCGCGCCCGGCCGATTTCTTCCCGCTCATTCATCTGACTGGCCAGGACGATACCGGTGATCCAGCCTTCTGTGCGCTGGTGGATATCTAGCGCGTCCGCGTCCGTCAGCACCATGTGCTGGTTTTGGTAGTAGAGGTGCTTGATTTCATCCGCCTGGAACGCCAGTTCGTTATAACTAATACCAGCCACTTCAGAGCGGGAGACGAGGATGGGCAGGACCGGCAATGTCAGCAGGTTACGCGAGATTAGGATGAAATGGACATTTTCGTCAATCTCACGCAAGAGGCGATCCATAAATGAGCGGATCGGCGCGATACCATTAATCAGGTGATAATCATCAATCACGATCGTAAAGTGTTCCGTGAGATGTTCAAACAGGTCGCTGAGGAAGATGTTAACCGCGAAATCCAAGCTCTGCTCACTCTGGTTTTCGCGCATAACTGAGAGAGTCCGCTTGCCGAAGCCCGGGTAGCGCTGTTGGATGGCGGCGATCAGGTAGACCAGAAAACGCTGGGGGTTCTGTTCCAGGCGGTCGACACAATACCAGGCGACTGGCATTTTGCAGGTGGCGGCATAATCTACTACCAGGGAGGTTTTACCATACCCGGCCGGCGCGGAGATGACAATCAACTTCTTCTCCAGCACATCGCCCAGTAGTTTGGTCAGGCGCGGCCGCGCCAGCAGATCCGAACGCCTTCTGGGTACGGTTACGCGTGACAGGATGATGGGGTTATTCGAGTCCATCCGATGTAGGCGCGGGTAATTTAGATAAACAATTCATACCAGAATATCATAGCACGTCAGTCAAGGGGTAGCGCGACTTTAAAATTAGCGGGCGTGAAGTTCCTTGCTTGCAATTGGTTCGCGGCCATAAAAGCAACTTCCCCCTCGAATGGAGGGGGAAGACTTTTGATCGGGAAGGCATAATTCGATTATAACATGGTGATCCAAGCAACTTCGGTAAATTCCGTGCTAGAACAACACTTGACAGACATCTAGAAACACTTCCCTTCCGGGAGGTAAGTGTTTTGGGCGGCTCTGGGATCGAGTCCATGAATCCCTCGATGGGACAACAACTTGAAAAAGAAAAACCTCCTTTTCAGGAGGTTTAATGTGGGGTGGCTGATGGAGTCGAATCCATGAATCCCTCGATGGGACAACAACTTGAAAAAAAAGAGGTTAACCTTTTTGGTTAACCTCCAATCTAGTGGGGTGGCTGATGGGGGTCGAACCCACAACAACTTGATCCACAGTCAAGCACTCTGCCATTGAGCTACAGCCACCAAGCGAACAGGATTTTATCACATCCCGGGGATGCGCGCAAGCACCGCATCAGCCCTGCAGCAGGGTCAGCGCGGCCTGTAACCTTGCGATAACCACCTGCTTGCCAATGATCTCCATGGACTCAAACAGCGGCGGACTGACCTTCTGGCCTGTCACGGCTACGCGCAGAGTGCCAAATGCCTGGCCGGGGGTTAGACCCAGGCGCTCCACCTCCGCGCGCATGGCGGGTTCGGTGGCATCTTTGGTGATTTCCGCCAGCGGTGTGATCACCGCCAGCGCGCTGCGCAGAACCTCCACAGCGGACTGCACGGTCATATCCTTGCCAATCAATTGCCCGCTCTCCAGTTTCGGGAAAGGTTTGAAGAACAACCCGGCCATATCGATGGCATCATCCAACGTGGTCAGGCGCTCGCGGATGATCGGAGCAATGCGGACCAGGGTGGCCAGGTCGGCGGCGATCCCAGCCTGATCAAAGAACGGCTTGATCCGCGCGGCCAGGTCGGCATTGCTGAGCATGCGGATGTAATTCGCGTTGAAATAGTCAAACTTCTGGAAATTGATGGCGGCCGGGGATGGATTGAGCCGGTCAAGTGAAAAACTCCGGATCAACTCATCCTTCGTGAAGAACTCGGTGTGATCGTCAAAGCTCCAGCCCATCAGCGCTACCCAGTTCAGAACAGCCTCGGGCAGATAACCCAGGTTTTCCAGTTCCTTGATGAAGATGGAATGCCCGTCCTTCACCAGCTCTGCCGTGTCGCGCTTGCTCATCTTGCCCTTCCCGCTCGGCTTCAGGAAGACGGAGAGATGCACCCAGACCGGCTCCTGCCAACCGAACGCACGGTGGATCATACTGTGCAGCGGCGCGGTGGGCAGCCACTCGCTGCTGCGAATCACATGCGTGATCTTCATCAAATGGTCATCCACGGCGGCGGCCAGGTGATAGAGCGCCAACCCGTCAGACTTCACCAGGATGTAATCATCCAGCATGCGGTTTTCGACGGTGATCTCGCCGCGCAGCAAGTCCGTCATTGTGGTTGAGCCGGTGCGGGGTGTCTTGAAGCGAATCACATGCTTCTCACCGGCAGCCACGCGCGCCTGGGCTTCTGCCGGGGGAATATTGCGGCAGGTGCCGTCATAAACAACCGGCTGCTTGGCCTGCTGCTGCGCCGTCCGCATCTCAGATAAGCGCTCCGGAGTACAGAAGCAGTAATAAGCGCAATCTTTCTCAATCAACTCGCGGGCATACTGCTGGTAGATCTCTTTTCGCTCTGACTGCCGGTAAGGGCCGTACGGACCGCCTACATCCGGGCCTTCGTCCCAGTCCAGTCCCAGCCAGCGCAGCCCGTCAAAGATCTCCTGTTCCGCGCCTTCTACCAGCCGTTTCTGATCCGTATCTTCGATGCGCAGGATGAATTGCCCGCCGGTCTTCCGGGCGATGAGATAGTCATACAAGGCAGTCCTGGCGGAGCCGAGGTGAAGGTGGCCGGTCGGGGACGGCGCGAAACGTACTCTGACTGGATCCATAAATAATTCCTCTATTCTGTGCTTTTTTGTCTTAACAAGACGCTCTCAACCAGGCCGACACCGAGCACCATGCTCAGCAGGGATGATCCGCCGTAACTGACAAACGGCAGAGTCAACCCTGTGACAGGCATCAAGTTCAGATTCACCGCGATGTTGACGGCGGTCTGGAAGAACATCAATATACCAAAGCTGTAAGCGATCAACGCGCCAAACGGGTCCGCTGCCCGGTTGCCCGCGCGGATGCAGCGCGTGATCACAAAGATCAACAGGGAGATGACGATCATCGTCCCGACAAAACCAAACTCTTCCGCCATGGCTGAAAAGATGAAGTCTGTGTGGCGGACTTTGAGGAAGCGCAGCTGAACCTGTGTGCCGTGTCCGTACCCCTGCCCCAGCAAGCCGCCTGACCCGATGCTGATCAACGCCTGCTGAATATTGTAGGAGTTACCGTAGCGCGCGTCCTGCTCCGGAAAGATAAAGGTCATGATGCGCTGCTGCTGATACGGCTCCAGGAATGGAAACGCCATCGCGGCCAGTAAAACGCCGCCAATAGCAAAAAAGATTATGTATTTTGGGGGCAATCCAGACAGCCAGATCAGGCTGAACCAGATCACGAACATCACAATCGATGTGGACAGGTTCGGCTGCAGCAAGATCCAGATTACCAGCCCGACTGTGATCAGGAACGAAGCGGCGATCCAGCGGGTGCCCTTCTTCGCGTCGCGGGTCCGGGCGAAATAATCCGATAACACCAGGATCAATACCACCTTGCCAATTTCCGACGGCTGGATGTTCACAATGCCGGCGCTGATCCACCTTGCCGCGCCAAAACTAGCCTGACCGATTAGGAAGACGACCATCAACAGCACAAAGGTGGCAATATACATCACCCGGGCGATCTGCGCCCAGTAGTGATAATCAATGATCGCTGTGATGAAAATGATCACCAGCCCGAGGGAAATGAACACGATCTGGCGGTTGACATAGGTTGCCAGTTCCGCATTCCCCGCGATAGCCGAGCGGATCATCGCAATTCCGAAGATGCTCAGGATGATGACCGTCCCAAACATCCAAAAGTCGAAATTGCGCCAGTTATCTCTGGAAAACATTTTTTACCTAAAATCTCCTGTTTTCAGCTACAAGAGGGATATTAATGGTCAAGCGCTGCTCACGCCCTTCATTCTCTACTGCGATCTCAGCTTTGGCCCGGTCGATCACGACATATTTGGAGATCACCCGGATCAATTCTTCCTTCATCAGGTCGATCTGCCCCGGCGGTAGATTGGCGCGGTCGTGGATCAGGACAAGCTGCAAGCGTTGCCGTGCGGTATCCGCGCTGGATGGTTTGTTCAGTAATTTATCCACAAAACCAGACATCCTGTCCTCCTACTTCGTCCGTTTCCCAAAAATGGAGAAGATGTTCCCCTTGCCCTCCAGGTTCATCAGTGGAATTTCCTCGCCATTCAATCTTTTAGCGATGTTCATGAAGGCCTGTCCGGCTTTCGAGTGCGCATCCAGCACGATGGGTGTGCCGCGGTTTGTGCTGGCCACAACATTCTCATCTTCAGGCACGATCCCGAGAAGATCGACCGCCAGCAGGTTCACCACGTCCTCGGCGGTCAGCATGTCACCTTTTTTGACCAGCGCTGGATTCAAGCGATTGATAATGAGGTGGGCCGGACCTTTCTGTTCAGCTTCGATCAAGCCGATGATCCGATCCGCGTCACGCACTGCAGAGACTTCCGGATTGGTAATGACAAGGATCACATCAGCTGGCGCAATGGCGTTCTTAAAGCCCCGTTCAATCCCGGCTGGTGAATCGATGATGATCCAATCCATCTCTGGTTTCAGCTCCTCGCACAACCGGATCATATCGCTGGGCGAAACGGCACTTTTATCACGCGTCTGTGCCGCGGGGATCAGATAAAGTTCTGGAAATTTCTTATCTTTGATCATGGCCTGCCGGATGCGGCATCTGCCCTCGACAACATCCACCAGGTCGTACACGATGCGGTTTTCCAGGCCGAGCACAACATCCAGATTCCGCAATCCGATATCGGAATCCATGCAGGTGACTTTATACCCCAGCGAGGCTAATGCCACCGCCAGGTTCGCGGTAGTAGTCGTCTTCCCTACCCCGCCTTTACCAGAAGTTACAGTAATTACTTTTGCTCCCATATTCTCCCTCAGTAAGTGATCTTCTTCCATGGAATTATTTTAACCGTGTTTTCGTCCAGTACCGCTACTTCTGGTTCTTTTGGTTTTCGTTTCGCTGAATCCAGCGGGATGCCGGCGATCTTCAAGCCGGTCGGGGTCAACTCGAGCGCGCAGACAACGGCAGATGTGTCTCCGGACCTGCCGGCATGCGCTTCTCCCATCAACTTGCCCCAGATGATGATATTCCGATCCGACCGCACCGTCACGCCAGCATGAACATCGCCAAAAATGACGACGTCACAAGCCTCGTCCACCAGGGTACCTGAGCGCAGCGAGCGATGGATCAGAACGGCTTTGTCCATAGCCTGGTTGGATAATTTGTTGGCTGAGGCCGCTTCTTTTTCAGCGTGCTGGGTCGGTATACCCAGCAGCGCGGCAGATTGCTTTGTTTCGCTATTCGTGGAATACACAGCGGAGATCGTAATCTGATGCTGCTGGCAATACTCGCTGGCGCAAGACAGTTCGGAGGAGCCGACGGCAACATCCCGGACATCGATAATAATTTTCGCGTTCTTCAGAAAGTCCGCGTGTTCGGTGATATAGCGTTCAATGGCCTGCCAACACTCATCCCAGGTTGTACCCCGGCAGGTGAATAGCAATCGATCGCCGATACCTTTGACGGTTAGTTTCGTCTGATCTGACATTTTGTCCGCCTAGGGGGCAGCCCCGGTTTTCAGATTGAAGTAAGCCTTAATGACCTCACGGACGATCGGCCCGGCTACCTGTGAACCTTCTGTCCCGCCGTACACAAAAGCGATCACAGCGATCTCAGGGTTTTCGTAAGGCGCGTAACCAACATACCAGGCGTGCGCAGGCCAGGCGCCTGGCTGGCAGCGGTTCTGCGCCTGGGCAATGTCATCGCAATACTCGGCCGTACCAGTCTTGCCGGCGGTGGGGATGGTGACACCGGTGAATTCCTTTTTGACCGTACCTTCGGTGACCACTAGGCGCATCCCTTCCTGAACTTTCTCGATCACATAAGGCTGCACGGTTATTTTCTCGCCGGTTGGAACCCCGTCCACATATTTATTGATCACCGGATCCACCGTAATGTCATGGATCATTACCGGCGTAAACGGCATAATGACATTTCCCTGGTTATCCAATACCTGGTGGATGATGGTTGGGCGCATGAGCTTGCCGTCATTCGCCAGCGTGGCAATGGACATGAGTACCTGCAAAGGCGTGGCCAACACAAAACCCTGCCCCATCGTGCCAATATAGGTGTCACCGGTGGACCAGTTCTCGCCGACATTGATGCGTTTCCAGGTCGGGTCCGGGATCAACCCCTTGGCTTCGCCCGGGAGTTCGATGCCCAGGATCTGGCCGTAACCTAACGCGCGTGCATACTCTCCGATCCGCCAGATACCCAGCCCGCCGTCTTCCACCTCACCGGGGTATCCACCACCGATCTTGTAGAAATAGACGTCACAGGATTGGGCGATGCCGTGGACAAAATCCACGATCCCATGGCCGGTGCGGTTCCAGCAGACATAGTCCTTGGGGGTACCGGGGTCATTCTCATAAAATTTCTGCATGATGGTGATCTTGCCCGGGTCGTAGATCTCCTTGTCGGCCGTGACGACACCTTCATTTAGCGCGCCGGTGGCGGCGGCCATTTTGAAGACGGAGCCCGGGGGATGTTCCGCCGAGATGGCATGGTTGAAGAGCGGCCGGTTCGGGTCGGCGGAAAGTTGCGCGTAATAATATCCGGGAATAATGCGTGCCATGCGATTATTCTCATAATTCGGGTAGCTGACCATGGCCAGAATTTCACCGGTTTTGGGATTGACTACGATGACTACCCCATTGGAAGAGAAAGTCGTCCCGGTCCAACGATTCCAAAAGTCGATCTCATTCAGCAGAGCCGTCCGCGCGGCAAGCTGCAGACGGGAATCGATCGTTAATTCGATGTTGTTGCCCGGGACAGCATCTTTCGGTTCTTGGATATTGCGGATTTCCTGACCCGCGACATCCACTTCCACCAAGCGTTGGCCGTTCGTTCCGCCCAGCGTGTCTTGCATGGTTGCTTCCACGCCAGCATATCCGACCTTATCCCGCCCGGGAACGAAACCTTTCGCGATGTATTCTTCCTCATATACCGCTGGGATTGGCCCGAGAAAACCTACAACTTCAGAAGTCAGGTTTCCGGTCGGATAATCGCGAATCGGGCTGATCTCCACCGTCACGCCGGGCCAGGTGCTTTCCCGTGCTTTTACCGTCAGCGCGACCTCAGACGGAACATCACATTTTACCTGGATTGGCGTATAAGGCGCGTTCGTCAGTCCGATCTCCACAATCTGGCTGATGCCAAAATCGGTATAACAGGGAGTAAAAGCCCGGACGGTTTCGTCATTCACTTCGTTATGCGACACAGGTACACCAATGATCGCTGACAATTCGCGATAGATCTGCTGAACAGTACCTTCATCTTCGGGTAGATTAGCCGGGGTAATCGAAATATTATAGGAAGGGATGTTCCCGGCCAAAAGCAGTCCATTCCGGTCATAGATATTCCCTCTGGAGGCAGGCTCATTTTTAATGGACAGACGATTTTCATCCGCCAGTGTCAGGTATTCCGCGCCCTGGATGATTTGCAGGTTGAACAAACGGGTAATAATGATCATAAAAACTACGATGATCAAACCGTAGAAAGTGAGCAATCGCCAGGATTCAAAATGCCCGATCCTAGACTTACCGTTCATTCGACCTCCTGAGGAGAAAGAGTATCTCCCCAATCTTTAATCACCAGGTATATCGGTAAACCGATGAGGATATTCAGGGTAATACTTGGCAATGAAACCTGCAGTATGCTATCCATCAGCGGTAACGCAGTCTGGGTAAAGTATATTGTCAGATAGGCGGTGAATTGCGAAATCAAGGAGCCTAGGAATGTCAGGATGGCCATCAGTATAAGCGGGATGCGCCAAATGCGTTTTCGCAAGTACTCTACCAGGAAACCGGTCAAAGCATACGGAACTAATGGATACATCAGCCGAATCGGGCTGATGATCGCTAGCAGGAACCCAGCCAACAGGAACCAGTAGATGATGTGCTTTGACCTGGGATGAATCCCGACAGCGATCAGACTCACCAGTACGATATCCATCATACCGTAGGAAATATTGAGCCGGCTCACCACTGTGGTCTGAATGATCACCAGCAGAACAACGAGGGGTATTCCTAAAATCGCGATCACTCTACGGCATTAAAGGTACGATGTCCAGCGGGCGGAAATTCGTGATCACCAGCACGACGGTCAGGTTTGAAAAATCGACTGACGGCTGCATGGTGGCCTGCTGAAAGAGGCTGTTTACCTGTTTGGTGACGCTGCTGACCTGACCAACCATGATGCTGGCCGGGTATTTACCGCCGAGACCCGAAGTGAGGATGATATCGCCATTTTGGACAGTCACATCCTGCGGCAGCATCGATAGCTGAATCTCGCCTGTGATGGACCCGGTGATGGTGGCTTCCGTGCCCGTATTCTCTAATTGGATGTTTACTACGGACGCGGGATCGGTGATCAATTGAATTCGAGACGCGCCGGCGGTAACAGCATCCACGGTGCCTACCAGGCCGTTGTCGGTCACCACCGGCATACCAAATTTGATGCCCTGATCTGAGCCATGATCGATGATGATGTACTGCAGAAAGGGGCTCGGATCCCGCCCGATGACTGAGCAGGCAACATACTGGTTTTCCGGGCTGGTGCGTGCGAAATCCAGCAGCGCGTATAAAACTTGAGCTTCTTTCAGTTGCTGCTGGTAGGTGATTACGTCAGTATTTAAACGTGATACCTCAGCCTCCAGCTCGGCATTCCGCTGCCGTAAACTGGCAACATCACGCGGCAAGGTAAAAAGATCTTTGAGCGCCAGGAACCGGGTGGAGATCCAACCCTGAATGCCGATCACTGGCCTGGTCGCAGAATCGAGCGCGGGGGTCAGGTATCCGCTCAGAGTGAGCAGCAAGACACCCACGATCACCAGTATGACCAAACCTACCCGCATCCACCGTGGGTCAAGTATTTTCATTTTTACTTGTCATTCCTCGCGCTTATTTAGAGCTTAGTCTCTCAAGGCCAACTAAAAAGCGGCTCTGATTTTCCATATCATCATAAACCAGGCCGGCCCCTCTTGCGACGCAGGTCATGGGATCTTCGGCGATCCAGACCCGCAGTTTGAGTTCATCACTCAAGCGCTCAGCCAATCCCTGCAGTTGAGATCCACCACCTGCCAGGCAGATACCGGTTTCCATCAAATCACCAACGATCTCCGGCGGTACTTCATCCAGAGCATCTTTGATAGTATCGATAATCACTCTGACAGAGTTTGAAACACCTTCGCGAATTTCCACCGAGGAGATATCCATGGTCTCGGGCAATCCGGTGATGAGGTTGCGACCGCGAATGGCGATCGTTTTCTCGACCGGCAGCGGATATGCGGAGCCAATTTCCATTTTGACTTGCTCGGCCTTCAGCTCACCGATCAACAAGTTGTATTTATTCCGCAGATAGGTGATGATATCTTGATCCATTTCATCGCCGGCTACACGCAGAGAACGGGAAACAATGATGCCGCCCATGGCAATTACCGCCACTTCTGTCGTCCCACCGCCGATATCTACGATCATGCTGCCTTTTATGTCAAGGACCGGCAAGCCCGCGCCAATAGCTGCCGCGGACGGCTCCTCAATCAGGTAAGCTTCCCTGGCGCCAGCCGATCTGGCGGCATCATATACCGCGCGTTTCTCTACTTCGGTGGCACCGGATGGGATGCCGATCACAACCCGCGGACTGGGCAGCGGCACAATGCTCTGCTGGTGGGCTTTGCCGATGAAATACTCCAGCATGGCCTGAGTGATCTCGAATTCTGAAATGACGCCATCGCGCAATGGGCGGATGGTTAAGACATTGGCCGGTGTGCGTCCGACCATCTCTTTCGCTTTGGAACCGATTGCCAGGGGTTTCCGCGTCTTTTTATCAATCGCGACCCAGGAAGGCTCATTAATAACGATCCCTTTTCCCTTGACGTTGACCAGGGTATTCGCGGTACCCAGGTCAATCCCAATATCCAGGGATAAGAAACCTAACAGCCAATTGAGAGGATTAAATGCCAAAGAAAACTCCTCGTAGATTTTTAAGCATAATCAAAATATTATACCATGCAGGTTTGGCTACCGATTTAACAAAATCACCAGCCAGGTTTCGGATAGATCCAATCAGATTCCTGCCGCAATTACCCTTGAAAGCAGATATCCTCTATAATTCAGGCATGAATATTGTTATCAGCTTACACGAACTTCAGCTCCTGGATAATTCGATCGGACGCATTAACCGCACGCTGGAGGTGCTGCATCAAAAACTGACCACGGACCCGGAGGCCGACCGTCTGTCCGCTCTTCTCATCCAATCCGGTGACAGAGTACAGAATACTAATCGAGAGGTTTCCCGGGTAACCCATGAAATCACTTCCCGCCAGATCAAATACAGCCAGAATGACAGTGCTCTGTACGGCGGGAAAATCAGCAACACCAAAGAGCTGCAGGAATTGCAGCTTGAGAATAGCCATTTGAAAACGCAGATACCCGTTTTTGAAGAAGAGTTGTTGAAATTACTGGTGGATCTGGAAGAAGCAAAGAACGAAGATGAAAGCTTGCGGAAACAGTTAACCGAGCATACAACTGACCGCGGCGCATCTCTCGTTGAAATTACAGAGCAGGTTCACGCGAATCAGCATACATTGGATAACTTGCTCTCACAACGAACAATGATGTGGGAAAACTTACCAGCTGATATCCGTGCTGAATACCAGGCACTGGCGAAAGCAAAAAAGGGGATCGCGGTGGTTGAATATAAAGAAGATTGCTGCGGGACGTGCGGGGCGGATATATCCCGCTCAGAAGCTCAGCAGGCTCGCGTAGGCACAATTCTGCATTGTCAGGGATGTGGCCGTATCATTTTCGCGCATTAGCTGGTTTTACTGGTGTAATCACACTTCCGGCGATTAATTGGTCTAGCTGTTCCTGCGTCACCCCGCTTACCTGCAAACACTTCATCCTGGAATGCTCCCCCCTGAAAATAGAAACAGAAGAGATCGGTAGACCCGTCAACCGGGCAATGAATCTCACCAGTGCCTGGTTCGCTTTCCCCTCGACTGCCGGAGCAGTTAACTTAACCTTCCAGTATCCGGTTTCGTCCACACCCATTACCTCATCCCGGTGAGCTCCGGGAACAACCCGAATGTTTATTCGGCTGCAATTTGTCATTATTTTAAGGTGGAAAGCAGTACCTGTAGGCCGTAAAACACCAGCTGAACCAGAATGAGCAGCACCAGCGGAGAGAAGTCAAACCGCCCGAGCGGGCGAATGAAACGCCTGACCTGGTTCAGAGCGGGTTCAACGATCTGGTCCACCATCGAGCGAAAGCGATTCTCGGGTTTTAAGAAATACGGGAGGAAAACATTCAAGAAGATCAGGATGATTAAAACATCCTGAATTCGATTGAGGACCCAGATCAAAATATCAATCAAGCTAGTTGTCATAATTTCCTTTCTCCAAAAACACAGGTGCCCAGGCGGACATGCGTACTGCCTTCTTCAATGGCCACATTGTAATCCTGGCTGGTACCCATCGACAGCCAAGGAATCAATTCTGTGCCAGTTATCTGGTTTATCTCTTGCTGCAACTGCTTCAATTGCCTGAAGATGGAACGGCTTCCTTCCGGATTTGATGTTATCGGCGGCATCGTCATCAATCCGCCCAGGTCAAGACCGGGAAGGGCTCGGATAGTATCGATCACGGTCATAAACTGCTCCTTATCCTCAGCGGATGTCGCGGAAAACCCGCCTTTCGATGCCTCCCCGCTTAAATTAACTTCCAGCATGACCGGCAGCACTTTTCTGGCGGTGAGAGCCAGAAAGCTAAGCCGTTCAGCTAATGCCAGGCTGTCCAGAGAGTGCATCCAGGAAAAATCCCTGACCACCAGCCCGGCTTTGCGTCTCTGGCAGTGGCCGATCATATGCCAGGTGAGAGTTTTCGCTTCAGGTATTTCATCAAACAGCTGATTCAGTCTTTCCGGGTAATTCTGCGCCAGGTGAACAGCTCCGGCCTGGATCACCTGCCTGATCTTGTCAGCCGGTTGATTCTTCACTACCAGGACGATGGTGACTTCTTGTGGGTCTCGAGTAAGTTTCTCGCAGGCAGCGGCGACCTGTTCGCGAATTCGGAGGTATTCAACGCCAGGGTCCGCCATCCGCTAACCACCTTGTAGCTGAATGAACGCGCCGAAACGCCCGGTTTTGCCCGCATCGCGTCGGTGTGAGAACCAATGCTCCGCGTCACAGGCAGTACACAGGTCAGAATTCTCGATATTCACGACGCCAGCTTGCCGGAACTGCGTCAGGTTAACCTTCTTTAAATCTACAAAATACTCTTCACCTCTGGTAATTCTGGATTGGCTTGAGTCGATCCCGGCCACTTCAGAAAACTGCTCGTAAACATCCTTGCCAACCTGATAATGGTAAAGACAAATGGCTGGGCCGATCCCGGCGATGAGCGCGTCTGGGATGGAACCGAAGGTGGATCGCATGGCTGCGACAAGGGTGCCGGCAACATTCAGTACAGTCCCCTGCCAACCCGCGTGCGCGATCCCGATCGCATGGTGCTGAGGGTCATACACCACCAACGGCACACAATCAGCAAAACGCATCAGGAGCGTCAACCCGACAGTGTTCGCTACCAGGATGTCTGCTTTCAGGTGAGGTTGGCCGGCTTTTCTGCCTTCTGTCGCGTGGATCACGGTGTTGCCATGCACCTGCCAGGCGTCATAAACATTTTCCGGGTCTATCTCAAAGGTCTGCCAGACCCTTTGCTTGTTGAGCGCCAGATGTTCCGGATCATCCCCGACAGTACCGCCCAGGTTGAGGGAGTCAAATGGCTGAGCGGAGTGGCCGCCTTTGCGGGAGATAACACGTGACACAACCGGATACTGCTCGAGATTCTCGAACGCGTAGGTAGTCAGGAGGTCGTTATTTTCCAGCTTCATTGGAAATCACTTTGACCAGCGCGAATTTCTTGATCAGCTGCTGCCGGCTGTCCCACATCGTCTCTGCGATCAGAGGCAGACCATACAAGGCGGTGGTACTGCCGAATAACAGCCCGGTGATCGTCCGCAGCAAGGGAGTGCTTTCCCTGATCGGCAGCCAGTTGATATTTAGATTGATGAGTGAAGGTAATTGGCTGGTTCCATCGATGCCGATGGGAATTATCCCCAGTATCAGCCAGGCATACCACGGGATGGCTTTCCACCTTCGGCCGGTCAGCGAGAAAAGAATAGCGGTGATCAACATCCCAGCGTAGATCGCGACATCCCGCTCACAAAAAGCGACTTTGTAACCGAGCAAGTCATTCCCGGTGAAAGCCCGCGCGCTGAGCAGGTCGCGGCTATCCAACCCGGTGGCCTGTTCATAGGTGATCCAGGTTTTGATGCCAGCCAGTTCGCGCGGGTATGCCGGCTGCTCACCGAAGAGAAACCAGGAGCGGTATGCCAGTTGATGGCAAAGTGGTTTATATGCGGATTGAATCAAACGGGCTGCGGAGTTGACGCCCAGTTTCTGTAAAACTGGCGCCAGGAACGGCAAGCCAAGATATATTACAAGGATGAGGATAACCACCTTCATGTAATTCTTCGAGATCCAATAACCCAACCTGTCGCCCTTCGTGGTGATCGAGGCTGCCTGAACCCGTTTTGGATATCCGGGATCATCATGCGACAATCGGGCATCCCGATCGGCCGCGGATTGCAGGATCGTTTGAATCGCGTCGGGGGTTACAGGTTTTTCGATGTGATATGGGCCGACCTCTATATAGGGAGTCTTTCCAACATATTTCTGGTGCGCGGAAAGGTCTTTCCGGATATTTATTTCTACGAAGCGGAACTCGTACCGGCCGCGCAGAGCGAGAATATCGTCACGGACCTTGCGATCCTGTTCACTATCTTCGCCTGAATATAAAAAAAGATTGATCATTATCAAAAACCTGGCAGCGAAAAACCGCTGTATTGCGCGATCTTAGAGAAGGTGTTGGTTAACAGCATCACGCCGATAATGACCAGAATCACACCCATGATAATCTCAGATACGCGCATGGCTTTCCGATGCTTCGCCAGCAACGTGGTGACCCAGGAAATGCCGAAAGCCGCGACTAAAAAAGGTAATCCCAGACCGAGAGAATAGAATCCGAGCAGCAGTGCTCCCTGCCCCGGATTACCGGAGCTCATCGCGAGAGTCAATATGGCTGCCAACACCGGGCCGATGCACGGCGACCAGCCGGCCGAGAAGAAGACACCCATCAAGAAGGAAGAAAGATATCCATATTTGGAAGAGAGCGGGCTCAGCTTCCGGAGATCGTATTCAAGGAATTTGATCCGGACCAGCCCGGTCATGTGGACGCCGAAGACGATGACGATCAAGCCGCCGACTTTGGCCAGCGCGTCTTTAATGGCGTCCAGCAGTCCGCCAATCGCGGAAAAGGCTAAACCCAGGCTGACAAAGACCACGCTGAAACCGAGGATAAAGGCCAGGCCGTGGCTGACCATCTTCCAGCGGTCCATTGAAGAGGCCTCACCTGAGGTAACAGCCCGGCCGCTCAAGTAGCCGATATAGGCTGGCACAAGCGGAAACACACACGGTGATACAAAACTTGCCAATCCACCAATAAACGCGATACCGACCGATAAATCCATCATTCACCTGCTTCAACAATGACCCGCGTGGAATTCATCTCTTTGATCACAAGATCTCCGGGGTCGTAATCCACATGGGGTAGAGTCCAACGCCAGACCCACTTCGCGTCTTCCGGCAGGCAGTTGACGCAACCATGAGATCGGGCTTTCCCAAACTCGTTGTGCCAGAATGCCGCGTGAAAAGCCACCCCATCAGAGGTAAAGAGCGTCGTCCAGCCGACACCCGGGGTGTCAAACCCTTCACCTTTGGCAGCGCTGGCGCTGAAGTGCATGGAGACCAGCTTCCGCCAGATATAATGCTCTCCCGGCGGCGTCGCCCAGCCATCAGCCAGTTTTGCGCCAGTGGACACGCGGCAGAAATACACTTCACGTCCATTTTCGTAGGCAGTGAGCGTCTGGCGCATCAAGTTCACAACAACCTTCTTATCCCCAACCTCCGGGCTGAGAACTGTCAGTTCATCCGGCAGCAGCGGCTTGCAAGCCTCTGCCGGAGCGAAGTAGTAATCCGGCAGGCTTCCCACGCGCTCGGATAAGCGGTAGAGTATTTTGCCGTTCTGATCCTGTGAGATCTGATCACACCAGAATACCTGGCTGAAATACACCCGCGGTTTATTGACGGTTCGCAGCCAGTAACCGCTGGGAGGTTGGATCAGGACCAGGTCCGCGTACGGAACGGTAATTTCGACCCACATACCCGGATTCTGACCATAGACCGGCAACTGCGTCAGAATATTATTGGGGATATTCTTGACCGGCTGCACATTGGCGCTGTCAATATACCCTTTATCCGTTTCTACCCAACGCTGATTGAATTGCGACAAATTCATCCGTGACGCGGATACTTCCCGCAGCCACGGAACAACATCATCATAATAGTAGGTACCGATCGTGTTTGAGTTGATGTCGGGTTTAGCTTTGATCTCAAAAGGCGAGCCTTCTGAGCCGGTACACAGGCGCCCGAGCATGACTCCCTGGGGGATATCCGCCTGAGCCAGAACTCTACCCGGGATACTGCTCAGGTAAAGGCCAGCCGCAGCGCCTATTGTCGATTTGATAAATGTTCGTCGATTCATGTTACTTCCATAGACTCAACGATAAGCAATCCCGGGAGTGAGTCAAGCTTCCAGGTTAGGCAACCGAATGCGGCCGGTCAGCACTGCCTGCAGCAGCGTCTCAACATCCGCTCCCCACAGCCGGTCATCCGCATGATACGGCAATAAGGATCGGATCTGCTGAAGAATATTCGCAATGACCGGGCTGGAATGGCATTCAGGCAGAGCCCGCAGCCGCAGATCCAAACCCCGCGCGGCGGTAAACAACTCTATTGCCACGATCTTCCATGAATTCTGCAGCACCTGGTATGCATGCCGCGCGGCCGTCATGGAGTTGGCATTGTGGTCTTCCTGCCCGCCTGATGTCGGCAGCGAGTGAACTGTATCCGACATCGCCAGAGTCTGTGATTCCAGCACCAGCGAGGCGGCAGTGTACTGGCACATCATCAGGCCGCTGTTCAGGCCGGCTGATTTTGGGCCGTCTACCAGCATCGAAGGTAACCCGGCATTCAAATTTCCGTCGGTCAATCTGAACACCCGGCGTTCTGAGATGGCGCCGATTTCCGCCAGAGCAATGGTGAGATAATCCAAAACCATGCCGACCGGTTCGCCGTGGAAATTTCCACCTGATAAGGCGATTCCTTCACCGAACAAGAGTGGATTATCCGTCGCGGCATTCACTTCGCGCGTGAGTATCTGTGAAGTGTGCGCGATCGCATCGCGGGATGCCCCGTGTACCTGCGGGGCACAGCGCAGGCTGTATGCGTCTTGCACCCTTGCTACACTGCCGATCAAGGTGCTGCCGGCAATGTAGTCCCGTATTTCCGCGGCAGTTTCTATTTGGCCTATTTGGCCGCGCGAGTCATGGATCCGTTCATCAAAAGCTGTGGGCAGACCCTGCAGAGCTTCCAGCGACATCGCGAGTGCGGCATTCGCGGCGTGATACAACCGGGACGCTTCATAAGCTGTATAAGCGCCGATGGCCGCGGAAAAGGTAGCGCCGTTGTTCATCGCCAGGCCTTCTTTGGGTCCCAGGATCACCCGTGGAATCCCGGCGGTAGCCATGGCCGCTTTTCCACTCATGGTCTGACCTTTGTACTCGGCAAAGCCAGAATCGCTTTCCAGATCCTTTTCATCCGTCGTCAGTACCAGCGCCAGGTGGGAAAGCGGGCCAAGGTCACCGGATGAACCCATGGAACCCTGGGATGGCACTACCGGTGTGACACCCTTGTTCAACATATCGATCAGCGTTTGAACAATGACCGGGCGTACCCCCGAAAATCCCTTAACCAGTGTATTCGCCCGCACCAGCATGGCAGCGCGCACAACTTCACGGGGTAGCGGCTCGCCCATTCCCACCGAATGGCTCAAGATCAGATTTCTGGTCAATCGGCTGGTATCTTCACGGGAAATCTTCTTATCGGCAAAAATGCCAAAACCGGTATTGATACCGTAGACTGGCACATCACCATTGCTGATCTTATCCACCCACCCGCGTGATTCTTCCATTCTCCGGACGGCATCCGCGGATACACAAACTTCATCCTTACCGAGGGCGACAGTCCATATATCCCTTATTTCCAGTTGGTGTCCATTCAGCTCGACCATGAGACTCCTAGATGTTCAGCAATAATCCGGTAACGATTGCCGCGACGGGTACGGTGATGTTGTCTACGTCAGAGCGAGAAACTGACTCCACGATGGTGGACACCAGAACCACTCCCGCTAATTTTGCCAGGAAGATAGTAAAGTTGATGCTGAGATTACCAGTCAAGGCCAGGAAACCCACAATAAGAGCACTTAAGCCGTAACCACCCGCGAACATCGCCAGGCTGCCGGCCCAGGTCTTCTTGGCTGACCAGGGCAAAACTTTACGGCCGCACTTCTTGCCAAAGATGTCCGCCAGACCATCGCCGCCGCAAAGGGTCATCAACGCAACGACACCAACCGGGCTGTTCAGCCAAAAGACAAGCGTGATCAGGATAAACGCGATGCCATAAAGAAATGGACCGCGCAGGAGTTCGCGATAATCGCCGCTGCGGGACATTGATTCGATCGAACCACGATCTTTGAGCTTGCCGATACCAGCCAGGAAAAATTGAACTGTGGAGATAAGCGGAACGATCGCCGCGATATACCTGGAATAAACGGATGCGTCAAACAGCACCCAGCAGGCTACAAAGAGTGGGCCGGTACCGATATGGATCACTTTGCGGCTAATTGTGCTGGGAATCCAATGCTTGACAGTCGCGTAACCAACAAAGCGAAGCCAGATAACCGATAATGCCAGGGTAATGATGAAAGCCAACAGATTATTGTGCAGCATTTGCTACCATCCCTCGGAGCCTTTTTCGCGTTTCGCCTGACGGTCGCGATCGCGTTCCGCGATGCTTTCCCGCTTATCATAGAGCTTCTTACCCTTGGCCACAGCGATCTCTACTTTCGCTTTGCCATCCAGAATGTAGACGCGCACGGGCACGATCGTGACGCCCTTGAGCTTCACCTGTTCGTATAATTTCCGGATTTCTTTTTTGTGCAATAAAAGGCGGCGCGGCCGCAGTGGATCATGATTATTCCGATTGGCCTGGATGTAGTGGGCAATATGAGAGTTCATCAGCCAGGCTTCCCCGGTTTTTATCTCAACAAAGGCCTCTTGCAGGCTCATCTGTCCATTTTTTATGGATTTAATTTCAGAACCCTGGAGCGCGATGCCTGCTTCGATGTGTTCGAGTAAAAAATACTCGAAGCCCGCCTTTTTATTACGGGCAACAGTCTTCTCATCCATGGGGAAGATTCTAACATATTAACGCAAGGCAAGAACACTGATGCCGGCCAGCAGCCGGATGGCTGCGAAGACAAACATGGCGGTTTGTAAACCGATCCAGGTGCCGATCGCAGGTCCGACCAGGCTGCCGATCAGAACCGCCGCGTACAAGAAGATGCTGTACACTGCCAGATACTGCGGCCGGCGTTTCTCGGGTGTCTGCTCCAACAGGTAGTTGATCAACAAGCCGCCGACCAGCGAGGAGGCCAATCCGCCGCCCAGTGAGGTTACGTAATAAAGCGCAGGACCGGTACTCAGGCCAAGCAGGGTTGGGTAAAACGCCATGAGCAACGCGCCGGCGCCGATCACATAGCGGTTGCCGTATTTCCCGGCCAGGCGTGAGAGTTGGGTAGAGCCGATGAAGTTTGTAACAAAGAAAAGACCGTTGCCGACGCTGATCACCTGGTCGGTCAGGTGCAAGTGGTTCACCCAGTAGATCGGGAAAACCGGTGAAGCCAGGTAAATTGCCAGATTAAGGAAGAAAAGGACGCCCATCGCCCGATAGAAACCGGTGTTTTCTTTGAAACCTGGCAGAGCGAGCTGGGCGAATTTTCCATTAACTGGGATTTCTTCTGGCCCATCTTCGCGCGTAAGCGGAGCAAGCGGGCTTAGCACATTGGCCGCATGGGATTTGCTGGCTAACCAGAGGTACAGGCTGCTGAGCATCGCCCCAATAAAACCCAGAGAAAACACGATCTGATAATTTAAAGGGAATATAACCAGGCGTAATATTTGCCCGCAGAGCAGCAGTACCAGAATGGAAATCAGGGAGAAAAGCGCGTTGCGCGCCCCCGCTACATGCCCGCGCCAGGCCGGCGGAACTGTCTCCGCGAAGAGGTTGTTGAAACCAACCTGCAGCGCCGTACCCGGCAGGCTCATCACCAGGATCATATAGATAATGATGTCGACCTGAAGAGATTTGGAGCCTAAAAATGGGATAAAGATTAATAGAATATAGAAGAAGCGATGCGCGATGGAAGAAAGAACGACGCGGAAATTCGATTCCCCTTTTTGCAGCCACGAACCCGAGGGGATAGCTAAAAAGATGGCGACAACAGCCGGGATGGCGCTCAAATAACCCACCTGCTCCGCTGTCGCGCCGATCCGGGCAGCATAAACGGTGATAAAGGTTAAGATACTTCCATTTAGAACCCCATACCAGGCAATATCAAGGTACAGGTATAGGAATGTTTTTTTATATTGTTCAGGCACCCCTTGATTGATGTTCAAGCGGGGTACCCGTAACCCGGCCAGAGTCATTCTAATTCCACAACCCGTTCGTATACCTCATCCATCAGGTGGGATGAAATGATAAAATCTGCCGTCGCACGGTTGGAGGCAGTTGGAATATTATAAAGCACGGCTATGCGCAGTAACGCTTTAACATCCGGATCATGCGGCTGGGGAGATAGCGGATCCCAGAAGAAGATCAGGAAATCCAGATCTCCTTCGACGATCTTCGCGCCAATTTGCTGGTCGCCGCCCAGCGGGCCGCTTTTGAATGTCTGCACGGATAACCCGGTTTCTTTCATGATCAGCCGGCCGGTGGACAGCGTCGCATAGAGGTGGTGACGGCTTAATGTTCCTTTGTTGAACTGAACCCATTCCACCAGGTCTGTTTTTCGGCAATCATGCGCGATCAACGCGATGCGCTTGCCGGGTTTCATGCTGAGGATTTGCTTTTCCAATTGAACTCCTGAAAATGCTCTGCCGCTAATACTTATTTTCCGCGGATGAGGCTAATGAACCCACCGAAAATACCGAGGGCAGCCAGAACCGCGATGATCATCCCCATGGGAACATTTGGGACGATGCCGGGGTTGACCTCCGGGATCAGGGTGGGAATATCCAGCGGAGCGGGCTGCGTAAAGGTCGGTAAACGGGTTGGCACCGCGGTGACGATGAATTGCGCCGCCAGGGTTGGATTTACCGTGGCAGTTACCAACGGGGTAGGTGTAGCAGGCGGTTCGATCACCGTTAAAAACCCGGGAGAAACTGTTACCAGGGAAGAGTGTACCCAGGCTACTCCGTTCGGCGGGAACGGATACTCGATCATGATCCACTCTCCGCCCGGTGACCGGCCTTTGGCCGGACGTGTTTCACCTGGTAAAAGTACACCGATGATGGCGCAGGTGGTGGTGTTCGGGCATTCACGCACATTGATCTGATCTTGATCCGCGTTGACCGTAATAAATGGACCGGTCGGAGTACCCGTGACAGTTGGTATGGCAACTGTCGGAGCGGCCGGCGTGTTTTGCTGGGCTTGAACATCAATCAACCTAAATCCAGCGAGTAGCAGACTCACCAAGACTACCACGCCAATCGTTCTGCTTGCATTCTTTAGCTGCATACCTGACCTCATCCCAAACAACTTCATATCATTTCAGATTATAATCGAATAATGATGCACAAAATTTACCATGGTGAAGTCTCCCCGCAGGATTTCGCGCGGGACTTGATCGCTGCTTTCAGCCGGGGTGAATACGTCGCGCAGCAGATCCAATCCTCTGATACGACAGCGGTTCAGGTAGCGACCCGCCAGTTTCAAAATTCAGGCGGCAGTACCGCCATTACCATTGCCTTAACCCGGGTTGACGACGGCGTGGCCGTGCAACTCGGTCAACAGGCCTGGCTGGGTGTCGCCGCCAGCCTGGGGCAAACCCTTTTTGCCGCGCTCAGGAACCCGTTATCGATTTTGTATCGTCTGGATGATGTCGCTCAGGATATTGAATCTTTACAGTTAACCGATGATATCTGGCGGGTGATCGACCAGACGGCCGCCACTCACCAGGCCACGCAAGAGTTATCTGAGAAATTACGCCGGCTGGTCTGCCCTTACTGCGCGTCCGCCAACTTGGTTGGCGAAAGTTCTTGCGTTGCCTGCGGCGCGCCGCTGGGAACAGTCCAACCCACCACCTGCGGTCACTGCGGGTACGTTGTTCTATCTTCCGATACCCGCTGCCCGAACTGCGGAGTTACCCTTCCACAATAAAACTGCTGCTTAGCTAATCCTTCGATATCCCGGGTTGGCACAATTAGGCAGATCTGTGCCAGTCAGACCCGCCATCAGGTTGGCACAGGCCATCTCCGCCATGATCTTGCGAGCGGTGGTTGTAGCTGACCCGATATGCGGCAGGATCACACAATTCGGTAAGGTATACAGGGGATGATCCGCCGGCAGCGGCTCCGGATCGGTCACATCCAGGCCGGCAGCATAAATACGGCCAAACCGCAATGCCTGATAAAGCGCGTCCGTATCCACCTCGGCGCCGCGGGCGGTATTGATTAAAACCGCAGTCGGCTTCATGAGCTGCAGAGTCCGTTCATTGATCAGGTGCCTGGTCTCAGGTGTCAGCGGGGCATGCAGCGTAACGATGTCGCACGCGGCAAGAAGCTCTTCAGTATCCATGCGGACAGCGCCTAATTCCTGTTCGATCTCTTCTTTCGAGCTGCGGCTGGAATAAATGATATCCATCCCAAAACTCCGTGCCCGGCGGGCAACTGCGCTGCCGATCTTTCCCATTCCAACCACGCCCAGTTTGGCGCCTTTCAAGCTCTGCCCCAACCAGCGCGCGGCATACCACATCTTCCAATCTCCCTGGCGGGCGCTCTCGGCAGCTTGCGGAAGCTGGCGGATAATGGTGAGAATTAATGCCAGCGTCAGATCGGCAGTGGCATCTGTCAACGCGCCGGGGGTATTACCGACCGGGATTCCCCGCGCGGTACAAGCCGCCACAGCGATGTTGTCCGTACCGGCCGCGTAATTACTGATCACTTTCAAATTCTTAGCCATAGCCAGATGCTCTTCGGATACACGGTCGCACAGGAATGACAGGATACCATCTACTTCTGGCAGGAAAGGCATTACCTCTGGCGCGATGCCCATCATCTCATCCGGCCCAATCAGCCATTCCACCTGGTCATCAACCGAGGTGAGCCATTCAGCGGGCAGCGGGTGTGTCAATAAAACTTTGAATTTACGCATCGTTGTTGTCCTTTATCATTATTACAATATCATTTACGTTTGTACCGGTAGAGCCAGTCAGGACGGCATCACCTAAACTGGAAAAACACTGATAAGAAGCGAACTGCGCGAGACAATCATGAATCGATATCCCGCTGGCCGCGGTTCGCGCGGCGGTCGTGCCATCAAAATACGCACCGGCAGCCGGACAGCTGCCGTCCTCGCCGTCCGTCGCCAGCGCTGCACCGGATACCCCCGCCAGGCCGGAAATTCGATTTGCCAGCAGGAGTGCTAAATGCGAATTTCGTCCGCCGGGTTGATTCCCTTTTCGCTCAACAGTCACCTCGCCGCCCCAACACATCAGCAGCGGCAGGTGAATTTTCCTGCTCGTTATTTTGCTAAATTCGCTGAAGATCCTCTCCGCTTCAATCTCCACCGGACCTGTCAACGGTTTTTCAGAGAGGATAACAGAACATCCATTTCTTTCCGCGTAAGATCGAATGGCGCGTAATGCCATGCGATTATCACCGATCACCTGGTGTGGGTGCGCGATTATTGCTGTTTGGCTCACACCTTCCGCGTATTTTTCACCAGTACGCCCGTCTTCCAGAAACGAAATGATATTTTCGGGTATACGGCTGGTCATTCCGGCCTGCGCGATCACCCTCAGGCAATCTGCTTTGGATGACCGGTCTGCCAGGGTTGGTCCGGAAGCTACAACCGCGGGACCGCCATCAACGACATCTGAGAGGATCAGAGTCAGGCTTCCGGAGGTAGAAGTATTATGGAGTAGACCGCCATTCTTTACCTGGTCCAGCTGTCGGCGGATGACGTTTATGTCCGCGATCGGTACGCTGGCTCTGAGGAGAACATCGGTCAACTGACGAATTTCAGGCAATGTCACGCCATCCACCGGGCAGACAGCCAGGCTGGACCCTCCACCAGAGATGAGGAAGATCAATATATCCGGCTCTTGAACATGCCGGCAAAAGCTGATTAAGGCTTGGCCGGCCGCCAGGCTGCGGTCGCCTGGAACCGGATGATCGCCGATCATTACAGTCAAGTGTTCATCAACTTCAAACCCTGGCGAAAGTGCTTTGGTAACCGCGATCCCACCCGCGTAATGATCCCCCAACACCTCCCGGGCAGCTTGAACCATGGGAAGAGCGGCCTTACCCAGCGCACAGAGATAAACACGGGCGGCTGGCAGCAGCGAGAAGCTGCCGGCATCGGTGATAAGGCCTTCATTCTTAATTTTCAGCGACCGATGAACAGCCAGGTAGGGATCGCAAGCGGTAAGCGCGGATTGAAAACAATCCAGCATTATCCGCTTCCACGTGCCCCGCTGTTCATCAGCATCGTTTTGTCTTGAAATCGGCAATTCTGGTTTCATGGATAAACCCATTTTAATGTATGATTACAGATGTAGGCCATATCTGGAGGATGGATGCCCAAATTGCACAACGACCTAACCGACATTGCTGGAATATCTGTCGGCCATGCCCAAAATGAAACCGCCCTGACCGGCTGCACTGTTATTCTCTGCCCCAAAGGAGCTACGGCCGGGGTAGACCAACGCGGCGGGGCTCCTGGGACGCGTGAAACAGACTTGCTGCGTCCCATGCACCTGGTGCAAAAAATACACGGTATCATCCTCAGCGGCGGTTCAGCCTTTGGGCTGGACACTGCCAGCGGCGTGATGAAGTATCTCTCTGAGAAGAAGATCGGTTTCAATACCGGTGTTGCCCGGGTTCCGATTGTCCCGGCCGCGGTTATTTTTGACCTGGCGGTGGGTGATTCGAATATCCGACCGGATGCCGCCATGGGTTATCATGCCTGCGTTCAAGCCAGCCCGGAGAAATTTGCTCAAGGGAATGTTGGCGCTGGCTGCGGCGCGAGTGTCGGAAAATTATTTGGCAGCGCGGGAGCCATGAAAACCGGTTTAGGCTCCGCGACTGTGGACGCGGGAGGTGGACTTCTGGTCTCGGCGCTGGTCGTGGTCAATGCCTTCGGGGATGTGATCGATCCAACCTCCGGCAAGATTATCGCGGGAACCCGGAAGGTCCCACCTCCGGCTGACGGCTCGCTTCAATTTGCGGATACTCTGGCCGCGATGCGATCGATCGCCGGGAAAGCGGTGATGCACTTTGCCAGTCAGTCGAACACCGTCATTGGTGTCGTCGCGACCAACGCCCGCCTCTCCAAGGAAGACATCAACAAGGTGGCGCAGATGGCTCAGGACGGCCTGGCGCGCACCATCCGCCCCGCGCATACCATGCTGGATGGAGATACGATCTTTGCCCTCTCCTGCGGCAACCTGCCGGCGGATGTCAACTTGATCGGCGCCTGCGCTGCTGAAGCTTTTTCTGTTGCAATCATCGCCGGGACGCGTTCTGCCAGCTCATCAGGCGGTCTACCCGCGTGTCAAAAACCAAGTTAATGGGTTTCAATAGAGAGGATCACATGGTCACAATAATCGCTGATACCACCACCAGTTTGCCGTTGGAAGCGCTGCAAATCCTGGGAATACCAACGCTGCCGCAGATCATCATCTTTGGCGAGAAAGAATACCGTGATGATGGTGAGTTGGACACTGAGACATTTCTCAGATTACTCAAATCCTCTCCCGTGTTGCCAAAGACATCCGCGCCATCCCCCGACCTGTATAAACCCCTCTTTTCAAAATACGCGGCCAGCGGCAACTCAGTCATTGTCATTACTCCCTCATCTGATGTGAGCGGTACTTACCGCGCGGCAACCGTTGCCAGGGAGGATTTCCCGGGGGCGGATATTCGGGTGATCGATTCCCGCACCATCGCCAGCGGACTGGGTTCGCTCGTGCTTAAAGCCCACGAATGGGCAAACAGCGGGTTATCTGCCGATGAGGTCGAGAAACGAGTGGTCGCGTTGGCAGCGCGTCAGAAAGTCTACTTCCTGGTAGACACATTGGAATATCTCTATAAAGGCGGCCGGATTGGCGGCGCCGCGGCCATGCTGGGCAGCCTGCTACAAATGAAGCCGATCCTGACCGTGAAGGCTGGCCGGGTCGACAGCGCGGATAAACAGCAAACCAAGAAAAAGGCCGTCGCAAAAATGTTGCAGATGGTATTAGAGGATTGTCCGCGGGACGGCACTGGCATGGTCACCGTGATGCATTGCGATGCCGAAGAGGACGCGCGTGAGATCTGCCAGCGGCTGGAAGAACAACTGGGGATCCGTGATATCCCGATCTATATTCTGCCTTCCGCGATCGTGGTTCACGCCGGGCCAAAAGCGCTGGCTGTCAGCTATTTTACGGCTGAGAAGTAAGGCGCAAAATCCGCGGAGAAGGCGCGGGGGAAATACAATCACCCGCTGAAATCATGGCTGAGTGTATGAACTACATACTTTCAGCCAGGATGGCCGTCAGGGTCTCCTGTGATAACTCCACCGGGTTGGCGCGGAAGCTACTGGACTGGGCTACCCGTTCGATGATCTCGGCCGCGTCATCCCATTTGACGCCGAGCGAAGCCAACCCGGGGCAGCCCAGGCGGTTAACCAGTTCACGCAAGGCTTCTTCGCCGTACTTTGAATTTCCATTCGTAAGTAACAGAGAAATCGCTTCTATTCTGCCGGCGATGGACATGTGCTCAGTTGACCTCTGGCAAGCCAGGCGGTTGGCCTTAAAACCGGCGGGCAGAACTGCCGCGCAGATGTTGGAGTGTCGGATGTCCTTATACATTCCGCCGATTGCTGCCGCGAAGCCGTGCACAACTCCCAATCCGGAGTTTGCCAGCGCCAATCCCCCATATAAGCTGGCCAGGCTCATTTGTTCCCGTAAGACCATATCTTCCGGGGTGCGCATCAACAATGGCAAGGATTGCATGATGAGCGGGATCGCCTGCAGGCAAAAAGCATCGGTGATTGGGTTGGCTCTGCGGGATATTAACGGCTCGATCACCTGAGTGAGCGCGTCCAGCCCGGTAGCGGCGGTCAGATCGGTGGGCAAAGTCCGGTTCAGGTCCGGGTCGACCAGTGCAATGGTCGGTATCATTTTTTTGCTGCGGAGACTGACCTTTGCCTTCTGAGCCGCAATCCCCAGGACCGCGTTCCGCGTGACTTCGGACCCGGTACCCGAGGTTGTCGAGATGGCGATATGCGGCAGTGGATCATTTTGTAAGGGCAATCCTTTGCCCACGACCTCGACGTAATCCAGCACATCTCCCGGATTGGTATACAAAGCAGCCAGAGCCTTACCGGTATCCAACGTACTGCCGCCGCCCAGGCTGACGATGACATCGGGCTTGATGGAGGACATGTACGCTAAGCCGGATTGGATGAAGTCCAGGTCAGGTTCCCCGGAAGTAATGATCGTTGCCAGTTCCCGGCCGTTATTCGGGTGAAGCAAGGTCAGTCCAAACCCAAGGCTGTGCTTACCGGATACCAGCAGAACTTTCCGGCCGTAAGCAGCAACAAGGTCAGGGAGTCTCTGAATGACTCCCCGGCCGAAGATGATGCGCTGCGCGGTAGCAAACTCGAATTGCATTACTCCCCCTGGATCACGATGCCGCTATAACGAATGCTGTGGCGAGGTTCGGCCATCATGTCATTGACGGTATTCCGCCACACGCGGTAATGCTCCGTGTCTTTATGGGAGTTGGCTGCCTCCGTGTTGAGATAGATCTCCTCGAGAATGAAATGATTGGGGCGGTCCTCTTCTTGAAATACATCAAACCGCTTGACGCCAGGTTCCCGCAGAGACTGTGCCGCGTTCAGCCGAGTCGCTTTGATGAAGTCATCCAGCCGCTCCGGCCGAACGTTGACGTGAACATGGACAATGATCATAAGACCTCCAGGGATGAATTACAATCTATTATATCAATGCATCCGAAGCCGACGATAGATGACCTTTGAAATAGAAGTTATTCATTCCGATCCATATCTTCTGGTGGTAAATAAACCGGCCGGTTTGCTCTCCATTCCAGACGGATACGATCCGGCCTTGCCGCATATCCGCAGTCTGCTCGAACCAGAGTACGGCCGGCTGTTCACGCTGCACCGGCTGGATAAAGAGACCAGCGGTTTACTGGTACTTGCCAGAGACGCCGAAACCCACCGGGCCATGAACACACTCTTTGACACGCGTGAGATCGAGAAGCGTTACCAGTGCCTGGTGCTGGGTCGTCCGGATTGGGTAGACCGAAATGAAACGACACCGTTACGCGTCAATGCCGACCGGGATCACCGGACGCTGGCAGGAAAACCAGACGTTAAACCCGCCAAAACGGTTTTTCATGTTCTGAAGCTTTTTGATAAAGCTTCGCTCATCGGAGCTGAGTTATTTAGCGGCATCACCCATCAGATCCGGGCGCACATCGCTAATTTAGGACATCCCATACTTCTAGACACTCTATACACCAGAGCAATCTATAAAGCAGATATGCTTCCTTATGAAGCAATATTAGCCGCGGCAGGCCATTCGAAGCGCCTGATGTTGCACGCGTTAAACCTGAAATTCAGCCATCCGATAACTCAGGAACAAATGAGCTTTACGGCTCCCCTCCCGCCGGACTTTTCATACTTGCTGAAAGTATTAAATAAATAGGAGCGGTTTCCCGCTCCTGCTGTAATCTTGGTAATTTCATCAGTCCAGATGGATCTGGTACACCCGGTGGTTCTTGTAAGCGGAGCCGCCCAGATTCTCCAGGTCTTTGCGCATCTGCTTCGTGGTTTCAGCCACCTGGGTCAATTCGCCGTGATCGAATTTGAATTCGCGCAGGGTATCTTCCATCTCCGAATACATCAGGGCATTGCCACCGCGGCCGTGATATTCCGGCAGGACGCCGACACCATTGAAAGAAATCCAATCGGTTTTCTTTAATTCGCTGAAGATATCCAGAATGGTGAAGAGGTTCAGTTTCCCTTTGGCTCGCTGCATCGCGCGGGAAACATCCGGGAAACCAAAAGCGAAACCAACGACAGCGTTCTCATGGGTGATGATCTTGATCAACTTGGGGACGCCCAGCAGTTTGATCTGATCAACCACGAAGGCAATTTCCCGTTTGGAAAGCGGATAATATTCCCAATTTTTGACAAATGTATTGTTGTACGCCTCGCCGATCCTATCCGCCCAGGCAATGAGATGCGCTTTATTCTTAAAGCGAATGACCTTGAAGATTCCGCGTTCTTCTACTTTTTTGGCGATCTGCTTGATGCGTGGATCGATCACAAATTTCGCCGGCGGGATGTAGCAGGAGACGAAATCCACTTCTTTGGTGAACCCAATCGCTTCTACCAATTTCGGATAGTAGGAGAAGTTGTAGTTCATCATATTCATTACCTGGCGGTGTTCAAACCCTTCGATCTGAATGCCGTAGCCGTCAAACGGGCTCATGCCTTTCGGACCGACCACGTGATTTAGGCCACGCTCCCGCGCCCAGGCAAACACAGCGTCAAATAATGCATTCGCTACCTGCTGATCGTCGATGCAGTCAAAGAAATAGAATTCCGCATCTTTCGTGTTGTGATATTTATTGAAGGGTTTGTTCTCCAGCGCGGCGATCCTGCCAACCATCTTCCCGTCCCGCATAGCGATGAAAAAGTCGGCGTCACTATGTTCATAGAACGGGTGACCTTTTCGATTAAGCATCAAGCGGTGGTCTGAGAAAAATGGCGGCACCCACTGGGGAGTACCGGTATACAGGTCATAATGGAATTGGATAAACTGGTCAACTTGCTTTTTGTTATTGGTATCAACTTTTTCAATAGTAATCATGCTGACCTCACAAATAAGTAGGATGAATAATTTAAAGTATACACCTATCCATCCGGTTTGGACTGCGCTGGTGGTGGTATGGTTAATGTGTTTTTATGAAATCCAGAATGGCCGCGTTGACAGCATCCGGTTGTTGGACGATGACCGCGTGACCGGCGCCCGGCACAAAAACCTGCTCGCAATCCGGCAAAGATTTCGCGAGTTTTGTTTGGGCCGCGGGGAGGATCGTGCTATCGTCGGACCCGGTGATAAGTAAGCACGGAACGCTGATCTCCCCGAGGAGAGGGCCGAGATTTAATCTGGCGATCTGTGCCAGAGTCTGCAGGTATACTTTCCGGTCGGTCGCGGTAATTTGCTCAATCACCATCTGCTTGAACAAAGAGTCTTTTTCGTTCGGGAAAAGCCGGCTTGCCATGTACGTCGCCTGTTCCCGCATCGGCAGCAGGCTAACCTTTACCAACCTGGTTAACAAAAAGAACGTGTTTGTGAAGCCATGCGGCCGTAATTTAGAAAATGTGTTGATAAGTAATCCGCCCTGATAACCAGCCGGGTCCATTGCCATCAGCCGTAAGGCAAATGCCCCACCGAGGGATATTCCCAGAATGAACCGTTTTCCCGCAGGGAAAGACATGATGAATTCATGCAGGACACGAGCCACCTGCTCGAAATTCCATTGTTTGCCTGGCCAGGAACTCCTGCCGTACCCGGGGATGTCGATCACCACAGGTCGATACCCAGCCGCCTGTAGCGCCGCTGCCTGAAAATACCAGCTGCGGGAATCCACTCCCAGGCCGTGCAGCATGAAAACGAGGTCCACCCCACGCGGATTTGGGTCATCATAATAGATGCTGCCGACCTGCCCGGACAACTTGTACTGCCAATCTGCCAATGGTCACCTCCGCTATTCAACTGAATTATAGCGGAAGGCCGAAAGATTGACGAAAGCCCCGGTCAAGGGTAAAATAGCTTTTCCCATTGGGAAAATCATTTCTACCACGGCGAAGGTAACCAGTCCCCCTGGTGAGAGGCGCCAGAAAGATGAGTTAGTATGGAAAAAGTAGTAATCAATGCTTCACCCCGTTCAGTTACGGGTAAAAAGGTCAGCCTGCTGCGGCGTGAGGGCAAATTGCCCGGAGTACTGTACGGCCACAATTTCACCACCACCCCCATCGTGATGGATCTGAAATCAGCCGCCCGTGTTCTGGCCTCCATTACCGAATCCTCCATCGTCACGATCAATGTGGATGGCAAGGAAAGCGCCACTCTGGTGCGTGAAAAGCAAAAGGATTATATTCGCGGCACCTTACTGCATGTGGATTTTCAGGTGATCTCCCTCACCGAAAAACTCCGCACCCACGTCAGCATTGAGATCACCGGCCTTTCACCAGCGGTCAAGAATTTCAACGGTATGGTGATCACGGGTTTGGATGAACTGGATGTTGAATGCCTGCCCCAGTACCTGCCTGAAAAGATCGTGGTCGACATCTCCGGTCTGGAAAAGATCGGCGACGGCATCCGCGTTTCAGACTTGAAACTGGACAGCCACATCACCGTCTACAACCACGTGGAAGACCAGATCGTCCATATCTCCACCCAGAAGGTGGAAGAGGAAGAACCCGTCGCTGAAGGCGAAGTCTCCGCTACTGAACCGGAAGTTATTGAAAAGGGTAAGAAAGAAGAAGAAGTCGCGGATTAATATCCGAAGCTACAGATTTCTGGCAGCGGTTCTTCGGAACCGCTGCTATTCTTTTAATAGCTTGAGGAGCTCGACCGTCAGGTTGGCGGTAATCCCCCAGATGGTATGGCCGTCATATTGCTGGAAAAATGTAGATTTCCGGGTCATTCCGCTTTCAGAGACGGTAAATTCCCGCTCTTCCCGGTTGTTGGGATCGGCCAGCCAGGCGACAGGCACCAAGAACAGACTTTCTACTTCGTCCACCTGCAGGTTCGTAGGCTGCGGCCAGGCCATGCTGCCAACAAAGGGAACGATGTAATATCCAGTAACGGTTTGTCGGGGCGGCAGCGACCCGAGAATAGAGATCTCGGTCGGCGGAATCCCAATCTCCTCTTCAGTTTCGCGCAAGGCAGTATCCTTCAGGCAGGAATCTTCTTCCTCCCAGGCACCACCGGGGAAGGAGACTTGGCCTTTATGGTCCCGCACTTTATCAGTCCGCTGGGTAAAGAGGATGTTCCAACAGTCATTCATCCACACGAATATGATCAGGACCGCGGCCGGGAAGAAACCGTCATCCTGCTCAGGCGGTACGTCGCACAGGTGGTGCTCCAGGAGCGTCATTAGCCGCGTCCGTAAATCCTCCGGAGAGGACTGTGGGACAGGCCGGAGGATATCACTCATCGCCTTCGAGCGCCTCAAGCAATTGCGAGTCTTCTTCTACCCCGGGTGTGATATTTACGGGTCTGGCAAAGATCAGATAACCGGTATGAGCCACCATGCGGTCCGTCGGGCGGAAGTGATCCGCGTCTGCTTTATAAAAGCGCATCATCAGTTCACAGATATCAACGAACGCGAATTGCTGCTGCCGTAACGCTTCCAGCAACCTGACGACCTGGTTGGCGGTGGGAACCAGTGTGCCGAAGAAACCGCCCGGTTTCAACGCGGCGCGAATCTGACCCATATAGTCATAGGGGTTCTGAACATCCAGGAATGCCGCGTCTACGCCGGTCTCATTGAAACCATCTTTGATATCCTTGATGTTGAAATCAACGCGGGTCTCGAGCCCAAGGCGCTCCAGATTCTTGCGCGCCAGCGAGCTCATTTCTTCCCGCGCTTCGTAGGTATACACCCGCCCTTCGTCACCTACCGCGAAGGCCAGCGCGGTGGTCAACGCGCCAGAGCCTGTTCCGGCTTCCAACACCCGCATCCCAGGCCCAACACCGAGGCGGACAAGAATATAACCAATGTCTTTGGGATACAAGATCTGGGTATTTCGCTTGATCTGACGGATCACGTCAGCCAGGGACGGCTGCAACACGATGAACGGGCTGTTGTTATGGCTGAGGATCTTGCTGCCCCAGGGTAAGCCGATGATCTGGTCGTGTTTGATCACGCCGCGGTGTGTCTGGAACTCCGCCCCGGGCACGAGTTTGATGATGAAATGTTTATGGCTTAAGCCGACCAGCCCCGCTAAATCCCCGGCCTGTGCGATGGCGCCCTGTAAGTTCCAACTCAATGGGATACTCCTGAAAATCAAGATGATTGATTATAACAAGCCGCGGGAAGATATGGAAAATAATGATAATCTATGCTAAAATACTCCCGCTTATGGCGAGGTAGCTCAACGGTGGAGCAGTGGACTCATAAGCCATTGGTTGTGGGTTCAAATCCCACCCTCGCCACTAACATGATTTTGTTTTGAATTCCACCGCAGCCAGTTCTCGGTGGTTTTTTTGTTTAGATGATACTATATCAACAAGGGTATTGACTGGTCAATAGCATTTGTGCTACAGTAAGTAATAGATACAAATGTGGTTAGGTATTGGTTATAACAGGAGAACTATGAAAACGAAACTCTCATTAACTTTTACGCTTCTACTCACGCTCGTCTTGATCATCACCAGTGTAACGCCCGCGCAAGCCGCCGCCGGTGATCCAGTTACAGTAACCGGGATCATCAGCGCGATCACCCCGGGCGTCAATTTTGTGGTTCAACTGCCGGACGCTTCTTTTGTCACGATCGTCCCGGCGGCCGGCTTTGATTACACCCTGATCGCTGTCGGGGATGCCATCAGCCTGAACGGCACAGAAGGTGTCGACCCGACCTCGGTTGACCTGGTCGATTACCTGGTTACTCCACTGGAACCGAGTAAGCAGGACGGTTACTTCTGCGCCCAGAGCGCAGTTCAGCACCCCGCTGCTGCCAAACTGGCCGCCCGCTTCGGCGTGGAATATTCGGTGGTTCAGCAGATGTTCTGCAACGGTGCCGGCCTTGGTAACATCATGCTGGCATTGGCGACCGCCCAGGCTTCCGGCAGCGATCCGGCTGCTTTATTGACGCAGCACGCGGCCGGTGCCGGCTGGGGACAGATCTGGCGTGAGTTGAGGAACAATCAAACCCTGGTGGGATCTCCCGACACTCATGGTAACGGCAACGGGACGATCGTCAACCCGGGTAATGGGCACAGCAAACCAGAAAAACCCAACCACGGCAAGAAACCATAATAATTAGCATAACAGGACGGCCCCGCAAGGGGCCTTTTCTTTTTGTATAATAAGAATTGTGAGAAGAAGAAAACGCAATTCAGTTAACCTTGTCAGGCGGGCGGGGTCTGCCAGGTTGCTATTATTAACCCTCATCAGTTTCGCGTTATCGGTTTCTTTCACCCGGGCATTCCTGAACCTGACTGGTTTTCCCCAACTGGGCGGTGGATCCATCCACATCGCGCATGTGCTGTGGGGAGGGTTGTTATTGATCGCCGCGGCGTTATTACCCCTGCTGTTCGCCAACCGAAAAGTCTTTGTCATCACCGCCGCGTTGACCGGGATAGGTATCGGGCTTTTCATTGACGAGGTGGGCAAATACATCACCTCGGATAACAACTATTTCTATCCACCGGCCGCCCCGATCATCTACGGCTTCTTCCTCCTGCTGGTGGTTCTCTATTCCTTGAACCGGCAGAAACCGTCCGGCAATGACCGGGCGGAGATGTACCACGCGTTGGATCTGATGGAGGAAGTTCTGGATGAGGATCTAGACGCGGATGAGAAGAAGGAAATCGAAACTACGCTGGAGCATGTATTGATAACATCCCATCGCCCAGAATACCGCGGGCTGGCAGCCGAGTTATTACATTTCATCGCGGCGCAGGACGCGCGCAAAGGTTTACGCAGCTCAAGGCTGCCGGCCTGGATTACCTCGCTCAGCAGCTTTTTTGATAAACGTATTCCTGTAATTATTTTACGAATATCCTCGATCATCTCGCTGGTATCGATCGGTGCATTCATGTCGGTTTATCCGGTTCGGATTGCATTGGCAAGTAGTGATTGGTTTCGATTGTCGGCCTTGCTGCAACCGCTGCTTGAGCAGGGCCTGTTAACCTCTTCTCCGGAGCAGGTGTTCATGGCTGTGCGCCTGATGCTGGAAGTGTTCGCCGGAATGCTCTTCTTCATTTCCGGGCTGCTAATGATTTTCCGGAAGGGGATCAGCGCGGGCGGCCGCCTGGCTTATTTCGCTTTCCTTCTATCTTTTACTGTGATCGACCTGCTAATCTTTTACTACGACCAATTCTCGACCATCTTTTTTGTTACAATTCAACTATTCGTCTTCCTGTTGGTGCAGACCTACCGCCGCAGGATGAAGCAGTTATCCGGAGAATAAGCATGCCCCTATACGAGTATTCCTGTCAGGATTGCGGCCATCATTTTGATCTGCTGCGCTGCATGCAAGAAGCCGATGTATCGCCGCGCTGCGATCACTGCCAGGGAAGTAATACAAAACGCCAGTTATCCACTTTCTTTGCTCACACTGCCGGCGGTGGAGAAACCCACAGCGCTGCAGCTTCAGGCGGATGCGGCGGTTGCAGCGGCGGCTCCTGCGGTTCCTGCCATCATTAAATAAAAGGAGCCTGATGTCTGACATCAGGCTCCTTTTTTCTCTCAAGCCTGTTTGGCTCGTTCGGCCAGAACAGTATGCAGGGATTTGATATCTTTGTCCACGAATAACAACGCTCCCAGATACAAGAAGAAGCACAAAACCCAGGCAGTGATGCAGACCACCAGGATCGCCAGCTCCAGGCTGCCGGTGGCAACGGAGATCGCACCAGCCAACGTTGGCGCCAGAGCGGCACCGCTATTTTCGACGAAGTATTCAACCGCCTGCGCGGAACTGCGTACTTCCGGCAGACTGATATCGAAGACCGTCGAGATCACGTTCGGTGATGAGAATGGCATAAACAGCGCTGTCAGGCTCATGAAAATAAAGAAGGTGTTCCGCTGATCCACCGGGGTTTTGATGGCCAGAAAGAGGAAGATCGCGCCTAATAACACGCCGGCGCTGGAGATGATGATGCGCCCTTTCAAGGTCCGCTTGAACAGCCAGTCACCTAACGCGCCGCCAACAAAATACCCCAGCGCCAGAATGATAATGACTGGACCCATCGTCATTAAGACTGCCCCGTCATCATATTTCCGCACGGTCATCAGGTAACCGAAGAAGAAGAAAGTGATAACGTTCCACGGGAATACTCCCGCGAAACCCTGCAGGAAGACGAACCACATGGTTTTCTTCTTGAGAACATCCTTGAGGGAGCTCCACTGGAAACGGAATTGACCAATGTCATCCATCTCAGCGAATTCGGGTTCAGATTTGCCGCGGGGCATCTCTTTTACCCCGAAGAAAATAATGATCGCCATCACCAACCCCAGGCTGCCGGTAATGATAAAGATCGCCCGCCAGCCTTCCAGGTTGCCAAAAACACCGGTCAGGGTTGGCGCCACCATCAAAGCCAGCACCATGCCCAGCAGATAACCGATCGGTTGCGTCAACTGCAAAATGCCGTAAATGCGTCCGCGTACTTTTGGCGTAAAGTAATCCGCTACCAGGCTGTACAGGCCCGGGTAAGCGCTGTCATCGATACCGGTCGTTGAACGGGTGGCCAAAAATCCGCCAAACGTTTTAACGATTGAGCTGACCCAGGTAGTGGCGCCCCAGATAAGTGAAGCCAGGGATAATAACTTGGCCCGGGAGTATCGATCGTAGAGATACCCCCAAATCGGGTAGAGAATGGTGCCGACGATCAACGCGCCGGAATTGATCAACCCCCATTGCAGATCATTGATCTTGAAGGTCGCGCTGATGTCTGTCTGCAGGGAGCCGATCATCAGTTTGTCGGTCTGGTGCAGTAGCATAAATAATGAAAATATGACCACTACGAATACTGGATATGCCTTACCCGGTTTCTTCATGCATCTCTCCTGTTGGTGAATGATTTACTGCGCTAATAACTCTTCAACATACGCGTGGAAGCGGGCGTAACGATACCCTTCGGCGTATTTATAACCGGCAATTTTACCAACCCGCTCGGCCTGCGCCAGGATCGCGAAGCGCAAGGCTTCAAAAGGATCCTGGATGGCCTGTCCTAACAGAGGTTGCATATCCAGACCGGCCAGTTGCGCCTGTTTGACCACGTCCTCTACCAGGAACTCCACCTGGCTTTCGTGTGCGCGCATCCCATTCAATTTTGATTCGATCGTGTTGGTGATATCGATGAAGTGATTGTACCTGGCGGGGTCATCGCTATAAAAATATTTCTCGGGGACAAAATGGGCTTCCAACCCATCGCTGATATGCTCCGGGTAGACCAGCGGCAGACCGGCATGGGCCACCGCGTCTCCGCCTGCCCTGGCTAGCGCGCGATGATCCGGGTGCGCCTCATTGGTTGCCTCCGGGTCAATGGTGATCACGCTGTCCGGTTTTTCAATCCGGATATAGCGGATAAGTTTTTCCCGCAGCTCGCCCACAGGGAGGGTATCCAAAGTGAAGTCATGATAGTCCAGGAACTCCACCTGAGTCCCCATGATCTTTGCCGCTTTGCGAGCTTCCTGCTGACGAATATGGACCAAATCCATCTGGTTGTGGTGGTAGGAGCCGCACCAGCCGTCCGTGATGGTCAGTATCTTGACTTGATTACCCGCCAAGACCAATCGGGCGATCAGACCCCCGGCATAGAATTCAGCATCATCCGGATGCGGCGCGAATACCAGCGTTTTCGTCACGATTATCTCCTCTACTCCGTGGAAATATATGGTTCTATTTTACCCAATTATTTGGATATCACTGCTGTCTATTCCTGTATTTCCTGTATAATCAGAACATATGAGCAGTAATGTAGAAGTTGAGGCTGTTCTCCAGGGCTGGCAGGAAAACCCTAATCTTGCCCCCAACTTCATTTTCGCGACCAGTATCCCAAAAGTGGATCCTACGTATTCTGAGATCCCGTCGGATCTACATCCTGACCTTGTCGCGGCCTTGCGGGCAACTGGTATCCACCAACTGTATTCGCACCAACGGACTGCCTGGAATACCGCCGCGGCCGGCAAAAATATGGTCATCACCTCCGGGACTGCCAGCGGTAAGTCGCTGTGTTACTACCTACCCATCCTGAATGAGTTGCTACTCAATCCCTCCGCCAGAGCGCTGCTGCTTTTCCCAACGAAAGCGCTCGCGCAGGACCAGCTAAACAAATTACTGGCTCTGGTTGACCTGATTCCAGCTGCCAACATTCCGTGCGCCACTTACGATGGCGATACCAGCAGCCTGCACCGGCGGGCAATTCGTGAATCAGCCAGAATATTGATCACCAATCCGGATATGCTGCACCTGGGCATCCTGCCGCATCACACGCAATGGGAAGCTTTCTTTTCCGGCCTGCGCTTCGTCGTGATCGATGAAATCCACACCTACCGCGGTGTGTTTGGCTCGCACGTGGCAAATGTGATGCGCCGATTGGATCGGGTCGCTAATTTCTACCATTCGCGGCTGAAATTCTATATGACCTCCGCGACGATCGGGAATGCCGCCGAATTGGCCGCCAAATTGACAGGCTCGCAGGCTGTATTGATCGAGGAAGACGGCGCGGGGCATGGCGAGAAGGCTTTCTTCATCTACAATCCACCGCTTGTCAATGAACGTTTAGGAATCAGGAAAAGCGCCATTTACGAAGCAGTGGAAATCTCAAACAGCTTGCTGCAGCAAAAAACACAAACGATCATATTCACCATCACGCGGCGCTCGGTCGAATTAACTTTGGCGGCATTACAGCACGCATACCCCTCCCATGCGGCCAGGGTGCGCGGATACCGCAGCGGATACTTGCCGCAGGACCGGCGGGAGATTGAAGGCGGTCTGCGGAACAACCAGGTCTCAACTGTCGTCGCCACATCCGCATTGGAACTGGGGATCGACATCGGCGCGCTGGACGCGGCCGTTCTGGTTGGGTATCCCGGGACGATCGCCTCCACGACCCAACAGATCGGACGGGCTGGCCGGAAGGCACAGAAGTCACTGGCGGTTCTCATCGCGACACCGGAGCCGATCGACCAATTTCTGGCAAGAAATCCGGCATATTTTCTCGGTCTTTCACCAGAGCAGGCATTAATTGACCCGGATAATTTGTCGATCCTGATCAATCATCTGCAATGCGCCGCTTTTGAGCTGCCCTTCACGGATAATGATACCTACGGCACACTCGCCCGGGATGATCTGTATGGATTGCTCGAGTTCCTGACCGAGAAAGGAATTCTCCATCATTCCGGCGGGCAATATACCTGGATGCAGAGCAATTATCCATCTGCTACCCTCTCCCTGCGCAGCGCCTCCGCGGATAGAGTAGATTTAAAGCGTCTATCTGGGGATACCTGGGAGGTATTCGGTACTGTGGACCGTGTGTCGGCGTATTGGATGGTCCACCCAGAAGCGATCTACCTGCATGAAGCCGTCACCTACCGGGTTGATGAGCTTAATTTGACAGATAACTACGCGCACCTGACCCGGGTTTCAGAAGATTATTACACCGAACCGCGCGAAGCCCTCTCCATCGAAATTCTATCCCGTGTTGAAGAAGTAACCCACGCGGGTTTTCAGCTTGGCCGGGGTGAATTAGAGGTGACCAACCAGGTGACCGGCTACCGCAAGATCAAGAATCACAGTCGCGAAATTCTGGGTGTCGGGTCGGTGGATCTACCCGCGTACACCTTTGATACCACCGGCTTCTGGATGGTGATCGATCCAACCAGCGTTGAGAAACTGCGGCTGGCGGGCAAATGGCTGAACGACCCGAACGATTACGGGGCTGACTGGGACGCCATCCGCCTGGCTGTGCGGCAGCGGGATAACAACACTTGCCAGAATTGCGGCAAAACATTTGGGATGGAACCGCTGCACGTACATCACATCGTCCCATTCCGGCTCTTTTCATCTGCCGCTGAAGCGAACCAGGCTGGCAATCTGGTGACACTCTGCCCGGATTGTCACCGCCGGGCGGAAGAAAGAGCCTATGTCCGCAGCGGGCTGACTGGCCTCGCGTATGCCATGCGCCACCTGCTGCCTTTCCACCTGATGTGTGACAGCCGGGACCTGGATGTGCACGCGGATCCGATTTGCACACTTTTCGATCTGCAGCCAGCCATCATTGGGTTTGATTCCACTCCCGGCGGAATCGGCCTGGCCTATGCGGCCTACCAGAAGATCCCAGCGCTGCTGCCTGAGTTGCTGAAATTCATTCAGCAATGTCCCTGCGCGGACGGCTGCCCGAGCTGCATCGGGCCAGCTGGCGAGGAAGGTTACGGCGGCAAGGCAGAAACACTCGCCATCCTGGAGCTGATCACGCATGGATGACTCCCTCAAGGCCAGGCTGAACCGTTTGGGGATCAAAACCGGGGCGGATGAAATCGCCGCGCCCCCTGTTCATTCCGGTGAATTCTCAATTGAAACAGTCATACCCGGCGAGATCATTCAATCAGTCTTTGGCCCCTGCTACCGGATCCGGAAGGAATTCGACAAATCCCACGCGCACGGCTCTCTTTCTCTGATGATCGAAGGAGAAATTGGCCTGGTGGCTGATTGGGCACAACTCAGCCCGGCCGGCAGGTCCTCACTGGAAGATTTCGTTTACCTGGATACAGAAACTACCGGCTTATCCGGCGGCGCTGGTTCTTTTGCCTTCCTGGTTGGATTGAGCCGGTATAAAGCGGGCGGTACGGAGTTTACCCAGTTCTTGCTGCGCGACCCATCCGAAGAGCGGGGCATGTTAACCGCGCTTTCAGAGTACATGCACGGCGCGCACGGCGTCGTCACTTACAATGGGAAGGCTTTTGATATTCCTCTGTTGAACAGCCGGTATGTGCTGCACCGCCTGGAGTCACCCTTTACCGATCTGGATCATATTGACCTGCTGCACCTGGCCCGCCGGATGTGGAAGAAGAAATTAGCCAGCCGGCGGCTGTCCAATGTTGAGACGGAGATCCTGCGGGTGGAGCGCGGACAGGATGAGGTACCGGGTTACCTGGTACCGCAAATGTACTTCGATTACCTGAAAACTCGCGACGCGCGGCCGCTGGCTGGTGTGTTGTACCATAATGAGATGGATGTCCTCTCGATGGCAGCCTTGCTCAATTACTTCACCATCAATTTAACTCGGAGCGAAGTACCCGTTTCGGCAAGCCCGGATGACTACTATCCTCTAGTCTCCCTGTTGTTGGATCTGGGTAGAAATGATGAAGCTTCCAAAATCTTCCTGTCGGTGTTCAAGCCGGCAGAGCATTCCCAGTCTGTTGATTGGGATGTTGCGCGCAGAATTGGGAATGTCTACCGCCGCGCAGCGGATTGGGAGCATGCGGTCATGGTGTATCAAGCCGCAGCTGACAATTATCAGGAATTTGGCTGGGGAGAGCTGGCGAAATATTACGAGCATGTAGCGCGCAATTACGACGGCGCGTTGTATTACGCGGAGAGTCAACTGAAGTATGTAGCGGCGCTTGACCTCGGCCCCTTCACCATGCAGCAGAAGCTGAAGGAGATTCAAAAGAGAATCGACCGGATAAAAATCCGGCAAAAGAACAGCCCCGTGTGAGACGGGGCTGTTTGCTTATATCTTTTGCAGCGCCAGTGTTCTGGCCGCTTCGAGTGCTTCCGGTAGTTTGGCAGGGTCCTTACCGCCAGCCTGCGCCAGGTTTGGTCGCCCGCCGCCGCTGCCGCCAACCAGCGCGGCCGCCGCTTTTGCCAGGTCACCCGCCAGCAGACCTTTCTTCACCAGGTCATCACTGACTGAGACAACAATAGCAGGTTTTTCATCGATCACGGTCGCGAGGATTACCACACCGGATGGATATTTTTCTTTGAAACGGTCGGTGAGTACCCGCAACGTTTCATTATCGGCGCCGGGGATGATGGACGCAAACACAGGTGAACCTGATGACACTTCCAGAGAGGTAAGTTGCTGCTGAAACTCCAGACCGGCCAATTTGGCGCGCAGCTGACCAGCCTGCTTCTTGCGTTGGTCTGATTCTGCCAGTACCATTTCGATCTTCGCGGGCAGCTCTTCCACACCGGTTTGCATCAGCACCGCGGATGTTTTGAGTATGTGAGTCCGATTACGGATCAGCTCGTAGGCTCCCCTGCCGGTCACCGCCTCAATCCGGCGGACACCAGCCGCGGCGCTGCCTTCACTGGTGATCAGGAATATCCCAATGTCGCCCGTTTCGTCAACGTGTGTGCCGCCGCAGAGTTCAAATGACACGCGCTCGTCCCCCCCAATCACCACGGTGCGGACGACTTCGCCGTATTTTTCTCCAAACAAAGCGGTCGCGCCATCCTCCAGCGCGTCCTGCAATGACCGCTCGGTGATGACCAGCCCATAGTTTTTCATGATCAGCGCATTTACGCCAGCTTCGATCTGATCCAGCTGGTCAGGCGTGACAGCTTCCGGGTGGTTAAAGTCGAACCGGAGGCGATCTGGTGAGACCATGGAACCGGCCTGGAGGGCATGCTTGCCGATCACCCGATGAAGTTCAGCATGTAAGAGGTGCGTGGCCGTGTGGTTTCGGCGGATATCCTGCCGGCGCGCGCTGTCCACACTGGCGACGACCTGCTGACCAGTCCGGAAAGTTCCCTCCAGCACCTGGCAGACGTGAATGATCGCGCCAGCCGCGGGTTTTCGCATTTCCAGAACATCCATTTTGCTTTTGCCATCCAGGCTGGTGATCAGGCCTTTGTCTGAGACCTGCCCGCCCGACTCAAGGTAGAAACCGGTCGCCGGGAGCAGTACATTCACTTCATCACCCGCCACCGCTTCATCGATCACTACGCCGTCCTGAACCATGGCAAGTAATTCGCCCTGTGCTACAAGCAGATGGTAAGGATTGTATTGAACACCCGGGCTGCGTAATTTACCGGCCTGGATCAACCCGGCAACTAATTCAGAATAGAGGGCAGCATCGTCACCGCCCATCTCACCCATGGCCTTGCCGCCGCCAGAAGCGATGCGGTGTTCATCCATGGCTTTCTTGAAACCCGCCTCATCCACCTGATACCCGCGTTCCTGCAAGATATCCCGGGTCAGCTCCAACGGCAGCCCGTGGGTAGCGTATAGCTCGAAGCACTTTTCACCAGACAGGGTTGGCGATTTCGTTTTTACCAGCTCAGCCAGAAAATCTTCCAGTTGAGACATACCCGCTTCGACGGTGCGGTGGAAGCGGATCTCCTCCCGGGTGAGATTATCCAGAATCGCTTTGCGATTCTTAACCAGTTCCGGGTAAGCCTCGCCGTAATTGTCAATGACCGTCTGCGCCACCTCAGCCAGGAACGGTTTATTCAAACCGATCTTGCCGCCAAAGCGGGACGCCCGGCGAATGATCATCCGCGCGATGTAATTTCGGCCGGTATTTCCGGGGACGACACCATCCGCGATCAAAAAGGTGCTGGCGCGGACATGGTCGGCAATCACCCGGTAGGGAGTAAAAAATGTGTCCATCTGCTGGTCTGTATGCCCGGCCAGGCGCTGAACGGTTTTCAACATCGGGAAGAGCAAGTCCGTGCGATAGTTGGATGTAACTTCCTGCATGACCGAGACAATTCTTTCAAGCCCCATGCCGGTATCCACATGGCAGGCTGGCAGCGCTTCCAGGGTATCCGGCCCCAGCCGGTTGTATTGAATAAATACATTGTTCCAAAGTTCCAGGTATCGTTTGCAATCACCGTTGACCCGGCAGACATGGCCGGGAACGCCTTGCTTGTCGCAGCCGCCCGGTCCGCGGTCAATATGGATCTCGGAGCAAGGCCCACAGGGGCCGGTTTCAGCCATTTCCCAGAAATTGTCTTTGCGACCGCCGGGGAGAACATGCCCGGCGATCATTCCCTTCTGAGCGATCCAGTTATCGCGGGCTTCTGTGTCAGTCGGGATATCGCCTTTATCATCCTGGAAGTAGGTCGCCCATAATAAATCGGCTGGCACTTCCCAGACAACTGTTAATAATTCCCAGGCCCAGGCGATGGCATCTTTTTTGTAATAATCACCAAACGACCAGTTGCCGAGCATCTCAAAGAAGGTGTGATGGGTGTCATCCCGGCCGACATCCTCGAGGTCATTGTGCTTACCAGCCACGCGCATGCACTTTTGTGAATTTACCGCGCGGGTATATGGGCGTGAGTCTGTCCCCAGGAAAACATCTTTGAACTGGACCATACCGGCGTTTGTGAATAGCAGTGTGGCGTCTCCTCCGGGTACCAGCGAAGCGGATCGCACAAAGGTGTGTCCCTTGCTGATAAAGAAGTCAATGAAGGATTGCCTGATCTGCGCGCCGGTAAGTTTTTTCATGATATCTCCTGTGAGGTGTTCTTGAAGGCAAATTATAAGATATCCCTTGTTTTTATACAATCATTGCTGGATTTACCCCTACGGTATAATTGCGCTGAAGGGTGAACCACATGACCGACACCAAATTCCGTCAACGCTTCCTGCTGATAACCGTTTTCATCTCCGGGATGGTATCCCTCGCGATTGAAATGGCTGCCTCACGCCTGCTGGGAAACGTTTTTGGCACTTCCAACCTGGTTTGGGCCAGCATCATCGGCCTGATTCTGATCTACCTGACTGTGGGATACTGGCTGGGCGGGAAGATCGCGGACCGCCGTCCGGAACCGGCGGTATTTTACCGAATCCTTTTCGGCGCCGCGCTATCCACCGCGCTAGTCCCGCTAGTTTCCAGCCCTGTGCTTAGACTCGCCGCGAACGCTTTCGACAATCTGCGCCTGGGTGTGCTGCTGGGATCCTTCGTCTCCGTGATGGTGCTGCTGGTGCTGCCCATGGTCCTGCTGGGGATGACTTCGCCCTACGCCATCCGCTTGAGCATTCAGGAAACGGGAACTTCCGGCAGAACGGCTGGCTCGATCTATGCCATTTCTACTGTCGGGTCCTTCCTCGGTACCTTTATAACCACTCTCCTGCTCATTCCATTGATCGGTACATACCGAACCTTCATGCTGCTGGCCTGCCTGCTGGCGCTGGTCAGCTGCCTGGGCTTATGGCTGCATTTATCTACGCGCAAAACACTCGGTTATTTGATCCTTACTTTCGGTCTTGTGATATTGCTCATACTTGGAAAAACCGGCGCCATCAAGAACACCCCCGGTCAGGTTTTTGAAAAAGAATCCGAGTACAACTACATACAGGTGGTCAAAGAGCAGGGGTTTTTCCTGCTCCGATTGAACGAGGGGCAAGGTATCCATTCCATCTACAAACCCGGGGTTGATAATTATTTCGGCACCTGGGAACAGTTCTCGGCCGCGCCATTTTTTAACTCCGCGCCGGTGTCAGTAGGCAGCGTCAAGCGGATGGCCATCGTCGGCCTGGCAGCCGGCACTGCCGCGCAGGCGGCTACCACAATCTACGGCGATATCCCGATCGATGGGTATGAAATTGACCCAGTAATCATCGAGGTTGGCAAAGAATTTTTCGGAATGAACGAAGCCAACCTGAACCCCCTCGCCGTCGACGGCCGGTGGGGTTTGGCGCACTCAGCCCAGTTATATGACATCATCGCGGTGGACGCGTACCGCCCGCCGTACATCCCATGGCACCTGACAACCCGGGAATTTTTTCAAGCCGCGCGGGATCACCTAACAGCCCAGGGTGTTGTCACAATTAATGTCGGCCGCGCGCCCGGCGACCGCCGGTTGGTCGAGGATTTGTGTGCCACCCTTAATTCGGTTTTCCCCTCCGTTTATGTGGTAGATATTCCTGACAGTTTCAACACAATTCTGTTCGCGACCATGCAGCCAACCACAGTCAACAACCTGGCCGCCAATTATCAGTTATTATCCGCAGATCCGAGCACGCCGCCCCTCTTGCTGGAGACAATGGCGATAACGGTTGCGAATATGCAGGCAACACCAACGAACGGCAGGGTGTATACAGATGACCTGGCTCCAATCGAGTGGATAACCAATGATCTGGTGATACATTATGTTTTAAGCGAGTAAATATGAAAAATAAAATCACAACTTTCTCCAGCTGGGTAATCGCGATCATCTTCCCTGCTATCGTTGTTTTCACCTTTGTACGGCTGCTGCTGACGCCGGTCTACCCCGCAGTGGAATACCGGGTGCCAGGATTTCCGGACGATCCGTACGGCTTTACACAAGCGGACCGCTTGAAATGGTCTGATATCTCGATTGATTACCTGCTGAATAACCAGACCCGCGAATACTTCTCAGCTTATCAGCTAGCGGATGGATCACCGCTCTATAACGAGCGTGAACTCTCTCACATGGATGACGTGAAAAAACTCGTTCAGACCGGTCTATCTGTCTATTCCATCTTAAGCATCCTCTTCCTGGCCGCGTTTCTACACCTGATGTTTGCAAAGGCGGAAGGAAAGTTGCGGCGGGGAATCCGCGCGGGCGGTTGGCTTTTGATCGGCTTGATGGTCGCCATTCTGGTGTCAGTCGCGCTGGATTTCTCCGCGTTCTTCACCTGGTTTCACACGCTCTTCTTCCAGGGAGACAGCTGGATCTTCTATTATTCGGATACTTTCATTCGTTTGTTCCCGCTGCGGTTCTGGAGTGACGCTTTTATCTATGTCGGGAGCCTTAGCCTGGTGGTCGCTTTGCTGGCTATCGGCCAACCGAAATTAACAAAGAAAGCCCGGCAATAACGCCGGGCTTCACTCGAAAGCTGTAACCTAAGCTCCGAATTTATTCAATTTTTGCGCGTGCCCCAGTGCCAGCGGCATGGCATTCAACGCGTGGAAGGTACCCAGCCCACCCAGCGCGCATTGGGTTTCCCCAAATTGCTGCTGGCTGTCCGTCCGGGCAGCATCGGGCGCCCACAGTAAAAATGGAACCGGGTGCCAGCTGTGTGACTTCAACAATGCCGGCGTGCTGTGATCGCCTGTCACGATCAAGACATCTGGTTTCAACGCCAGCAGTTTCGGCAGGGCTTCATCCACACTCTCGATCACATGGACTTTGCCCTCAAAGTTGCCGTCTTCCCCGTAGCTGTCGGTCTTTTTGATGTGCACAAAAAAGAAATCGTGGTCATTCCAAACGCGGCCCAGAGCGTCAAATTCATCCGCCGGTGTTTCGCCTGCGAAATTGATGATCTTCATCCCCACCAGCTGTGCCACACCGCGGTACATTGGATAAACCGCGACACAGGCAGCATCGAGTTCATAACGGGAAGCATAACTTTCCAAACCCGGGTCTGTGGCAAATCCGCGTAAGGTGAGAGCGTTCGCTTTCGGCTCATCCTTCAAGATCTCGCGCGCAGCGGCGATCCACTGGTTGTACAGGTCAGCCGCTTTTTTGGCGGACGTGTTCTTTGGTTTTACCTCGTACGGCGCGACGCCCAATTTCTGCGGATCGGTTTCTTCCAGGTCCGGGCTGAGCCCTTCACCGCGAATCACTACCGCGAAACGATGTTCTTTCACATGGCTGATCTCCACGGTCACGCCGGGCAGCTGGATGGCCTTCAAGCGTTCCACGATTGGCGCGGCTTCTTCCGTGGGGATGCGGCCGGCGCGGCGGTCACTAATCAATCCGGCTTTGTCTACTGTGCAGAAATTTCCGCGGGCGGCCACATCCCCTTTATTGACGAACATGCCCACGCCAATTGCCTCCAGCACACCGCGGCCAACCTCATGCGCCACCGGGTCGTACCCGAAGAGAGAGAGATGAGCCGGTCCGGAGCCAGGAGTGATGCCGTAATCAATCGGCAAGGTCTGCCCGAGGCAGCCTTCCGCGGCCAACCGATCCAGATTGGGGGTTTTCGCAGTCTCCAGTTCGGTTTTGCCGCCGGGTTTCAAAGGCAGGCCGCCCAGCCCGTCCATTACCAGCAGGACGATTTTGCTCTTATTTGGAGCAAGCAGCGATTTTATATCATTGAATGTCATGTAGACCTCCTGATTAATATAGTAGCGCAAGGAAGCCTTGCGCTACTTTTTATTCTGGTTAAGAAAATGCGTTTAGCGTACGGCTACCGGGTTCTCCGGGTCAGAACCGGGGTCAAAGATATGGAAATGGTCCATATCGAAGACCAGCTCAACGTTGTCACCCATCGCGAAGCGGGTACGCGGATCCACGCGGGCAACAAAGGTGGTATTTCCGCTGACGAGGTAAAGCAGAATTTCGAAGCCCATCAACTCTACCACGTCCACTTTTGTTTTTACCAGTTCCGCGTGGATTCCCGGAGGCGCGAACTGGGGGTTGTGGATATTTTCCGGACGAATACCGAAGATGACATCCTTGCCGGCCAGGGACTGATAGATCTTCGCCTTGGCTTCCGGAATTTTCACCTTCATATCACCGGTATCGACGAAGAGATTGCTGCCTTCTTTGACCAGGCGGGCGTTGAAGAAGTTCATGGCTGGTGAGCCAATGAAACCGGCAACAAACATGTTGGCCGGATAATCATACAGGTTTTGCGGGGTGTCCAATTGCTGAAGAATACCTTTGTTCATCACAGCGATGCGGGAGGCCATGGTCATGGCTTCTGTCTGGTCGTGGGTGACATAGATAAAGGTGGTCTGCAGGCGCTGATGCAGCTTGGAGATCTCAGCGCGGGTTTGGACGCGCAGCTTCGCGTCCAGGTTGGAGAGGGGTTCATCGAAGAGGAAAACTTTCGGCTCGCGTACGATGGCCCGGCCGAGAGCGACACGCTGACGCTGGCCGCCGGAGAGTTCACGCGGGCGGCGCTTCAGCAGCTGTTCGATGCCCAGAATTTTGGCGGCATTCTCAACCCGGGTCTTGATCTCTTCTTTAGGCAGTTTGCGCAGCTTGAGGCCAAAAGCCATATTGTCATAGACCGTCATGTGGGGATACAGCGCGTAAGACTGAAATACCATCGCGATATCGCGGTCTTTGGGTGCGACATCGTTCACGACCACATCGCCGATCATGACGTCACCGCTAGTGACCTCTTCCAATCCGGCCAAGCAGCGCAATGCGGTTGTTTTCCCGCAGCCGGAAGGACCCACCAGGACGAGGAATTCTTTATCCTCGATGCTGATCGATAAGTCTTTTAGCGCAGAAAAATCTCCAAAACGTTTTGAAACATGATTATATGATACGCGTGCCATTTTTCCTCCAAATCGTTAGTGTATAGTGATAATATTATATCGCAGTTACCTGTGAGGGATGAGAGAAAAATTACGCCATGCCTGAAGATATCACCCCAATCCGTCAACAATATCTCGACATAAAGAAGGAATACCCGGAAACGATCCTCTTCTTCCGCCTGGGGGATTTTTATGAGACGTTCGATCAGGACGCGGAAATAACCTCCCGCGAGCTGGACTTGGTATTAACCGGACGCAATGTCGCCAAAGGCACCCGGGTTCCGATGGCCGGCATCCCATTTCACGCCGTCGATAATTATCTCTCCCGTTTGATCGATAAGGGTTACCATGTCGCCATCTGCGAACAGGTTGGGGAGCAGCCCGCCAAAGGTCTGTTTCCGCGCCAGGTGGTCAGAATTGTCACACCGGGGACGGTCACTGAGCCTTCGCTGCTAAAATCCGACCAGAATAACTACCTGATGACATACATGATAGAAGGGCAAAGCTTTGCTATCGCCTGCGTGGATGTATCCACAGGAGAATTCCTGGCGACGCAATTCACTGCTGCGGACGTTCAAGGCGCGTTGCGGGCTGAGATTCAGCGCTTGAGCCCATCCGAGATGTTGGTCTCCGACCAGCTTGAAGCGATACCTGGTATCAACTACCACACCACGCGATATCCGCACTGGCGGTTTGAACCAGGCCGCTGCCAGCAGGTCTTACTCAGCCAGTTTCAGGTATCCACACTGGATGGATTCGGGATCGGCAAATTACCGCTCATTATCCGCACGGCTGGGGCGTTGGTGCAATACATCCAGGAAGCGCAGCCGACCGCCCTGCGGCAATTGACCCAGGTTAAGGTCTATTCGCTGGACGACTTCATGATCCTGGATACGGCTACGCGGCGCAACCTTGAGCTCACCGCGACGATCCGGGACGGCAGCCGGGAAGGATCGCTGCTGGGCGTGCTGGATGTCTGCCAGACACCGATGGGTCACCGCGCGATCGCGGGCTGGGTGAACCGCCCCCTGCTAAATCCGGGGCAGATCAACCAGCGCCTGGATGGCGTTTCATTCTTCATTCAAGATGGCCTGCGCCGGCAGGAACTGAGATCGACTCTGCGTCAGATCGCGGACATCGAACGCATCACCTCCCGCGTCACCATGGGGAATGCCACCCCGCGCGAATTGACTGCCTTAAAAGATTCTATCCATCGTCTATCCGGGATAAAACCCGTCGTTCAAGAACTCGGCCAGTTAATGGAGAAGTTCAAGGACTTTAATCCTTGCGAAGAAATCGCCGCGCTGATCGCTGCCTGCCTGGAGGATGAACTGCCCGCGACACTCAATACGGTGGGGCTGATCCGCGGCGGGTACTCAGCCGAACTGGACCAGGTGATCGAGGCCTCCCGCCATGCCCGAGACTGGATCGCTAATCTCGAAGGCGCGGAAAGACAGCGCACAGGCATCAAAACCCTCAAGGTTGGCTACAACAAGGTTTTTGGCTATTATCTGGAGATCACAAATTCGAACACGCAGCAGGCGCCGGCGGAGTACATCCGTAAACAGACGCTGGTCAACGCGGAACGGTATATCACGCCGGAGTTGAAAGAATACGAGACGCTTGTACTGAATGCTGAATCGCGCATCCACGAGATAGAACTCCGGATCTATAAATCACTGCTCAAGGAAATCGAAAAACAAAATCAAGCCTTATTACTGCTGGCGCAGACGGTTGCTGAGATCGACGCGCTGTCTGCACTGGCGGATGTCGCGGTTGCCCGCAATTATTCACGCCCGGTCATTGACGACCAGGCGGGTCTGTTGATCAAGGACGGCCGCCATCCAGTAGTTGAAAGTGCCATGCGGTCCGGTCAGTACATACCGAATGACATTGAGACTGAACCCGGTGAATTGATCCGGATCATCACCGGCCCGAATATGAGCGGGAAAAGCACCTACCTGCGACAGGCGGCGCTGATCGTTTTAATGGCACAGATGGGATCTTACGTTCCGGCATCTTCAGCCAAGATCGGACTGGTTGACCGGATATTCACCCGCATCGGCGCGCAGGACGAGATCCATTCAGGGCAGTCCACCTTTATGGTGGAAATGGTCGAAACAGCCAACATCCTGCATCACGCGACCAACCGCAGCTTGCTAATATTGGACGAGATCGGCCGGGGAACCAGTACCTATGATGGGCTTTCCATCGCCTGGGCAGTGATCGAGTACATCCACAACCACCCCCGGTTACGGGCCCGCACGCTTTTCGCCACGCACTATCATGAGATGATCAAGCTGTCGGCCATTTACCCGGGGATTCGCAACTACAATGTCGCCGTCACCGAATCTGGTGAGACCGTCGTATTTCTGCACAAAATCATACCCGGCGGTGCGGATAAGTCTTACGGTATTCATGTCGCACAGATCGCCGGCATACCGCAACCCGTGATCGTTCGCGCGAATGAGATCTTGAAAGAGCTGGAGACAAAGGCCGGGGAGAACGACCATGCGGCCGCGGCAGCCAGTCAACAGATGGCCTTATTCCCGGAAACGAACCCGCTGCTGGATGAGATTGAGAAATTGGATATCAATCAACTCTCGCCCATCGACGCGCTCAACCGGCTGTACGAGTGGCAGAATAAATATACCCGCGGGAAATGACATTATCCGCGGACGGTATATTGTCCCTCTATCACCCACTTATAAGTCGTCAATTCTTCCAATGCCATAGGGCCGCGCGCGTGCAGTTTCTGGGTGGAGATGGCCATCTCAGCGCCGAGGCCGAGCGCGCTGCCATCGGTGAACCGCGTACTGGCGTTCACATAGACCGCGGCTGAATCGACTTTCTGGCAGAAGATTGCAGCATTCGCATGATTCTCAGTCAGAATCCCGTCTGAGTGCCCGGTACTGTGAGATTGGATGTGCGCGATCGCTTCGTCAAGACCCGCAACAATTCGCACCCCCAAGTCCAGAGACAGCCATTCCCGGTCGAAATCTCCTTCCGCGGCTTTTTGAACCAGCGGCGAAAGTGTAAGATAAGCGGCTGCCTTTTCATCGATATGCAGTGTAACCCCGGCTTGTGTCATCCGCACGGATAATTCCGGCAGGAATTTCCCGGCGATGCTTTCATGTACCAGTACGGTATCCAGCGCGTTACAGACACTCGGCCGCTGGGTTTTCGCGTTGTGGATCACATTCAGGCTCTGTTCGATATCCGCGCTTTCGTCCACGAAAAGATGGCAAATACCGATCCCGCCGGTGATGACCGGGATCTGGCTGTTCTCCCGGCAAAATTGATGCAAGCCTGCGCCTCCGCGTGGAATGACCAGATCGATCAGGTCATACCTCTTGAGCATAGCCAGGACAATGTCTCTGTCCGGGTCGTCAATGAAAGTAACAGACTCGGGTGGGACGGCTGTGGTTTTTAATCCTTCCCGAATATTCCTTATGATCGCGAGATTGGTTCTGAGGGTCTCTTTCCCGCCCCGCAAGATGATCCCATTGCCACTTTTGATTGCCAGGCCAAAAACATCCACCGTCACATTTGGCCGGGCCTCATAAATGACCGCGATCACCCCCAACGGTACGCGAATGCGCTGGACATCCAGACCGTTGGGCAATTGGTTTTTTGCCAGAACTACACCAACCGGATCAGGTAAATCTGCCACATGTCTCAAATCCGAGATGATTGCCTGCCAACGCTTTTCATCCAGGGTCAGGCGGTCCACCATGGCCGGCGCCATCCCAGCATCTACAGCCGCCGCGACATCCAGGGCATTCGCCTGCAAAACCTCGTCCTGAGCCTGCTCCAGGCGCCGGGCGACAGTATTTATAGCGGCATTCTTTTCAGCGGTTGAGAGAATAGCGAGCGTCCGGGCTGCCAGACGAGTCGCTTGAAGAGTATTTGTCAGGTCCATGGGCTTCACCTTAAAGCAAAATCAGATTACTGCGATGAACCACCTCATCACCGTAGCTGTAGCCTAGTATCTCTGGAATCTCATCCGAACGATGCCCGGCGATGCGTGCCACATCCGCGGCTGAGTAATTACACACGCCGACCGCGATCTCCTGGCCGCTGCCGCTGACCAGTTTCACGATATCGCCCCGTTCAAAAAGACCATCGGTACCGGTCGCCCCGGCTGGCAGCAGGCTGCTGCCATTTCGAATGGCATTGATCGCGCCTTCATCCAATTGGATGGTCGTGCGGGAAGTCTTTAACCCTGACAGGAAATACCTCTTGCGGCTTTCCAATTTTGTGATCACAGGTAGAAAGCGTGTGCCGATCTGATGACCAGCGAGGGTTTTCTCTATGACGTTCTCAGCATCGCCGCGCGCGATCACAACCTCTGTCCCGGAGCGGCGGGCCAGGTCAGCCGCTTTGATCTTGGTGAGCATTCCGCCGGTGCCCAACCCGGTGGTCGAGCCGCCGGCCGCCTGCCAAACTTCAGCAGGGATCTCAGCCTGGCTAATCTCATGAATCAGGGTCGCTGACGGATCACTGCGGGGGTCGCTGGTGTAAAGACCGTCCTGATCGGTGAGCAGAATCAACCTGTCAGCTTCCACCAGATTGGCGACCAGGGCGGATAAGTTATCATTATCGCCGACCCGGATCTCTTCAGTGGCGACCGCGTCATTCTCGTTTACGATCGGGACGATACGGCTTTCCAGTAACCCAAGCAGGGTGTTGCGCGCGTTGAGGTAGCCGTGTCTCTCAGCCAGGTCCGACCGGGTGAGCAAGACCTGCGCGACCGTGAGTTGGTAGATGCGGAAGAGTTGGGTGTAGATTTCCATCAGGCGCGGTTGGCCGATGGCTGCCAGAACCTGTTTAGCGGGAATTTGCGTGGCGCCTTCAAGAGATCGCAGCACTTCCCGCCCGGCAGCGATCGCCCCGGAAGTCACCAAAATCACTTCATGATGGCCGTTGTAAGCTTTTGCTACCTGCTCAACGAGGTTGAGAACCGCGGGTAGAGACAACGCTTTCTTTCCGGCAGTTAATGTGGATGTGCCAATCTTGATAACGATGCGCTGCCGGCCGATATTTTTCATCAGGCACCTGCTTTACCAGAAGCCGAGAACTGACGGATATATGCGAAGAGTTTTTCGGGGTTGGCTTTGTACTCAGCCTGCAGGTCGGGGCGGCCGATCAGCTCCTGCAGTAATTGATCCAACGCGGCATTGACAGGCGTCTCTACTCCGACGCGCTTGCCAAAACGGACCACCGCGCCATTTAAGTAACCCGATTCAAGCCTGGGGCGGCCGGCATGCAGGTCGATATGAAAGGACGGCATTTTATTACCGCGGCCGGATCCCATGACCTTTGCCAACACCGGACGCGCAAGCCCGGCTGGAAAAATCAACATTAACCGCTTCAACCAGACCATCGGCGTGCCCGGCAGATTGATCACCCTGATTCCCATTTTCCGCATCACAGTGATCGCTTCCAGGATTTGCCTGCGTTCGATCTGGTAACCGACCGGATGGGCAAATATCGCTCCCGGGGGCATATCCAAGATTGCCGCTGTGGCATTCCCCAGCAGATTGGACAGCATCTTTGTCCACTTCATGGCACTGGCGTCACGGATCAGCATCGGCTTCAGAGCTGCCGCTTGAAAATCAGTGAACAAGGCGCCAGCCAGCGGATGTTGGCTGCCAATCCCAATCCCGCGCAACCTCTCCAACCTGGCCTGACCCAGCCCGGTCCTTTCAACCGCGCTCGAGATACTGCCGGTCATTACCTTGCCACCGCCAACAACCTCAGCGATCACTGCTTCGTTTTCAACGCCATTTTGCAAACAGAGTACTACCTTGAATAGAGACAGCTGGTCGCGCAACTGGCTGGCCGCCGCTGCTGTATCAAAAGATTTCATGGCAAAGATCACCACATCCGGTTTCTGCGCCAGTCCCCCGATGATATTTTCCGCAACAGATGGGAATACTCTTTGAACCGAACCATCCAGCTTTTCAAGCGTGATTCCATCCTTGCGCAGCTGCGCGGATGCTTCATCACGCTCGACGATCGTCACCTGGCAGCCGGCATCCATCAGGGATACACCTAAATAAGTCCCGATCGCGCCTGCACCAATAATCAGATAATTCATGGATCTCCGGAATTCCGCCAATCATACCACTGAAGCGATCGTGAGAGCGAGCCAGACCCCATACAAGACAGCGGCTGAACCCAGGATGACGAAAACAAAGTCAGTCACCCGGAGGAAAGCAGCGGTCGGATTGAAATCCAACAGAATACTGCGCAACCCCAACAGGGAATGTCCAACCACCACGATCAGGAAGAAAATCTCCATCACAACGACCCAGGGATGAGAAAAATACCGGATCACATCACTGTATGTCAGCAGCCCCCCGGCCGCAACCAGATGATTGACCACCAGGTGCACAAGGATCACCAGAAAAACCAGCCCGCCAGAAGCTTGTTTAATGAACCAAATCCAGGTATTTTCCTGTTTCCGCCGGTTCATGAGAGCACTCCTGCCATGCGCAAGATGAAAAATAAACCGATGCCCAGCGCGAGCACGCCGGCAAGGACTAACCAGAGTCTTTGCCGCGCGACGCCGATACCAAAACTGGTTAGGAGGATGCGAATGCCGTTGAATCCATGCAGCAGTACCGCCAGCACGACCAGCACCTCACCGGCAACGACCACCGGATGATGAGCCAGTTTGACAAATCCATCGTACGACTCTGGACCATTTGCCAATTTGCCGAGGACCATCAGGTGGAGAAACAAGTAGAAAGTCAATCCCAGTCCGGCCAGCCGGTTGATCAAAAATCCCCAACCGCCGCCTTGTTTTCCGCGGGGATCTATCCATTGCAGCCAACCCCGTCTGGCGGGAGAGCCTGGTAAATTATCCATGTGTTACCTCATTCTTCTTTACCATAACAGATAGCTGCCTGGCGATTAGTTTTTTGCGAAGGTCCATAATTCGCCAACCCGGCTCAACATTGGACGGGCAGACGTCGGTACAGGCAAAAGCAGAGTGACACCGCCAGGCGCCATCTTCACTATCAGCCAGATCCAACATATCCGCATAACCGGATGAAGAGCTTAGTTGGATGGCTGCCAGTGCCGCGGGGCCCATATACTCCCCGGATGTCGCTCCGGCCGGGCAGGCGCTGACGCACAAACCGCACTCCAGGCAATCCACCAATCGTTCGATGCCATCCGGTTGCTTTTTGTCAGGTCGAATGCCTTTTCCGGTCGGCAGGCTGCCTGCCGGCTGGACTTGATCGTAATCAATTTCATCCAGCAAGCGGAAAAACTGCCCCATGTCCACAGCCAGGTCGCTGATCACCGGCATGTTCCGCAATGGTTCAATGAGGATGGTTCCGCCAGCCCGAGTTATGTCGCGGATGCGCGTAATGCAGGCTAGTTTTTCCCGGTGATTCACCCGCATGCCGCAGGCGCCGCAGGTGGAATGATGGCATAAGTGTCGGTAGACCAGGCTGCGGTCCTGATATGCCCAGATCTGTTCTACCGCGTCCAGCACATACTCATCCGGGTGGATCTGAATGTTATAGGTGCTTGTCCACTGACCTCTGCCGGGTTTGTACCTTTTGATCTGAACAGTTAATTTCCACAGGTCGTTCATGCCTGCTCCGTTCCAAACTGGAAAAACTTTCGGTACGATTCCAACTCTATACGCGCGGTCTGGCAAGCCGCGTCAATGCCAAACCTGGCGGAGACCATATCCGAGATCTTTTCTGCCATCGCGCGGCAAGTAGTGGCTTTCCCGCCGATCAGGCTGAAAAACCCGCCAACCCCATCTGATTTTTCGTGGTCATAAACTTTGCAAGTGCGCGCGAGGTTGCGGGCATCCCCGGATGCCTTGATCAACGGGCGGCTGGACATGAATACCCCGCGGTGAGCGGTCTGCCGAATCGCGGGTATCATCTCTGAACCTTGATCCACCATTTGCTCGACCTGCTCGCGGATGATGGGGATATAGTCTACATCGACCGCATCGAAAGAGGTCGTGCCGATCACGACCATCCGCCGCTGCGGCAGGATGATATCTCCGTCGCCCGGTTCATTCAGGCGGTTGATGGTATTCTGGCATAAGCGTTTCTCAACCGCTACCATGACTCCTGGAACAGGCTTGACCGGCAGTTCTATGCCGGCCATTGCGGCGATGCGGCCTGCCCACACGCCCGCCGTGTTGATCAGGACATCCGCCTGATACTGCTGTCTCTGGTCAGTCACTCGATTCCATACGCTCGCGCCAACCACCCGCCTGGATTGATCCAGCAGCAATTCTTCCACCTCGCAATACGGATAGAACCTGGCGCCGTGCTGGCGGGCGGATGCAGCGAAAGCATAAGCCAGCCTGAGTGGATCAAAAGTTCCGTCATTCACCCGGAAAGCCCGCAGGAGCTGCGGTGAAAGCATGGGTTCCACCGTCAGTAATTCCGCGGGCGGCACTTCTGCTATTGGCAAGGAACACTGCTCTGCCCCGCGGGTAAATGACTCCGCGAAGGCCAGATCCGATTCATTTACCGCGATGAAATACCCAGAGTTCCCCTCAATGCACTGCCTGGCGATCTTCCGAAGGATCGCGTTTTCTGCCACGCATTCAACAGCGGCTTCCTGATCATGAACACAATAACGGGCGCCGCTGTGCAACAATCCATGCGTTCTGCCGGAAGTGCCGGACCCCAGCTCTCCGCGTTCCAGGACATCTACCTGAAAACCGCGCATGGCCAGGTCATAAGCGGTGGCGATGCCGGTGAAACCCGCTCCTATAATGAGCGCCGTCGGTTTGGTCTGCGGCATGCTAATCCACCCAATTCATGCTTTTTTGTACCGCCTTCTTCCAGCGGGAATAAAGATGATCTACTGTTTTCTCATCCATCAGCGGACGCCAGGATGTCTGTTCTTTCCAATTCTTTTTCAAATCAGCCTGATCCTGCCAGTAACCGGTTGCCAGACCAGCCGCGTAGGCCGCGCCAAGCGCCGTTGTTTCCGCGACTACCGGCCGGGTGACCGGTACCCGCAAGATGTCAGCCTGAAATTGCATCAGGAGCGCGTTCACGACCATGCCGCCATCTACTTTCAACGCGGAAAGATGCACGCCTGAATCGGCTACCATCGCGTCGAAGACCTCCCTGGTTTGGTAAGCGACTGCCTCCAACGCGGCCCGGGCGATGTGCGCGGCAGTGGCGAAGCGGGTCAATCCCAGGATCGCGCCGCGCGCGTCACTGCGCCAGTAAGGGGCATATAAACCCGCGAAAGCTGGCACGAAGTAGACATCGCCATTGTCTGGGACTTGCCTGGCCAGCGCTTCGATCTCGCTGGAATCATGAATGAGGTGCAGGTTGTCGCGGATCCACTGCACCAGCGCGCCGGTGATGGCGATCGACCCTTCCAGGCAATAAACAGGTTCGCTCTGACCCAGTCGGTATCCCAGAGTAGTGAGTAAGCCATTGCAAGAATGAACAACTTTCTCCCCGGTGTTCATTAGCATAAAGCAGCCGGTTCCGTAGGTGTTCTTGGCTTCTCCAGGTGAAAAGCAGGTCTGGCCAAAAAGTGCCGCTTGCTGGTCACCGAGGATGCCGGCTATCGGGACACCCGGCAAGGCAGTTTTACATGTGCCGTATACCTCAGATGAGGACCGGATGGCAGGTAATACTTCGGGAGGTATACCCATGACCTGAAGGATCTCCGGGTCCCATTGCAGAGTCTTCAAATCCATCAATAACGTGCGGGAGGCATTGGTGCAATCCGTAATATGAATCCCGCCATTTACACCGCCAGTCAGGTTCCACACCAACCAGCTGTCGATATTTCCAAAACGGAGGTATCCGGCTTTTGCCAGGTCTGCCAAATCCGGGATATTCTGCAATAACCAGGTAATTTTGGTGCCGGAAAAGTAATTTGCCAGAGGTAAACCGGTTTTCTGGCGAAATCGATCCTGACCGCCGGCCTGGCCTAATTCGGCACAGATGGGGTCTGTCCGGGTATCCTGCCAGACGATGGCATTATGCACCGGTTTACCGGTGCGGACATCCCACAAAACGGTGGTTTCCCGCTGATTGGTAATCCCGACTGCGGCAATGTTCGCGGCTGTCAGGTTTATTTGCGCCAGAGCCAGGGAGATGACCTCCTGCGTATTCTGCCAGATCTCGACAGGGTCATGTTCCACCCAGCCGGGTCGCGGGTAGATCTGTTGGTGTTCTTTTTGAGCGGATGTAACCGGGAGACCTGCATGGTCAAATAGAATACAACGCGTGCTGGTTGTTCCCTGGTCGATGGCTGCGATGTACATGACATCCTCCTTTATGCGAGCTTCGTTCCCCAACCAGGGTACCCGGCCAGAAACGATTTTCCATCCATGATTCTTTTTCCGGGCAGTTGCAGCTGCTCCAAAACGATCAAACCACCCTGACTGGCGATAACCGGCCATCCCTGATAGATATACGGAGTTCCGGGTTTACCTGCCCCGGCAGGAATACCATGCGCTTTGTGGATCTGGATGACCGTGCCAGCCAGCTCCACCCGCGCGATCGGCCACGGCGAGAAAGCCCGGATCTTACGCAGGTTGACTTCCATTGGCTGGGATAAATCCAGCCACGCATCTTCTTTAGAGATCATGCTGGCATAGGTTGCGCCGTCCGCAGGTTGGGCGACGGGTTGGATGCTGCCGTTCAAATAGCCCGGCAAAGTATCCAGTAATAGATCTGCCCCGAGAGCTGCCAACTGGAAGGACAATTCACCGGCTGTGATGGATTCATCGATTGGAAACTCTTTCTGGCTGAGCATATCGCCGGTGTCGATTCCTTCATCTATGCGCATAATTGTCACCCCGGTAACCGAGTCGCCGTGTAGAATGGCTGATTGTATCGGGGAAGCGCCGCGCCATCTCGGTAACAAGCTGGCATGGACATTGATCAATCCATACTGGGGAATCGTGAGAATGTTCTTGCGGAAGATCTGGCCAAATGCGGCCACGACATACACTTCCGCAGCCCATTCCTGCAGCTTTTCCACCACACCCGGGTCCTTTAACTTTTCGGGTTGTAATACAGGCAGACCATGCTCCGCGGCAAAGACTTTAACCGGCGGCGCGGTCAGCACTTTCCCCCGCCCCGACGGCCGATCCGGCTGGCTCACTACACCGACCACGGTGTATTTACCGCAGAGTTTTTCCAGACTGGGCAGCGCGAACTCCGGCGATCCAAAGAAAACTACTCGTGGGGACATGCGAAAATTGTAGCATAACTCTATACACACAAGCGAAAGTTCGTCACTTCAACTTGAATTTTATTTTCCGACTTGTACAATGAAAGAAACTTACTGGAGGATAAAATGAATCAAACCGTGTTTCCAGAAATTACTGATGATGACAAGCTCTGGTCATTACTAAGCTTCCTCTTTCCTGTGATCGGCCTGGTGGTACTGCTAATCGACGAAAAGAAGAATCGTCCGTTTATTAAGTACAACGCCGTACAAGCCTTAATGCTTGGTGTGATTTCGGCAGTTCTGGCTTTCGCGTTGGTCGGCTTTGCGCTGTGGGTGTACAGCATTTACCTGGGTGTGAAAGCTTACAATGGTGAGACTGTCACTATCCCCGTGCTGACAGATTTTGGTAAAAAGCAGAATTGGTATTAGCCTTTCGTTTGCACAGTATGAACCCTTCCATCCGGAAGGGTTTTTTGTTATATTTTTCCCGCAGGCATCGATCCGCTAGTTTGTGATTTTGGCCAAATAATTGATGGACATCAACCAGAAATTCAAACTTGAGCTCGAGATAAAAAACGCCCGGGCCGCCAGATCAGCCGGTCTGGAAGGACGCGCGCGCGTCGGCGCACGGCGGGCGGCAGCTATCCTGGTGCGGGACTATCTACAGCAGCGGAATGGAAGCGTTCCGGCGCTGAATGACTTGCAGATCTTATCTTTCCTGATGGAGAGCTCTTCATCCCCCCGCTTATCAGATCTGCTGGCCGAGTACCTGGAGCAGGTCGATCCGCTCTACCACTTACCTTCCGGCGCGGATCTAATTGCCGATTTGGATGAACTCGCTTTGCTGCTGGAACGCGAGGTGAATCCCGTGAAACCTAAACCTCAGGTCATCATCTATGGAACAGAGTGGTGCCCGGATTGCACGCGCGCCAAACGGATATTAATCAGCGCCGGGGTCGAGTTTATCTGGTTGGATGTCCACGCGAACCCTGAGTATGAAGATTTCGTTATGCGGGTAAACAATGGAAATTGCAGCGTTCCCACCATCCTTTTCCCGAACGGTGAGGTGCTGGTGGAGCCGTCCAACGAGAATCTATTACGCGCGATCTCCGAGAATACTCCCGACTAATCGCCGCGCTCTCCTGCATCGTCGGCAGATTCGTCTTCTGAGAAGAAGGACCAGATGTAACGCAATAATCCGATCGTCGCAAAAATGAAACCGACGATCCCCAAGGAAATCAGTAATACCGCGGGCTTCCAGTTACTTCTTTCCACTTCCACCCCGGCTGGTTTCACCAGGCGGTTCTTTAAATGCCTGACGTATTCAGTTCGCGGGTGATAACTTCGCAAGCGAATAGCCAACTCCCCTTCCAATGTCTCCAACTGTGCAGATTCCTTGTTTTTTGCCATAACTACTCCTTACTCAAACTCCTCGGCATTTAAATCCCCTTTCAGGTTAGCCAGGGTCCGATGGTATAGACTTTTAATGGCGCCTTCACTACGGCCCATGATGACGGCGATTTCAGCATTTGACAAATTATCAACAAATTTGAGGATCAATAATTGCTGCCGATCGGAGGTCAGGGTCCGGATCACTTTTAGTAATGAATCGGAATCTTGCCCTTTCATCACCGTGGTTTCAGGCAGATCGCCTTTCATCACGATCTGCGGTTCATCTTCCAGCGGGACAACTTTGCTGCGACTGTTATCCCGGTGCCAGTTTGCCACCAGGTTGTGCGCGATGCGGTACAGCCAGGCAGAGAAAGGTACACCGGTGTTTTTATAGGACCCGATATGGCTGTATGCCTTAAAGAACACTTTGGCCGTCAGATCTTCCGCCTCGGTGTTTTGCCCGGTACGATAATAGATGTAGTTGTAGATACGCGTAACGTACCGTTCATAAAGCACGCCAAAAGCGTCCTGGTCCCCCGCGGCAGCTCTTTGCAGTGCGTCGTTGTCAGAAAGTTCCATGATCTACCGTAATCTAGCTGGTTATTCTCACCATAATGTAAATCTGAGTATAACATGCCAGAATTTTCCTGCTGAATACCACGGCAATGGTATAATGTATCCATCGGGGATGACAGGCTTCGACGGAGGAGGCTGGCCCCGGATTGCGAGCCGAGAGGTACCGATCTCGTTAACTCAGTACAAAAAATCAAGTGCCAACCGCACTTCCTACGCTGCTCTTCCCCTCGCTGCCTAACAGCGAGTAAAGATCAGCCGGTTTCTTCGTGAAACCGCGTCCGCCTATCCCGCTCACCAGCCGGTGATAGGATCGGGCGTCACAAAGTTGGTGTGCCCCGGTTCACGCTGCTGCCTCCGGGAAAGAGGGCTTTCGGGCTCGAGCAGCTGGCTGATATCAGCGATGTAAATGAGCTCGTTATCAGTGAGACCCAAACCTTTACTACGCTCGTAGATATCTGGCGGTCGAGTCTTTCGGACGCGGGTTCAATTCCCGCCATCTCCACAATAAAAAAGCCCGGCGGGCTTTTTTATTTTAATTGACGACCCGGCAAAGCAGACCTTTCAAATACTCGCTTTCCGGGTAAGACAACAGGACTGGATGATCATCGGCCTGGTGCAGATACCGGATGACCTGCAACTCCCGTCCGGCGTCCAGCGCGGCATCCGCCACGATCTTTTGGAATAACGGCAGTGGTACACCGCCGGAACAGGAAAAGGTCATCAACAGTCCGCCCGGTGCCAGGCACTTGATCCCCTGCAGATTGATGTCCTTGTACGCCCGCGCGGCTTTCTCCACGTGTGAGATGGTCGGGGCTAACTTGGGCGGATCCAGGATCACCAGATCGTACTGCTTATTCGCATCCCTTTCTTTGCGAAGTATCTCAAAAGCGTTTCCGCAGATCGTTGTCACCCTGTCCAGAGAGAATCCATTCACCGAAATATTCTCCCGGGCAGCCTCCAGCGCGTCGGCAGAGCTGTCGACGAGTGTCACATTCCGCGCGCCGCCTTTCAGCGCGTTGACGGCGAAGCCGCCGGTGAAGCTGAAACAATCCAAAACCCGTTTGCCTTCAGAAATCGTTCGCGCGATCAGGCGATTCTCCCGCTGGTCTAAATAAAACCCAGTTTTCTGGTCTAGCATGGAATGTATTTTGAACCGCAAGCCGTGTTCCTGAATCTCATATCCATCTGGAGGAATAGCTCCATGTACCATGCCTTTAATATCCGACAAACCTTCCAGCCGGTTGGTATCTGTGTCGGAGCGTTCTTCGAGGCTTTGGCAGCCGGTTTCCGCGATGATCGCCGCGATGAGCACTTCCCGCCAGAAGAATGCCCCGGCGGTAGATAGTTGCAGCACCAGGTGATCGCCAAAACGGTCCAGCACCACCCCGGGCAGGCCGTCACTTTCGGAGAAGATGAGACGTTGGCTGTTGCCAGAATGATACGAAGGTAAAGCTTTGCGCGTTTCAAGCGCGCGCCTGACCCGGCGGCGAATGAAATCCGCGTCAATCACCTCCTCTGCCGTGAAGGTCCACATGCGCACGCGAATCTGGGAGACCGGATTGTATGCCCCAAATCCTATGTGAACCTCATCGTGAGTGAAAACCGCCACCGTGCTGCCGGCCGGGATATCCGCAGGTGCAACTTTTGCCACCGCCGAGGCAAAAAGCCAGGGGTGCCGCCTGAGCAGAGATTTTTCTCGTCCCTTGTGCAGAAAAACTTGCGGTACCGATGTCTGTATCACTCGCCCGCCAGTTGGCGTAAAGCCGTTTCATCGATAACAGCCACGTTCAAAGACCGGGCTTTTTCCAGCTTCGAGCCAGGTGCTTCGCCCAGCACCAGGTAATCCGTCTTCGCGCTAACGCTGTCCGTCACCTTCCCGCCGCGCTCCTGGATATAGGCTTTTACTTCCTCCCGTCCCAGGGTGGGAAGAGTACCGGTGACCACAAATGTTTTTCCGGAGAAGGGCTGAGGTGTATTCGCCCCGGCTGCTGTTTCGACCGGATCAATACCCAGCTGGATAAATTTATTGACCAGCAATTGATTCTTCTCATGTTCGAACCATATCCGGATACTGGCTGCTGTATTTGGGCCGATCCCTTCGATGCTCATTAATTCGGCCCTTGAAGCCGCGGCCAAATTCTGGATATTCTCAAATCTGCGAGCCAGATCCTGCGCGGCAACTTCACCCACATCATGGATACCCAGGGCGTTGATCAAGCGCGCCAGCGGCCGGCTTTTGGATTCCTGAATGGCTGCCAGGAGATTTTCCACTTTTTTATCGGCGAAACCCTCCAGGGTCAACAACTGCGCTTTGGTTAACTGGTACAGGTCAGCCGCGTCTTTAAT